>OAVX01000241.1_pt1 | contig 46684 bp, 39 predicted proteins | sample 1476471 | NCBI WGS metagenome assembly OAVX01 (sample SAMEA2580114, study PRJEB22360) | human gut metagenome | biome: human gut; feature: human-associated habitat; material: faeces | place: Denmark | collected 2008/2010
AGCGCCCGGAGGCTGTGCTGTTTGAGCGTAGCGAGTTCACAGACGACAGCGAACGCAGGATGCTGAGTAGCGAAGCAGATGCAGCCTTGATCTTTTGGTTACTTTTCTATCAAGAGAAAAGTAACATTCACTTCTGATAATAATTGATCTATTCGCAATGCTCAATGTCTGTATTAAGGGACGCAGATGAATATGATTGAATCTCTTGAGATAATTGAGAATCATGGCGATTATGTCGTTTTTATTTTGTAACTTCAAGGCATGTAAAACAACGGAGGAGGAAATATGGAAGAAGGAAAATTCAAGATCAGATCGTATGGTTGGCAGGAGTTGGCATTGCTGTATGGAGAGGGACTGACACCCGAATCGTCTACCAAAAGATTAAGCAAATGGGTACAGGTCAATCCTTCGTTGACAGACGAACTGGAACGGTGCGGATGGAAGAAAGGGAAAAAGATTCTGACACCCATACAGGTGCAGGTTATCGTCCGTTTTCTGGGCGAACCGTAAATGAGAAAACAGATAGTTATACGTGGCGGATTACATAGTTATCCGTATGCGATTATATAGTTAGGAAATTGACAATTAAAAGAGGCTTTCTGACAGCATAATACAATTGTCATATGAACTTATTTATCAAAAAACATATCGATCTGATCAAGATCGTAAAAAAAGAATCGGCGCTTTGACAGGTAGAAACCTTGCGTATACGTACCTGGAGGAAGTAATCGAAAAGAACGATGATAAAATCGGTCTGGTATTAATGCTCATCCCTGTCCTGGCATGCAATGACACGAAAAACACGAGTCGTTGGGATAGTCTGCGGACGCAGTTTTTCGAAAACAATAAAGAATTGATCCTGCATCAACTCGGATACACGAATCTGGTCGAGGCTTTTGAAAAAATTCCATTGGATGAAAAGGGAAAGACGAAAGTGATAGAACTGTTTCTCGAAATGAGAGAAGCCGGTTTGCTGGGAGATATCTCTTACGGGAGATTGGCCGCCGCCCTGCTCACCATTTTTGAAATGAATTGTACGAAAGAATACCTCAGTTCACATTTGAGTCATTCGTAGTATAGATTATACTAGTTTAACAAACTGTATTTACACAAAAATACGTATTTTAATTTTATAACCTGTTGTCAGAAAGCCTTCTAAAGAAATAAAATGCGGAAAAAAGCGGGTTGCCATCCGTTTCCGAACCGTCTACTTTTGTCTTCGTAATGCAAGTTGAAAATCAATGTTTATTTTTTATATGTTCTTTTAAGAAGTTCTTTAATATATATAGAAAATAGGGTAATGCGTCTCAAAAGCGTTTCGAAAAAGCTTAAATCTATTTGTTAACCGGATGAGTAGCGTTTTAAAAGTGTTTCAAATTGCGTTTCAGATGTTACACGTTAAAGTAATACACATGAGACAAGAAAACAAAGAACATGAACGGGTGGCTCTCGAATATATGGGGCATTCATTCGTAAAAGTACCCAGAGTCTTATATGCTAGGGTATTGAGTTTGGAGAAAGAAGAAAAAATGTTAGCCAGGTTGCATTTGGTTTTGTTTATTTCATGCAACTTCGATGACAGGGTGGTGAAATTGGGAAATAACCAGGTAATGAGTTACAGAGGGGAGTATGTAGGCACGTATCGTGAGCTGTCGCGATTGTCGGGAATACCTTTCGGCTCGATCAGCCGCTTGCTTGAAAAACTGGAGAAAAGAGAACTGGTAGAGATAGTCCGGGTACCGGGCGGCTCTGTCATCCGCGTAAACGGATACGATAAATTCTGTTTTGCTTCGGAGAAGGAATACAAGTTGCGTGACACTGCTAAAACCAGTCGGACGAACGAAGCGAAACAGGCGGAAGATGCCGCAGCACGCCTGTCGGAGGCTGAGGCCAAGATAGGGGGAAGAAGCAAGCAATATCCAAATAAAAACGTTAACTGAATCGACCATGGCAACAGAGAATATCGAAAATAAAATATTCGCAGGAGAAAACAACATCAGTGTGGAACAGGTGGAAGAAGCCGTTATCAGCGCCTTGCTGCTCGATGCCGGAGCGATAGTGGGCACCTTTCCCGTCTTGAAACCGGAGATGTTCAGCCGTCCGGACCTGGCATTTATCTATCAGGCAGTCAGCAATCTTTACGACAAGGGGGAAACGGTGGATATGATCACGGTCGATACCGAAATGCGTAAGACCGACGAGAAACGTTGGAAGGAATGGGGCGGTATTAAACGAATGGCTTCGTTGGTAGGACGCATACGCCATATTTCGGGTTTGCCTTATTATGTGGAAGAGGTGAAAAGACAGTATATGCTCCGCCTGTTGAACATCCTTTTTGTGACGCTGGGCGCAAAGGCGGCCGGGTTCGAGTCTTCTTACACACTGTTGATAGAAGAGGCGGAGCGGTCGTTGCTCGAACTGCGTGGGAGATGCACGGTGGGCAAACCGCTCGAACGTATCGGATGTACGGCCAACGAGGTGCTTCAGATGCATCGTGAACGGTTGAACACGGGGAATGACAGAATGCGTATCCTGTCGGGAATCGAAGAGTTCGATTACGTGACGGGCGGACTTTACAACGGTGAACTGTTGGTGGAAGGCGGACGTCCGAGCGACGGAAAAACGGCTGTCGCCATGCATATTGCCATGAATGTAGCGCTTTCGGGAAAAGCGGTCTGTTTTTTCAGCCTGGAGATGACAGCTATGCAGACGATGAACCGTCTTTTTGCCGGTTATGCTAGTGTGGATGCTGATCATTTACGTATCGAGGGACTGACGACGGCTGAACTGGAACGTATGGAACGGCTGGCGGGAAAGTTTGAAGACCTGCCGCTCTTTTTCGACCATACGCCGGGCAATAGCATAGAGAATATCCGTGCCCAGGTGATGTTACAGAAGAAGAAGGGGCTGTGTGACCTGGTAGTGATCGATTATCTGCATCTGATGGAACGCAAAGGGCGTGCCGGGGAGACGATGGACCAGTTGGTGGGCCGTAATATAGAAGGAGCGAAACAGGTGGCGGTCGATGCCAATTGCCCGGTGCTGGTCTTGTCGCAGATGAACCGTAATAGTGTACAACGTGTCGAAAAGGCGTATGTCCCTGAATTGCATGATCTGCGTGATTCGGGTGTGATCGAACAGGTGGCGGATTGTGTCTTTTTCGTTCACCGTCCCGAACGTTACGGTATTTTCAAGGACGAGACGACAGGGGAGAGCCTGCGGGGCGTAGGGAAATTATATATACTGAAAACACGAAACGGATCGACCGGGATTGCCCGTTTCCGTTACAATAAGTCATTTACCCGTATTACTAACTATGACAACCGGATGCGTTATGAAGAAGAATGATTTTCAACAAATAAAATCATCTGTTCGTATCGAGGAGGTGATCGGCGGTTATCAGCATTTGGAGCCTAAGGGGAAGAATTATGTCGGGCTGTGTCCGTTTCATCCGGACCACCATCCGTCGTTGATGGTGAATCCCGAAAAACAGACTTATTCCTGTTTTGCCTGCGGGGAACATGGGGATGTATTCGAGTTTGTCAGGAAGATGGAACATTGTACGTTGAGTGATGCGGTCAGGAAACTGGCGGCAGGCAGATTTGCTGAGGGTAAGCCGGATTTCGTGATGCCCGGTACAGGGCGGCTGGCTATCAAACGACAGGCGAAACAGCCAGCAAAGGATTTTGCGGCTTTTATGAAACTGTTGTTGCCTTATGCCTGCGGGTGTACGGAGCTTTCGGCTGCTTATCTGGATTTTGAAGTGGGCATGTCGCCTGTGCAGGTGCCTGCCGAATGGAAGGTGATGCGCAACCGGATTATTTTTCCGGTGCGCGACGAGTATGGAAAACTGGTCGGGATGGGAGCACGCCGGTTGTGTGACGAAGATACTTCGGTTCCGAAATATATCAACTCGTCGGCAGCCGACGGGTATGACAAAGGGGCTACCTTGTACGGACTCAACCGTGCGGTGGCGGTGATACGGAAAGAAGATTATGTGTTTATTACCGAAGGATATAAAGATGCGATTGCGATGCATGCTGCCGGGTTTGTCAATACGGTGGCTTTGTGCGGGACGGCTTTGACCGACAGCCATATTGCTTTGCTGAAGAAATATACCAACCGTGCCTGTTTGTTGCTCGACGGTGACGAGGCGGGGCAGGCAGCTTCGAAGAAAGCGGTGTTGCGCTTGCGGGAAGCGGGGATGGATGCCGATTCGGCGTTGATTCCTGGCGGGGGAGATCCGGATTCTTTATTCCGTCGGTTAGGCAGGGAAGAGTTTGCGCGGATGATCGGGCGGTTGCAGAACAGGCCGCATTCGTCGGAGTGCGCCTTGCTGACGGTTTGCCTGTTGTATCCGGAGGTTACTTTTCGTTTGAGAGGGGCGGAGTACTTGTTTATCGACCTGGTGGCTTCGGCCCTGGAGACGGATGATCTCTGGTTTGAAGATGCGGATCATCAGCGTATTTTCGAACATCTGCAGGAGGCAGGAACGGAGAATGGGTTGTCGGCCCCGCTTCAATGCGTTGTTGCTGAGCTGCATCGGGAATATGATACGCAATTACAGGCTGATCTGGAACTGTTATCGTCCGATGTATATCTGCCTTATCTGCTATTCCTGTATAGCGAAGCTCGTTTGCTCCGGCTGATCTCCCGGCTGGTCCGTCAGGTAGTGCAGGAAGACCATGAAGAGTTGCGGCACGAACTGGTTATAAAGCTGGCGGAACGCCGGGAACAACTGCGCCACGTTTCGGTGTGGCTGGACAGGCCGGGGGCGGTTTAATAATGAACAGTTTCTTATAATATCCGAATAAATGAAATGTTTTCTATTTGTTTTGGCTGCGGGCTTTTTGCTGGGCGGCTCATCCTTATACGCTCAACACTCGATGGGGGTGACGGGGTTATTGAATATTCCGACGGCAGATATGCAGGTAGACGGAACGTTTATGGTGGGGGCGAATTATCTGCCGGAGCAGATGCTTCCTGATTTCTGGGATTATAATTCCGGGAATTATTTCCTGAATGTGACTTTTCTGCCTTGCCTGGAGGTCGGTTATCGCTGTACGTTGATGAAACTTAAAACGGGTAAATGGAATCAGGACCGTTCGGTGTCGCTCAGGATACGTCCGTTGAAAGAAGGACGATATTGGCCGTCGGTGGTCGTGGGGAGTAGTGACGCATTGACGACCGGGCAACTGAATACGTTTAGCGGGGAGACCGGCAATCGTTATTTCTCGTCGGTGTATGGGGTAGCGACAAAGCATTTTCAGTCTGGCGGTCATGACCTGGCGTTTACATTCGGATGGAATATCCCGTTCCGTAAGCATGCTGTTCGTGACGGAGTCTTTGGTGGGATGAGTTATTCGCCCGCCTTCTGCCGTCCGCTTTCCTTGATGGCGGAGTACGACGGCAATGCGGTGAATATGGGTGGTAGCGTGCGTCTTTTCAATCATTTTACGGTACACCTGTTTTGTTACGACCTGAAAGCGGTGTCGGGCGGGATACGGTATGAACTGGTATTGTTCAAAAAGAAAGGAGGCCGTCAATGAGAGGGAATCGTTTGGGAATGGTTTGCCTGATGGGCTGGGGAATGGTTGCAGGGGTACTGGGGCAACAACCGGCGGGAAGACAGGTTGTAGAAGCGGCTGAACAAACTTTGCTTTCGCTCGGCATGGAAGAGATACGGGTGGCACAGACCGATTCGGTTTGTACGATAGCCTATGAAGATAATATATACCGGGGGACGTATCGCGGACTGGCGGCTGTGATTGAAGCCCTGCGCAGCCTGCCGGAGACGGAACAGGCAACAGCGTATGAGCTGGTGGTGTTGGACGACCGTATGCCGCGATTGCTGTTGACATTGCCCCGGCAGACGGCGGCATTGGAGGTGAGCTATGATACGGACGAGGCGATGCGGCGCTTGAAAGGGAAAGAACGCCGGAATAAGATGGCGGGACGGATAGATGTGGTGTTGTATCCGGAGCTGTTCTTACAGAATTCATGGCTCGATAAATTATATGGGGTAGCGGTCAATTTTTCTCCGGCTATCCGGATGGACCTTTGGAAAGGGGCGGTGCTGACGGGGCAGGTCGTGTTGCCGGTTTATACGAATATGACTGATTTCCGTAAATATATACGTCCGGGAGTGATTACGCTGCGGCAGGAATTTCGTCTGCCGGGTGGTGTGTTGGGACGGCTTACGGCCGGAAACTTTACAGGCAACCGGATGGGAGTGGATGCCGCCCTCCGTTATCAACCGGCTCGGGGACGGTGGTTGGTGGGTGCGAATGTCGGCCTGACCGGGTCGAGTACCTGCTATGGCGGGGAATGGGTGGTGTCGACCTGGAGAAGGGTGTCGGGTTCCGTCTGGGGACGGTATAACGAACCGCATTATGGTTTGCAGATAGACCTGGCGGCCGTGCGGCTGGTGTATGGCGATATGGGAGCTCGGCTGGATTGCCGTCGTCATTTCGGTGAGGTGACGGTCGGGGTATATGGCCTGTTTACCGATGGTGAGATGAATGGTGGTTTCCATTTTGCTCTCCCGATTCCGGGAACGAAGCGGGGGAAACGTAGAGCCGTCCGTTTCCGGTTACCTGAATATTTTGCCCATGAATACAGGGCACGTCATGGCGGTTCGTATGGCGACGAGTTGTTAGGTTACAGCTACGAAGTCCGTCCCGACGAAAACGGTAGCCGGGGATATGATGCTCCGGATTTTATAAAGAAGGAGATTCTGAGAATTGTTACAAAATAATTTCCTGTATAGAAAATAATGAGCCAATGTGGTAATATGCCAATGTGCCAATTTAGGAATAATTGAGCTATCCTGTTCCCGTGCTTGACACGGGATCGCAAAGGCACAGACCGTATCCTATATGTATCTTTTGATACTGCTGGTTCTTCTGCGGCCCCGTGTCAAGCACGGGGACAAGATAGTTCAAACCTGATAAGAATTGAAATAACAGCTTTTCCATAAACATATTATCAACAAATAATAAATGTTAATTAATTCATTTTTAGTATGAAAACAACTAATTTCTGGTCGTTGAGCCTGTTGGCTGCAACGTTGATGGTGGGGGGATTGTCCTTCAACTCATGTAAAAAAGATGAAGTGGAACCGGTTCCCGAAGTAGTAGAAAACCCATTGGAAAAAGAAGCCTATTTTATTACCGGTAAGGTAACGGACGGAACAAATGCGTTGGCGGATGTTTCCGTATCTGCCGGAAAGGTGTCGGCAAAAACGGATGCTTCAGGTGCTTACCAAATCGAGGTGGATAAGAAAGGTTCTTTTGAACTGAGCTTTGCCAAAGACGGATACATCACGATTAAAAATGAAGTGACAGTGGATAGCAAAGCAGAAAAAGGTACCACCGTATTTTACTCGCAGATACTGACTAAGCAGGCTGAATCAGTCAAAGTAACTCCTGAGAAAGACGCTTTGCTGGTTGTTACGCAAAATACCGAAGCGTTTGTTCCTGCCGGCGCAGTGGAAAAAGAAACGGATATAGCAATCACGTCATTTGTTCCGGCTGCTGATAAAAAGTTGAAAGAGGTGGCCGATAAGGCGGTGTCGACTTCTACTCCGCAAACAACATCTTCTGCATTGGCGTTATCTAGCTTTGATTGCCAACCGGACGGTGTCAAGTTTGAAAAGCCATTGGAAATAAGGGTAAAGGCGCTGGAAGCCGATAATGATGTTTATTTCACGGAAGTGAAACATTATGTGAACGGAACGGATAATGCAGAAGTTATTTATGATGATTCGGATAAATCTTATGTCCTGCAGTTGGATGGCTTTTCTGTACACGAGTTGAGAGTGGTTACAGATTTGTCGGCCGAACCGAATAGTGAAACCCTCTTGTCTGAAGAAGTGGACAACCTTGGAAAAACAACGGCTGTATCGAAAGACTTTTCCGTTAAGGCGAAAGAAGGTTGGAAAGTCGTATCTAAAAGTAAAGGAGTGACGGGTGATGTTGAAGCAATGCTGATGGCTGCTTTAAGGAATGTTTTGGCTAGTGAAGGTGTTTCCGAAATCGCAATGTCAAAGAGTATGGCGGTAAGTGGCGACATGAAGATGACTGTCACTTATAAGCAGGCGGTAATAAGATATACGATTCGTGTTAAGACTAACCGTGGCGTGGAAAGCATTGTTGTCGAACAGTATGGAACGGTATCGCAGAACATCGAGAAAGAACAGGGAAACATGAAACCTGAGCATAATTAATATTGTAAGTAACTATGTTTAAGAAGTATGTGGCCTATTTGGTCGTGTGTATGGCGGTATTTTTTACCGCCTGCACATCGACTAAAAAAATTATCTATTTGCAGGATGTCGTTCCGTTGAAACAACAGGAGATCGAACAAAAGTATGAGGTGATTATCCATGGTGACGACTTGCTGGCTATTATGGTGAACAGTCGCGACCCGGAACTGGCATTGCCTTTCAATATGCCGATGGTAAGTTATCAGTTGGGTTCTAACACTGGCGGACAGCAACGTGTTTTAGGGTATCTGGTGGATACGAACGGAAACATCGACTTTCCCATCTTGGGAGAAATCCATGTGGAAGGCTTGACTCGTATGCAGTTGACCGAACTGATCAAAAACAAGCTGATCGAAGGCGATTTGATTAAGGATCCGATTGTGACGGTACAGTTCCTGAACTTCAAAATTTCCGTGATGGGTGAAGTCGGACGTCCGGGTAGCTTTACTATCTCCGGCGACCGTATCACATTGTTGGAGGCTTTGAGTATGGCAGGTGACCTGACAATCTACGGACGTCGTGACCGGGTAGGGGTGATTCGCGAAAATAACGGAAAACGTACAATCCTGTTCCATGACTTGCGTTCGGCGGATATTTTTAATTCTCCCTGTTATTACCTGCAACAGAACGATATTGTCTATGTGGAACCGAATAAAGCGAAATCGGGTCAGAGCAGCATCAACCAGAATAATTCGATCGGAGTCTGGGTTTCTGTTATCTCCTTGCTGACTACGATTGCGGTATTAATCTTTAAATAATCGGATTACAAATGAATTCTGAACAAGAAACAATCAACTTGCGAAGAGAAGAAAATGAACTGAACCTGAGTGACCTATTCCATATTGTGTTGGCCAACTGGTATTGGTTCGTTTTGTCTGTCCTGGTTTGTGCCGGAGTCGCTGTTCTGTATCTGAAATGGGCTCCTAAAGTCTACACACGTACGGCATCGGTACTGATAAAAGACAATAGCAAGGGAGGAGGGCTCAGCGAGTCGGCAGCTTTCGAAGAGCTGAATATGTTCAATGTAAAAAGTAATGTGGACAACGAAGTGTTGGTCTTCAAGTCGAAGCGTCTGATGTCGGTAGTGGCTGAACGGTTGAATCTGGATATCAGCTATACGATAAAGGACGGGTTGCGGACGGAAGAGTTGTATACGCAATCGCCGATAGCCGTACGGTTCCCGGAAGCGGAGGCTTCGCAGTCTTTTTCCTTGGTAGCGACACCTTTGTCGGCCGGAGAGATTTTGTTGTCCGGTTTCTCGACGAATGAGGCTAAGAGTTTGAAAGTGGCATTGAACGATACGGTCTCTACTCCGGTGGGTAAACTGGTGGTGACCCCTACGTTGTATTATGCGGATAAATATTTCGGGAAGGCGGTAACTATAAGTAAGCGGAACAGGGAGGAGATCGCTTTGACTTATAGCAATTCCCTTCAGGTGGCGTTGGCCAGTAAGACGGCGACGATCATCAACCTGACGTTGCAGGACGTATCCATACCGCGTGCCGAAGATGTTCTGAATATGTTGATTGCCGTGTATAACGAAGACGCGATAAACGATAAGAACCAGGTAACGGTGAACACCTCCAACTTTATTAATGACCGTTTGATCATTATTGAAGAGGAGTTAGGCAGTGTGGATGCCGATATCGAAACGTATAAACGGGAAAACCAGCTGACGGACATCAGTTCGGAAACGGGAATGTACCTTCAGGAGAGTAGCCAGTATAGCAAAGAAGGACTTGGACTGGAGAATCAGGTGACTTTGGCGAAATATATACGCGATTACCTGACAGACCCTCATAAGAGTTCGGACCTGATACCGGCCAACACCGGGATTGCCGATGTGAATATAGAAGGGCAAATCAGCGAATACAACAACTTGTTGCTAAAACGCGATAAACTGATAGGTAATAGCAGTAACAAGAATCCGGTGGTGATGGACCTGAATAATTCGCTTAGTGCGATGAAGCAGACGATTATCCGGGCTATCGACAACCTGATTGTCGGTCTGAATATCAAGATAAAGAATATCAGAGAACGGGAAGCCCAGACCAGCCGCCGTATTTCGGCTGTGCCGACACAACAGAAATATGTGTTGTCTGTCGAACGTCAGCAGAAGATCAAGGAAGAGTTGTATCTCTACTTGTTGAATAAGCGGGAAGAGAATGCTTTGTCGCAGGCGATTACCGAAAGTAATGCCCGTGTGATCGATGCGGCGCAGGGAAGCCGGAGTCCGGTGGCACCGAAATCGATGATGATCTTATTGGCAGCAGTAGTGTTGGGATTGGCTATTCCGGCAGGTATCATCTGGTTGCAGATGGTCATGAATACGACTGTGCGTACACGTAAGGATGTGGAAGATGCCGTATCGATCCCGTTCCTGGGAGAGATTCCTTTGCGTGACAAGAAGAATAAAGATGAAATAGTCGTGCGTGAAAATGGGCGCGACAGTATTTCGGAGGCGTTCCGCATTGTCCGTACGAATATGGATTTCATGCGTGTGAAAGCGAAGGATATGAAAGTGGTGATGTTTACTTCTTTCAATCCGAATGCAGGAAAGACATTTGTATCGATGAATCTGGCCATGAGTTTTGCCCTGACCCGAAAAAAAGTGATACTGGTCGATCTCGATATTCGTAAGGGTACCCTTAGCGGCCATGTTAGTGGAACCACTAACATGGGAATAACAAACTATTTATCCGGAAAAGTGGATGACATCAACTCTATCATAAAAAAAGAGGAACTTGCCACAAACCTGGATATTATCCATACCGGCCCTGTGCCTCCCAATCCTTCCGAGCTTTTATTGAGCGACCGTTTGGAAGCTTTGATCGAGGAGTTGAAGAAACGGTATGATTATATCATTCTGGATAATGTGCCTGCCGGTTTGGTGGCCGATGCAGCGATTGTAAACCGTGTAGCCGACCTGACCATTTATATCCTGCGTGCCGGATTGATGGACCGCCGGCAGTTACCTGAACTGGAAAAGCTATACAGGCAGGGTAAATTCAGGAATATGAGTCTGGTGCTGAATGGTGTCCGCTATAATCGTTCGGGGTATGGTTACGGTTATGGCTATGGTTATGGCTACGGGAACGAAAAGAAAAAATAAAAACTATTTTCCAATATGCTGACCTGGTTTAGCTCAAAGAAAAACATAATCCGTACCACATTGCTTGAAGGAATGACAGATGTGCATGCGCATCTGCTTCCTAATGTGGACGGTGGATCGGAGTCGTTGATGGACTCGATCGCTGCATTAGAGAGAATGAAGGAAGTCGGTGTGAAACGGATATTTCTGACTCCCCATATTATGGCGGAGTTTCCTAATAATACACCGGAACTCCTGTGTGCAAAGTATGCTATTTTGAAGGAATGTTGTCCTCCGGAAATAGAGTTACACCTGGCTGCCGAGTATATGCTGGACGATGGTTTTGAGGCATATATGAAGGGAATGTTATTTACACTTCCCGGCAGGCAGGTCTTGGTTGAGACTTCCTGTTTGTCGGCTCACGACAAATTTCTGACAATCCTGTTCGACCTGGCATTGGATGGTTATACGCCTGTTATCGCTCATCCGGAGCGATATGGGTATATGAAACAGGAGGACTATTCTTATTTGAAAAGTAAAGGGTATAGATTTCAACTGAACCTGTTTTCTTTAGCCGGTTTACAGGGTAAACAGGTCCGGCAGGTAGCGGAGCATTTGCTCCGTGAAGGGTATTATGATTATGTCGGTACCGATTTTCATAAACTAAGTGAGTATGAGAAAGGGTTGAGGACTTTACGCTTGTCTGGGGAACAGGTCCGGTTGGTACGCAAATTATTAGATAACAATGAAATGCTTTTGAAATAACAGATTAAACATAACAAACAATTAAAAATCGTAAAAGATATGATGAACAAAAGAGAGTTGATATACTCCATTGCAGAACAGACAGGGTACACGCAAAGTGCTGTACGAAAGGTATTGAATACATTTATCGATACTGTATTTAATGAAGTAAAATCAGAGAACAAGGTGAGGATAGGAGGGCTTGGAGTTTTTTCTCCCGTGCTCCAGAAGTCCCGCCCTGTTCGTAATCCGCAAACAATGGAACCTATTATGCTTGCTCCGAGAACAACAATAAAATTCCGGACAGCAGACGATTTGGTCCGTAAACTGAATAATCAGGAAGAATAGCGGTATAGGTTTTATTCGTGTTCAATATTTAACTCTGTATTTCCCGGTTTCAACTAAAAATAATACCGGGAAATACGGAGTTTTTTATGAAATATTCATAAGGTTATAAAGCAATGACTAAAAAAAACGATCGTTTTTTTTAGTCATTTATTTTGTGCAAATATATTTTATATTAAATGAAAAACAAAGTATTTTTAATCTTTTTATTTCACTGTATTACAGATAGATAAATGTGATTTTTCAAGAAGTTGCAATAATCATCATATATTGAATTTTACTCTCGAAATAGTGACTAGAAAAAACGATCCTTTATTCTAGTCATTATTTTTTTGTGAAAATGTAAAAAGTGAAGAATATATGGTGTTAATTATTTACGATGATATTTGTTATGCAAGAAAAAAGAAATTATAAAGTTGCTTTTTGTAACATTATGAATTATTGCAATAAAGGTATTTTATTGTTTTATAAGCCTAAGTGCCTTTTGTTTATTGTTTTGATTATTAGTGTATTGCAAAAAATGAATTGTCAGAATATAGCAGTGAAAAGTAATGTTCTCTATGATTTGACGTCATCTTTGAATATCGGTGGGGAGATAAAATGTAATGATACCTATTCTATCAGTTCGATTATAAGTTATAATCCGTGGGCTTTTGCTGATAACAGAAAGATGAAGCATCTTCTTATACAGCCGGAGCTCAGGAAATGGTTTGGCGATGTTTTTCAGGGAAGTTTTGTCGGTATACAGGCTCATTATGCTCGTTTTAATGTCGGAGGGATATTGTCCGATTATCGTTTTCAAGGAAATCTGGTTGGTGGCGGGGTTTCCTACGGATATCAATGGATGATAAGTCCGTTGTGGAATCTGGAGGCCAGCATTGCGTTTGGATATGCTTATTTGAGTTATGATAAGTACGGGCGGAAGGAGGGGGCATCTCTGATAGAAAAAGCGCATACTAATTATGTTGGTCCGACTCAGTTAGGTTTCTCTTTAGTCTACTTTATACAATAAAAAAACGATAAATATGAAAATCAATTTGCTCGTGTTATTGGGCTTATTTTTTATTAGCAACTCCTTATCAGCAAAAAATATCGATGTGGAGATAAAATCGCAATCCTGTTTTGTGGAAGGGGATTCGTTAATGGTGTCGATAAAGTACATGGTCAATGCACATGGTTTTGCATCGAATGAAGCCCTGACGCTTATTCCGGTTATTAAAGAAAACAGGCAGGAAAAAGAGTTGCCTCCCGTTTTATTAAATGGTAAAAAAAGACATCGTACTTATGAACGGAACCGGGTTTTAAATAAGAGAAAAGGAATTAAAGGAGATGACTTTTTTCTTGTAAAGGAACTGTCGGAAAAAGAGCCTTGTGAAATTGTCTATACTACTTCTGTTATTGCGGAGAACTGGATGCGTAAACCTGAGTTGTTTTTGAAAATGAACCGGTTGACTCATTCCGGGGAGATTGTTAGGGAAGAGGTTCGTTTGACGAAATCCGGTTTGTTTCCGGATAGCGGGAAACCGCTTGTTGTGGAGGAGGCCGCATCTTCGTCGACAGTGTCCGGCCTGTCAGGATTAAAGGCATCTTATATTTCTCCAGAGAGCGATGCAACGGATATACGTAATCAGAAAGAGCTGAATTTTAATCTGGAGGAAGCCCGTGTAGTGGCTGAAATGAACCCTCAGATGCTCTCTTTGCGTGAGCTGTATATGGTTGCATTAAGCTATAAAAATGAACGGGAACAGTTTTATAAGATGATCGAAACAAGCGTCAGGATTTATCCGGCTCATCCGGTAGCCAACCAGAATGCGGCAGCGGCAGCCATCGAACAGGGAAACTGGCAGGCTGCCGGACAATATCTGCAAATGGCACCCCATGAAACGTTGGCCTATAAAAACTGTAAGGGGGTATATGAGTTAATGACCGGAAATTTGTATGAGGGTATCCGTTTGCTGAAGTCTGCAAAAGCGGAAGGCTCGGAAGAGGCCGGCATGAATCTGACATTATTTTTTGAGAATAATAAACGTCATTGAGTTAGTCTGGAATATTATTTACTAAATACTTTTATCGTATGAAAAACAAACTTTTTGTAAAATCAGTATGGCTGTTATGCCTGGCTTTGGGGCTGGCCGGATGTATTAATGATGCAGATGTTTTGCCGGAAGATAATTCCGGTTTTGTGGATGGAGGAGAAGGAAATGTTCGTTTTGCTTTTGTTGTGCCCAACAGTTCTTCAACTAAAGCCGGAGATGCCGAAACTTCGGGTATTTATGAAACCGGAAATGCGAACGAATATAATGTGAAGTCGCTTAATGTCTACCTGTTTAATTCAGATACGAAGGCTTTATATAAAAAGATTCGGCTGGAAAATATAACACGTACGGCCGGTCCGCAATTACCGGAAAATAGCTCGTCCGGAAATCAAAACGAGCATGTTGTGAAATATACGGCCAACCGGGTGTTGATAGACCCGGGTACGTATGATATCTTTACGATTGCCAATGGAGATGTTACGGGTTCTTTCAGTACGGAAAATGAGTTTATAAATTTGGTGGATAGGTCTACTTATAAGGATGGTTTCGGAGTCTTGACCGAAGACGGCACATTGCAGATGACAAACCGTGCCGATAATAGCGGTTTGTATGATGGTACGACCGATTCAAATCTGAAAGTGACAGTTCGTGAGATTTTACCGTCGGAGGAACCGGACATCGTGACTATCAATCTGGAACGTGTGATGGCTAAAGTTCTGGTCGGGCAGTCGAAAGAGGATTACAGCCTGGTTGACGGAAATGGAAAAGAGTATGTTTCCATCAGTCTGACCGGATTCCAGTATATCAATTTGAGCCGATGGTTCTATACGTTTCGTCATACGGCGGTGCTGACAGCAAATAATGCTCCTTCTTCCTATACTATTGCTAATGGAAATTTCGGAGAGATAAATGCGAATAACGGTTATGTGATCGACCCTTATTTCTTTTCGAAAACGGTAGACGGGGCGAAAGGGTTTGATAATCCGGATAGTTATTATGCTTATCCATTGACCTCTGTGGCTGAAAGCTGGCAGTCGGTTCCGGTTGATGCGTTCCACGGTTTTTATTGTCTGGAGAATTGCATGTTTAAAACGGCACAGTTGAATGCTTATTCGACCGGGGTACGGTTTAAGGCAAGCTTTGTTCCCGGTACGCTTTGGGGAGAGGGTAAAGAAGCAACTAGTGCAAGGCCTGATGTTATTTATTATGCGAACTATAAATTTTATAACAGTATTAAAGCGATGAAAGATGCCGGACTTAAACTGGATGGCATTACGGAAGATTCGACTGATGAAGAGCTGGCAAAGTTCTTTGTGAAACGTTATCGGAAAGATCCGGAAGGTAACAATTATTATTGCTATTATAATTATTGGATCAGGCACCTGGATAATAACAAGGAAAACGAGATGGGAGTTATGGAGTTTGCGATAGTACGAAATAATATTTACCGTTTGCTGGTGACGAATATTTCCGGACTTGGTTCCGGAACACCGGAGATCGATCCGGAAAAACCTGATGAATACGAAGCTTATCTGAAAATGGATTTTAATGTTTTACCCTGGATCGTCCGGAATCAGGGTGGGGACGGAGGCGCAACCCTTAAATAAGTATATCTCGTTTTTCGGGAGAACGATTTGTTTCCCGTCAAAACAAACCAAAAAGTTCCGGATATCCGGGACTTTTTTTGTATGAGTTTTTGTGTAATTATCAGAACCACTTGATCTTTCTGAAAATAAAGAATGCCAGAGCGGATAAGGTGATCGATAAAAGTACGATCGCAATAAGTCCGTGGGGAGCGTCTTCAATATAATTGACCACATTCATTCCGTAGAAGCTGGCAATCAGCGTTGGTACCATCAGAATAATAGAGATGGAGGTCATGCGCTTCATGATGGTATTCACGTTGTTGGAGATGATGGAGGCGAAAGCATCCATCGTTCCGGTAAGGATATCGCTGTAAATGTTCACCGTGAGGTGTGCCTGTTTTAACTCTGTTTCGACATCTTCCAGCAGTTCCGCATCCATATACATAGGTTCCTGGAAAATGCTTTGCAGTTTCGAGAGCATCACTTCGTTTCCACGGATAGAAGTGTTGAAGTAAACCATACTTTTCTCCAGTTTCATCAACCGCAGAAGATCTTCGTTACGGATACTCTTTTCCAGGGCTTTTTCGGCACGTGCCACTTCGTTGTTAATCTGTTTCAGATATTTCAGGAACCAGACGGCTGATGAGTGGATCAGACGCAGGATCAGGTCGTATTTATGACGTACGACAAGTTCTTTACGCCGGCTATAACGGATGAAATCAGGTAATAACTCGGTTTTGTGATAACATACCGAGATAATAATCTCATTGTTGGTGATGATGCCGATCGGAACGGTGGTGAAGGGAATACCGCTTTCCTTGCTTTGTACCGGGATACGCAGGATAGTCAGCAGCCAGTTTCCTTCGTATTCGATACGCGGACGTTCGTCGGTATCGGCGATATCGCTCAGGAATGATTCGGGTACGTGAAATTGATTTAAAAGGTATTGGATGTCTTCGGGTGTAGGGCATTCTACATTTACCCAGCTGTTAGGAAGCCACTGGTCTTTCTCCACAAAACCGGCTTCACAATAAAGAAATGTTTTCATTATTGCCTCCTTTCGTTGTTAACACGAACAGAGGTAATAAGAAACCCCCGTCCGCTAATTTTTACTTGTTAATGTTTCTCGCGGAATACTGTCGTCCATAATTAGTTAATTACTTTTTACGGCTGCAAAGGTAAAAAAAAGGAATGAATACCAAATAAAAATCGTATTTTTGGTGTCCGAAAATTACAAAAGAGAATGGCAGAAGGAACTAAAAATACCGGGAGAGGAAACTCCGGAAGGGGAAAGCAAAAGCCTGTGGTCGTGCCCGATATGGGGCGTCTACAGCCACAGGCACGCGAGTTGGAAGAGGCCGTTTTAGGTGCCTTGATGCTTGAGAAGGATGCTTATTCGATCATTAGTGAGATATTGAAGCCGGAATGCTTCTATGAAAAGTCGCACGAGATGATCTATGCAGCTATTGTGGATCTGGCAGCCAGCCAGCGTCCGGTCGATATGCTGACCGTGACGGAACAGTTGAGGAAACGCGGCGAATTGGATCAGGTGGGCGGACCGTTTTATATTTCGCAGCTCACCAGTAAAGTTGCCAGTAGTGCGCATATTGAATATCATGCCCGTATTATCGCCCAGAAATATCTGGCAAGGGAGTTGATCTCTTTTACGGCCATGATACAGGGGAAAGCATTTGATGAGACGATCGATGTGGAAGACCTGATGCAGGAGGCCGAAGGTAAATTGTTTGAGATTTCGCAACGGAATGTAAAGAAAGACGTGACCCAAATCAATCCGGTTATCAAGGATGCGATGGATTTATTGCAGAAAGCGGCAAACCAGAAAGAAGGTCTGAGCGGTACGCGTACCGGTTTCGATGCGTTGGATAAGATCACTTCGGGGTGGCAAAATTCCGACTTGATCATTATCGCTGCCCGTCCTGCGATGGGTAAGACGGCGTTTGTACTTTCGATGGCGAAGAATATGGCGGTGAACCATAATGTGCCGGTTGCCTTGTTCTCGCTTGAAATGAGTAACGTTCAGTTGGTAAACCGTCTGATCGTGAATGTATGTGAGATACCGGGTGAGAAGATTAAAAGCGGACGCCTGGAAAGCTATGAGTGGGAACAGCTTGACTTCAAGATTAAGGAATTGTATGATGCTCCGATTTATGTGGACGATACGCCGAGTCTTTCGGTGTTCGAGTTGCGTACAAAGGCACGCCGTCTGGTGCGTGAACACGGGGTAAGATGTATTATCATCGACTACCTTCAGTTGATGAATGCAAGTGGTATGAGTTTCGGTAGCCGTGAGCAGGAGGTAAGTACTATCTCCCGTTCGTTGAAAGGGTTGGCGAAGGAACTGAATATCCCGATTATCGCACTTTCGCAGTTGAACCGTGGTGTGGAAAGCCGTCAGGGAGCTGAAGGAAAACGTCCGCAGTTGGCCGACCTTCGTGAATCCGGAGCGATCGAGCAGGATGCGGATATGGTTTGCTTTATCCACCGTCCCGAATATTATAAGATTACGGAAGATGAACGCGGTAACTCGCTGGTCGGTCTGGCGGAGATCATCATAGCCAAGCATCGTAACGGTGCGACAGGAGATGTGCGTCTGCGATTTAAGGGCGATTATGCGAAGTTCATGAATATTGATGAAGATGTGGCTGTCCGTGAGTTTTCATCGAATATGAACAGTGACGATTCGTTACCTCCGATACCGCCTGCCGGTGCAGATTTCCTGAACCAGGGCAGTAGTAACGAGGTCCCGTTCTAGATTAGTCGGATATAAGATTATGTGCGGCCTGTTCCCGGATTTGTGAAGGGGACAGGCCGCATTGTTGTTTGGTAAACTTTGTCAGGTGCGCCTGTGATGAAAAATTCCAGTCAAGTGAGATTGTCAGGAAAGACTTGTTCGTACTTCGAATATCGTCCAGTACACCTTCTGTTTTACGATGCAGCATCCATTGATAGGCTGGTTCATTGAAATATTTCTTGAATTTGCGGTTGAATGCTGACAGGCTGATATGAGCCAGGCGGGCAAACTCTTCCACGTTTGCCACCGACCGATAGTTGGATAGGACGAAATTGTTGAAATCCGTATCCCGACTAAGGATAGGATGGAAGAAGGCGGCCAGTTGCTCTTTTGTGTAATAAGCCCTAAATAATATGAAGAGTTCCTGCAATTTAAGTTCCTGCAGATGCTTACATCCGATATCATCTTCCATATAATTATTGAGTAAATTCAAAAAAAGCCGTATTTCTTCCTGGAATTTTAATGTATTATGATTATAGGTGATTTCTTTTTTGTATTCAGACAAAGATTCAAGATGAATACGATTGCATAATCTGATATCATCGCTGAACCGGCAGGTGAGTAAGTGGCTTGCTTTTCTTACTTCGATGGAATAATGGCTACCTACGGGTATCAATGCAATATCTTCTTTTTGTAGTATCTGTTTGTGAACAGCATCATTACTGAACATAATTTCTCCTTCCAGAATAAAAAGGAGGATAGACCTTGAATTGTCAAGTTCCATACATTTTTCTTCGGGGTGAAGATGGAAAACTTGAAAAGTACGTTGTGTGGGCAACCGAAAATTGTTGCAGGTAACATGTTCGTGTTTATAAAGAATCCTCATAATGTGTCTTAGTTTTATGCAATCATCAGAATTCGACAAAAGTATGTATCGATTTTTGATTGTTTGGTGTGATAATAATTATTTTAAAGGACTGACTGACGTATTATGAGGAGGCAAAACGATCTTTATCCTTATTTTGCCTCCTTATTCATGTGTATTGTTGTATTTGTGTTGAAATGAGATACTCATATATCTTGTTTGTTGCGATATGCGGTTATCCATTGTCTCCTAATACAACTTCTTCGATCATCCAGGCCCATAAATTGGCCATGATTCGCGAATAGTCGTTTGTCAGGTCACCGACATTGTTGTCGATCCGTGAATTTCTTTTTACGACATTTCCCGAGCCTATTTCAAAAATCTGTGAATCGCCCACATAAACGATCCGTTTCTTTTTGTCTACTCCCAGTATCATCCGTCCGTCTCCTTCCGGATAGGGACTGTAGGATGGGAGTGAGCCGGAGCCGTCGTCTTTGACTACATTCTTGAAACGGATAAGTGGGGTGATGTGAGGGGAATGGACATCTAAACGTCCCCAGATGCCATCACTTATCCAGTAGCCACAGTCTGTGATCCCCGTAGTTAGTGATTCTGTAAAAGGACCTGTTCGGAAGAAGTAGTCGTTGTCGGTAGTAGGAGCGAATGAGGCAATCAGTGCTGAACGTAAAGGACCTGTGTCACCGATAGATTCGTTGTTTGCTCCGTTGTACCAATAAGGGGTTACATCTTCCCGCAGTAATTTCAGTAACTGGTAATTAGTTGTATAGGCAGTTTCAGGCCGTCCGCTACCGCTACTGTCGTTAATGCCGGGTGCTTTCCAGTCGGTACCTATGATAAGTACTCTGTTTTTTCTTGCTCCGAGCCAGTCTAAGATACGGCGTGCGGAAGCGGAATCAGGTCGGCTGTCGTAGCCCAGAATTAAAATGTCTTGTTGTACCAACTTGCTATAAGGTAAATTAGTCTCATTGATCGTGATAGGGATCTGGGAATATTCTATTCCTCCGAGCTGGATCGTTTTTCCGATACCGAAATGGTTGTCGAGTATCGCTTTCATAGGTCTCGATGAAGCATAATCGATACCTCCGATGCCGTTGGTACTCAATATATGGATGATTTCGTCTCTGCTGCTGTTTGCCGATTGGGTGATTGTTATCATTATCTTCCAACGGTTTACATGTATCATAATATATTCGGAATAGTCGGAGTAACTATCGTTCAGCTGTTTGGCACGGCATTGAATCACTCTCCGGATATTGTTATCGCTATCTGTTTCCTGGGTCAGGGATACTTCGAAACGGGCGCTCGACAAAGAGGAGGATAATTCGCCATTACCGATGGTGTTACCGTCTGTATCCACCCATTGCATGAGCTCGCCTGTCAGGTCTGTATCGATATAAATGACACCTTTGGAGTTCATCCGGTATTGTAATTTAAGATGGCGGGTTGAAACGCCATAGTGATGTTTTCCGTCGAAATACATGTCGGTCGTATGTTCGTCCCATGATTCGATGGTGGCAATGATACCGGAGGATGCGTTTACAGCCGCTTCTTCGGGTGTGCCCCAACCGGCAGCCGAAACTTTCTGTATAAAAAACATATATCGGTGGTTACGCAGGATCTGTCCGAACGGATGGCCGGAAGGTTTGAAGTCGATCCGGTAATAAACGGTCCGGGCAGGATAGGTGCCGTCATCATAAATGCCACCGGCAATAAGACAGGTCGCATCGCTTATTTGTTTATCAGTTGTTAGGGCCGGGGCTTCCGGTAGATATATCTGTTCGATCGAAGTATCGTCACCTGCAATATTCTGCTGTGGCATGGGGAACCCGACCGGATAGAAAACCGATTGATCGGGCAGGGAGGGAGCATCTACTGTCGGTCCTCCTTCGCTGTTGACAGTCATGTGGGTGGGGATAAGTTGCAACTTATCGTACGGACGGAATACTTGTATGCTCTGCAAACGGAAATGTCCTGTTGCATCATTATTATAGACATCCGCTCTCGCAACGGAGCGCAACATCCTGATCTGTATATCGGCATTGATTTGTCCTGCATCCAGTTTCGGCAGTGAATATTCGCCGTACATCGGCAGATAACCGGTGATCTGTTTCGGACTTTCGTTGCCGTTATCCATTTCGTACACCAGTTTCTCTTTGAGACGAGTTTCTGTATCGCCTGCATCGGGATACTTCTCCGCTATGGTTTGGCTGGCGTTGGCGATCAGTATGAACTTGATCGGGACGTTTGACGATTTGAGCATAGCGGTGAAGGTTGTCGTATTACTGTTGGGGCGATTAATGTTTATCCCTTCTACGCTGTAAAGAAACTGGTATTCGGTATCCGCCGACTGTCGGGAGAGTACCAGTATACATATTTCTTCGATCTGTTCTTCCTGCTCCGTGCTCCGTGTTTCCGGTTTTTGGGTAGCAGGCGTGCTGATGGTCAGCCGGACTGCCATCCGGTCTTCCGCGTGCTTGTTACCTCCTTCACCGACAAACGTTTCATCGATACAGGATACGGTCATCAGACCGAATGTCAACAGAAGCAGCATCCAGGCTGTTGTCCAGTTGAAAGCTTGATATCTTTTATTCATAATTAATTACCATTCGACCCATTGTTCTGTCTTGTCCCAGAGGCTTGTTTTGATGTGGACACTGATCTCCTGGCGCAGGTCGATCAGCAGATTGGTTGTCCGGCCGGCTGGAAGAACAATGGGATTTCCGTTTAAATCAGAATTTATACTAGCAATAAGTATGTCTTCTCCGTATTCTGTATCCGATCTTCTGTAAAGATTGACAGTTGCGTAATCCTCCCGGCTACTGTCCGTATGGATCAGATTGAAAGAGGAGGGAGAGACAAAATCGTTGTTTGCGAGCGTGATGCCGTTTTGCTTGATTACTATTGCATTCGGGATCGGTGTCCCTTTAAAATTATATCCGTTGTTGTTCAGATGGATTGTGAAGTAATAATCTATCGCCTTATGAAGGGCCGGAAGGCCCCGGACGGTCAGATACATTCGGGCATTTTTCCTGGAAATGATTATTTCTTCATTTCTGATCGGGGATTTACCGATCTGCGCAATACCGAAAAAGAGGTCGTCCAGTGTCTGAGACTGGTTTTCGCCTTCTTTTCCAGATGCGGAGACAGTTGGGTTATCGAGGGTGTTGGAAGGTTCCAGTTGAGTGATACACTGGTTCCCGTCCAGGTTTCCCCAGACGGACAGCCAGTAGTGATCCGTATTTTCGAGAGTGATGGGTATCGGTATTCTTTGCCGGACCTGGTTCGAGTCGGCTCTGACCGTGTACCGGTATTGTTCGTCCGCATCAAAGACGAACAGAATGGCATGGCTGACTTCCCCGGAAGCGGTGATATCTTCTCCGGTGAGCATATCCACCACTTTTATAGTTATGAAATACACTTCTTCACACTCCTGCAAACCTTCACGAATACAACTTGTTTGTCCCCAGATCAACAACAACAGAACGATGGTCCTGATTGTCGATCTTACCATTCTACATCCTGTTCCAGCGGACCTTCCCAACCTTCGGTAGTGACAGTAACTTCGACTGCTGCCGGATCACCCGGACCGTCAGGATCGGTTGTTCCGCTTCCTAATTTCTTCAACGTTACATTTAATATATAACGGGTGTTCCGTTTGATGAGTGTTCCGTCGGCGGTGCTGGAAACGATGCTGTTGATACGGAACGGGAAATGGGTGGTACTCCCTTTGTATGTTCCGCTGATGGTCAACAAGGTTTCTGCTCCTGTTTCTTCGTTCGGGAATACATAGAAAAAGTTATCGAAGGATTTGGCGGTTCCGTTCGGCTGATCGGTCGTGATGGCATCCAGCAGATAGTTGTCGGGTGTGGGGATGTTACTTTCCGTACCACCGAATCCGCCGTAGAACGGTATTTCGGACAGGACAGTATTCGGCCCGATAGTTGCTTTCGACTTCGCTTTTTGGATGCTGACATGGGTCAGGACAAACGGTTCGGTGTGTCCGGCTTCGGGAGTAATGGTGACCGAACCCAGTTCGATCTTGGCAACTACGCGTCTGATACTTACGGTTACCGGGACAGGACTTCCGCTGGTCAATGTCAGTTCTGGTGACTCGCCACTCATGACAAGACCTGTTGTTGCACGGTTCGCCGGGTTTTGCAATCCGAGGTCGAAAGTAGCTGTTTCAAAGTCGGTATAGTTACTGACGGCAGGAAATCCGGCGGGGAGGTTAGCGACAACTACCACGCGCTTCGTACCGGCAGTACTCAGCCCGTCGACCTGTGTCGATCCTGCTATACCGTTACTGACAGCACCGTCTACCTCTTTTTCCAATACACCGCTGTTATAACTGAAAACGTAGACTTTATAGTTTACGATCTTCCGCTCATCGGTTTCGGTATCAGAAGTACTGCCTGTCGCTTTCGATGACAGATTTTCACCTTTCAATGTGATTGTGATAGATGCTTTCTCTTCGTTACCTCTTTCATTCATTTCGTCGTTGCTACAGGCACTCAATAAAGCCAGTGCAAGCATTCCAGTGATTAATTTACTCGTTGTTCTCATTTTATATTCTTTTGAAATGTAAATATTTTATTAGTGGTTATGACTCTGCAAAGCTACAATACTGTAAAGTTTCATCTCTTATACAAAAGTGGCGTTCGCTTATATATTCAGATCAAAAAGAAAAAATAGAACATATTATGAAAAAAATCCGGATTGTGTAGTATGATTGAAAGTCCGAACTTTGTGACCGGTATAATAAATGAATTTTTCGCAGTTAATAATTAGTAGAGAATGAATAAAACACAAATCGTTAGAATGCTGGCAGAAAGGCTGGATATAACTTTGGTAGATAGTCGTATTTATCTGAATACGTTGTTGGATATTGTAGTTGAAGGGGTAATAACTGATGAAAAAGTGGCAATTCACGAGTTTGGCAAGATATTTATTTTACCTCAATCACGGAGACAGGTCCGGAATCCGAGAACGGGAGAGAAAGTGATGCTTACTCCCCGTAAAACAATCCGTTTAAAACCGTGTGAGGCTCTTATTGACAAGATCAATAAACCATGAAAATGAACGGAGTTCATACAGAACTCCATATTTTTCGGATTCAAAGGTATAAAATAATCTGATATGAACTAATTCCAGGCTTTATTTTATAAAGCGACCCTTGTTTTACCCTTTTTCTTTCTCTTTTGTGACTTTACAGGCCTGTTATTTATCCGGTATCTTTACAGGAAAAAATAATTCCAACCGATAGAGGTTATTCTTCCTCTATTCTTTTATCATCTTTCATTCTTCCTCAATAGGGGACCTTAAATTTCTGTTGTTTTTCAACAGAAATTTAAGGTCTATCTCTCTGAACCATAGTTCTGTATGGACTATGTATATATTGTCTTCTAAAGTGTAAATCGTTGTCAGTCAGTAGTTACGTGTAATTTATGTTCTACAATCGGACTCGTATGATTGGTTACTTTGAGGCAATAATCAGCAGTAAATCCATAAAAAAGATACCGAACTTCTACTGAATAGGGGAAGATATGTTAAATATCAATGATATCAGTAAATGAAAAATAGTAAATCTTGATTCATATGGAAATGGTTAATCAATTTCGAACACTAATCGCTGGTCTGTTTAATAATAAACAGGAAAAAGAGGAAAGACAAGGAGACGGAGAAGTTGTGAAGCTCAAGCAAGAGAACGAAGAGTTGAAGCGGACCGTCGATACGCTGACCATCAAGAACCGTGAGATACAACAACTCATGGTACAGAAGATCAGGGAGACGGACGATTGGGGCCATGAGCATGAAGCCAAATACAAAGAAGCCATCCGGAGAGCGGAGGAATTGGAAAAACTCCATAACTCTTTCTTCGTTGAAGCGGTACATGAGATGCGTACGCCTCTCTCCCTGATATTGGGATACTTGGGACAGTTAGTACAGAATCGTGAACTCGATGGTTTGGTCTCCACCCAGGTTCTTTCGGCCTATCGCAATACACTTGCTTTGCAGGATATGATGTATCAGTTGCAAGATATTCGCCACGGTGATGATGTCGCTAACCATATGCGAATAGCCCGCTATGATCTGGTGGATATAACGAAGCAGATATGCGACCTGTTTGTTGACTGGATTGCTATGAATAATATTGATTTTAAAATCAATACGCAGACGCCTGTCTTATGGGTGTGGATAGACCGCCGGAAGATGGAATATGCTTTGCGTACTATGTTATCCAATTCTTTGAAGAATACATTCATGTACGGGAAGATTACTATTGACATAGCAGTAGTCAAAGTCGACGGCAAGTCCTGTTGTTCCCTGAGTGTGCAGGATGACGGTCTTGATGCGCAGGACAGCGCCCGTATCGGTTTGAAGCAGATCGCAGATATGGCAGAATCGGTACATGCAAAATTTATTCAGGAGACGATGGAAGGACAGAGCGGGACTCGTTGCATGATCCTTATTCCGTTGGGAAAACGGTCTTTGATGGAATTGCCAGTCGAATTTGTGGAACCTGACAGTGACCTGGTAAATCTTAACGAACTTCAAAAGGAAGAGATTGCCGGATTCGTTCAGCTTATCCCCAAGAAGAAAGAGACCGGAAAGAAAATCCTGATCATTGACGACAGCGACCAGATCCGTTGGTTCCTGAAACTGGCTTTAGGAAAAGAATACCAGATATTTGAGGCTCGTAACGGTGAGGAAGGTGTTATGATGGCGAAAAAGGAACGTCCGGACGGTATTTTGTGTGATGTAATGATGCCTGTAAAGGATGGATTCACTACCTGCCGGGAAATAAAGACGAATCCGGCAACCAGCCAGACGGTCGTTATCATGTTGACAGCCAAAGTAGAGAATGAAGATGTGATAGCTGGTATTGAAGCGGGGGCAGACGATTATATTACCAAGCCTTTCGACCTTGAAGTGTTGCGCAGTAAGTTGATCAGTCAGCTTAAACGCCGTGAGCAAATGAGGGCGTTCTATACCCAGTCGGCAACGGATACGGAAGAAGCGGTTGTTGCAGTACCTGCCCCGTTAAATGAGATTGAAGCGGCAGGAAATGTTTTTATGAATAAAATAGTAAAGATTATCGAGGAGCATTTGGATGATCCTTGTTTTGATGCAAAATTTTTGGCGGATGAAATGAGTATGAGTATTCCGACACTTTATCGTAGAGTAAAAGCGTTTTCAAATTGCAGCATCCTGGAACTGACGCGGAGTGTCCGTATCAAACATGCGGCTGAATTGATTTTACAGCAGCGATATTCTATTATAGAGGTCTGTGAAATGGTCGGATTCAACGATATGGCGACATTCCGCAAGCGTTTTACCGAACAATATGGAGTCAATCCATCTCAATATGGGCAACCGGTAAAGGCATAAGCGTGGTATTCATTAAAACAAATGTAAACAAACAGAGGAATTTTTATCATTTAAAAATTACCTCACATGAGTGATAAATATACCGACAAGTCCTAAAAACAAAGCTTTCTACATTTGCACTGTCAACAAGAGACAATGATACAAAAAGCTTAATCATCTGGATAGTCAAAAGAGAAATCTGAGAATAATAAGTATAGGGTAGTAAAATGATTTATCACTTTTAAAATATATAAAGTTATGAAACTTCAAAATTTAATTTACGCAACGATGGTTGCTTGCGCTTTCAGCGCTTGTTCAAATGATGACGATCCTAATATTCCGGATCCGGCACAGGAGTTGGATGCTACGTTTACTACAGCTTTTAGTGCTGTTGGTAATTCTGGTTCTCCATTGAAAAGTATAACGAAAGCAAGTAATGATGATGCTTTTGGTACCGTAAAGAAGATTGGGCTTGCCGTATTTAATGATGGTGCAATGGGAGGAGCCATGACTTCTGGTACATTATTAAGTTATGTAGAAAAAGATAATCAAGCAGATACAACTGCATGTGTTGCTGCAAAATCAGGAGATGTAAAGGTGTTAGTAATTGCGAATCCAACTGCAGATATGTTTAAGAATATTACAACCTTAGAAGGATTCCTTGATAAAATCTCTTCAGAAGCGATTAATACTGGCGAATTATTAATGTCAAGTAAAGTGTATAAACTGACATTAAAAGTTGGTAGGAATGTAATGGTGAATGGACTCGCAGGTAGTGTTTTTAAAGACAACACAACTAGCGCTCAAGTTCTTAGAGAAGAGAATATGAAGGTTTATCGTAATGTGGCGAGAGTAGAGGTTCCTTCTATTACTGTTAATCCGCGTGAAGGTTTTGGTAAAGGGAAAGGGGCTACATTTACATTAAGTAAAGTGTTTGTAGCAAATGTTCGTTCTGGAGTAAGAGTTGGAGGACAGGATGGTGTGACAGGTTTGTTTGATGCTAATACTGCCTGGTGTTCAGTTGTTGATGTTACTAGTTTATTGAAAGCAGGTTCAGCTACAGAAACGGATAATGCTTATTCAAAATCAATTGGTAAAACAATTACATATACAGCAGCTGATACAGATGGTAAAAGTGAATCTATTAACGGTGCCCAATTCTTTGTTTACGACAATGCTTCTGCAGAAGTGATCGCAACTCCTAAAGAAAAAGCAACTCTATTAGTCCTTAAAGGTACTTATTCATATGTAACAGAAGCAGGTACGTCTGTAACTACAGATCAGGCTTATTGGACAGTAGCCATTAACAATTCTCTCGAAAATACAGCAAGTAAAGATTTCCCTGCACATTGCGGTGTACTTCGTAATGTTAAATATGTTCTGAATGTAACAATTACAGGTCCGGGTAGTGGAACGATTGATCCGGAAAGTAATGCTGCAACTTTGACATCGAAGATCGAAGTTGTTAACTGGGGAGAAGTTGTATTGGATCCTAGCATCGACTAACAATCAATTATACTAGTTTATTAAGTTTAAATTTCCTTATTCGAAATTCTAACGAACCAATCCGGGGTAATTCCCGGGTTGGTTTCACTCTCAAAAAATATTCCGGTTTGACGATTTATAAAACAATATAATCTATGAATAGTAGGGTTTTATTTTACAATGTATTCCTGTTTCTCGCTTTGCTATCCTGTTCCCATGACGGGAATCCTGAGATAGACGAAACCGGAGATGCTACACTTTCATTACGCATCACGATTCCACAGATCGGAACCAGAGCCGCTGACTCCGGAATCGAAAGACTCTATGTGGCTATTTTCGGCACTTCCGGCGAGAATGCAGACAAATTGATCGTCTCCCGCGAAGCCACACAAACAGATACTTTTGAAGATATTACCCCGTTGAAAGCCGGGACTATCCGGATGCTGCTGGTGGCGAATGCACCCGAAGGTACTTTCGACGGTTTAACCACTTTGGACCAATTCCTGGCCCTTACCAAGACGATTGAAAACGAAGATACAGCCCCGACAATGAGTTCGGGAGTACAGACTTATACCTTGAAGCCTGGAAAAAATACGATCGGTTTGCAGAAGACGGGAGCCAATCAGATCTCTGCTTCACCGGTGACGATCTACCGCACGATTGCCCGTGTCTATCTGAACCAGTTGTTCCTGCGTCCACTGGAAGAATATAGCAACGGAGCCAGTTTTAAACTGGAATCCGTGTTTATGGCAAATGTCAAAAATTATTCCCGTTATATCAGTATGGAAGATTGGGGTGCTGTGGAAGTGACCGACCGCTCCCTTTCTGATTTCTTCCTTACAGGAGCAAATCCAGACGTTGAGGGCATTTATAAAGAAGGCTCTTCTAAACTGTCGGATAAGCTACTTACAACCTATAATTATGATTTCCGTACGGCTACTGACGAGACGGGCCTTATTGCTAACTGTGCAGCCAATACCTATACTGTTTTCGAAAATATGCAGGAAACGACTTGGCATACGCTGCTGATCCTTCACGGAACTTACCATTATATCGACAAAAACGGGAATCCCCGTAACGTGGATACCTATTATCCCGTAATTGTAAACCGACAGCACGACCAGATATCCAATGTGACGGATCATCTGTATGTGCGCCGCAACGTGATCTACTCTATTGATGTCGTTATCAAAGGCCCCGGTTCCGATACTCCGTTTGACCCGTCCGATGATGCCACGCTGACAAGCATGATCGAAGTACAGGCATGGGGTGAGATTGTGGAGAATCCTTCAATTGATTAATACAGCTAAAATAAAACTGATATGAAACGAAGTAAAATATATCTGTTCCTTTTATCCGGTCTATTGCTGGCGGCTTGTTCGAAGGAGGATGAACCGTCACCGACACCGGGCGGCGAGGATGCTTTTGCCACTGTTTCCGTAACGGTGGACGGCATTAACGGAACAAAAGCGACAAAAGCGGATGCAACGCAACCCGGTACTGATGCAGAAAATAAGATCAAAAATCTGACTGTTGTCTTCATTGATGAGAGTAAAAATGAAGTAATAGCCCACGGTTATCGGGAAATAGGAGAGGGCGAACAGAATACGACCGCCCGTGTCGGATTGAAAACCGGAACTTATAAAATGTTATTGCTGGCTAATACGAATAATATTTCTTCTTTCAAACCTTCCGACTATTATGATAAAATGATTGCCAGTCTGGAAAAGCAAGGTAGTGAAAACGGGTTTGTTATGAGTAACATTCCCGAAAATATAGAAATAAAAGCCGGAGAAAATGAGATAAAAGCAAAGGATGGTACGCCTGTAAAGATTAAACGTCTGGTCGGCCGTATCGACCTTTCAAAACTAACAGTCGATTTTAAATATAATGATGGCGAAAGTGAGGGTAGTAAAGATAAGGATCTGCAAGGCATAACAGGACTTAAATTCCATTTAAAAAGAATTTTCTTGGCAAATGTCCGTCCGGAATCTTATTTGTTCGAAACAAAAGGACATCTCATCGAAAAAGGGGGTGGTTCTTATTTGCGCGGTATCGAAGATGATAGTTATTATAACAATGATAATTCTGAAATAGCTAAAGAAAGTACTTATGCATCTTATTTGAGTGAGAATAAAGAACCTGACAATGTCATTGAAATAACGGAAGATGGATCCCTTGATAACGCTGCTTCTTTCTACGCAATGACAAATTCGGCAACGAAAGAGGTCGGCAGCTATCCTGTGATTCTTTATATCAAAGGTGATTTATACGATAGTGGAAATAAAAAGCCTGTCCTCTCTAACCGCTATTTCCGTATCAAACTGGCTAAAGGTGTTCAACGTAACACTCTTTATAAGATCGAAGCGACCATCCAGGGTAAAGGTTCACCCGAACCGGGAGACAATAAGGAGAATATAGACTTATCCGTTACTATCACCGTAAAGTCGTGGGAAGGAATAACGCTTGATGAATATACCATAAATGAAGAAATCGAAATATAATATGAAACATATTAATCATACTTGTCGATGGTTGGCTGCCGCCGTCTGTGCTTCAACCCTGTTGCTTTCCGGTTGTATCCAGGAAAACCTGCTAGCTTGTTATAAACTGACTTTAAAGGCGGAAAATGCGAAGGGCGATGACGTCACGGGAAGTGCTCTGTCAGATGCTTCCCTCTATGTTTTCGATGAAAATTACGAATACCTCCAGACCGTCCGCATGACGGAAGGACAAATACGCAATCGCGAAGAAATCAGACTGAATTATCCGGAAGATCGTAACCTACATGTGATAGCCTGGGGAAATCTGGCCGGAGAAAACCAGACTGTTACGGAAAGCGAGTTGATTGAAGAACTGAAGATCAAACTCAAAAGCCGTGACGGTCTGGCTCAGAAACCCGACGACCTGTTCTACGGAAACCGCCTGGTGCAGACTAAAGCGGGAGGCAGTCTCTACAATAACGATACGATCGTGGTCCGTCCCAAACTTTCGGAAGTCAATATCGTGACACAAAATATCAAATATGCCTTGAGGAAATATGATTCGCCGACCGATGCCGATTGCAATTACTACGTGGACCGTACGTTGGATGCGTTCGATTACCGGGGGCAGTTGACAGGTGACAGCGTCTATTACCACCCTGAAGCCGACTGGGACAAGAACAAGGAATATTTCGCTCCCAACTATAGGATGTGTGCCGGCGAGAACCTGAACGTGCAACTGACAGCCGAAGGCAATACGCTGGCCGTTGCTACCCACGACGACGACGGCAAACCGTTGACCGCCCCCGAAGCCGCTGTGCTTTATGTCATCCTGCGTTTTGGTGAAGACGGCGCACTGCTTTCCGTCCGCCAGGCAATCCGTCCTTGGGGTACGGTGGACGACCATATCGAATTTTAAATCAATCAACAATTAAATCAGTCCAGAAAGATGATCCGATATAAATTACTTTTATCCATAGTTGTTGCCATCATGTTGGCTTCTTGTTCGAAAGACGACGGGCCAGTCACACCGCCGGTCGAACAGGCCACGCTTTCCGTCGGGTTGCAATTGCGCAGCCAGGCGGGAAGTAAGGCAACAGGCAACGATCCGAATGCCTTACCCGGCGAGAGTGACATTCACAACCTGAGCGCATTTGTTTTTAACAGCGACGGTTCTGCATTGATCGGCTACGGACGTGCGGAGAATCCCGATCCCGATAAGTTGGTCATTACCGATATAGAGACTACTCCCGAGCGCGTTATGCTGGTTGTGCTGGCTAACCTTCCCGGAAATATAGATAGTTCGGTCGGTAACTATGCCGGTTTGCAGTCACGTCTGTCCGACCTTTCTTCACAGACACAGGAATCATTGACTTTCAGTACACAGGTGGTCCGTACGGAACAAGCGTTGGTGAAAGGGGAGGACAACCTGATCGGCTATACAGCCGGAACGAACATTGATAATATTTCCACCCCGCTGTTGCTTACCCGCATTGCCACCCGTGTGGAAATGAATACGATCGAAACCCGTTTTGCCGGTTCCCTGCTGGAAGGGAAAACAGTGCGGATCGACCATATCGCCCTGGCAAATGTAAAAAGTAATTCATATTATTTCAGCGAAGGGGATTGGGGTAAAGTAGAAGTCCCCGTCGGACAGGCAAACCTGCTCTATGGGGCGGGTGTCACGGAAGCCGCTTCCCTTTTTGCCCCCGGTTCTCATCCGTCTGATTATCTCGGCTGCGATTTCAGCCTGACAATAACCGATAATACACCCAGTCTGACTCCGGTTTTCGAAACTTATGCCTTTGAGAACAGTTCGTCCGACACAGACCCTACATTGCTGGTCGTAAAGGCAACCCTGGTGGAAACGAACCAGACCCGCATCTTCACCTCGCCGATCAACCGCAATGGTGTGCTGAACGGTTACGACCACAATTTTGTGAAACGTAATTATATCTACCGTCTCCACGTCACCTTCACGGAAACGAGTTTTGACCCCGAGGAGAATGACGATGCCTCGCTCGATGTCCGTGTCGAAGTGGCGGGCTGGGGATATGTACATCAAGTCGAAGAAGTAGAATAAAAAATGAACGATATGAAAACAATCAATATTACTCCCTTCCTGTTAGCATTAAGCCTCCTGGTATCCTGTTCGTCCGACGATGATAACGGTCCCGAAGTAATTGTGCCGCAGGACGCAACGTTGACACTGGCAGTCGCTCCGGGTTCGGTACTGACGAAAGCCAAAGCGGGGGAGCCGCAGGAGGGAGAAGCAAAGATCAATAACATGTATGCCGCCCTGTTCAAAGCCGACAATACGTTGCTGACTTCCGCTTATGTGGATTTCAGCGACCAGACCGGGGAAACTCCCGATACGATACGGATCAGCGCAAAAAGTGATACGCCATACACGTATGTCATCCTTGTCAATGTCGGGAACATCAACTGTTCAAGTATTAGTAATCTGATGGAAAAAACTTATAATCTGAAGGATATAAGCGTGAGCAACCAGCCGATGGGAAGTAAATTCCTGGAAATTACAAGTCTGAAACCGGGAACCAATTATTACGGGAAAGAAGAGATTTTCACGAATAGACCTGCTGAGTGTTCTTTCTACAGCACGAGTAATATCGAGGTTTACCGCACCGCCAGCCGTATCGACTTTGAAAAGATCAGCCTCAAATGGAGTGAGGCGGATGCCGGTGACCTGCTGCAAGAAGGTGCCCGTTTCCGCTTGAAACAGGTATATGTTGTGGATGCAAAAAGTACGACTTATCTGGCGGATCATAAGTCTGGTGAGAATAACTACTCGGTAGAAATAACGTCTGATCCGGCCTATTTGCATGGCAATCCGGAAAAAGATGGTTATCTGGCATCCCTGAATTTATTTCCTCGGGAAGGGGACAACACTTCAGCGACTATTTCGTCGGATAGAGAATGGAATATTACGGAAAATCCGTTAAGATGTTACATCACGGAAAATACGGATAAAACAAAACCGACCATGTTGGTTTTGAAGGGGGATATACTTCATAAGGATACTGATACACCGATTTTGTCGGACCGTTATTATTTTGTCAAACTGTTGAATTTGATCGATAGTGATAATAAAGAAACCATATATCCAGGTGTAATCCGCAATAAGGTAATCCGTATCAGCGCTACGATTACCGGAAAAGGCTCCGGCGATGAGGAGTATAAGGAGAATGCTTATGTTAAAGTAACCGTCACTCCCGAAAACTGGTCGGTCGAGACACAACATGAAGATGTAAACTGATAAAAAACTTTTGCAGTGCTGCAAACCTTCCATACACTCGTGTAACAGTTCTTGCAGCGCTACAAAAGTTCCAAACACGACTGCGCGGACGTTTTGCAGTGCTACAAAAGGCAAAACATGGTTGCGCGGACAGTTTGCAGTACTGCAAAAGCCTCAAACAGGACTGTATGGACGCTGTGCAGCACTGCAAGATCAATAAATCATTAAAATCATAAATAACATGGAAATTAGCACAATCAGTGTCGGCCGTTTGAATAACGGAGCACATTACCTTTACAATGTCGATTTTTATAGCCGTATCGATGCCGATACGGCAGTAAAAGGTAAACTTACGGAAATTTTACCCGCTTATAAACAAGCCATCGACAATGAAGATATCGCCTTGAAAATTTCGCAGAAAAGCCTGAACTCAGACAAGATAGACGAATATGATAAACAACGTGACACTCTTTTCATGGCGATAAAAGCGGTTGTGAAGGCACAAATGTCTGTTGCTGATCTGGAAGTTCACGATGCGGCTGTCAAGATCAACCAGTTGATCATTGATTACAAACTGAATGTAAGAGGCCAGTTGGATAAAGAGACCGGTCTGTTGATCAACATTATATACGACCTGGAAAATAAGTATGCGGCAGAAGTCCATAAACTTGGACTGGACATGTTCCTCACCCAGTTGAAGGATTCAAATCTCAGTGTCCGCAATTATACCGACAGTCGTAATAAAGAATTGCTCGATAAGCCTGATTATAAATTGGCAGAAGCCCGTAAGGCGACCGATGCGGCATACCAGAAAGTAGTCAGAATGATCAATGCGCATGCCGTATTGGAAGGGGAGGCCCTTTACAAAAATCTGATCATGTTGCAGAACCAGGAAATAGTACATTATAAACAGCAAGTTCTGAAACAATCTGTCCCTCCGTCGACCGGAGGTCCGGTACGCCCAACCGAACCAGACACTCCTACCGATCCGGAAACTCCGGGAGGCGGAGGCGACCGTCCGGAAATTGAATAGATATTGAATAAATAGTTAGTGTTGTATTTTTGAGAAGAAAAGGGGAACGCAGGTCATCAGCCGGTCGTTTCCCTTTTTTCTGTAATAAATGCCACCTTTAGGAAGGTATTCATAAAAAACATCGCTTTTCTCAGTTACCAAGGCATTTTTATCATTCTTGTGAGAATAATTTTTTGTTGACTTTTTTCGATCGTTTATTTTCGCTTAACCGCCCTGTTTTGCAGGGTGAATTTATCGTTTTCATAGGGTGTTTTTATCAAAATCAAGGCTTTAAAAAATACCGTACCACCCTGTAATATTTGCCTATCGTCCACTATTTGCCGTCGCCGTACATTTGCATTGTAATCGTAAGGGTAAAATTTTAATTCGATAAAAAACATTCATTTCTATGAACGCAAAAAATATCATCTCAGCAATTTTAATGGTTCTGTCATTCGCAGCCTGTTCTTCTGATATCGAAGGTCTCGATGACAACATGACAAACACAGGCGCAAACAACGGCGAAACTTCTATATCTGTACGCATGGTGACGGAAGGGGTTAGCACGAAAGCAGGTACAACGATTGACCTAACAACAGAAGAAGCTGCTATCAAAAATTATGTAATTGCAGTATTCGAGGAGAAGTCTGGCGAACGTGTCGGTTATGCTTCCGGAACAGCTAATGGAAGTTATCTGGTAACTCCGATAGTTAAAGGTATTGATGCAAAAGCAGGAATCGTCAAAGTGATTGTTGTAGCAAATATAGATGACATAAACGATTTTAATAATCTCTACACTTATGAAGAGTTTTCTACCAAGACAGTAGGACACCTGAATAACTGGACAAAAGTCGGAATAGAAGATAATGTGACACTTTCTAAAACAGATAATGAACTGAATATTGAATTAAAACAACTGACAGCTCGCGTAAATGTTACATTGAATGAACCGACAGTTACCGGAGGAAATAACGTTACAGTGACCTTTAGGGCATACCACTATACTGCCAGTATTGCTGAAAGTTCAAAGATAGTATATGTTCCTCAAACTGCTGATACAAGAGATATATTGTTGGATACAAATGGTGAAACTTCTTTCTCCTATATCACTTATTCTGTGGCAAGTCCCAAACTGGAAGTATATGCTGAATTAGAAATAATTGCGGATGGAATAGTGAAGAAAACGATTGAAAAAGAAATCCCGGTTTCTTTCATATCTAAAGATAATGGAAAGCTGGATGCTCTGATTGCCGGAAAATCTTATGATCAGCAAGTTTATGTAAACGTAACTATTAGTCAGAATTTTGATGTTGATTTTAGTTATGAAATTGCTGATATTACAGATAACGAAAACCAGGATATTACATTCAATTAATCATAAACACCTCCCGAAATGATGATCTTAGTATTCACAGAAAAATAAATAAACAATATGATGATACACTCTAATAAAAATTTAATCTGTTTATTGATCTGTTTCTTTACATGTGTTGCATGTACGAATGAAACGTTGATTGGTCCGGCAGTGGAAGAAGATGTACCGGTAACTGCCACACTCTCTTTCCAAACAACCAATCCGGTTAAGATTGAGACCCGTGCTACGGATATTAGCACGGATAATAAGGTCAGTTCGCTTGCAATCTTTATCTTTAAGGAAAATGGGTCTCAGGTAGGGGATACTCACATTTGTACTTCAGATGAATTGAAGAGTGGAAATATAAGCATCCATACAACCTCCGGCACACGCTATATCTACGCCATAGCAAATTATGAAAACTCTCTGTTTGACTTGACGAGTGCTCTGAATAGCGTCTCTTCTTTCGACGAATTGAAAAAACTTAATACAAAATTACTGCAAGAAAGCATCTCTGTTCTCGACGGAGAATTTCTGATGAGTGGCTGCGTAGTTCCTGACAAAGAAACTTACAATTATGAGGCCGACCAGAGTTGTTCGATCGGTACAGACGGGGTAGTCAACGGTAAGATACAGCTCAGACATGTGATGGCAGCTGTCAATTTTAAAGTAAAGTGTACAAACGACGAGGCTACTTTTACTCCAACCAGTTGGCAGGTTAAGAAACTTTCCTTTTGTACGAATGTTTTCGAACAGACAAATGATTATCAAACCGATGATGCTGCAGATTATTTCAACTTTAAAGCTAATGCCGATTTCACGAAAGATGGGGAAGGTTTTGATACTTTTTCTTTCCTGATGATGGAAAACCGAAAGAAAATGAAAAATGTTGACATTTCTCTCACCGATCGCGATGACAGAGAAATGACAAACGGTACAGCAGAAAAGTTTAAAGTGGCCAACGACAATTCTACTTATCTTGTTTTACACGGAACGTATGAAGGTATGACTACAGAAGCCGTTAATCAAGTGGATGGTGAAAAATATGTGAAGGCGCAGGTTACTTATTATATTCATCTGGGCGTTTGGAAAGAAAAGGATAAAACTGATTATACGAATTTCGATATTTTCCGTAACAACCGTTACACTTATACTGTCAGTGTAGCAGGAGTGGATAATCTGATCGTCGAAGTCGAGAAAGACGGTGCAGATAATGAGATATGGGGAGGTGACGGCGATATGTTTCTCTCATTTCAAAATGTACGAACCTTTGATGCTCACTTTGAAACGGCAGTTATCTCTTTCTCGAAACAACAAATACTGGATTTAATTTCGGCATATGGAATAGAACCTGATGGGGGAGATAATGCTAAAAAAGTTTTCAAGGAAAAGTTTGTAATACAAGCCGCTACTCCCAAAAATGGTTTTGTGTCGGATGATACTGATATTGACTGGGTTAAATACCGAAGAAATCCGCAGGGTGTAACTACTTTTGCAAAATATAAAGATACCTCGGATCTAGCCTATGGAGACCCTCTGGATGCGGATAGCTTTAAAGAAGATTTGTTTGAAGTGGCTTCAGATAATGAGTATCAAGATGACGACTCTATACGTTATACCTGCTTTATTGATGAATATTACTATGGAGATGAGGATGGAAACTTTGACATGCAAAAAGGTTTGCCATTGAAAGATTTTATTAATACCAAACCCCGTACGATTCAAATTTCCACCTATTTCAGAAAGAATGATCAGTCCCCCAGTACGGTAAGTATGGCCGCGTATACCTTTTCTCAACGGCCTATTTGCACAATATATGACTTGGATTGTTTGGAGACTGGCGTAAATGGCTGGGGCTTGGAATGGAGCCAGGAAGGAGATAACTTGCCCGCTAAAGGTGGCCTTACAAATAAGAACCGATATATTCAAGGTCGTACTAATACAAAAGAGTTTATAGGTGAGACAGGATATAAGTGGATTTCTTATATTGATTATAGGAATAACGATCTACAACCAAATTTGAAATATGCAGAATTTGCTTGTTTAACACGAAATCGGGATTTGAATGGAAATGGTGTTATCGATGAAAATGAATTGCGCTGGTATCTACCAGCAGTAAAACAATACCTTGGGTTTATAATGGGAGAAGATGTTTTACCTAAAGAAGCTCGCTTATATAGAAGAGAGGATGAGGGTGATAATTCGGGTTATTCTTATATAAGTAGTACCTTTTATCATTCAAATTATTACGTATTGTTGGCTTATGAAGGAACATCCTTTAAATCTTATGATAAAGGCTCTAATCCTTATCGTTGTGTACGTAATTTGAGAAATGTAACAGGTAGTGTTGAAAATTTTGTAGAGCTTTCTAGTAATGACTATGATGATAGAACTGCCAAGTCATATTTTTTTAGCAGATTAAATTCCAAAGCTAAACGCAACAATGTGAGTGGTCCACTGACTTTTGGTCACAATACTTTTGACGAGGAAAATCGTCTGCCAGAAGCATTCGAGGTTAGTAAATGGTTTGATAATGATAATGAGAATGTTACTGCTTCGTACGCAAGTTCAAACAATCCATGTGCTGATCTGGGAAACGGTTGGCGTCTTCCAAATCAGAGAGAATTGGCAGTTATTGCATACAATAGGGTAGAGGATCCGGATGGACTGGATATTAGTAGATGCTATTTTAGTTGTACAAAATCAGCTTTTGATAATAACAAGTATTGTGGTTATAATCGATTTATGCCGAGTATGACTATGTGGGATGGAAATACAATTACTGTCGAAGGTAAGGAGGATGGTTATGTTCATCCGACAACACAGCCAATTGGATTTCGTTGCATAAAAGATAAAAATAAATAACAATGAACCGAACAAGATTAGTCAAAAGAATAGCTGACCGACTCCTCATAGAAGAGGAGGAAGCTGCCCTGTTTATCAGAGTGTGGGAAGAAGAAGTGGAGGAGGCATTGATCCGGGAAGGCGAAGTGGGGTTGATGGGATTTGGAGCATTCACTTTATGGAAACAGGTCGGAAGACCGGGACGTAATCCCAGGGATAATACATCCTGTATGATCGCTCCGCGTAATAGCGTGAAGTTCAAACCGGGAAAGTTTCTTCTGGAGCATCTGAACAACCGGACAAAGACTCCGGGTGAAGACATTAAGGAAAAATAGATAGCAAACAACAGGAATATGGAAACCGGAAATAGTATTATAACTCAACTTCATATTATGAAACAAGCATCTGACGTAGAATCGATTTTATTGAATGAAGTAGATAATGAGAAGTACGTTTATCTCTATCTTGAAGGAGACACATGGTGTGCTTATGAACGTTCGGCTTATTATCTGGCAATGGAATTTCCTGTCGTTCTCGATAAGGAAATTGTGCACGATGGTTACGAAGTCATTCTGATGAAGGCTTCTTTCAACGTGGATAAAATGCAGCTACCCCTGTTCCGCACGGCTGTCCTGCGAACGGTGGCAGACGACCGCCTTCTCTTTCAGATCTCCCGTACCGTCGAGGGATTCGTGGAATGGAAAGAACAACAATTAAAGGGATTGCCGGCTTAATCGGCTGCCGGCTTTTCCTTGGGGATCGTTGAGGCATTCCCATTCCTGAACGCTGTATAGTGGGGGGACAGGATCTCGACGCCGGCCTTATCGAAATAGTCTTGGATATTCTGATGCAGGTCCGAATAGATGCTTGTCATCTTGTCCGCATCCTGAATATAAGCGTTGATCTGATAAACAGGGTAGAAGTCGCTCAGGGATGTTTCGAGGACGAAAGGAGCTGGTTCAGGCATCACTCCGGGCGTTGCCTTGGCAGCATCGATCAGAAGCTGGTGCACCTGACGCCAGGGCGTGTCATAGCCGATCGTCACTTCGGAATGGATGATAAGCCCGTAACTCCTTGCCGACGAACTGTAATTGACTGTCTGTGAAGACATGATGAATGAGTTCGGTATCGTCACGATCTCGTTCTTTATCGTGCGGAGGCGGGTGACGAAAGCTGTCTTTTCGATCACATTTCCCACCGTATCGTTCAGTTTTATGCGGTCGCCTTGTTTGAAAGCGCGCATATAAGTGATAACGAACCCGGCAATAATATTCCCGATCACCGTGCTCGACCCCAATGAAACGATCAGTCCGACAAAGACGGACACTCCCTGGAACACACCCGAATTGGCGCCCGGCAAATAAGGATAAATCATAGCGATCATAAACGCATACAGCAGGAATCGGACGATATGGTAGGTCGGCATCGCCCAGTCCGCATAAAAGCCGTTAATCTTTAGCCTTCCCGCATCTATTTCCGTTGCCAGGTAACGGATTCCCCGGATAATATATTTTATAGCCAGGCAGATCACTATGATTGTGAACAGGTTGGGGATATAATCCAGAATACCTACCAGGATACTTTTTACCGGATTCCAGATGTAATAAGCGATTTTGTAGGCAAGTTCTTTGGTCTGCGGGAAGATCGAGAATAGGATAGGGATCGTCAGTACCAGCAGGATGAATAGCAGCAGGTAGCGTATGATGCTTGCCATGAAAACCAGCAGTTTTACCTGTTTTTGCGTATCCAGTAACTCGTAGTTCTGGATGGAGATTGGTTTCAACTTGGTGTCTTTCAGTTGTTGGATGCGTGTTTTGGCTTTTTGGTAGAGCCAGGAAGAAAGGCGGAACAGCAGGTATTGTCCCAGCAGCACCAGCATGAAATAGAGGGCGTGTTTTCCCGTTTCCCACCAATTTTCATGGAGTTTACTACACCTTAATTGCGCAACCGTTTCTTGGTGCAACGAATCCAGTTTTTGGATTTGTCCGGCTTTCAGTTTGAAGGCAGCGTCAGTCTTTTGTATGGCGGATGAGTCGGTATGCGTCAGAGCCGTATCGGCCGAGAAAATATCCTTGATTACTTTTTGCAGTTGGGCGTTTGCCGTTGTGTGCAGGAATAATAAGAGCAGGAAAATGTATAAAGTTTTGTGCCGTTTCATTTTGACGTTCATTTTTATTGTTGATTTACATACAACAAAAAGAAACGGGATAGGTTAAGTGAAAAAAAATTATAAAAGGCGGCTGCCGGAGATTAGAATCTTCCAGGCAGCCGCCTTCCGCGTTATCAGATAATCTGATTTATTATGATTTTACCAGGGAGTGATCGTCACATTGCGGAACTCCACTTCCTTGCCTTCGCTCTGCAAGCCGATATAACCGTCTTTCTGCTTGTTCCATCCGGTGTTCTGATAAACGCCGTTGATATAGACGTTGATCTTTCCGTCTTTCACATAAATGTTGGCCTCGTTCCATTCGCCGGCAGGCTTTTCGCTGCTCGGAGCGTTCTTTTTCACCACCGGAAAACCAGGACGGGGTTCACCCGGCTTGCCCTGGTATTGCATCAGGTCGGAGCCGCCCAGAAGGACAAAGTCACCCGCATTACCCAGCATCAGGTTACATTCTATCCCGTTCGGGAACGGATTCTTCGGATCGGCGATCAGCAGGAAAATACCACTGTTCGCATTCTGGTCACCGTTTGGCCAGCGCCATTCCACGTGCAGCTTGTAGTTATCGTACTTTTCTTTCGTGTACATATAACCGAAAGGCTGGCCTTTGATCTTGATCACACCGTCGCTTACGGAATAAACCTGTTCAGGCGGAACGGAATTTTTGTCAACGACAAAGTTCCAGTTTGACAGGTCTTTTCCGTTGAACAACTTAGTTGTCTTCTGTGCATTTGCGTCGCTTCCGAAGCACAAAAATGCTGCGGCTATGGCCGCCATGCAGAGCATTCTTTTTTTCATGGTTCTAAATGAATTATGAATAATAAAATAGTAATTAGTCAACAATAAGTTTGCGGTAACGTACACGTTTCGGTTCTGTGTCGCCACCCTGTTTGCGTTTGTATTCTTCGTATTCGGAATAAGTTCCTTCATAGAAGACCACATTCGAATCGCCTTCGAACGACAGGATATGTGTACAGATACGGTCGAGGAACCAGCGGTCGTGCGAAACGACAACAGCGCATCCGGCGAAGTTCTCCAGACCTTCTTCCAAGGCACGCAGCGTGTTCACGTCGATGTCGTTGGTCGGTTCGTCAAGCAACAGCACATTGGCTTCGGCTTTCAGTGTGATGGCAAGGTGCAGGCGGTTACGTTCTCCACCCGACAAGACGCCGCAAAGTTTTTCCTGGTCGGCTCCTGCAAAATTGAAACGTGACAGGTAAGCACGCGAGTTGATCTCTTTTCCTCCTACGCGGATAAATTCCTGTCCGCCGGAAACAACCTGGTAGACCGTTTTATTCGGGTCGATGTCTTTATGTGTCTGGTCGGCATAACCTACTTTTACGGTTTCACCCACTTCGAATGTACCTTTGTCGATGCTTTCCATGCCCATGATCATCTTGAACAGTGTTGTTTTACCAGCACCGTTCGGACCGATCACACCCACGATGCCGTTCGGAGGAAGCATGAAGTTCAGGTCGTCGAACAATAGTTTTTCACCGAATGCCTTGGCTACATGTTGCGCTTCGATCACCTTGTTACCCAGACGGGGACCGTTCGGGATAAAGATTTCCAGTTTGGATTCGCGCTCTTTCTGGTCTTCGTTCAGCAAGGCTTCGTAGGAGTTCAGACGAGCTTTACCTTTAGCCTGGCGGGCTTTCGGAGCCATGTTGATCCATTCCAGCTCGCGTTCCAACGTCTTGCGGCGTTTGCTGGCCTGCTTTTCTTCCTGAGCCATTTTCTTAGTCTTCTGATCCAGCCAGGAAGAGTAATTGCCTTTCCAGGGAATACCTTCGCCACGGTCGAGTTCAAGAATCCAACCGGCCACGTGGTCGAGGAAGTAACGGTCGTGTGTGATACAGATCACTGTTCCGGCATACTGCTGCAAATGTTGTTCCAGCCAGTCGATAGACTCGGCATCCAGGTGGTTGGTCGGCTCATCGAGCAGCAACACGTCCGGCTGTTGAAGCAACAAACGGCAAAGAGCTACACGGCGGCGTTCTCCTCCGGACAGCGTATCCACGATCTGGTCTTCAGGCGGGCAGCGCAGGGCATCCATTGCACGTTCGAGGCGGCTGTCGAGATTCCAGGCGTCGGTCGCGTCGATCTTATCCTGCAATTCGGCCTGACGGGCGATCAGCGCATCCATTTTGTCCGGGTCTTCCAGCACTTCGGGATCGCCGAACTTTTCGTTTACTTCTTCGTATTCTTTTAATGTATCAACGATTTCCTGTACTCCTTCCTGTACGATCTCCTTTACGGTTTTGCCCGGTTCCAGTTTCGGGTCCTGTTCCAGGTAACCTACCGAATAGCCGGGTGAGAAGACCACTTCTCCCTGGTATTCCTTTTCAATGCCGGCAATGATCTTCAGCAACGTAGATTTACCGGAACCGTTCAGACCGATGATACCGATCTTGGCTCCATAAAAGAAAGACAGATAAATATTTTTCAGTACTTGTTTCTGTGGTGGGAAAGTCTTGCTCACGCCTACCATCGAGAAAATAATTTTCTTGTCGTCTGCCATATTTTTAAGAATGTATTTTGTATTTTTTTCCAGGACAAACTTACATAAATATCTTCAGATTCTAAAATCTATGGCGGTATTGTATTCTTCATATACCCTTTCAGTCTTTTTTTGCACCTTTTTAAATGAGTAGTGATGCACGACAATCAGTAACAGTATTAGTCAATGGCGAATATGTGGAGGTGACACCTGAAAAAATCTGGTTCCTGTTATCTGCAGTGAGCCAATGTGTTTCGTTTGTTAGATGAAAAAATATTCAAAAAAGTCATTGGAATATTTGCATAATAAAAAACAACCTTCTATCTTTGCACCCGCATTACAGAAGTAACGCACCGGATGATTCGCTAGCTCAGCAGGTAGAGCACATCCCTTTTAAGGATGGGGTCCTGGGTTCGAACCCCAGGCGGATCACAGAAACGCTGGACAGAAATGGACAGTAAATGTACAACTCCTACAATATCAAGGTATTGTAGGAGTTTTTCTTTGTATAATGTCTGTGACCTAAGACACGAAAAGGTCACAAAAAGACACACTTTCGTGACCAATTCGTGACCTGTCCACCCTCTAAGATTTTAGGTCACGGAATGTCCTAAATTGGCGGTTTGTTGTCTTGATTTGTTCGTACTGCAAATATCTCATTTTCAGTTTATCAATTTAAGTTTGTAACTAAAAAAAGAGATTATGAGAAGTACTTTTAAGCTACTCTATTTCGTCAAACGAAATGCAGTAAAGAAAAATGGTAACGCACCGATTATCGCACGTATCACTATCGACCAAGTTGTAGCCCAGTTTAACACCAAGTTGGAAATAAATCCGGCTCACTGGAGCGTGGAATTAGGCAAGGCTTCCGGCAGAACCGCAGAAGCCGTACACATCAATTCCATGCTGGAAAGTATTCGTAGCACAGTTCATCAACATTACCATGCGTTAATGGCGCAAGATGGATATGTAACCGCAGAACTGGTAAAGAACGCTTTTTTAGGCAAGATAGCAAGGGAGCGGACTTTGATAGAGTTCTTCAAACAGCACAACGAACAGTATTTGCAAAAGGTTAAAATGAATACCGCAGACAAAACCTACTCACGTTATGAACTGACAAAGAAACGACTTATGGAGTTTATGAAGTTTAAATACTCCATTTCCGATATGCTCATTAAAGATATAAATGTGGTATTCATTGAAGATTTCCTGTTGTATATCAAGAATAACTATGGGTGCAGCCATAATACGGCTATGAAGTTCGTACAACGTTTTCGCACGGTAGTAAACTTTGCCAAGAATACGGGTTTAGTGACTGCCGACCCTTTCGGGAGTTATCGGGTAAGGTTTGAACGTACCGATAGGGATTATCTGACTATGGAAGAAATTACCACCATTTACAACCACGAGTTTAGCTCTAAACGGTTGGAGCAGGTACGTGATTTGTTCATTTTCAGTTGTTACACGGCACTTTCCTACATTGATGTATGCGAGTTAAGGCAGGAGGACATTCGTACCAGATTTGACGGTAATTTGTGGATTATACGGAAAAGACACAAAACAAATGTTACATCTACCGTCCGATTGCTGGATATACCAAAAGCCATATTGGAAAAGTACAAAGACAAATTGCCAAACGGTAAGATTTTACCAGTTATCAGCAATCAGAAAATGAATGATTACTTAAAAGAAATAGCAGCCATTTGCGGAATTGAAAAGACCTTGACCTACCATGTTGCCCGCCATTCGTGTGCAACTTCGGTACTGCTCGCCAATGGTGTACCTATCGAGACAGTATCTAAAATTTTAGGTCATACTAATATCCGGACTACTCAAATTTATGCAAGGATTACCGATTTGAAAGTAAGTGGCGACATGGAAATGTTGGCTCAAAAACTGGACGTTCCAAATCGTACTGCCAGCCGTTGAAATCGTGTTATCGTCAGATAACAGCAAGGTGTGATTTGTGGCACACAAATCTGTTTTCCGTGCCGCAAAACACCTTGGGCAAATTCACTCCAAAGTCGTGTTGCCAATGAAAGAAAGACATTCCCTAACTAAAGATTTTTTCGCTCGTCGGGACGGGTGGTCCCGCCCCTTGCCGCTGGGCGTTCCCCGACCGATGAGTTTATTTTTGTAATTCTGCAATCTTGTTTTATTGAAATATTGATAGCCTGATTGATTGAAAGCAAGATTTCAAGAAAACTGGATTGATTGAAAACAATAAACCATTCAATATTGATTGAAATACTGAATGGTTTATTTATTATCAAGAATATAATTACTTGCGAAAAGAAAATAAAACTCGCATCATGTATCGTTTTCATCCATTCTTCGGAGCAGACTTTTTTGCAATGTCTCCAAATACCGAGTTCTATTTATTTTACGGCTTCGCATTTCCAAATAAGAATGATATAAATCACCAATATCTATACTGAACACATTTTCAAAATATCCTGGAAAATTCACTCACCATTGCCCCCCTCCGTTCACTTTAAAGTGATCCCCCAAA
>OAVX01000250.1_pt1 | contig 44528 bp, 39 predicted proteins | sample 1476471 | NCBI WGS metagenome assembly OAVX01 (sample SAMEA2580114, study PRJEB22360) | human gut metagenome | biome: human gut; feature: human-associated habitat; material: faeces | place: Denmark | collected 2008/2010
TTCTTTTGCAGGTCTGTCTGTTCTGCAATTCTCGCAAAATGCTTAATTATAAACGTTTTACGTTTAATTATCGTCATTCTGTTTTTTATTGCATTTCTAAATATTACTTATACAGCGCGCCATACATGGGCTACGTTGGCTTTTCATGCAGGAATGAGTATCGGCATCATCAGCAAGGCATTGGGCCATTTCTCTATCAAGGTGACGGAAACATACCTGAAACCTTTTGAGAATGAAAAGGTGGATGCGGCCAATGAAGAACTGATAATCTCGGTCGCAGGATACAATGAAAAGAAAGTTGCATGAAAAATGCCGTCTGACAATGGCTCTGGTAAGGAAAGTGTTACTTACCAAGTAACGGATAGTTTGATTCACAAAGATTGGAATTCTTCCTCATAAATCCAAATAATAGTTTAGTTTTCTATAAAAATCTTATCATTTTATTTGTTTACCGACACAACACACGAAAAAATACATATTGTTCCGGTGTGTATTCTGAAAAACACACAAAGTGCTCCTCCATTTCTGATGCCTCAAAAACGGAATATATTTCTTTACATCATTATATGACTCCCAAAACAGCTTTTTTATTGCGGATAGAGAAGACTATCCGTTACTTGGTAAGTAACGGCTTGACAAAGCAAATTATAATGATACTTATAAAAATAAAACACTTGCTTTTTGCATCGGGAAACATGCTGCTATTGTGGGTGTTTTACAACTTCACCTTCTTCATGTTGGTCGCTTGTAGTCACCGTGAGCAGGTTTACTCCCTTGAAACTGAAATCATGATCAGTGCCGATTGGAGTCGGTCGGGATTGAATGAGAAGGAACAGGATTATGGTGCCACCACTGTATTCTATCCTACAGACGGCAGTAGTCCCATTATGGTACTGATGGGCGACCGAACGTATAAGACTGTGTATCTGAAAGAAGGACGTTATGACGTTGTTCTCTTTAACCGTTCATTTGACGATTTTGGTAACCTGGGCTTTAGGGGAGAAGATGCCTACCGGACGTTGGAGGCACATGCCACAAATGTGGTGACAAAGGATGTCCCTTCCACGGAGATAATCATTATGGATAGTCCCGACGAACTTGCAGCCGATTGTATGGAAAGTTTTGAAGTGACTCCGGGCATGTCGGGAAACTATTCATCGGGCATGACTAACTGGGGGGGCAAAAAGATTGACGGTAGTAAAAATGGTTGCCAGCTCTGTTTCCTTCCCCAAAAACTGACTCAAAAGATAACAGTTAAAATCCGTATTAAAGGAATGAACAATATACGTAATGCCACTTGTAAATTGGATGGTATTGCAGAATCTGTGTTTCTCGCTTCGGGACAGATTTCAGAAAAGACTGTGGCGCAGGAGTTTTGTCTCGGTAATCCCGTTTATAATTCCGGATCGGCGACGGACGGAACACTAAGCGCCTCTATCAGCGTGTTTGGTTTTGATACGGAGATTTCACATAACCTGCATTTGAGAGCAGAATTGGTGGACGGGAAAACCACATTTGAAGAAAGTTTTGATGATCTGAAAATAAGCCAGTTGGAAGAAGGAGATGGAAGAATGAGCATTTTCATCGACATGACGTGCGAAAAAAAAGTACCGAATGTGAAAGTTGAAGGAAGTTCGGGTTTTGACGCCAATGTGGATGACTGGGAGGATGAAGTGAACAGTGATATAGATATTTGAGGACATAATTAATATTAATTGAAAAAATGAATAGAAGATGGGAACGAAAAGTTTATTGATGGCAATGGCAGCGCTGACGATAGCCGGTTGCTCGCAAAATGAAGTTACGGAGATAAATCCGGATGCAGACCGGACAATCGGTTTGGATGTATATACGGGAGTACAGACCAGAGGAACGGAAACCACTACGTCCACGCTGAAAGAAGCGGATGCCGGTTTCGGTATTTTTGCCTATAAAACAAGCAAGGAAGGATGGGATAGTGAGAAAGCGAGTACAACACCCGATTTTATGTATAATGAACATGCTACATGGACTTCCGGTAGTTGGGGGTATGCTTCTCTGCGTTTTTGGCCGACGAATGATGATAAAATAACTTTCTTCGCTTATGCACCTTATGAATCCAATCCGGGAGAGGGAACAGACCAAAAAATAATTTTATCGGCACAAAGTGATAAAGAGGCTCCTAAAATCACCTTTGAAGTAAAAACTTCAAATAATTGGAAAGATATGGTGGATTTAGTAACGGATTGCCGTACTACCATAAAAGACTTGACTTCTGAGAGCAATGTCGGTAACAAAGGAACAGTCCAGTTTAAATTCAGCCATGTGCTTACCCAAATAGCCAATGTCAAGGTGAAGCCGGACGTGAATCTGGGCGCTGAAACAAGAATCTTTGTAACAGGATTAAAACTGTCTCCGGGAAGTGGAATACTTTACAACAAAGCGGTTTATGATTTCGGTACTGATGCTTGGAATGCCATCTCACCTTCCGCATCCTATTTTTCGGCTGAGCAAGACCTTAGTGAGTTTGTGAATAGAACAGGTATTGACCAATGGGGGTATAAGAAGAGTGCTGTCGACGTGAGTAGTAATACCGATGCAACAGCTTTGTTCTCAGAAAAGGAAGCTCTTTATTTCATTCCTGTGAATAACCAAAACGGTACAGCCAAGGAAGGGGATTTGAGCCTAAAGATTAGTTATGATGTTGTGACAAAGGTGAATGATAGTAGTAATCTGACAAGTACTGTGACGGATAAAGAAGTCAAATTGCCGCAAGGAACTTTTAAAAAAGGGACACAGCATACTTACGTGTTGACCATCAAGATGAATGCTATCAGTATTGCTGTTGATGACAATATGACGGGATGGACCAGTAATGGGGAAAGTAACATTTAGGTAGAAGGAGTATGAAAGGAAAAGCAGAAGATATAGGGATGAAGCGGTTGTGTAGCATCCTCCTTGCATTACTTTTGTTGTTGGGAGCATGCAGTGGGGAAGAAAGTAAGAACGGACTTCCGCAGGAGAATCTTCCTATCGGCTTTTCTGGAGTTATTACAATGACGAGGGGAACCGGGAAATTTGCCACTGCCGGTGAACTTAAGAATGTGGGAGTGTTTGCATATTTTACACATGGAAAATTCAACGAGAATACTGCCATACCGAATTTTATGTATAACCAGCTTGTGGAAAAACAACAGGATGAGGGAACATGGTCTTATAGTCCGGTCAAGTTTTGGCCGGACAATTCCACCACGGATAAAATCAGTTTCTTTGCTTATGCCCCTTACGTGAATGAAGTGGAAAATGGTTACCTCTCTTTTCAGGATGAAGGAACGGCAAGCGGATTTCCGGTGTTGGGGTATACCGTTCCGATAGCTGTAAATAATCAGATAGATTTTCTTGCCGCAACTCCGGTAATGAATCAAAACAATGGTAATGTAACTTTCAAACTGCACCATACACTGACCAAGGTCAATGTCTATATAAAAAGTAATGATAATACGGAGGGAAAGTCAGTAACTTCCTTCTCAATTACGGGAATGAAGAGTGGATTGCTTACCTATTATAATCCTACAGCAGATAGTGACATAGGCTGGAAGTGGACATATCCATCGGCTGATGAAAAGGAAAACTTTACCACCGGTATAATAAGTTTTCCGGTACCGGATACAATTATAGAAGAAAAGAAACTGCTTGCAACCTTCTTTCTGCTTCCTGCCGGGGCAGGAAGTAAGTTCAATATTTCTTATCAATATACGGCCAAAGATAGTAATAATGCTCTTGTTGTTCAAACTGTCAGTATGGAAAACCAGTCTTTGCCTCTGACTGATAATTGGGCTTCGGGAAGGACCGTCAGCTATACTATAGGTATAGCACGAAAGGCAATTACTGTGATACCGGAGAACGGTCCCGTATCATGGGAAGAGAATGCTGAAACCGAGACAGTTATTGGAACGGAAGCAAAACAAGAGACTGATTGACCTGACGGGGTAATTCTGGACTTCGCAAAAAGATGCCAATCTGTTTAAAGTAAGATAATATGAAAAGATATATGAAATTTTTCACTGGAATAGTCTTTTGGGGCATCCTTTTAGTGTGTAGTGCATGCACTGACGAATACGAAGCAAACAATGGAGGTATGAAGGAGTGCTGTGAGGGAGTACCCTTTACAGTCCGGGCTATAGTCGCTGATTTTGAAGAGCTCTCCAATGCAGGAAAGTCCTCTACACGTACCTCTGTAAGGGACGAACATTTTAAAATGGAGTTTGTCGATGGTGATTCGATTGGTGTTTTTGCCATAAAGGACGGTGCTATAATGGATAATATTGATAATGCCAAATTGGTTTACAATATGTCAAGCGGCAGTTGGAATCCGGTGGGAAATGGTACACTTTATTGGTATGATGGAGTGAGTTATGTCGCTTACTATCCATATAGGAAGAATATCACAATAGATCTCTCAAAAGGTATGGACGGAGCTATTGCTTCACTGACCGGGAATGAAAAACTGCAACCTGCGAAGGACCAGTCCACAACAGAAAAGCATATTGTCAGCGATTTGTTGGTTGCCACCGGCGTACCTGCTATTGACAATTCTTCCGGAATAATCCTGAACTTGCTGTTTCAACACCAGTTTGCATTGCTTGTGTTGCAACCGCAAGTATACGTAGGTTGTTTTGCACCAGAAAAAGCAGGCTTTGTTTACCATAGGGAATCGAGGGTTTTAGGAACAGACTCGGCGGCTATTAATGTGAGTCTGAACGGTATTACTCCATATCAGATAGATTCTTTGAAATATTGTGCCATTGTTCCGCCGCAAGCAAATGCACGGGTTACCGGAAACTATATGACTACCGATGGCAGAGATGATACGAATATAAAGATAAATTATTCGGGCAGCTCCATCAGTTTTACTTCTGGAAAATGCTATACCTTGAAGGTTATTAGTCCCGTACCCGGTAAAGGAAGTATAGAAAGAAAGCTTTATCCCGGGGATTTTGTCTTTCAGAACGAAATCGATAAAAGAATAGAAGTACATCCCGGAAACGGGAAGTTGGAAGAAGATGGGAAAATCTATGATTATGAAAATGCTATCGGAATGGTAATTACTTGCGATCCGGAAAGGATGACAGACGAGAGGTGTAATAAAAAAGAATGGAATCATGCCTATGTGATGATGTTGGATAGTTTGAAAGAAGGGAATTGGGGACCGATGGATTTAATCGAAGCGGATATTGATACAATATCAATAGCTGATGTGAAGTCAAAGCATGATTTTAGCAGAATTAAGAATAACATGAACGGGTACTCTGAAACTTTACAAATGCTGGCAAATCATGAGGGTGATGCATCTTTTGTAAGCGACTGTCGTGCTTTTTATCTGGTGAAAACTTACAATAACAGCAATAAGGTGCCGGATGGGATCGAACGTAGTCCGTGGTTTCTGCCAAGCATAGGGCAATGGTTTGATGTATTGGTGAATATTTGTGGAAAATCTCCGGAAAACTTTCGGCACAATACCGGTAATGGTTTACAAGATGAAAAGTGGGGACAGGAAACGTTAGATAAATTAGAAGGACAGTTATCCAAAGTTGGTAAATCGTTACCGCAGTTTAACGTGAACTACAGACTTGGTTTCAGTTGCAGTTCTCAATATGATAAAGATAGAAGCTGGATGCTTCTCTGGCATATTGATGATCCCTTATATAAGTGGGAAAGGGTTTGCTTACAAGGATATAATAAGACTTCTGCATGGCATGTCCGGCCGTTTTTTGCATTTTAATCATTCCTTGATTAAAAATAGTCCTAATCTAAGTTTGAATTCATTATGAAAAAGTCCGGATAGCGCATTGATATTTTATGTAATTTCGTTTGTGTTCTCGAAATAGTGGAGTATCTTTGTTTTCATTTAAATATATTATGATTATGAAACTGAATACTTATCGCTTGTCTTCTTTGGAAGACCCTACTGATGAACAACTGCATGCTTTGATGGAACAAGTGGCTGTTGCGGCCCGTGAAAGTTCTCGCAAGGCAAAAAGAGAATTGGAGCGGAGAATGCAAGAGGTGAGAGAAAAATTGAAAGCATATAGAGCTAAAAATGTAAGTGATATATCCATGTGATGAACGAAAAAAATCCGACACTTTGTATAGTAGCTGGTCCGAATGGTTCGGGTAAAACTTCTACGACAGTGCAACTGCTTCATAATGAATGGGCAGAAAATAGCCTTTACATTAATCCTGATAATATAGCGCAAGAACAATATGGTGATTGGAATTCTCCCGTTGCAGTATTGAAGGCAGCAGAATTGGCGACTAAAATGCGTTATGAGTGTTTAAGGAAAAGGCAAGATTTTGTATTTGAAACAGTCTTTTCCTCAGACGAAAAACTTGCATTTGTTGAAGAAGCAAAAAAAGCAGGATTTTTTATTCGCATTTTTTTTGTCTGTACAAATAATCCTGAGATAAATGTACGGCGTATTACACAGCGCTATTTGAATGGAGGGCATGAAGTTCCCATTTCCAAAATTATTTCCCGTTATTATAAATCGTTATTGAATATAGGCAAAGCAATATCCTTGGTTGATAGGGTATATGTCTACGATAATTCAATAGAAAATCAAATTCCTCGATTATTGTTCCGCACTGTAAACGGGACCCTCTTCAAACAATATGTAGAGGAAATCCCGCAGTGGGCACAGTTCCTTATCAAATAGAGAATGAAAAGAGTCTATACCAAAACTGGAGACAAAGGAACAACGGGTATTCATGGTGGCGCGCGTGTGCCGAAAGATGACATCCGTATCGAGGCAAACGGATGCCTTGATGAATTGAATGCCGTGATTGGTATCGTGCGCTCCATGCTGGCGGCAAAAGATGCCTGGCAGGAGTTGCTGCATGCTGTCCAGCGGGAACTGATGGTGGTGATGAGCCATGTGGCCACTCCCTCGGGAGTGGTGAACCCTAATCCGCTTTCTGCCGCAGAGCTCACGCTACGCTGTGAGCAGGAGATGGATGCCATGACCGTCCTGCTGACGGACAACGGCTACTTCCTTTTGCCTGGTGGCACTCCCATATCAGCCCAACTGCAGTTTGCCCGTACCGTGGCCCGCCGTGCCGAACGCCGTTTGTGGACACTCCATCGCCAAGACCCTGTGAACGAGGATATTCTGCGCTTCATCAACCGCCTTTCGGACTTGTTCTTCGTCATGGCCCGCATGGAGATGCAGCGGCAGGACTGGCCGGAGGAGAAATGGCAAGAGTTTGCCTACAAAAGGAAAAGACTGTAAGCACTTATCGCTAACCGCCGGGAAGCTGTTTTCAGCATAGGGGTTCTATTTGCTGTCCGAGCCTTAAATCATACAGACATGCCCGTACTTCCGCTTCGCTGCCGATATGCTTTCCTGCATCGTCGGACAGCTTCACGCATTCGCGCCATTCCTGGTTGACGTTCATCTTGCATTGCGTCAGTTTCATTACGATGTTGGAGGGCTTGAATCCGGTATCATTCGTCAGATTGGTGCCGATGCCGAAGGAGCAGCGGATTTTGCCCCTGCAATGCTCCTGGATGTCGAGTGCCTTGCCAAAATCGAGCGCATTGCTGAAGACGATGGTTTTAGTGGTAGGGTCGATGCCCAGTTCGCGGTAGCGGGCAACGAGCTTGTCGGTGAAATCGAATTCATCGCCGGAGTCGCAGCGTACACCGTCGAATAGTTTGGCCTGCTTGCGGCTCAGGTTACTTAAGAAAATGCCGGAGGTATAGGTATCGGACAGTGCGATGCCCAAGTCACCGTCGTACACGTTCACCCAGTTTTCCAAGGCCATGTAGTTGGCGTGTTTGTAGCCGAACTGTGCGCCGTGGAACATGAACCATTCATGCGGATGCGTCCCCATAGGCTTCATGCCGTATTTCATGGCGAAGTGGCAGTTGGAAGTCCCGGTACAGTATTCGGCGGCTTCCTTCAGACGGTCTATGACTTTGTCCTGTACCTCGAACGAGAAGCGTCTCCGGGTGCCGAACTCTGAAAAATACAGCTGGTGTCGGTTGGAGAGTGCCACCTTTTCGGACAGTTTGCAGAGTATGCCGTCCATGTCGGCCACGTTTCCCAAAGAACGGTTCTTTATTTCGGATACGATAGAAAGCAGGGGGACTTCGTAAAGGGTGGCCTTGTACAGATAGTCCGTGATTTCAATGTTCAGGTGCCGGTCCTCGTCCAGATGGATGCTTACCTTCTCCGGCTGGAAGCGGAAGGAGGAGAGCCACTCCCAATAGACCCTCGGCAGGAAACGGCAGTGGCGGGTCATGTATTCCAGCTCTTCGGCAGTAAGTATGGTCTGTGCCAGGCTGTCCACCGCCTCTTGCAGTTCCTTCAGAAACGTGTCCGTATAGGCGGTGTCGTCTCTGTCCTTGAAGCTGAAAGTGCCCATGGCATAGGGAAACAATTTGATGTAGGCATACGAGGTGGTGAATTTGTAAAGGTCTGTATCGAGTATGGTATGAATCATGGCAAAATATTCTTTAGTTATGATGTTCGATTTTGGGGATGAAGATAGTGAAAATTTCTTATTTGACCAGCCTCTATCTGTCAACAACGGCATATTCCTATTAAAACATGTTATAAATGAGACCGTCATGGACAGAAATTTTGGATATTTCGGGGAAGTCCGTACATTTGCAATGTGTTTTTCATAGTATTAGATTTAAGGTTAACAAAAGATTGGCTGTCTGGGATAGATAGCCTTTTTTTATGCCTTCACTTTTCCTTTTCCGTAGAGGTGGCGTGTAGTGCAGAGCGCCAAAGTTCCATAGACCAATACTTGTATCCACATCGTCAGCATCTGCGGCCATACGTCGGCCAGCGTTCCACCCATTGAATTCAGTTTTACAAAAGCAAGTACGGCAGGACCTGCCGGAAACAGATAGTGGGCTGCCTGCCAATACCATGGCATCAGCTCCAGCGGATAGGACACGCCCGAAAGGAAGATATAGCCCACAGAGAAGAAGGCTATCATCAGTAACGGCGCTTCGGAGTCTGTAAACCAGCGGGAGACGGCCAGGGCAAGGAAACTCGTGCCCAGCAGGAAGGGTATCATCATTGTGACGATGTCTCCTCCGCTGCCGATGTGTGGGATGCTGAACAGGTGCGGCAACAGTCCCAGCAGGAATAGGGAAAACACCACGTAGAGCATGAAGTATACGAAGGTCCTGCCTCCGACAATCCGTAATGTATCCTTCAATGAGTTGGCACGCATCAGCCGTATTCCTTTTCTTCGGGCTTCCGCTTCCTCGCCCGTCAGCATGGCAATCACCATCAGCATCATCTGGAAGATGATGACAATTAGGACGGCGGGAATCAGATAGGAACCGTAGCCCTCTGTATAGTTGTAGAGCGCCGTGCCGGACACGCTGACGGGAGCGGACGAAGCCACTGCCAGCAGTCCTTGCGGAGGTAGGAATACGGTGCCCTCCATGCGGTGGGCATCGTTCACGACAAGCATGACGCGCGCACTGGATTCTTGCAGTCCTTTGAAGTTGAGGAAAGCGTCCGTGGCGGCATAGAGTACGAAGACCGAAGTCTCGCCCCGTGCCACACGTGCCTCGAAGTCGGCAGGCAGGTAAAGGATGCCTGCCACGTCGCCCTGCTTCATCCATTGGCGGGCTTCGAGGATGTTGGGTGTCTGGCCGTAGACGGCGGTCTGGGGAGTGGCGTCGAGCAGTCGGATGTATTCGCGGCTGAGGGCGGAGTGGGAGAGGTCTACCACTGCGACGGGAGCCTTGCGCACCAGGTTGGGGGCGTACATGTAGTTGTAGAGCAGTCCGTAGAGGAAGATACCGCCTGCCAGCACGAGCAGGATGGCGGGATTGGTGGCGATGGCATGCCACTCGTGGCGGATGACGGAAGCTGTTGACAATGCGGTAGGTGGGCAAGGTGATGGGGAGGCGGAGATTGCTTCTTCCCTTATCTCTTTTTTTATCCACCATTTCAGCAATGGTAGTATCAGTAGTGCTGCCAGCAAGAAGATGAAAAGTGTGGCTACCGACTGCCAGAAGTAGGCAAATCCTGCATCGAAGTAAATCATGGCTTGCGCCGCCTCCGTGAAGTGCCGCACGGGGAAGAGGTAGGAGGCCGCATGCACGGGCGCATACATGGCTGTAACGGGAAACGTGACTCCGGACAGCGTAGCCCCCAACGACCCCACCATGGATACTACACTGATGATATAGGCAATCTTGGGAAAGACAGAATAGATAAAGACCGCCAATGCCTGGGTAGCGATGATGAAGAGCACGGTCACTGCATTCATCAGCCACAGACTGCCAGCGAAGGGGATATGTAGCGGGCCGAACAGTACATAGTTTGCCAGGATACCGATGGACGAGAAGATGAGGGTATAGGGCAGCAGTTCCCCTGCTACGGCAGTGAGGATATTGCCTCGTGCCATCTCCAGCCATTCGCCGGCGCTGCCGAATTTCAGTTCGCTGTCTATGGAGTAGACGGTGGTGAGCAGGATGAGTATCTGGAACAGTACGAAAAAGAAAGGCTGGCTCAGGTAGATGGAGTAGTCCATGTCCGGGTTGTAGAGGGGATGGGTACTGGCTTCTACGGGGAGCAGAAAGGTCTGTATCTGTTCTCCGCTGACTCCCAGAGCTTCGGCCTGCATCACGATGGGCGAGAGCGCCACGGGGGCAAGCGTATTCTCGAACGCTGCCATCAGCTCGCTGCCTACCGAAAGAAGGGCATAGTGGTAATAATAGGTGAGCGTTGCGCCAGTTCCCGTCACCGCCTTCTGTTCGAAGCGGGGCGGGATGACGAGGTAGCCGTATATGTCCTTCTGTTGCAATGCCCGGCGGGCGTCGGCTTCGTCGGTGAAGTGCTCCGTCACACGGAAGGTGGGGGCGGCAGAGATGCGTCGGGAGATATTGCGCGAAGTGGCAGTGTTGTCCAGGTCGACGATACCCACGGGAATGTTCTCCATCTGTCCGTTTCCAAAGATGGTGGCCATGAAGAACAGACAGAGTAAGGGTAGCACGACGCAGACGCCGAGGTATAGACGGCGGGAGGTCATGCGGTGCCATTCGCGACGGATAACCATGCGAAGCGCTTTCATTGCGCAGCCAAATTCTTTATCTTTCATTTTTCATTCTTCATTTTTAAAAGTACGGACATCCCCGGTCTCAATCCCTCTACCTGCTGTGTGGGACGTGCGTGTATCTCGAACGTCTGCATGTCATAGCTGCCCGTCTGTTTGGTGGATTTCCAGGTGGCGAAGCTGCCCAGCGGACTGATGTAATAGATGCGGAATTCAATGTCCTTGCCGTCGATGGCGGGGACATCGGCACGGAAAGTGCCTCCCATCTTGAACTGCGGCATCAGGTCCTCGCGTATGTTCAGTACCACGTGTGCATCGTCCATCACGACAAGGCTCATGATGGGAGTGCCGGGAGCCACCAGTTCTCCGCGTTTGGGGAAGATGGTAGCTATCTGGCCGTCTTCGGGAGCAGTCAGGCGGGAGTCGACGAGGAGGGAGGAGACTTCATCGACGGTGCTTCGCGCCGCTTCCACCAGGCTGCGGGCCGAGGCGCGGTCCTCGCTCTGCGCTCCGTCCACAGCCATCTGATATTGCTCGTAGGCGGCACGTTCGGCGGCTTGGGCGGCTTTGTACATGGCTTCCACCTCGTCACGCCGCTGGGAGGTGACGACACTGTCCTTATAAAGCGTTACAATGCGCTGGTAAGTGGTCTTGGCGAGGGCAAGGTCGCTCTGCGTCTTGTTCCAGAGTTGCCGGGCGGTGGCCACAATCTGGCGGCGGGTACCGGCGTCTATCTTCTTGTTCTGCTCCTGGGCCACCTGCTCCAGGGCATTCACCTGGCGGTATTTGGCTTCGATGGTGGGGCTGTTGATGACGACAAGCGTATCGCCTGCCTTCACCCAGTCGCCCTCTTGTACGAGGAAGGAGTCCACACGTCCGGGCAGCTTTCCGCTGATACGTATTTCCGTTGCTTCCACTTGTCCTTGCAGGACCAGGGGCTGCCGGCTCATGAGTAATATGCCGGCAAGCGAAATGATGACCGTTGCGGCCAGGATAATGACGAATGCAATGCTGATGCTTTTATTATTGATTTTCATAAAGGGTAGGTTTTAATAAGTTGTCTCGAAATATTTCTCGAACCGTTCCGGCGTTCCGCAGATAGCCAGCAGGTTCATCAGTGCCACATCATATTCGTAGTAGGCTGCCAGACGCGCCACGCGGACGGTTGCCAGCATCGTTTCCGCATCTACGACCTCGGTACTGGTTGCCATGCCTTCGGCAAAGGATTTCTTGCGGATTCGCACCAGCTCTTCGCTCAGCTCGATGGTGGTATTCAGGGCGCGTACGTTGTCTTGTGCCTTTTGCAGTTGGGTGTATAGCTTGTCGATGCCTACGCTCAGGTCTTCTTTGGCTTTTTCTTGTCCCAGGGCAAGGGTCTGCTGGGCTATCTTCGACTGGCGGATGCGCTTCTCACGCGCCAGTCCGTCGAACAGGTTCCAGGTGAAGCCCACACCTACGATGGTGCGGGGGACAAGATTGCTTTGTATGCCGTGGGCATAGAGGGTCTGCTTGCCGAATACGGCGATGTCCGGCAGGTAGCCGCTCTGGTCGATGCGGAGCTGCTGGCGGGCAATCTGTGACTGCAGTTGCAGTTGGTTCACGGTGTAGTTCTCCACCCGCATGGCTTGCAGGAACTCCTCTTTAGCGGGCAGTTGGTCGTTGATGAAAAGCTCCGAAGTAGGATGGATGCTGCATGTGTCTTGCAGGTTGAGCAGGGTGCGCAGGGCACTTTGTACGACGGAGGCCTCCTTCCGGGCAGCCTCCAGTGAACGGGCAGCTTCATCCATATTCACTTGGGCAAAGAGCCGGCCTGCCTTGTCTATCATGCCGGCAGCTTCCAGTTTAAGGGCATTCTGGTAATGGCGTTGCAGGCTGTTGTAGGTCTCCTGCCGCACGCGTACTACCTCTTGCGCAAGTTTCAGCCCGAAGTAGCTTTCTGCCAGCAGGGTGCGTTGCGTGGCATCGGTCTGTCCCCGGTTTTCGCGGGCAATGTCTATCATGGTGTTGCCTATCTTCGAGGCCCGGATGCGCTTGCCGCCGGAGAATACGACCCATTCGGCAGTCAGGCCGACGGAAGTCAGGTTGCGTGGAGCCAGTGGAAAAGCGAGGGTATGGGAGCCTATTTGGTCGAGTATGTTGCTGATGAACTGGTCGTCCGGTACGATGTTGTGCACAAAGTCTTTTGCCGGGTCGGTGAACTGGGAAAGGGGCTGTTTTACCTCTATCTTTTCGGAAAGATGCACGAACGTACCGGCACCTTGCAGGGAGGGGTACCAGAGGGCATTCAGTTTGTCACGTTCCGCACGGGCGGCTTCAATTCCCTTGTCGGCTATTTTCAGGCTGCGGTTGCCGTTTTGCATCTGCCTCAGGGCATTACCGAAGCTAAGGGGAAGGGAGGTTTGTGCAGCCACTTCACCAATGGCAAGCAGCACGCAGGCAGCAGCCGGAAAAAATCTCCGGCATGATAGATTATTCATAAGTTCGTTCGGTTTAGGGGTTCTTGTTTCTCTAAACAAGAGGAGGTGGGAATTGTTCAGTAGTCATCTTTTTGAATAGAACGTTACAAATATAGGAATAGTTTCCGAAGATATGGCTTATGAATGGGAGAGATATTCGGATTTGCACTATCTTTGCATTCGCTAAAATGGAATTTATGGAGAAACTTCATCCGATTATGTTTGCCGGGACGGGCAGTGATGTGGGGAAGAGCATCATTGCTGCCGCCTTCTGCCGCATCTTCAAGCAGGACGGCTATCAGCCCGCACCGTTCAAGGCACAGAATATGGCGCTCAATTCATTTGCCACTCCCGAAGGGCTGGAGATAGGCCGTGCCCAGGCTGTGCAAGCAGAAGCTGCCGGAGTGCCTTGCCACACGGACATGAATCCGCTACTGCTGAAACCACAGTCGGACCATACCTCGCAGGTTGTCCTTAACGGGCGTCCTATCGGCAACCGCAATGCTTATGAGTATTTCCGCAAGGAAGGACGCGACGAGCTGCGCCGGGAGGTTTGTGCTGCCTACGACCGCCTTGCCGCCCGCTATAATCCCGTCGTGCTGGAAGGCGCGGGAAGCATCTCCGAAATCAATCTGCGGGATACCGACCTTGTCAATCTGCCGATGGCCCTGCATGCCGGAGCCGATGTAATTCTTGTGGGCGACATTGACCGTGGCGGTGTGTTTGCCAGCGTCTACGGTTCGCTGATGTTGCTTCGTCCCCATGAGCGGGAGCGAATTAAAGGAATTCTTATCAACAAGTTCCGGGGGGATATACGTCTCTTCGAGTCGGGCATTACGATGCTGGAGGAGCTTTGCGGCATTCCCGTTGTCGGGGTGGTGCCTTACTACCGTGATATCTACATTGAAGAAGAAGACTCCGTGGCGCTTGCCGCAAAGTCTGTCCGTGCCGAGAAGGGAAAGGTGAACATCGCCGTCATCCTGCTGCGCCACCTCAGTAACTTCACCGATTTCAATGTGCTGGAGCGTGACCCGCGCGTACATCTGTTCTATACCAACAATGTGGATGAGCTGGCAAAGGCCGACATCATCCTGCTGCCCGGCTCCAAGAGCACGCTTGATGACCTTTACGAATTGCGCCGTAACGGTGTGGCGGCTGCCATCATCCGTGCCCACCGTGAAGGTGCCACCGTGATGGGTATCTGCGGCGGCTATCAGATGATGGGGCAGGAGGTGCTCGACCCTGAGCATGTGGAGGGGGACATCGAACGCCTGCCCGGACTGGGGCTGTTGCCCATCAGTACCCGCATGTCGGGAGAGAAGGTGACCCGTCAGGTGAAGTTCGGTCTGTGCAATCCCCATTCTCCATCTTCCACTCTCCATTCTCCATTCATGCAGGGCTATGAAATCCATATGGGAGTGACCACCCCCGTGGAAGGTACTCCCGATTCTCCCCTGAATCTTTTGGAGAACGGCTCTACCGACGGATACTACGTGGACTCCACCTGCATGGGGACTTATATTCATGGCATTCTCGACAATCCGGAATTCATAGATTTCCTGCTTGCGCCTTTTGCAGACAAACTGTCCGGGAATGCCGGCGCTTTCGATTACCATACATTCAAAGAAGAACAATACGATAGGCTTGCCGAGCACGTGCGCCGCCACGTCAACCTGCCGCTTATCTACCAAATATTGACAAAGAACCATGATTGAAGGACACGGAGACGATTCCTATAAATACAGCCGTCCCATTACGGCAAACTTCAGCTCGAATGTTTACAGCAGGGTAGACCTCTCTGCCTTGAAGGCGCATCTGTGTACCCGGATTGACGGCATCGGCAACTATCCCGAACCGGAGCCTTACACGCTTGAGGCCTGTCTTGCCCGCCACCACCACCTTCCTGCCGAGGCAGTGTGCGTGACGAATGGAGCTACCGAAGCCATCTATCTTACCGCACAGACTTTCCGCGGGACAAACACCGCCATTGTGCAGCCCACTTTCAGTGAATATGCCGATGCCTGCCGCATGCACGGCCATCGGGTCACTTCCCTCTATCGGTTTCCTGCGGAGAGCGAGGGGTATCGCTTGCCGGAAGAGGTGCGCATGCTGTGGCTGTGCAATCCCAATAACCCTACCGGAACGGTTGTGGAGAAGGAATATCTGGCAACACTTATCAGTCATAATCCGCAGGTATGTTTCGTCATCGACCAGTCCTACGAGTTTTTCACCTTGCGTCCGCTTTTCTCTGCTGCCGAGGCGGCGGAATTTCCCAACGTTCTGCTGCTGCACTCCATGACCAAGCGTTATGCCGTTCCCGGTCTGCGACTGGGATATGTCACCGGTGCTCCCCACCTGCTGCATCGCCTGCGTACCAACCGTATGCCCTGGTCGGTCAACCAGCTTGCCATTGAGGCGGGGCTCCATCTGCTGGAACATGATGTTCCCAATCCGCTGGATGTGGCGTCTTACTTGCAAGAGGCTGCCCGCCTGCGCAGTGCGCTCGAGGCATTGGGAGGACTGGAGGTATGGGCCACCGAAACCCATTTCATGCTGGTGTGCCTCCGTATGGGTAGGGCTTCCGCCTTGAAAGACTATCTGGCAGGGGAGCATGGCATCTTGATTCGGGACGCCTCCAACTTCGACGGACTGAATGAACACTTCTTCCGTATAGCCGCCCAGAGCCGGGAGGAGAATGACAGGCTTGTAAAAGCAATAGGACAATGGCTTGAGGAGGAATAACCGATGGAAGAAGATGTACTTATACTTTTGGGTGTCGCCTTCAACTTGAACCTGCCGCTTCTCACTGCCTGGCTGCTCGACCATTGGCTGGGCGACCCGGCGTGGCTACCCCATCCGGTGGTGGCTTTCGGCAAAGCCATTTCTTTCTGTGAGCACCGGTTGAACCGGGGCGATTCGCGTTTCCTGAAAGGAGCGCTTATGACGGTGCTCCTCGTGGCAGGTATGTATTTCGTCACGCTTCTGCTACTCCGCTTGGCTGCACTCTTTTCTCCGGGCATGCTGCTGACGGTGCAGATACTGCTGATATTCTATTGCTTGGCGGGCACTACGCTGGTTCGCGAGGTGCGCATGGTATTCAAGGCGGTAGACCGTTCTTTGGAGGAAGGCCGAAAACAAGTGGCGCGCATCGTAGGCCGTGATACGTCTGCGCTCTCGGCGCAGGAGGTACGAACTGCTGCATTGGAGACTTTGGCAGAGAATTTGAGTGACGGGGTAGTTGCCCCCTTGTTCTGGTATCTGCTGTTGGGAGTTCCGGGCATGCTTGCCTATAAGATGGTGAACACGCTGGATTCCATGGTCGGCTACAAGAACGAGCGCTATCGTCGGTTCGGCTGTTTCGCCGCCCGTCTGGATGATGTTGCCAATTATATTCCTGCTCGTCTGACAGCCTTTCTGATGGTGCTGGTTTCCGGTCGTCTTTCCTTGTTTGCTTTTGTGGGCAGATATGGCAGCCAGCATGCCAGTCCCAATTCCGGTTATCCGGAAGCCGCCCTTGCCGGTATTCTGGACTGCCGTTTCGGAGGTCCGCACAACTATTTCGGCGAGGAGGTATGGAAACCTTATATCGGTTCTAATGAACGGCCTCTGAAGTCGGAAGATATGCGTGTGGCTGTCCGCATCAACCGGCGTGTGGAGTGGTGGATGGTGGTTGCCGTAATAGTGACATCGACCTTGGCTTCCTTTTGTTTTTAAAATGTTGTTATTTTAACTGATTCTTTGTCCGTTCCAAAAAGATATAATATCTTTGCAAGACCGCGTTGCATTAAAAATGTAACTTTTAAAGCAGACAAAGTCTTATAAATGAGGATAAAGCAACTATATATATTCCTTTTCTTTATTTGGTTCGGGAGCACAATAATTGCATCGACAACAGATAAAGCGGATTCTTGGACTAAGGAAAAGGAAAGTATAGTCCATGAGGTCATCTCCACTTTTCACAACAGCCTCGGTTTCGACTATCTGACCCGGGAGGAGTGTGACTCGCTGAATGCCGACGGCCTTTTGTCCCAATTGGATGAATCCCAGCGCTATTACACCTATTTCGAACTGGAAAGGATACTTATAAAATCCTCCCTTTTCCGTGGAGAAATCCGTATGGCCATTGCCCAGAGCGACCAGATGTACTCCAAAGCCCGCGCGCTTGCCTACCCCTTCGGCAATGCCCTGGCGCTGAATGCCATGGGAGAGGTGTACAGCTATACCGGCAGGCTTCGGGAAGCCGGTGCCGCTTACGAAGAGTCTTTGAGACTGCTGGATGGGATGGACGGGGAGGATGTGCATATCCGCATGCTACTGGTGGAACTGATAGATTATAACCTGCGCATACGGAATGTAAACGGTGCCTCGCGTTATCTTGCACGTCTGAACCTCTATCCGGAAGACCGGCTTTCTCCGCTGGAGCTGGCCATGCGCCACATCTCCAATGCTTCCTGCCAATTATTCAAGGGTGACTTGAAGGCCGCCAGCCATCATCTGGCACAGATAGGCCAGCTTGAAGCGCAACTGATTCCGGAGATACGGCAATACCTTCTGATTATAGATGCCCGTTATCTGGTGGCCACCGGAGAGCATGAGGCAGCCTTGACCGCCTACAATGATTTCCTTCAAACCGAATATGCCCGGATAAACCATAACATCTACAAGGAAGCTCTGCTCGAAAAAGCGGATTTACTGGTGAAGATGGGAAACAAGGAAGAAGCCTACGGACAGTACGGCAAGGTCTTTTCGTATATCAAGACTTCGTTCGAGAAGAACTATCCCAAGGAGATAGACCGGCTCTGTACCCGTTTCCAGGCCGACCAACTGGCCTACCAGAACGAACGCGACCGCATTGTATCCATGCGTTTCTATCTGGCAGGCATCATTGTGTCCGTACTGTTTCTGATATTCCTCCTGGTGCTGGGCTGGAAGAAGATATTCCGTTTGAAGCATTCCCAAATGCGGCAGGAGGCGATGAAGGAGAAAGCGGTGCAAGCCATACAACGGAAGAATATGTTTCTTTCGAACATGAGCCATGAGGTACGTACGCCGCTGAATGCCATTGTCGGATTCTCGGTGGTACTGACGGATGAGGACGAGTCGTTCGATGACGAATCGCGCCGGGAGTTCTCCGAAATTATCAAGGTGAATTCCTTTCAGTTGCTGAAACTTATCAATGACATTCTGGATTTCTCGGATTTCGAGAATGACAATATAACCTTCAACATCCGCACGCATGATGCCGTGAAGTTGTGTAATGAGGTCGTGGAGACCGTGATGGCCTCGCGCAAGCTGGAGGTTGAAATGCGTTTTGACACGGATTTGTCTGTCCTGATGCTGGATACGGACGATGCGCGTCTCCGCCAAGTCTTGATAAACCTGCTGGTGAATGCTGCCAAGTTTACGGAACAAGGCTCCATCGTGCTGGAACTGAAGATGGCCGATGCCGATACGGCACTTTTCTCCGTGACGGATACCGGATGCGGCATTCCACCGGAGAAGCAGCACTTGATTTTTGAACGCTTTGAAAAGCTGAATGATTTTGTGCAGGGAAGCGGACTGGGCCTTTCCATCTGCCAACTGATTGTGAAATATATGAACGGCAAGCTGTGGGTGGACAGTGGGTACACCCGTGGCGCGCGTTTCTGTTTTACGCATCCTTTGAAGTATAATCCCGCATTACACGGAGGAACGGCGCAATGAAACGAATACTGATTCTCATCCACGTTTTGTTTTGCGGATATATCTGTCCGCTGCTGGCAGAAGACACAGGGGCTGCCCGGTATCAGGACAGCATCCTGAAGGTTGCCGATGCCCTGCCGGCCACCCTTGTCCGGCTGACGTATCTCCGTGACATGGCCTACAAGCACCAGTATGCTCCCTATAACATGACTTTTTCCACCCGTCTGTACGAGGAGGCGCGGCGGCAGAAGAACGCTTTCTATGAGAATATGGGCGCTTACTATCTGGCGGCATGTTATGACAAGAAACACGACCCGGACAGTCTGTCGTATTGGGTGGATGTGCTGAAGGATTTTGTCTCCCAGGTAGGCACTTACGATTATTATCTGGAGCAGAAGGCTGCCATCAGCCGCGCCCTGGCTTCCAAGAGACAGATAGAGAAAGCGGTGTATGTGGCTAAGGAGACGTTGGAGGAATCAAAACTCCGCCATAGCAATAACGGAATGATAGCGGCGTATAACAGCTTGGGATGTGCCTACGGAGTGTCCAGCCGCCCGAATGAGGCACTGGACTCTTTCTTGGAGGCTTACCGGAATTTCTCTCCCCAGACAAAGGCCAGCCTGAAGGTGGATATACTGTCGCGTATTGCCCAGGTATACGGCAATGGCGGTAAAGACAGCCTGAAGCTGCCCTATTTGCATGAAATGGACACGACGTTGCAGGCGGTCATTTCCAAAGAACCCGAGACACGGAAGAACTGGAGCAATTTCGAGATTGACTGCGAAGTGAAGTATATCCTGCACTACATGAACCAGAAGAACTTTACAGTGGCGCACGAGCATATCGAGAAAGTAAAGAAACTGCTTGAGCCGCATGTAGATCCCGTCTTCTGGCTGAATGTCCAGTTGATACAGCTTCAATATTATGCCAAGACCGATGAGTATGACAAAAGCATCGCATTGATAGACGAGGTGACCCCTACGGTACTGAACAACTACGTCTCCACCTTTGCCACTTTGATAAACTACAAGGCGAGTACGCAATATGACAAGGGGGACATTGACGGGGCCATCGAGACCCGGCGCTACCTCATACGCAAGCAGGATTCGCTGAACAATGCCTTCTCGGCCAACCAGTTGAAGCAGGTAAAGGAGATTTACCACATTGACGAGCTGTTGTTGGAGAAGCAGAAGATTCAGGACATGAATTACCGTATAGGATTTATATTCCTGGGTGTCTGCCTGCTGCTGATGCTGCTTTTCTACTTGTATACTCGCTATGTCTCCGGAAAGATTGCTGTCATAGAGAAGAAGACGGCTGAAGCCGCTTTGCAGGCAGAGACGGACAACATCGCGAAGGAACGTCTGAAATCGGAAATCAGCCATGATATACGTACTCCGCTGAATGTGGTGGTGGGCTTTGCCGAATTGCTGACCGGGAAAGAGGAGCTGGATAAAGAGACTAAGAGGGAGTACGGACAGATGATTCAGACCAATGCGGAAAGTCTGCTGAATTATGTCAACAGCATTCTGGAGTTATCCCGCTTGGAGTCCGGCAAGATTCAGTATGAGGACGAGGAGTGTGACATTATTCAGTTGTGCAGTGAGGTGCTGGATAAAGTGAACGGTCGTGGGGAGAGCACTGTGTCTGTCAGCCTGCAGACCGATCTCAAGGAACAGCTTGCAAGGACGGACCGGAGGTGGTTCGATACATTGCTTGTCAGCCTGCTGACTCCGTCAGAGAATGACACTTCCCGTTATGAGGCGATTATCCGCATCAGACGCGACCGGAGTAAACCGCTCCTTTATTTCGACGTGGTCAACGCCCCGTTTGCAAAGGTACATTTTGAGAATAAAACGAGCTTGATTCGCCATGAAATCAATGCCCATTTTATTCATTATTTTGGAGGTATCTACAAGGTGCAAACCGAAGCGGAGGAAGGCCCTACTATTTCGTTCACTATTCCTTGTCGAGATTGATGCGGACGATGCCGCCGTAGGGCGTCAATGCGTCGAAGGCTTCTTCGGCTTTGAGGATTCCGGCATAGAGTTGTGCGCAGATTAATACGCCTCCGTGTGCGAAGATGGCAACGCGTGTATAGGGCTTCTTCTTTAATTCGTCCAAAAACTGGCTGACACGCCGGTATTGCATAGCAAAAGATTCTCCACCGGTAGCTGCCACGTTTATGTAGTCGGCATACCATTCCTGCAGGCGTGGGTCCTCATTCTGCTCGAACGGCTTCATCTCCCAGTCGCCAAAATTGATTTCCATAATCCGTTTGTCCCGTTCTGCATCGGGATAGCCGCAATAGGTGGCGAGGCGCACGCAGCGGGTTAGGGGACTGGTGTAGACGTGGTCGAACGGAAGGTATGTCTTCAGGTTTTCTGCTGTTACGGCGGCTTCCGTTTCAAAAGTAGGTTTCAGGGGAACATCGGTCTGACCGTAGCACATCCCCGGAGGAACATCTACCGAAGTGTGTCGAATGAGTATTACTTCCATCTTTAATTTTCAGTTGTTAATTTATAATTAGAATAAGGCTTCCCAAGTAGAAGGACAGTTCGCATAGCAGGAAAGTGGCCCCGCAGCAGTCACCCGTATATCCTTGTAGGCGCCGCTTCATCAATCGGTAGAGCAGGAAGAAGGTGAGCAGTGGGAAGAGGGTGGCAATCCACAGCTTTATAGGCAGCAGCAGTACGAAAGGAAACAGGCCGCAAAGAAATCCGGCCAGTAACTCGTGCCAGCTCATGCGGTTGTAGACGGTCTTGCTTTTGCTGTCTTCCTCTTTCCGGGCATAGGGCAGGTAGTTGACAATCTGGGAGGCACAGAACTTGGACCAGCAGTCACCGCTGAGCACAAGGATGCAGAGAAGTCCCAGTGGCAGGTGATGAAGTTGGAGCAACAGCAGGAAATAGCATATCAATCCGATGACACCGTAGCTTCCGATGTGGGAATCCTTCATGATGGCAAGAGTCCGTTCTCGGGTGGTACCGCCGCCAAAGCCGTCAAGGAAGTCCGCCAGCCCGTCTTCGTGCAGGCAACCGGTGACAAGCAGGCGTGCGATGAGGGCAAGAATCCATGCCAATGACACCGGCATAATCTGTCCGGCAAGCCACAGCACTGCCGCCATCACGCCTCCCGTCAGCCAGCCTACAAGCGGCCAATAGGGAACCACATGCTTGAAACACTCTGCCGGTACTTCCTTGATTTTCCAGAAGGGCAGTCGGGTGAGCATTATGAATGCAGCCAAGACATTGTTCATGTTAAAAGTATTTAGTGATGGAGGCATGTGCAAAGTTATCCATTTCATTGAGCATCCGCACGGCCGAGTCGACAATGGGATATGCACAGATGGCCCCTGTTCCTTCTCCCAAACGCAGCCCCAGATTCAGCAGCGGACGGGCATGCAGGGCGTCGAGCACCAGTTTGTGGCCCGACTCGTCTCCGCAGTGTCCGAAGATGGCGTAATCCGTCACTTCCGGGTAGAGCCTGGCGGCGGCAAGCAGGCAGTTGGTCATGATGAATCCGTCAACAAGGATAATCATCCTCAGCTCGGCAGCTTGCAGCATGGCGCCTATGGCCATTACCATTTCCAGTCCACCAAAGTAGCGGATGATGTCCCGGGGAGAGCCGTCGCCTTTGTAATTCTCCATAGACTGTTTCAGCACTTCGTATTTGTGGCGGATGCCCGCGCTGTCGAGTCCGCTGCCTGCGCCGACACATTGTTCCAGAGGAATACTGGTAAAGCAGGTCATCCACAAGGAGGATGAAGAGGTGTTTCCGATACCCATTTCACCGAAGCTGAGGACATTGCTGCCTTCTTCATGGCATTGGCGCACCACCTCGGCACCCCGTTCCAGGCACATCTCCATTTCCTCTTCCGTCATGGCTGCCTCGTGCAGATAACTCCGGGTGCTTTTACGTACTTTCATATTGATGATGCCTTTCTCGTAGGGGAGGTCGTAGTCTACTCCTGCATCTACTATTTTCAGGGTAAAGCCGTGCTGCCGGCAGAGGAAATTGACACCTGCCCCTCCATGAAGGAAGTTGCTGATTTGCTGCCAGGTGATTTCCTTTGGAGACAGACTGACACCTTCTTCTACAATGCCGTGGTCGGCGGCGAAGATAATGTTTTGCGGATGTTTCAAGGTGGGGGATAATGTCTGTTGTATGAGTCCGATTTGGAGTGCCAGTTCTTCTAAAATGCCCAATGAGCCTTTGGGTTTGGTCAGGTTGTTGATTTTGTCAATCAATGCAGGACGGATTGACTCATCCGGGCGGGTGATATGAAATGTTTTCATCAGTCTGTTGAATTTTTATTGTTTGTTGTTTTATGAATGAGTGTTTTTTACGGTAAGTGGGATGCCGGATACCATCAGTATCACTTCGTCGGCACGGGCGGCTACATATTGGTTCATCCAGCCTTGCATGTCCGTGAACTTTCGTTGCAGTTCGTTTTCGGAAGTTCCTCCCATGCCTATTTCATTGGTGACGAAGATAAAGGTTGCGTCTTGTGCCGTGAAGCGATCGAACTCCGCCTTTACTGCGGCAAGTGCCCGGTCGGTATCAGACTCGAGGTCGAAGAAGAAATTGGTACACCACAGGGTGATGCAGTCTATCAGGACAACCCGTCCCTCCAGCCGGTGGCGGCTGAGTTCTTTCTGCTCTTCGATGTTTGTCCATTCCGGTCCCCGGCGTTTCTGATGCCGGATTACCCTCTGGCGGAATTCTTCGTCCCAGATGCGTGCCGTGGCAAGATAAACGGGAGTGGGAGAGAGCTCGAGTGCCAGCTTTTCCGCATAGGTGCTTTTGCCGGAACGTGCTCCTCCGGTGATGAGTATGATTCGTTTCATTGGTATTTAGTCTGTATTTTGAAAGAATATCTTTGTTTTCCCGAGCAAAAATAGGAAATATTTGACGAAACGTTTGTTTTTTTAGGAAGGAATTTATTAACTTTGCCACCGTTTTTAAGGCATGACCTTGGAAATGTTTATGCGGCAGTAGCTCAGTTGGTAGAGCATCAGCTTCCCAAGCTGAGGGTCACGAGTTCGAGTCTCGCTTGCCGCTCCTCCATTTAGAGTTAGGCAGTTGCATCACAGCGGCTGCCTTTTTTTAAATATCAAGGAAAATGTTCGGGTCAAGCCATTTTAAACGTAGGAAAAACTTTAAAAAACGAAATAGAATGGCAGTAGAATTGAAAGACCTTACCAAACGTAGTGAGAACTATTCTCAGTGGTACAACGAGTTGGTGGTAAAAGCCGATTTGGCAGAACAATCGGCTGTACGCGGCTGTATGGTGATCAAGCCTTACGGATACGCTATCTGGGAGAAGATGCAACGTCAGTTGGACGATATGTTCAAGGAAACGGGACACGTCAACGCTTATTTTCCCTTGCTTATTCCGAAATCATTCCTCAGCCGTGAAGCGGAACATGTGGAAGGCTTTGCCAAAGAGTGTGCCGTCGTGACGCACTATCGTTTGAAGAACGATCCGAATGGCGGCGGTGTGGTGGTGGACCCTGCTGCAAAACTGGAAGAAGAGCTGATTATCCGCCCCACTTCCGAAACCATCATCTGGAACACCTACAAGAACTGGATCAATTCATACCGCGACCTGCCTATCTTGTGCAACCAGTGGGCAAACGTGTTCCGTTGGGAAATGCGTACCCGTCTGTTCCTCCGTACCGCCGAATTCCTCTGGCAGGAAGGACACACGGCACATGCCACTCGCGAGGAAGCCGAAGAAGAAGCGGTAAAGATGCTGAATGTATATGCCGAGTTTGCCGAAAAATACATGGCGGTGCCCGTGGTAAAGGGCGTGAAGTCTGCCAACGAGCGTTTTGCCGGTGCCCTCAACACCTACACCATCGAAGCGATGATGCAGGACGGAAAGGCTTTGCAGAGCGGTACTTCCCACTTCTTGGGACAGAACTTCGCCAAGGCGTTCGATGTACAGTTCGTCAATAAGGAGAACAAGCTGGAGTATGTTTGGGCTACCTCCTGGGGTGTTTCCACCCGTCTGATGGGAGCGCTTATCATGACGCATTCCGATGACAACGGTCTGGTACTTCCTCCGCACCTGGCTCCGATACAAGTAGTCATCGTACCTATCTACAAGAATGCGGAGATGCTGGCTAAGATTGACGAGAAAGTGGCAGGCATTGTTGCCAAGCTGAAATCGATGGGCATTTCCGTGAAGTACGACAATGCCGACAACAAACGTCCGGGCTTCAAGTTTGCCGACTATGAGGTGAAGGGTGTTCCCGTTCGTCTGGTGATGGGTGGCCGCGACCTGGAGAACAATACAATGGAAATCATGCGTCGCGATACACTGGAGAAGGAGACGCGTTCCTGCGAGGGTATCGAAGAGTACGTGAAGGATTTGCTCGAGGACATTCAGGCAAATGTCTACAAGAAAGCGCTCGATTACCGTAACAGCCGCATCACCAGCGTGGACAGCTACGAGGAATTCAAGGAAAAGATTGAAGAAGGCGGCTTCATTCTGGCTCATTGGGACGGGACTACCGAAACCGAAGAGAAAATCAAGGAAGAGACCAAAGCAACCATCCGTTGTATTCCCTTCGATTCATTTGTTCCGGGTGACAAGGAACCGGGCAAGTGTATGGTTACCGGCAAGCCTTCTGCCTGCCGCGTGATTTTCGCACGTTCCTATTAATAATACCCACCCCGGATTACGCGGATTAACACAGATGATTTTAGGAGTTCTGATAATCAGAAACTTTTATCTGCGTTAATCCGCGTAATCCGGGGTGATTGTATATCTTGATACGTCCTCTCGGTTTTAAATTTATAGAGTTATCTCTCATCATGAATTGATGAACAGCTATTTATATTGCTTCAGAAATTCTGAGATTGTTTTACGTACAGTTTCCGGAGATTGTTTTGAATGAAGCATTGCTGCAATGACAATCCTATTCTCATCAATCAAATAATATATCACGTTAGGGGAAAGTTTTAAATGACGGACAGTAATGTTGTTAAATAGAGTAGAAAAATTACTGTCTATAATTCCTATATACGGATGTTTTGCTAAAAGATTTACTTTGTCTTGTATCTTTTGACGTGTTTTCTGTGCCGTCAACATGCCAAAATTATTCTCTACATAAATAAGTATCTCTAAAAAGTGCTCATAAGCCAACTTAGACCAGACTATTTCCATCCCATGCGTTCATTTATCATACTCTCTATTTGGGAGTTTGATATACAGTGTCCTGCTTTATTCTCTTCTAAGGCAAATAGAAGGGCTTCAGCCAAAGCATCTCGGGGAATACTGTTGATAAAGTCGTCCATCGGTATGGCTGATTGATGATAAGTTGCCATCATCGGTTCTTGTGCCGTTTGTTTGGAAGAGTCCTGCTCTTTATATGGTTTAATTTTACCCATTGCTTTTATTTTTAATCAAAGGTAAACTGAATAAATGAAAACTCCTAATATTCAATCCATTTATTTTCCACTGCATCAAAGCCAACCAATCTACATACTATTGTAACCTCCTTCACATCTCCTCGTAACAACTTTCCCTCATTTTTGCAGCGTAAAAAAAGAAAGGAGGCCCGAATATGAAACTGAACAGAAATGACTATACCGTAGAGGCGGCAGCCGGCGGTGGTTTTTACGCTTATTTTATGAATAATGTGTTGTGCAGCGCCTACGGTGAAACGCCTGACGAAGCCTGCGAAAACCTGGAACAGATTGTTGACGATTTTGTCAGTGATATGTATATGGTCGAGGAATTTGTCTGATATTCCGGCATCATATGCCGACCGAATTATCCTTTTTACGTATTTATTCCATAAATTCTCTTGAAGTCATGTCTGCGCGATGCCGGTGTGGCTTTTGTCATTTATAACCGGAAGCCGAGGTGTGCCGTGTGGACGACACCTTGAGTTTCCATCAGCTCGATGACGTCAAGTTCCTGCGCTACATGGCAGGCTGCAAGGCCTATGCCACCACTGCCGGCTTCGAGTCGGTCTGCGAGGCGATGTATCCTGCGCTGTATAGAGAGGGAAGAAAAAGAGGAAACCTTTTTCGGGGTTTCCTCTTCCTGCCGTCCTTTCTTTCCGGCGACTTAAATGCTCACGTTCATTGCATTGGCTCCCAATGCTCCTAAGATAGCGGAGGCTACTGCAATTACGACTTTCAGAATTTTATCCCAGATACTTTTTTTCATGCTATATACGTTTTAAAAGTTGAACATACGAATCGGTAGTAAAATCAGTCATACTTATCCCAACGGATTTTCGCCCTGGTCTCCGTCCGAACCGCCTCCGTCTCCCGAGCCGGAACCGCCGCCGGAGCTTCCTCCTTCACCGTCTCCCTTGTTCACCAATGCCTCCAGGTCGTAGAAGTCAATCTTCTGCCCGGCACGCGTGGCGGCGATGTCCGGTCTTACGGTGCTGGAAGGCCGGAAATTGATTTTCACCGCTTTGATGTTCTTGGCGGTGCACTCCTTTACATCCAGTACGCCTGCCGTACGCGCCGACAGGCTGAATACGCCGAAGTTCTTGATATTCACCGACTGGCCGCTGTAGAGGGTTGTTATCATGGCCTCCACAAAATTGGTCAATACACTCTGGATGTCTCCCAGTGTCAGCGAACTCTTCTCTTTCATCACATACGCAATGTCGTCCAGCGTCGCATTGTCGCCCAGTGTCACCAGCTGCGGGTAGAACTTTGCCACCGCATCTGCCTTTCGAGGATCTTTCCTCGCAATCTTCTTGAATGGTACTCCCATAAACAATTAAATAATTAAAAATTAACAATTAGAAATTAAAGTCCCGTATTGCAATACTCTTCTCTTTCTCCTTTAGGGGGGAAGAGGGGTGCTGCAAAAGTACTCCTTCGGCTTTTTCTGCTCATGGCTTTCTTCGGGTTACGCCGTCTCTTTCCCGTTTCCTTTCTGTTCAGGAAAAGTTCTTCGTCCGATGCCCGTTTATGTCTGTATATGCTTGGTCATATCACTGATATTCAGTATCTTTATGGTGTAATAATCAACCAATAACATAAAGAATGAAAACAGAAAAAGAAAAGAGGGAAGAGGAGGAGGAAGACCTTCGTCCGTTCCGCATCCACGCCTATTCGAAGGAGGAGCTTGCCATGCTCTACAACCCGACTTACTGCATCAGCAATGCCATCTATACCCTGGCGGCATGGATACGCCACAACAAGGCGCTGAAGGGTGAGCTGGAGAAGGTGGGCTACAACAAATACCGGCGCACCTTCACTCCGCTGGAAGTGAAAGTGCTGGTGAAGTATCTGGGAGAACCCTGACAGGATGCCGGCCGGAAATAGGGAAGCAGTGTAAAGAAAACGCCAATATATGTAAAGCCCCGTAACAATATATGTTGTCATGCACAACAATATATGTTACGGGGCTTCTCTCTTCTCCTCGAATGCCGGTTACTGATATAGCTGGATGTCCACTACTTCATATTCGGTCGTCTCCTGCTCGTTGGTCCGTGTACCGAATCCGTATTTTTCCAGTGCCTGCACCAGTACCAGCTGGGTGTGCGGGTTCACCTGCACCTTTCCGAATATGCTGAGCTTGGTCAGTATGACGCTGGCAGGGAGCCACTTTGTCTGCAGGTCTTCGGGCAGCGGTTTGCGGAAGAAGACGAAGAGGTTCTCCTCTACGGGGTCTTTCATGCGGTGCCGTTCGTTGTGCTTGTTCAACTGTTCTATCTCCTCGCCCTCGTACCAGTATCTGAAACCGCCTTTCAGCAAGGCGAGGGCCTGGGCGTAGATGCCGGGATGGTTCACCGGGGTGTGGTAGTCTATGCCGGTGATGGTGATGGGGAGGAAACGCCGGTTTCCGCCGATGTCCTGCAGGCACTGCCGGTTGTTGGTGCTCGCGATGAAGGAGCAGTGGCGGGGCAGGGTGAAGGCTTCGATGTCGTAGGCCTTGCGCTGCGTCACGTTGTCCTGCGCGATGATTCGCTTCAATGCTGCCAGCTCGCCGGGCTTCACGCCTTCGAACTCCTCCATGTTGATGATGATTCGCGTGGCGAGCAGGCGGGCATCGTCCTTGTTGCTCGGGTCTATTATGCCGTTGTAGAAGTACTCTTTCCACTCGGGCGGCAGCAGGCGCCGAATCCAGCTGCTCTTTCCCTTTCCCTGCTCGCTGTAGAGGATGATGACGAGCTGGTTCATGTCCTCGTCGCTCAGTGCGCAGGCCACCAGACCCACTATCCACCGTTTGAAGCCCTTCTGCCATAGCTCCCGGTTCTCGGTCGTCAGGGTGTCGGCAAGTTGGGCGATGTAGTCCGTCCCGTCCCAGGGGGGAAGCGCGTACAGATAGTCGGTGTAGGGGTTGAACTCCTTGGCGTAGTTGGAGTCTATCACGGCTCTGAGGAAATTCTGGTAGCAGGAGATGCCGGCCATCTGCAGGTCTACGAACATGGTGTTGTAGTCCTTTCCGCGCATGGGGCGGTAACCTTTTCCGGCTTCTTCGGGCGGTGTGTAGGGCATGAATTCGAGGCGGTCCAGGATGAGGTTCCTGCGGATGCCGTAGTGCTCTTCCAGAAAGCTCATCACTTGGTTGATGACGGGCTTTTTCTCTTCCTTCTTTGTAGCGGCTTCGCTGGTCTTGTCGGTATAGATGTAGGCATTGTGCAGGGGAGATTCCACGTCGGGATACTCTTGTCCGAACTCGTTTTTCGCCAGTCTGATGGCTGTCTGCTCGTCCAGTCCCTTGCTGTAGCATTTGTTGCCCAGGGCGAAGAGGAAGTTGTCGCGGTTGCCTGCCCGGAACTTGGTGGTGCGCTTCACGGCAGTCACGGCTTGGGAGAATATCAGCTTCTCCCAAGGCTTTGCGCCCTGCGGCGTGGCGGCAACGGAGGCGGGGAGGGGGTGTACCGTTTCGACGGGCGTCTTCTTTGGGCTGTTCTCCTTCTTCGCAGGCGGGATGATGCGTGCCGGCAACGGGGAAATCTGTTCCAGCAGTGCGGCATTGATATAGGCATGCGGGTCGAAGGACATGAAGTATCCTCGCGAGATGTCCTTCCCGCTTCCGTCCACCTCTACTCCGAGAAGGGCCTCGTAGTGCTCTTTGGCGGCGCTGTACAGCTTCAGGTGTATCTCCTCGAGCGTGGCGTAGGTCACCTCGCCCTGCCGGAGACGGTCATACAGACGCCGGGTGTATTCCGTCTGCATGAAGACGAACAGCTTGTAGCCGTGCCTTTTGGGGGAGAGGAAGCTGCCCAGGGTGTGCGGGTCTTCGTTGATGAGGGTCCGGGTCTGCTCCAACTGTCCTTCTTCCAGGTCGTCGATGTCGAGCGTGATGACGGGGTTGTAGCGGGTGATGCTCGGTGCGAGCCTTCTTTCCCGGTAGTTGGCCGTGAGGGTCCTGAAGGGAAGCTGCTTCTTGACGTGGTTGGCTTCCTCCACCTTTCCCTGCGCCACGAGGCTGGCGATTTTGATGATTAACTTGGCATGCTTGCCGTTTTTTATGTCAGCCATGTCCTGCGTGAAGGTTGTCTCCCCGCTGACGGTGCTGAAACCACGGTAGGTGGTCACTGGAATGTTTTCCATTCGATTTGTATTAAGTTTGCCTTATTGGCGGCGCAAAGATGTCGTTTATTTCCTTAGGAAGCAAAAACGGCCATCCGCAGTGGGACAGCCGTTTTTTTACAATTTGAATTCCTCGGTCCGTTTTACTCCTTGGGATATAGCTCATTGAAGAGCTTATATATCTCATCCTCAATACAATCGGGGTTCAGCGTATTGCCGCTTCCGTCCGCGTCCATAAAGTTTACAAGCAGATGCAGCAGCTTGGCGAAGGGGCTTACCCCCTTCAGTCCGTGTTCCTTTTGGGGATTTATCAGCAGCGGGATGAAGGGTGTCAGGAAAGCCTTCCGCTCCTTGTATTCCACGGTTAACGACTTGTGTTCTACCATAGAAAGCAGGTCGATGGCCACTTGCACCTCTTTGCTCTCTTTGGTGTACAGCACTTGGTAATCTCTCCCTTTGATTTGCATCACGCTAATTGGCGTTTTTTTGTTCTCATAATTACAATTTGAAAATCTAATTTTATATTAAGTTAACGAATCGGGTGCAAAATTAATAAAAAAGAGAAGTCTGTGCACTATGTATTACACGGATTGGCACGGATTTTTGTAGTTTCTGTGCGTATCACTTTTGTGTATGTCCGTGCGTATCATCCTTTTGTTTCCGTGAGTATCCGTCACTCAGAACGTAGCGAAGAATTTTTCTCTGTGCTCCTCTGTGCCAATCTGTGTAATCTGTGGTGCCCCTCTCCGTGAACAAGTGAAGCGTGTGTGTAGTCTGTATGTATAGGGTGAGGTACCGGAACCTATGGTTATATATGTAACACACCCTTTCTTTAAAAAGATAAGAAATTACGCGCGTGCGCGTGTATCTTACCTAATAGGCGTAATTCTTTGATATATAGTGTGATGATGTCTGCATTAAAAAAGATTATCATTTTATCAATCAGAATATTTTGTACTTTCATTTCTTGACGTTACCTTTGCGTTCATTAAACGGAACGTGTTATAAAACATTTCTTTCATCATAAACGTTTCGTTGATAACGGCTTATCGCAAGATAGCTTGAATATAACTATTTCGTCGCCTTCCTTCCGAGATGGTGGAGGGTTTTGAAATAAAATGAATGCATATAGCCTATTTAAAGTAACCGCATTACATTACTTGACCGGGAGGTACTTCGCTACTCCGGTGTCCCCCAATCATATTTTTTCGTGAACGAGAATGCAGAAATGCACTGGTATGCAGTGCGTGTCACCTATAGCCGAGAGCTTTTTTTCAAGGATTACCTGGATGCAGAGGGCATTGAAAACTATATTCCCATGCGCTATGAGTATGTCGTGAGGAAAGAGCGCCGCCTGCGCAAGCTTGTTCCTGCGGTCCATAACCTGGTCTTCGTCCGCTCCACCCGCGAGCGTATGGATGAAATAAAGAACGAACCGGGCATGAACATCCCCATCCGCTATATCATGGACCGCGAAACCCGCCAGCCCATCGTCATCCCGGACTCACAGATGCGCAGCTTCATCGCCGTGTCGGGCACCTACGACCAGGCCGTGCTCTATCTTGAACCCACCGAGCTGAACCTCTCCCAAGGAACCCGGGTACGCATCACCGGCGGCATCTTCGAAGGAGTGGAAGGGGTGTTTGTGCGTGTGCGCCATGACAGGAGGGTGGTGGTGAACATCGAGGGGGTGATGGCGGTGGCGACGACGTTTGTGCATGCGTCGCTGGTGGAGGAGATAGGAGAAGGGTAGAAGGAAGCTGATTATACTCTTACCGTCTAGACGAGAAATGGGCTGGTGAAGGTAGAGGGTGAACTTCAGCAAGGAGACGAGGATTGTGGAGAAGTCTATTTGGGAAAAATAAATTTTTCAAAATGAAGGAACATACATCATATAGATGCAGAATAAATTTTGAATGTAATCAAGAAAGACTTTCCTGCTTTGCTTTCTGTTATACAATGAATGAAAAATGAATTTTGATTAGTTGCATGGCGATGTGGCTTAGAGGTATCTTGAGCAATTTTCTAAAAAAATAATTAATGGTTGCAGGTGATGCAGTTTGCAATAAAAAAAACGTTTAAAGCTGAGATTAACTAAAATAAGTTATGCCATCTATCAAGCAAGAAATGTTACATGGAGTATTTTGGTCTGCCATTGAGAAATACTCTGGAATAGTAGTGTCTCTAATCGTGTCCGCCGTATTGGCAAGACTGATTTCTCCTGAAGATTTTGGAACAGTAGCCATAGTTACGGTCATTATCAACTTTTTCAGCATTTTTGCTACTATGGGTATATTTCCCGCTATAATTCAGCGGAATGATTTGACTCAAAAGGATTTGGATTCCATTTTTACTTATTCCATATTGGGCGGTCTTTGCCTGTCTTCGTTATTGTTTTGTTTGTCATGGAAGATTGCTGATTTTTATAATGATGGTTCTTTAGTTTTTATATCACAGATATTATCAGTAAATATCTTTTTTGCTTCTTTGAATTTAGTTCCTAATGCTTTGATGGCCAAAAATAAGAGATTCCGACAGATTGCCCAAAGAACCCTGTCTTTGCAGGTTTTTAGCGGCATCATATCCATCATTGCAGCTCATAGTGGTTTCGGGATATATTCATTGCTGATTTCTCCTATTGTAACTTCCATTGGTATGTTTCTGTTTAATATACATTATTATCCCTGCCATGTGGATTTTACCTTTGATTTGTCTCCCTTGAAGAAAATCTTTTCATATTCTTCTTATCAGTTCCTCTTTGAATTTATCAATTATTTTTCAAGAAATGCTGATAAACTTATTATTGGCAAGTATTTGAATATGGGGGCTTTGGGATATTATGACAAATCATACCGGCTAATGATGCTACCTCTGCAAAATGTGACATCTGTTATAAATCCGGTGATACAGCCGGTGCTTTCTTCATTACAAGATGATAAAAGCGAATTAGCAAAGAAGTATAATAAGATTATCCAATGTATAGCTGCTATTAGTTTCCCATTGGCTGTCTTTTTGTTTTTTGCAGCCTATGAAATCATAAACATTGTATATGGTGACAATTGGAATCCGGCTGTTCCTGTATTCAAAATCTTGACTATTTCTTTACCACTCCAGATGATTCTTTCTTCATCCGGTGCTATTTTCCAAACTGCTAATTCTACTGATTTGATGTTTTTTACGGGTATAAGAAATACGTTTGTAACTTTAAGTGGTTTTTTGATAGCGATTTGTGTTTTCAATACGATTGAAGCTGTGGCATGGTCGTGGGATATATCTTTAGCTATTAATTTTATTTTAACTTATCATACAATGTATAGAAAAGTATTTCATATCAGGATATGGAGTATGATAAGAAAATTGAGTATCCCTTTGTATTCAGCTTTACTATTGTGTTTCTTTTTGTCTGTACAACAGGCTACATTTTCTATAGATAATATTTATTTATCTTTGTTGGTGAAGTGTTTGGTGGCATTTGGCTCAATGGCGCTTTCTATGCGTTTCATCATGCACACAAATTTTTCTCGTCTATTATATTTCATAAAATCTTAATTGTTGTTATAGAAATAATGAACATATTCTACAAACTAAGAGTACGTATTGGTGCTTGTCTCCAAGCTGTAAAAGTGGCATTACAAGGTCCTTTCGAAATGAAACGTCGCCTATTGGAAGACAGAATTCTTCATTGTTGTGAAAAAGGGGTTACTGATATCCGGTATACAAACCATGAAATTATAGTTTCTCTTACTACTTATGGGAAACGCATTTATGATGTTGCTTTGACTATAGAGAGTATAATGGAGCAGACAATGAAAGCCAATCGCATAGTATTGTGGTTGGGGGATGATTTGAAATCTCAACCTCTTCCCATTTCATTGCAGTTGTTGCAGAAACGCGGGTTGGAAATTTATTATTGTAAGGATATACGTTCTTATACAAAATTGATACCTGCCTTGCATCGTTTTCCGGACTCTGCAATAATCACCATAGATGATGATTGTCTTTATAATTATGATTTATTGGAGCATCTGATTGTTGCTTATCGGCAGAATTCAGATTATATCTATTGTCATAGAGCACATAAGATGTTGATTGGTAGTGATGGTATACTGAAGAAGTACAATAAATGGGAATGGGGCACATATTTTCCCCTTCCTGATATTTTATGCTTTCCTACTGGAGTAGGAGGAGTGTTGTATCCCCCTCATTCATTGGATGAAGAGGTTTTTAATGAAGATGTTTTTATGTCTATTTGCAGATTTGCCGATGATGTATGGTTTAAAGCCATGGCTATGAAGAAAGGTACGCTTTCTGTAAGTGTATTTTCACATAATAGTACAGGTAGTGATTATGTATTGAACGATATGGTTCAGGATATGGCTCTTTGTTTGGATAATGTATATGGTGGTTTGAATGATAAGCAGATTCAAGCAGTTTTTACTAAATATAATTTGTTTGAAAAATTGCATTGATTGATATTCGGCTATTTTACTTTTTTAAAGTGAAACTGAAGTTAGTTGTATATTAGATTTATAGTTATAAAGTGAAATAAGTAATTATTATGAATATAGCAATTGTTGGCACCGGTTATGTAGGTTTGGTGTCTGGAACATGTTTTGCAGAAATGGGTGTTCATGTCACTTGTGTGGATGTGAACAAGGAGAAGATTAATGCACTTGTTGGTGGGCAAATTCCTATTTATGAGCCGGGACTTGATGAAATGGTCTTGCGAAATCATCGGGAAGGGCGTTTAAACTTTACTACAGACTTGGTTTCAGTTCTTGATAATGTAGATGTTGTTTTTTGCGCTGTAGGTACTCCTCCGGATGAGGACGGTAGTGCCGACCTTCAATACGTACTTGCTGTGGCTCGTCAGTTTGGGCAGAAGATAAAGAAGTATACTGTACTGGTAACTAAGTCTACTGTTCCGGTGGGAACTGCCAAGAAGGTGAAAGCTGTTATTGAAGAAGAGTTGCGGCAACGAGGTGTGGAAATATCGTTTGATGTGGCAAGTAACCCTGAGTTTTTGAAGGAAGGTGCTGCTATAAAAGACTTTATGAGCCCTGACCGTGTCGTAGTGGGTGTAGAGAGCGAAAAAGCCAAAGAAATGATGACCAGGCTTTACCGCCCTTTTCTACTTAATAACTTCCGTGTCATTTTTACCGATATTCCTTCTGCGGAAATGATAAAGTATGCTGCTAATTCTATGCTTGCCACCCGTATCAGTTTTATGAACGATATTGCTAATCTTTGTGAATTGGTGGGTGCTGATGTGAATATGGTCCGCAAGGGTATAGGTAGTGATAGCCGTATCGGTAGCAAATTCCTTTATCCGGGGTGTGGATATGGTGGCAGTTGTTTTCCCAAAGATGTGAAAGCACTTATAAAAACAGCAGAAAAGAAAGGTTATTCTATGAAAGTATTGAAGGCTGTAGAAGAGGTAAATGAAAAACAAAAGTTTGTACTTTTCAATAAACTCAATGATTACTATCAAGGTAATCTGCAAGGTAAAGTTATCGCTCTATGGGGATTGGCTTTTAAACCGGAAACAGATGATATGCGCGAAGCCACTTCTCTTGTAACGATAAAGTTACTGCTTGATGCTGGTTGTAAAGTAAAAGTGTTTGACCCAGTAGCTATGGATGAATGTAAACGCCGTATAGGCAATGTTGTAACTTATGCTACAGATATGTACGATGCTGTACTTGACGCAGATTCGTTGTTTTTACTGACTGAATGGAAACAATTCCGTTTGCCATCATGGGGTGTAATTGTAAAATCCATGAAACATCCACTGGTAATAGATGGAAGGAATATTTATGATGCGGAGGAGATGGAAGAATTGGGTGTAGAATATAAATGTATAGGAAGATGACAGGCTGTGTTTGATGAATATATTATATAATAAATTTTGTAGGTGATATGATAGATTTTGTTATTACATGGGTAGATGGAGATGATCCAATATGGCAGAAAAAATTTGAGTATTTCTCTAAATTTTCCGAAGGGGATAAGCGTTCTGTGCGATACCGCAATTGGGATTTACTGAGATATTGGTTTCGTGGTGTAGAAAAATATGCTTCTTGGGTCAGATATGTCTTTTTTGTAACAGAAGGCCATATCCCTGATTGGATAAACACGGAATGTACGAAATTGAAAATTGTAAAACATAGTGATTTTATTCCTCTCGATGATTTGCCATTATTCAATTCTAGAGCTATAGAAGTAAATCTGCATAGAATACCGGAATTATCTGAGAAGTTTGTGTATTTTAATGATGACTTTCTAATAATTAATAAAATAAATAAGACTTTTTTTTTCAGAAAAAATTTGCCATGTGATATTGCAGTATTAAATGCGATGGATGGTAGAGGCGTTACGGATGCAATAATGGAAGCAGTGGCTATTTTGAATAACCAATTTGAGAAAAGAAAGGTTATAAAAAATAATATATTAAAATGGTTTAATTGGCGATATGGACTGTTTATGTGTCGTACAATTTTTCTTTTGCCTTGGCCTAATTTCACGGGATTTTATGATTCTCATTTACCAACTCCATATTTGAAATCTGTTTTTAGAGAGGTTTGGCAAAAAGAAAGTTCTATTTTGAGAAGAACTTCTAAGTCTAAATTTAGAAGTTATGGCACTGTTAATCCTTATCTTTTTAGATATTGGCAGTTGGTGACAGGACAGTTTTCTCCCATAAATCCTTCTAAAAAAGCAATTTATTTAGAATTGAGAGATTCAAATAAAGAACTTATAATGTCAATAATACGAAAGCAAAAAAAATCGATTATTGTATTGAATGACTCTACTGATATTGAAAATTTTGATGCATTTAAATTGGAACTACAAGGGGCTTTTAATGTGATTTTCCCTGATAAGTCTCTTTTTGAGTTGTAATTTGATGGGAACTATTTTATTATATAATATAATATTCTTGTGTGGAGCATGTGGAGCTTATCTTGCAGAATATGCCTTAACTTGTAATCAACGAATTCTATGTCGCTTTTTTTGTTTCTTTGTGATGTTTATTCCAGCTGCTTTGCGATATGATATTGGCACAGATTATTCTTTTTATGTTGAGGCTTATCACTCACAATATTTATTATCTGGATATGAATATGGTTTTAGAATTATTGTAAATATTCTAAAAATGTTTTCTTTCCCTTCACAAGCATTATTTGTGTTTACAAGTTTCTTGATTTATGCACCTGTTTGTTTTTTGTTAAGGCGTGAAGGGTTCTTCTTAAAATTAGTTCTATTTTTATTGATTTTTTATTTGTATTCTTACAATGTGGTTAGAAACTCTATTGCATTATCATTTTTATTGGTTTCATTAGATCAATATTTTTGTGGTAACAAATTGATAGCATATTTATTTTGTGCTTTTGCATGTATGTTTCATTATTCAATATTTCTTTTTATCCCTCTTTTCTTTTTAGACTTTATATATATCAATAGGAAAGTATTGGTGCTGATGTTTATGATTGCGTTTTATTTGGTCTTTACAAATAAAATTTTCATTCTTTTTAGTAGTTCTTTATTTCTTGATAGTAAATATGGTATTTATATCGGTAGTGTACATTCAAATGAAACAGATATAGGCACAGGATTGGGTGTATTATTATATTTGTTGATACCGATTCTAACTTTAATAGTTTCTATCATAAAGTATGATAGGAAAATAAAGATGTATATATATATGTTGATTCTTTATATAATCTCATATTTACTGGCTTTAAAGATACAAATATTTGGTAGGCTATCAGATCTTTTCTCTATTTCTCTTATATTCTTAATTCCTTATATTTTTAAATCGCTGTTTTTCAAAATGCGATATGTAAAATATGTTGGATATATATCGCTAATGTTACTTTTTTTGCTTTTTCAGGCTCAGATTGTTACGAATGTAAAAAACAATAATTCAGGTGGACATGGGATAAATCCATATGAGTCTATAATATATTAAATAAGCAAGATAATTATGCTTACTCTTCTTCAAATTAGTATAGAGGTGAATTCTGGTTCTGTAGGACGTATTGCTGAACAAATAGGGCAAGTAGCTCTTGCACATGGTTGGAAGAGTTATATAACTTATGCTCGTAATCATTTGCCTAGTCAATCTATGACTATTAAAATAGGTACAAAATGGGATGTGTATTGGCATGGAATTATGACACGTTTGTTTGATACTCATTGTCTTCACTCTACTCGAGCCACTAGAAGATTAATACAACAGATTGAGGAAATTCATCCTGATATAATTCAACTTCATCACATTCATGGGTATTTTTTGAATATGGAGGTTTTATTTAAGTATTTATCTTCTATTTCTACACCTGTGGTATGGGTTTTTCATGACTGTTGGTCAATGACTGGGCATTGTGCTCATTTTGACTATGTCGGATGTGAGAAATGGTTGACGCATTGTGAGACTTGCGTACAAAAGAAAATATATCCTGGAAGTGTATTAATAGATAGGTCTTTTAAAAATTATGAACTAAAAAAAAAGTTGTTTACATCTATGGAAAATTTGACTATTGTGCCGGTATCACAGTGGCTAGGAATGATTGTAAAGAAATCATTCTTGAAAAATTATCCAATAAATGTAATTCAAAATGGAATTGATCTAAAACTTTTTTCTCCTCAATCCTTGCAGAGTGTATGTGCCATGAGAAATAAATTGGGATTAGCAGAGCAAACTAGTGTTTTATTAGGAGTAGCTAGTATTTGGGATAAACGCAAGGGGCTTGAGGATTTCGTTCAATTGTATAACATGATTTCTGAAGATTGGGTTATTGTTTTAGTGGGATTATCAAAAACACAGTTGAAAGAAATCCCCGATGGCATAATTGGAATTGAGAGAACTGAAAATGTTACTCAATTAGCTACTTTGTACACTTTAGCTTCTGTCTTTATTAACCCAACTTGGGAAGATACATTTCCAACAACAAATCTAGAATCTTTAGCTTGTGGAACACCTGTCATTACATATCGGACTGGCGGAAGTGTTGAGTCTGTATCAGATGAAACTGGATATATTGTAGAAAAAGGGGATATAAAAGGCATAAAGAGGGCTGTAGCTGAAATAGTAAAGCGAGGAAAAGAAGTTTATCATCATATATGTCGAAAACGAGCTGTTAAATATTATGATAAAAATGAACGCTTTGAAGATTATATAAAATTGTATGATACTTTGTTAAAGTAGAAAAGAGTATGGATAAAAATTACCAAGTATGTACCCATTGTGTAATGGATACGACTGATTCTAATCTGACTTTTGATGAAAATGGTGTATGTGACAGATGCCGAGAGTATGAACAACATATATTACCTTGGTGGAACCATGGCAAAGGCCACGAAGTTGAGTTGAAAGCCATTTTGGAGCAAGTAAGAATCTCAGGAAAAGGTAAAAAATACGATTGTATTTTAGGACTGAGTGGTGGATTGGATAGTTGTTATATGCTGCATCTTGCAGTCAAAGAGTGGGGGCTTCGTCCCTTTGTGTTTCATATTGATGCCGGATGGAATCTGCCTGTAGCAGAAGAGAATATTAAAAAGCTCTGTGATAAACTGAATGTCCATCTTCATATTCAGAAGTTGGATTTTGAAGAGTTGAAGCAGATGCAGATTGCATTTTTCAAGACCGGACATGCCGGGTTGGATGTTCCTCAAGACCATGCTTTCATTGCTCAAATAGATAAATATTCGGAAGAATTGGGTGTGAAATACATTTTGAATGGTTATAATATTTGTACTGAAATTGTTGCTGACCCAGACTCTTGGTTTGATGGTGCAGGACCTACGGCAGATAAAACCTATGTAAAGGATGTATTAAAAAAGCACGGCAATGTGAAGACTAAGAATTATATTTATACTACAGGTTTTAAACATAAATTTGTTCTTCCATACATAAAAGGAGTAAAGACGTTGCAACTCCTAAATTATGTTCCTTTTACAAAAGCTGAAATGTTGGCAACCCTTCAACGTGAATATGATTATCAACCTTATGGGCAAAAACATTTTGAGGATTTGCTTACTAAGTTTCTAGAGGCTTGGTGGCTTCCTACTCGGTTTGGCTATGATATTCGTAGGGCGCAATTATCAAGTTTGATTATTACGGGACAAATGAGCCGTGAAGAAGCTCTTGAAATTTTAAAGAATCCTCCTGCTTCTGATGAGGAGTGTAAAAAGATGTTTGATGAAGTGGCAGAGAAACTGGCTATTAGTAAGGAAGAACTAATGTCATATCATAAATTGCCGAAAAAATACTTGCACTATAAGAATAATGCCTGGGCATTTAAGATTGGTATTAGACTTTATCAACTATTGGGATTGGATAAAAGAATTAGAAAATAGGAAAAATATTAGTGAGTTATGTCTATATTCAAGGACAAAGTTTTATTAATCACCGGAGGCACCGGATCTTTTGGTAACGCTGTATTGCGTCGTTTTCTTGATAGTGACATCAAGGAAATCCGTATTTTTAGCCGTGACGAGAAAAAACAGGATGACATGCGTCATCACCTGCAAAATCCCAAAGTAAAATTTTACATTGGTAATGTGCGTGACCGTCAGTCTGTGGACGGTGCCATGATGGGAGTGGATTATGTGTTTTCTGCTGCCGCCTTGAAGCAGGTTCCCAGTTGCGAGTTCTTCCCGTTGCAGGCTGTGCAGACCAATGTGATCGGTACGGACAATGTACTGGAATCCGCCATAGCGCATGGTGTAAAGAATGTGGTGGTGCTTTCTACCGACAAGGCCGCCTATCCCATCAATGCCATGGGTATCAGCAAGGCCATGATGGAGAAGGTTGCCATAGCCAAGGGCCGTGCGTTGGGTGAGGAAGCCGGTACGACCATCTGCTGTACCCGTTACGGCAATGTGATGGCAAGCCGCGGTTCTGTAATTCCCTTGTGGGTGGAGCAGATAAAGAACGGCAGGCCCATTACGGTAACGGATCCTAACATGACCCGCTTCATGATGACGCTGGACGATGCCGTGGATCTGGTAATCTATGCGTTTGAGCACGGGCATAACGGTGACCTGTTCGTGCAGAAGGCTCCTGCCGCCACCTTGGATGTACTGGCGCAGGCCTTGAAGGAAACATACGCGCAGGTTAATCCGAAATACGGTGAGACGGAGGTGAAGACCATCGGCACGCGCCACGGCGAGAAACTGTATGAGACACTGGTAACCCGCGAGGAGATGGCAAAGGCTGTCGACATGGGCGACTACTACCGCATCCCCTGCGACACCCGTGACCTGAACTATGACAAGTTCTTCACGGAAGGCAATGAGGATATTGCCCGTATAGAGGACTATCACAGCCATAACACCGCCCGCCTGGATGTGGAGGGCATGAAAAAGCTTCTTTTGAAACTCCGCTTCATCCGCGAAGACCTCGGAATGGAGGAAAAGGCGAAGAGCGCGGAAATCAAGAGCGAATAGTATAGCCATTGTTAACTTTTCCATCCTATCCAATCCCATTAGTTTATGAAAATCTTAGTGACCGGCGCCCGAGGGTTTGTCGGCCGGAACCTTGTATCCCAGCTGCACAACATCCGTGACGGGAAAGCCCGTAATTACGGCATTGCGGGTGAGGAACTTGCCATCTACGAATATGACATGGACAGTGACCCGGCCGAACTGGATGTCTATTGCAGACAGGCTGACTTTGTCTTCAATCTGGCGGGCGTAAACCGTCCCAAGGATGCGTCTGAGTTTATGAAGGGGAACTTCGGCTTCGCCTCCACGCTGCTTGATACATTGAAGAAGCACGGCAATACCTGTCCGGTAATGATTTCCTCTTCCACGCAGGCCGCACTCGACAACCCTTACGGTGAATCGAAGCGGGCAGGGGAGCAACTGTTGTTCGAGTACTCCAGGGAAACGGGTGCAAAGGTACTGGTGTACCGCTTCCCGAATGTGTTCGGCAAATGGTGCCGCCCCAACTATAACAGCGCGGTGGCCACTTTCTGCAACAACATCGCCCATGACCAGCCCATCCGGGTGAACGACCCTTCGGTGGTGATGCATCTGGTTTACATAGACGATGTGGTGGACGAACTTATTTCCGCCTTGAGCGGTAAGGAACACCGCAACGGTGATTATTGCGAAGTGCCCGTGGTTCATACCATTACCTTGGGCGGCATTGTGGAACTGATAAGGTCTTTCAGGCAAATGCCCGGTACCTTGTCCGTCCCGGATTTGAGCGATGCCTTTACAAAGAAACTCTATTCCACATACCTCTCATACCTGCCTGAAGAACGGTTCAGCTATCCCCTGAAGATGAATGTGGACGACCGCGGCAGTTTTACGGAGATTATCCGTACTTCCGACCGCGGGCAGTTCTCGGTGAACATCTCCAAGCCGGGCGTTACGAAAGGCCAGCACTGGCACCATACCAAGAACGAGAAGTTTGTGGTGGTGAGCGGGCACGGTCTGATACAGCTCCGCAAGATAGGTACAGAGGAGGTTGTCAGCTTCGAGGTAAGCGGCGGGAGGATGGAGGTCGTGGAGATGATTCCCGGCTATACGCACAACATTGTCAACCTTTCGGAAACGGAAGACCTGGTGACCTTCATGTGGTGCAACGAGTGTTTCGACCCGGCACGTCCGGACACTTATTTTGAAAAAGTCTGAAACGAGTTAAAGAATATAGGAACAGATGGAACTAAAATTGGATTATTCGCAAGTCAGGTTTCAGGAGAACGGCAGACTGAAACTTCTGATTATAGTGGGCACCCGTCCGGAAATCATCCGCCTGGCGGCTGTCATCAACAAATGCCGCAGTTATTTTGACTGTCTGCTGGCCCACACCGGCCAGAATTACGACTATAACCTGAACGGTGTCTTCTTCCGTGACCTGAAGCTGAAAGACCCCGATGTGTATATGGATGCCGTCGGCGATGACCTCGGTGCCACGATGGGGAATATTATCAACGCCGGCTACAAGCTGATGGTGCAGGTGAAACCTGATGCCGTGCTGGTGTTGGGAGACACGAACTCCTGCCTGAGCGTGATAGGCGCGAAACGTCTGCATATCCCCATCTTCCATATGGAGGCAGGCAACCGCTGCTTTGACGAGTGCCTGCCTGAGGAGACCAACCGCCGTATTGTGGACGTCATTTCCGATGTGAACCTCTGCTATTCGGAGCATGCCCGCAGATACCTGAACGCTTCGGGCGTGGCGAAAGAACGTACATACGTAACCGGTTCGCCCATGGCGGAAGTCCTGCATGAGAATTTGTCCGAAATAGAGTCTAGCGATATTCATCAGAGGTTGCATCTCCAGAAAGGTAAATACATCCTGCTCTCCGCGCACCGGGAAGAGAACATTGACACGGAGAAGAACTTCCTGTCCCTTTTCAGCGCGGTTAACGCTATGGCCGAGAAATATGACATGCCCATACTTTACAGTTGTCATCCCCGTAGCAGGAAACGTCTGGAATCAAGCGGCTTTGCACTTGACAGACGTGTGATTCAGCATGAACCTCTCGGTTTCCACGACTACAACTGCCTGCAGATGAACGCCTATGCCGTTGTGAGTGACAGCGGTACCCTGCCTGAGGAGAGCAGTTTCTTCACTTCTGTGGGGCATCCTTTCCCTGCTGTATGCATCCGTACCAGTACGGAGCGTCCCGAGGCTCTTGACAAGGGTATCTTTGTCCTTGCCGGTATTGATGGGAAATCCTTGCTTCAGGCTGTAGATACTGCCGTGGAGATGAATAGGAATGGGGATCACGGTCTGCCGGTGCCCAATTATACGGATGAGAATGTATCGGCCAAGGT
>OAVX01000256.1_pt1 | contig 43831 bp, 50 predicted proteins | sample 1476471 | NCBI WGS metagenome assembly OAVX01 (sample SAMEA2580114, study PRJEB22360) | human gut metagenome | biome: human gut; feature: human-associated habitat; material: faeces | place: Denmark | collected 2008/2010
GCGGCGACGTGGACGGAGAGTCCGACCCGCCCCCAAACCCCGCCGTCAGCGGCGGGACAGACACATGAAAGGAAGCACCACGCATGGATCGTTTGATCGAAGCCATCGAGGAGGCACAGAACCCCAGCGTCGTCGGACTCGATCCGACGCCTGCGCTGGTCCCGCCGCAGGTCGTGGATTCGTTCACCGACGAGGTGCGGGAATCCATCGAGGATGAGTCCGAATTGCCCGCGGCACGTCTGGCCGTAGCGTATTTCGAATTCAACCGGGCGATCATCGATGCGGTCGCCGACATCGTGCCCGCGGTCAAGCCGCAGATCGCCATGTATGAGGCGATCGGCCCGGCCGGGGTCGACACATACACGATGACCTGCGAATACGCCCAGCAGCAGGGCCTGTACGTGCTCGGCGACATCAAGCGCGGCGACATCGGATCCACGGCCGCCGCATACGCCGGTCATCTGTCCGGAGTCACCGACGGCGACGGCCTGTATGACCCCTGGCACGAGGATGCCGTCACCGTCAACCCTTATCTCGGCACGGATGGCATCACGCCGTTCGTCGAGGCAGCCACGGCGCACGACAAGGACATCTTCGTTCTTGTACGGACGTCCAACCCTTCCAGCTCCGAATTGCAGGAGCTGGAGCTTGCCGGCGGCGAGAAGCTGTACGAACGTACAGCGGACCTGGTGGAGGGCTGGGGCGCCGACACCATCGGACGCCACGGGTATTCGCACGTCGGCGCGGTCGTCGGCGCGACCCATCCGCAGGAGGGCAAGGCGCTTAGGGCCCGGATGCCCCACACTTTCTTCCTCGTGCCGGGGTACGGCGCGCAGGGAGGCAAGGCGGGCGACGTCGCCGGGATGTTCGACGCCGACGGCTCCGGCGCCATCGTGAACTCCTCGCGCGGCATCATCGGCGCATGGCGCAAGAGCGAGGAATACCGCGAGGACATGAGCGCCGACGGCGCGCTCGACCTGGTGGCGCGCTGCGCCCGCAAGGCCGCGCAGGACATGCGCGACGACCTGCGCGTCAACGTGTACCGATGAGGCGGTGAACCGGCTTCGGGAGACGCCGCCGAATCACCGCATTTCGTTGCGCCACGAGCGCGTCACGGCATCGTCATGCCGTAATCTTGAACTGATGGTCACATGGATGGAGGAGTGTATGCCAGCAGCCACCTTCACGCCGGTCGATGATGTCGTAAGCCAAGCGACTTCCGCCGGTTTCTTCCCCGGGCGACATGCCGTCGACGTCACCGACGTGCGCAGGCTGTCGGACGGCGTATTCCGCCTGACGTTCCGCGACGGATACATCGCCGCCCACGCCAAGGCGGCGCAGTTCGTCAACCTGTTCAGCCATGACAGCATGATGCTGATGCCGCGTCCGTTCGGGGTGAGTGAGGTGCGCGACGATCTGGTCAGCGTCATCTTCGCCGTCGTCGGCAAAGGGACGCAGGAGTTCTCGCGTCTTCATGCCGGGGACCGGATCGACGTGCTCGGCCCGCTCGGCCGCCCGTTCAACACGAAACGCGACGCACACTATCTGCTGGTCGGCGGAGGCCTGGGCGTGCCGCCGCTGATCTATGCCGCGCAACGGTTGCAGGCGTCGGAAAAGTCACACTCGACCGCGGTGTTCGGCTACAGGAACGTGCATTTCGCCGATGAGATCGTGAGCTCTTACGCACACCGCACGCTGAGCATCGACGAGTCGGAAGGCAACGTCATCACGTTGCTTGACCGCATGGAATCACAAGGGGAACTGGCGGCCGGCGGCCTGGAGGCGGGCGTGCGGGCCTGGCGGTTCGACGCCGCGTTTCGTCCTGGAGCCGGTCGTGCTGTCATGCGGCCCGCTGCCGATGATGAAGGCGGTGGCCCTGTGGACGACCGCGCGGGGCATCGAATGCCAGCTCAGCATAGAGCAGCGCATGGGATGCGGATACGGCACATGTGTGACCTGCGTGGTCGATACGGTCGCCGGGCGCAGCAAGGTGTGCTCTGACGGACCGGTGTTCACCGCCCAGCAGCTCGGATGGGAGGCGTGACCATGGATGCCGTCACCGACACGAACGTATATGAGCCGCACCAGTGGAAGCATTCGACCATCGTCGCCGGCGTCGAATGGAAGAACCCCGTCGGCACCGCGTCCGGGACGTTCCAGCTCGCGGCATGCCGTTGGTTCTATGACGTGAGCCAGATGGGCGCCATCTGCACCAAGGGTGTGTCCCCAGAGCCATGGCAGGGCAATCCCGGCCCGCGCACGGCGGAGACCCCCGCCGGCATGGTGAACTCCGTGGGGTTGCAGAATCCCGGCGTGGATCATTATCTGGTGGACGAGCTGCCCAAGCTCAAGGACCTCGGAGCCACGGTCATCACCAATGTCGCCGGGCATAGCGACGACGAGTACGCCGAAGTCGTGGCGAAACTGGCCGACTCGCGCGCCGACATGCTGGAGATCAACGTCAGCTGCCCCAACGTCAATCACGGCGGCATGAGCGTCGGAACCGACCCGGAGGCGCTGCACCGCCTGATCGACCGCCTGCGCAAGATCACCTCAAAGCCGATGATCGTGAAACTGTCGCCCAACGTCACCGACATCACGACGATCGCACGGGCTGCGGTGGATGCCGGCGCCGACGCGCTGAGTCTCATCAACACGCTGGTCGGCATGCGCATCGACATCCGCACCGGCGAACCGATCCTCTCGAACCGCACGGGCGGCGTGTCCGGCCCGGCGATCTTCCCGATCGCGCTGAGCTACGTGTGGCGCGTGCGTCAGGCGCTGCCCGACATTCCGATCATCGGCATCGGCGGCATCGACTCGGGGGAGAAGGCACTGGAATACCTGTATGCGGGCGCGAACGCCGTCGAGGTCGGCGCGGCTGCCCTGTACGATCCGACGGCACCACTGCGCGTGGCCCGCGAGCTCGACGACCTGTTGGATTCAAGGCCCGAACTTGCGGCGAAGCTCGCAGCGGGGGAGACTTGGAGATAACCATCAATTGAGGAGGGCATTGTGACCATCGCGACTCTTGACCATCGCTTCACCGAATTCCTGCTGGAATCGAACGCGCTGAAGTTCGGCGACTTCACCCTGAAATCAGGGCGTCAATCGCCGTATTTCATCAACGCCGGCGCGTTCAATGACGGTCGCAAGATCGCCACGCTGGGTGCGTTCTACGCCGAGAAGATCGCCGAGGAGATCAAGGCCGGGCGTCTTCCGCACGACATCGACACGGTGTTCGGCCCGGCTTATAAGGGCATTCCGCTGGCCGTATCCACCGCGATCGCGCTGACCTCCGGCCACGGCATGCAGGTCGGCTACACGTTCGACCGCAAGGAGAAAAAGGACCACGGCGACGGTGGCATGATGGTCGGCACGCAGCTGGCCGACGGCATGAAGGTGCTGCTCGTCGACGACGTGATGACCGCAGGAACCGCGGTGCGCGAGGTCATCCCCAAGCTCAGGGCCGAGGCCGACGTCGACATCGTCGGTCTGGTGTTGAGCGTCGACCGTATGGAGAAGACGAAGGACTCCGACCTGTCCGCGGTGGCCGCGGTCGAGAAGGAATTCGGATTCCCCGTGCTCGCCATCGCCAACGTGCGCGAGATCTTCGAGGCCGGGCGCAACATCGTCACGGCCGACGGCCAGCCGTACGTGACCGACGCCATCAAGAGCGCGGCCGACGACTATCTCGAACGCTACGGCGCCTGATTCGTATCCGGCGCTGACGGGCTGCGGCATTGCATTTGCCGTAGCCCGTTTTCTTATGGGCGTGTCGCCGTTTTACTTCAAGTACTTGAGGTTTTTAGAGTTGACGATATGAGCACAACGACCACATGGCATACGATTCGCGAGGCGTCGATGATTTCCGGGCTTCCGGAGTCCACGCTGCGCTACTACGAGCAGATCGGCATCATCGCTCCCATCGCCCGTGACCCGAGTTCGGGGCATCGCGCCTATTCGGAAGCTCATCGAAGAGAACCGGAACATCATCGAGCAGGTGAAGCGCCTGCAGCCCGACACCAAACAATAGCCGGCAACCGACAGATATTCACAACAAAGGAGTGATTGACATGATCGAAATGATGAAGGCTGCGATATTCGTGGAGCCCGGCAAGATGACCGTCGAGGAGGTGCCGAAGGCGACGCTTCGGCAGGACGACGACATCGTGATTCGCGTGGTGCGCACTTGCGTGTGCGGTTCCGATTTGTGGTTCTTCCGTGGGCTGAGCAGACAGGCCGCACACAGCCAGGTGGGTCACGAGTCCATCGGTGTGGTCGAAGAGGTTGGCGCGGCGGTCGAATCCGTCAAGCCCGGCGACTTCGTGGTTGTGCCGTTCCCGTACAGTTGCGGCAAGTGCCCGGTGTGCAAGGCCGGCTTTGAATCCGTGTGCCCGCACGGCGGCTACTTCTCCGCCTGTCAGGCCGAATACCTGCGCGTACCGGAGGCGGACGGCACCGTGGTCAAGGTGCCCGGTTCGTCGGAAGACTACGACGACGCGACGCTCGCTTCGCTGCTGACCATTTCCGATGTGATGTCCACCGGTTATCACGCGGCGGCTTCTGCCGATGTCAAGCCCGGTGACACCGCCGTGGTCATCGGCGATGGCGCAGTTGGCCTGTGCGGTGTGATTGCCGCCAAGATGCGCGGTGCCACGCGCATTATTGCCATGAGCCGTCACGAGGATCGCGCGGCGCTCGCCCGCGAATTCGGTGCGACTGATATCGTGCCCGAGCGCGATCAGGCCGCCGTCGACAAGGTGCTGGGGATGACCGGCGGCTATGGTGCCGACGCTGTGCTCGAATGCGTGGGCTCCAAGCAGTCCTTCGACACGGCGATCGGTCTGATCCGTCGTGGTGGCGTGATCGGCCGCGTGGGCCTGCCGCATAATGTGGTAATCAGCGCCGAAGGCACGTTCTACGGCAACATCGGCATCAAGGGCGGTCCGGCTCCCGTGCGCCACTATGATCTTGACGCCGGTCTGCTGGACGCGGTGCTTGAGGGGAGGATCAACCCCGGTCGCGTGTTCACCGCCGAGTACGACCTCGACCACATCCAGGACGCCTATGAGGCCATGGACCAGCGCAAGGTGATTAAGGCGCTGATTCGCCTCTAGGCGAGGCAGTTGTATCAGCGAATCGTTCTCAATAAGAAACGTGCGAGGATTCCTCACAAAACAGCACAATCGAACATCAAGGGGATGCCCGAAATTGCAACGTTCCGGGCATCCCCTTGTTCGTTTTGCCTCCAGCGACGGCTCGCACTTTTCTTATTGAGAACCGTTCGCTGAACACCCGGCGCGCGTCTACTGCACCGTCGAGGCGCCCACCGAAACGAGTCGCTGATTCACGCGGGTCTGAACCTCGATATAGTACTGCTGCTCCTCGGGGGTCAGCGAATTCTCGTCGATGGCGTCGAGCTTCTTCATGGCATCGTTGTACTTGACCATTATCTTCGCGTAGTCGGCCGCCATGCTCGCCGGGTGCCCGCCGGCGTTGTACTTCTCCATGAAGTCGGCGTACTCGTTCATCAGCGACTCGTAGCTGTCCATCGCGGCCTTGAAATCGGCGTCGGAGCTGGATCCGGTGGAAGCGTCGCCGGAACCCGAATCATCGTTGTTTTGCGTGGCGCCGTTCCCGGACGTGCTGGAAGTCGAAGAGTCGTCCGGGGCGAGGATGAGAATGGCCATGATGGAGTCGCCCTTGGAATCGTATCTGATATTGACCGAGTAGCCGGCGGCGTTCTTCGCGTTGAACGCGGAGGAGCTCTTGAAGTAGTCGACGGTGAATCCCTTCTCCTGCAGAGCCTTGACATAGTTGTCGTACGCTGTGGCATCGGTGCCGCACACCTTGATGTAGAACGTGCTCGAGCTGTCCTTCTCAATCTTACCCTTGGAGGATTCCGGCTTGGGCAGCTGACTGGCCAGGTCGGTCGTCGGCCATGAGTAGGCATCGCATTGGGCCTTCGCGGCTTCCTTCGCGGCCTGTTCCGCGGCGTCATGAGAGGCCTTGGCCTCGAGGCCGTTGCGTACGACACCCACGCCGCCGACGATCAGCGCCACCACGGTGATACCGACCGCGACCCAGGCGAGCACGCGCCCCTGCGCCTTGCCGTCCTTGCGGGTTGTGTAGACGGCGAATCCGGACAACAATACCGGCAACAGCGCGAAGAACGCCAACAGACTCCAGCTGTTCACACCGATGAAGGTGATCAGCAGGAACACCGCGGCGACGATGATCGCGAACACCGCCAGCTTGGAGGTCTTCTTGTTGCGGACATTGGGTGCGTCGGGTGTATTGGGAGTGTTAGGAGTGCCGGAGGCGATGGGGATGACGCCCGGCGTCTGCGGCGGCACGGTGTTCCCCGCGGGCTGGACCGGCACGGGCTGAGTGGGCTGGACGGGTTGCGGCCCCGATCCTTGGGGTGGCTGTGGCGTGAAATCGGATGGGTTCGTCATGGTCTGCTCTTTCTCTTCAATCGCGCGTTTATGCGCGGACACTGGTGACATCGTCCATTGTCATGGGCGATGCGGCGGCCCGTCATCAGTTGCCAACTGAATTTCGGAAATTTTTTCCGCATGGATGATTCCGGCACCGGAGCCGTGTCGCACGCCGCCGCGCCATGTAGTCTGGTCACAGTGAAACGAACGGGCCAGTCGATTGACGCTCCCGACGGGAGATCTCCCGGCGGTCCGGCACGTGAAGACATACCAAGGGAAGGCGAGGCATGAACGTCAACGATCTGGCGCATCTGACCGAGGAACTGCTGGAACGTCTGCTCGCCAGCGACGACATCGAAACGCAACGGCTGCTGCGTCTCGCCGGAGTGTCCGAACTGTACTGCAGGCAGCGGCGCGACGCGATCATCATTTGGTGCCTGCGACAGGGTCGTGACCGCGGCGCCACGGACGACGAGCTGTACCGCATGAACGAGCCGATGCTGCTCGACGCGGACTGACCGCGGCGCTCGGGGGACGACGACGATTATGGACGAACGGCAGACCATGCACGCCATGATGCTCGACGACGCCTACTGCGTCGAACGGGTGCTGGCGGACGGCGCATACGGCGTCACCGAAATGGTGAGCCTCGATGGAGTCGGGCCGTTCGTGCGCAAGAAGATGCCGCTGCGGCTGGCGAGGCGGCGACTGTGGCCCCCACACTCGCCGAATGCGCTTCGTCGCGGCTGCCGCGCGTCGAGGCGACCTACGAGCTGCCCGACATGTTCGTGGTCGTTTACGACTACGTGGACGGCGTGACGCTCGACCATTACGTCTGCGAGCGCGACGATGACAACGGTGATGGCGTCTACGGCTCGGATGTCGCCATTTCGCTCATCCTGCGCGACGAGAAGGGGAACTTCGTGTTCTGGCGTAGTGAGTATGTGCGTAAACCGGCCAAAGGCGAATCCCGCGCGTTCTCCATCCAGATCTATGGTCTGCCCAAGTACGCCTCCTATGAGGCGTACGTCTATGCCTCGTAGATGTTTCTCCTTTGGAAGAGGTACATTTGTCTTGTTGCGGAGAGCTATCTGCGTTCAATGAGGTGCCTGAAACATGAGAACCCGAGTATCAACGTTGCAATGATGGCGTTTGTACTCGAGGGTTCCCATTCGGTACCTCTCTGAAGACAGTCAGCATTCTGCAGGAGGTCGAATGTACCTCTTGCAACGGTCCGAATATGTCCCTTGTCGGCCAGTTGGCGTCCCTACAGTAGGTGATGACGTGACGCGTCGTAGGAGACTTGAGTGAAGGGGTGCCCGATATGCAGCGGATACGGGACGATGCGCGCCCGGAGTCGATCGAGGTGCGCGGCGCACGCGTGCATAACCTCAAGAACGTCGACGTCGACGTGCCTCTGGGCGAACTGGTCGGTGTAGCCGGCGTCTCCGGTTCGGGCAAGAGCTCGCTCGCACTCGGCGTGCTGTATGCCGAAGGCTCACGGCGCTATTTGGAGGCGCTGTCCACGTACACGCGCCGCCGCCTCACTCAAGCGAGCCGCGCGCAGGTGGACGAAGTACTGCACGTGCCCGCCGCGCTGGCCCTGCACCAGCGGCCCGCGGTGCCCGGCATACGCTCCACCTTCGGCACGATGACCGAATTGCTCAACAGCTTGCGTCTGTTGTTCTCACGTCTCGCCTCACATGTGTGCCCGCATTGCGGCGCACGCAACGAACCGACTCTCAACGTGGCCGCCGGCCTGCCCATCGTCTGCGCGAATTGCGGCAAGGATTTTCACGCGCCCGGCGCTGAATCCTTGGCCTTCAACTCGGCCGGCGCATGCCCGGCCTGCGCCGGCACCGGCATCGTGCGCGAGGTGAACCGCGCGGCGCTCGTACCCGACGAATCGAAAAGCATCGACGAGGGCGCGGTGCTGCCATGGGGTTCGTTGATGTGGGACCTGATGAAACAGGTCGCCGGCGCGATGGGCGTGCGCACCGACGTGCCGTTCAAGGACCTCACCCCCAAAGAACGCGACATCGTCTTCAATGGCCCGGCCGTCAAGAAGCACATCCTGTACAAGCCGAAGAAAGGCGACGACTTCGCCGAACTCGACTTCACGTATTTCAACGCCGTGTACACCGTCGAGAACGCGCTCGCCAAAGCCAAGGACGAGAAGGGGCTGAAACGCGTGGCGCGGTTCCTCGAGGAGAAAACCTGCCCGGATTGCGGCGGCACGAGGCTCAGCGAGGCGGCGCGCGCCCCACGGGTGCGCGGACTGAATCTCGCCGAGGCGAGCGCGATGACCTTGGACGCGGCGGTGGACTGGGTGCGTGGCGTGCCCGGGTCGCTCGGGGCCGACATGCGCCCGATGGCGACGAACATCTGTGAATCCTTCCTCGATGTGGCCCGCCGGTTGTTGGAGCTCGGACTCGGCTACCTCGCGCTCGATCGCGCCGGAGCGACCCTGTCGACCGGCGAACGCCAGCGCGTGCAATTGGCCCGCGCCGTGCGCAACCGCACCACCGGCGTGCTCTACGTGCTCGACGAACCGTCCATCGGCCTGCACCCGGCGAATGTGGACGGTCTACTCGGCGTGATGCGCGACCTCGTGGTGGATGGCAACTCCGTGGTGGTCGTCGACCATGATGTGCGTGTGCTCAAGGCATGCGATCATCTCATCGAAATGGGTCCGGTCGCCGGTGCCGAAGGCGGGCATGTGATCGCGCAGGGCACGGTCGGCGACGTGGCGGCGAATCCACGCAGCCGCATCGCGCCGTTCCTGGCCGATGGCGAAAGTGTCCGTGAACGCGGGTGCATGCCCGTCTCGCATATGTTCGACCTTGGGCATATTCGCATGACAACCAGTCAGCTGCATACGGTCAAACCGCTGGATGTTGATATTCCGCGCGGCCGTCTGGTGGCGGTGACCGGCGTATCCGGCTCCGGCAAAACCACGATGGTGCTCGAATCGTTGATTCCCGCGCTCAAGGCACGGTCTGCGGGGGAGAAGCCGCCCGAGCATGTGCGCTCGATCGACGCCGACGGCATCGAGCGCGCGAACCTCATCGACGCCACGCCGATCGGCGCGAACGTGCGTTCCACCGTGGCCACCTACGCCGACATCCACGACGACCTGCGCCGCGCCTTCGCCCGAAGCGACGAAGCCAAGGCGGGCGGTTGGAAGGCCGGCGACTTCTCCTACAACACCGGCAGACTGCGCTGCCCTACATGCGACGGCACCGGTTCGATTTCGCTCGACGTGCAGTTCCTGCCCGACGTCGACATCGAATGCCCCGACTGCCGGGGCTCCCGGTATGCGCCCGAAGCCGACTCGATTCACCGCACGACCAAGGACGGGCGCGAACTCACCCTGCCGCAGCTGATGGCGATGAGCGTGGATCAGGCGTTGGCCGTGACCGGCGACATGCGCAAGGTGCATGCGCGACTGACCACGCTGCACGATCTGGGTCTGGGCTACCTGACGCTCGGCGAGCCGACGCCGGCGCTTTCGGGCGGTGAGGCGCAACGCCTGAAGCTTGCCAGCGAAATGGGCAGGGCTCAGTCGGACGCCGTGTTCGTGTTCGACGAGCCGACCATCGGCCTGCATCCGCTCGATGTGCGGGTGCTGCTCGGCGTGTTTGACCGACTCGTGGCGTCCGGCGCGACCGTCGTGGTCATCGAACACGACCTCGACGTGATCGCCAACGCCGACTGGGTGATCGACATGGGGCCGGGCGGCGGCGAAAGCGGCGGGCGCATCGTCGCCGCCGGCACGCCGGAGCAGATCGCGGCCGATGCGAACAGCATCACGGGCCGGTACCTGAGGTGACTGTATCCGTGGGCGACCCACATGGCGGTCATGCACGGCTGCGAGGGATGCCGCGCGAGTAGGATGACCGTCCGTGGTTCAGGTTCATGGCATCAGACGCGCGAGCGCGGACGCGAAATACCGGCAGATGACCGGTCAGCCGGTCAAACCGTTGATTCTCAGACTGTGTCTGCCGGCGGTGATCTCCAATCTGGTGACCACCGCCTACAATTTGACCGACACTTTTTTCATAGGGCAGCTGGGCACCGCGCAATCCGGCGCGATCGGCATCGCGTTCTCCATCATGACCGTGATGCAGGCGCTCGGCTTCTTCTTCGGCAACGGCGCGGGCAACTCGATGAGCCGCGAACTCGGCAAACAGAACAACGAGCGGGCATCCCGGCTGCTGGCCGTAGGCTTCGCGGGCGCAGTGATCTCAGGTCTGACGATCGCCGCGATCGGGCTGCTGACGTTGCGGCCGCTGGTCGTCATGCTGGGTTCGACTCCCACGATTGCGCCGTACGCGGTGCAATACCTGACGCCATTGTTGGTCGCCGCGCCCTGCGTATGCGGGTCGTTCGCGCTCAACGGGCTGCTGCGCTACCAAGGCCAGTCGGCGTTCGGCATGATCGGCTTGGTTTCGGGCGCGCTGCTGAACTTCTTGCTCGCGCCGCTGCTCATCTTCGTGGCGGGCCTCGGGATATTCGGCGCCGGGCTGGCCACCGCCATCTGCCAGACGGTGAGCTTCGCGATTCTGACGACGATGAGCGCCAGATTCGGCGTGATGAAACTGTCGTTGCGCAACTGCCGGCCGGATGTGCTGCTCATGCGCGAGGTGGCCGGCGGCGGCCTGCCCTCGCTGATTCGGCAGGGTGCGGGCTCGATCTCTGTGACCTGCGTGAACATCGCCGCCAACCCGTTCGGCGACGCGGCCATCGCCGGCATGGCCATCGTGATGCGCATCATGTTGGGCGCCAACTCGGTGATCGTGGGCCTCGGCCAGGGCTTCCAGCCGGTGTGCGGATACAACTACGGCGCCGGCCTGTACGCGCGCGTCAAGGAAGGGTACTGGTTCTGCGTGCGGCTCGCCACCGGCGTGCTTGTGGCGTTGGCCGCGCTGCTGTGGATGTTCGCCCCGCATCTGGTCGAGATCTTCCGCTCCGACCCGGCCGTGGTGGCGGTGGGTGTGTCCGCATTGCACATTCAATGCTGCACGGTGGTGTTCAATGGCTTCAACATGATGGGCAATATGATGACCCAGACCATGGGCCGCACCGGCATCGCCTCGTTCCTGGCATTGTGCCGGCAGGGCCTGTTTCTGGCGCCGATCGTACTGGTGCTGCCGTTGGCGTTCGGCGTACTCGGCGTGGAAATGGCACAGTCGGTGTCCGACGTGCTCACCATCGCGGTCACCATTCCATTCATGCGCCGCATCCTACGCGAATTGAGCTGATTCGCCGCCCCATGCGCAGGCGATGGCGACGACGGGTCGGACGGATTCGATAAAATGCATTGTGCATACGTTTTCAACAGCGTTTCGTCGCGGCATCGGGCAGTGATCGCCGGACAGCGACGAACCGACGAAGGCAGGGAGGCATACGAATCATGGAACGGACGAACGGCAAACGCATCGCCATCGTGACGGGCAGCGCCCTCGGACTGGGCTATGAACTCACGCGACAGCTCATCGACCGCGGATGGTTCGTCGCCGGCATCGACTTCAACGCCGAACGCCAGACCGAACTGGCCGGCGAATTCCCCCGGGGCTCTTACCGCGGGTTCGTCGGCGACGTGTCCGACGAGGACTTCGTCAAAGCCTCGGTGGCCGATATCGCCAAGATCGGGCACATCGACCTGCTGATCAACAATGCCGGGCAGCCCTCGTTCAAGACGCCGACCGCCTACGAGGCCGCCGACGTGGACAAATGCCTCAAAGGCCTCAAGGGCATGATTCTGTGGTGCGTCCAGACGCTCAAGGCATGCGACGAACAGAACCTCAAAATCGCCAACGTGATGAGCACCGCCGCTACGCGCGGCAACGCCAACGAATCCGTGTACTGCGCCACCAAATGGGGTGAGAAGGGGTATACACAGAGCCTCAAGGCCGCGTACAAGGGGTCGAGCGTCACCGTCGTGGGCGTGTACCCCGGCGGCATCGACACCGACTTCTACCGCGAGAGCCACGACTACGTCTCACTCGACAAGCAGCACACGTTCATGCCCGCCGCCGATCTCGCCGGCGTGATGCTCGACAACCTGCTCAGCGAGGCGCGCCTCACCGTCTCCGACATTCTCATCGAGCGCCTGTACCGTTGACCATGGCATCGGCGCGCGGCAATGGCAGGCAATCCCGGCGCAGGCCCGCAGCCGGCGACATCGAGTCGCTGTACCGCGCGCTGTCCGCGGAACTGAGCCCGACCGGATGGTGGCCGGCGGACACCACATTCGAGATCATGGTGGGCGCGGTGCTCACGCAGAACACCGCGTGGGGCAATGTGGACCGTTCGCTCGCGGCGTTGAAGGCGGAGAGCATGCTCGACCCCCATGCGTTGACGGTCGTGGAGCCGGAGCGTTTGCAGGAGCTGATTCGGCCGTCGGGCTTCTACGTCAACAAATCCAAGACCCTGCGCTCGTTGAGCCGCTGGTATGTGGAGCGTTGCGACGCCTCTCCCGAAGGAGCCGACGGCATCACCGACGCCGAGCTGCGCGCCGAACTGCTCGGATTGTTCGGTATCGGCGGCGGAAACGCCCGCGGGGGGTCGCCACGGTCCACATTGGTTGGGTGTCGGCGGCGAAACGGCCGACGATATGATGCTCTACGTGTTCTCCCGCCGCACGTTCGTGGCCGACACCTACGCACGGCGCTTGTTCGCGTTCCTCGGCTTCGATGCGCCGGCCGGATATCCGGCGTTCCATAAGGCGTATGCGCCCGTGGTGCTGGACACCGGGCTGGACGTCGCCGACCTTCAGGAATTCCATGGGCTCATCGACGAGTTCGGCAAAGCCTACCGCGACGATGCGGCAAAAAACGAGTCGTTTCTCCAGTCGTGGCGACCGGGAGAGGCTGCTCCTCGCCCGACGGAGTGACGAGACGGTGCCACGGGTATGTTCAAACGAGTTATGATGGACAATCATGAGCTTGATTGAGATGATGATTCTGGGGTTCCTTTCGGAGCGTTCCATGTGCGGCTACGAGTTGCGCAAGAAGATGGAGCAGCTGCAGGGGTACACGCGCAAATTCAGCGACGGCGCGATTTATCCGGCGACCAATAGGCTCGTCGAAGCGGGATTGATCTCCGAACAGGCGTCGATTCGCGACGGGCGCCAGCGTCGCGTGTTCACCCTGCTGGACGCGGGTCGCGCCAAGTTGATCGACGAGCTTAAAAGCACCAGTGGTTTCAATCTCACCGATTTCACCCGGTGGACCGTCGTGCTTACCTTCCTGTCCGTCGTGCCAGACAAAACCGACCGTGACGCGGTGTTGCGCCGCCGTTACGATTTGCTCAACGGCCACGACGTGCATTTCTTCTACTGTGACGCGGGCAATCCGTTGAGCGCCGAGCAGATCGACGACCCGTACCGCAAGGGTATCATCACCGTGCATGACGCGCAGATCGCCGCCGAACTCGAATGGCTGCGTTCGATGCTGGAGATGTAAGGGGCAATGGGTCAATTCGCTATTATGGTTGGCCAGTTGGTCGGCTTCTTCATCATGCTGATGGTCGGATACGGATGCGTGAGGCTTCGCTTCTACGGCCAGACCGCGCTCGACGGCATGTGCTCGCTGCTGCTCAACGTGCTTATCCCGTTGCTGGTGTTCTCGAACGCCATGGCGGGTGCGGACCGCGCGCAGGTCGAGGCCAATTGGGGCGCCATGCTGCTGACCGCGGTGATGTACGCCCTGCTTATCCTCGTGTTCCGCTTGGTCGCGTGGGCGTTGCGGCTTAAGGGATCACGTAGCCACGTGTTCCAGGCGGCACTGATCTTCGGCAACGCCGGGTTCATCGGCATTCCGATCATCATGGCGTTATGGCCGCACGAGGGTGCGATCTACGTCGCGTTGATGTCGATCGTCGATCAGACGCTGCTATGGACGTACGGCGTATGGCTGTGCGAGCCGGTTCCCGAACCCGGTACCGTCGCATCACCCGACGCCGCCGGCCGGCCCACGCTCGGCCTGCGCGTGCGCAATCTGCTGGGGAGATTCGTCAACCCCGCGTTCATCGGGGTTATGCTCGCCTTGGTGCTGATCATGCTCGGCGTGAGGATTCCCTCGATCGTCCTGACTCCGCTGCGCACCATCGGCGGCATGGCCACGCCGATGTCGTTGATCTACCTGGGCGGCCTGTTCGCGCTGACCAAATGGTGGGGCGTGCTGAAACGCTACGAACTGTACGTGGGGCTGGTCGCCAAGATGATCGCCTTCCCGCTGGGCCTGTACGCGCTACTCACCGCGGCCGCCGGAGCGCTGCCGGAGCTGCCGATCACCCACGACATGATCATGATGATCACGTTGGTGGCCGGCCTGCCGACCATGACCACCATCGCCATGTTCACCGCCCGCAGGAACAACATGCCTGACTACGCGGTCGGCTTCGTGCTCGTAAGCACGCTGTTCTCGCTGCTTTCGCTGACCATCGTGTCGGCGGTGGTGTTCTGACGAGCGCGAGCGACAGGCCTTCGATTCAACGCAACGCGTCGTATTCGGCCTCGACCGGCTCCAGCCACTCGTTCGAGGCGCCGTCCACCGCGTTCATGATGGCGATATGCGCGAAGTCGGAATCCGGCGCGGCCCCATGCCAGTGCTTGGTCTCCGGCGCCACGTACACCACGTCGACGGGGTTGAGCTCAACTGGCTCCTTGCCCCACTCTTGGTAGTAGCCGCGCCCGCCCACGGCGATGAGAATCTGACAGGCCTTGTGATGGATATGCCAGTTGTTGCGGCAGCCCGCCTCGAATGTGACGTTGGAAACGTTGACTTCCTTGCCCGAGACCAGCGGTGCCAGATAGCTCTGCCCGATGAAATACTTGGCGTATGCGTCTTCCCGATGCACGGCCGCATCCGCACCACGCCCGCCGCGACGCCCTGCTCGACGAACGTTTCCGCTGAATCGACTTCCGGTGAGCTCGGGTTCGCTCGAAGGTGTTCGGTCCACCTTCAGTTGCGTACGGTAAAACCGGCATCCGCGATGCGTTCGCGCATGTTCCGCGCAATCGATATGCATCGGGTTCGTGGGATGCCGGCTTTCATGCCGATGTCTGCCATGTCCTCAACGGTGATGCCGCGCCCCTTACCATTGACCGCGGTGGTGTGTTCGCCGTTGATACCGGGATTCTCGGTAAGGTCGTACGCGGGGGAGAGGCTCCAAGCGCCGGACTCCGCATCATGCAGGTAGGAGAAGTTCTTCGCGTGGTCGTCGCGATTGCCGATGAACACATTGAAACACATGAGTCGATACAATCGTTCGCATTCCTTGATGCCGCCGGTCATGCGCATGGTCAATCGCATCAGCAAGGCGTAGTCCAGATTGGCGATGCGGTGTGAAGTCTCCAACAGGCCGCCGGCGGAAACCATGTGCACCTTGCCGATTTCGCCGTTCGTGAGCGGTATGCGGTCAAAGCGCTTGACGCCAAAATAGCCTGCGCATCGACGTGAAGGGAACAACCTGGTTTCCGGCATGTCGATTCCGCAAGTGCGTGCAAGATTCGATATGTGGTATTCCATCTCGCCGATATCGGGTGCATCCACGGATGAGGGGAACTTGATGAGCCATTCCTCGCCATTGATTGTGGTGAGGATTTTCGGGCGGGCTCCGCCTGACGAACCGCCAAGGACAAACAGCTGGTCGAGGTCATTCGAGAAGTCGGCGCTCAACACATTCAGGCATTCCTCGGCGAGTGAGTCGAGATCGGTGAATGATTGCAGGTCATCGTCGATTGTTGAAGCGGGTTCGTATTCCAGTGCGCCCATGCCGCCATGACCTACGATCGATAGACGCGCCAGCGGGCCGACCGAATACGGGTCGATGCCATGTTGACGCAGCATTCGGTCGGTCAGCAGTCGTCCCCATCCGTCGGGCATGCTGTCGTCGAACACGCCGAACATGCCGTTCAGCGGATCTCTTTGGGCGACGAACACGCCATCTCTGAGCGGAAGGCTTATCGGGCTGATGGAAAAACCGTGCGTCAGCCAGGTCTTGTCGTAGGCGAACGCCAGTGTGCGGGAAGGTGACATGGTAAGCATTCCGACGGTATTGCCTGCGAGCAGCACGCGCACGCGGTCTACATCCAGTAGCGGGGTCATCCGATGTCCTTTCCGTGGCGCGTCGCTGTGACCACGTCATCGATCGAGCGGTAATACGGCTGGGAGAACAGTGCGTCGAAATCCCGTTCGCAGTCCAAGGCGAAGGCGATGCCGACCAGTGCGTTCAGTGATATCTCATGGAGTTGTTCGAATCGACGAATCGACCCGAGACTCACCCCTGATTTTCGGGCGAGATCGGACTGCGTCATGCCGTGTTCCTTGCGTCTCATGGTCATTCGCCGGGCGATACCGGCCATTACTTCTCCGGGAAGCGGCTCATCTAACAAATCATACATACTAATATTTTAGCAATACTTATGAAATTATATAGTAATTACTACTATATTGGTAGCATTCATCATGTCGTGTCAGTCCTATCCGGCGCTTGTAGGTGGCCTTTGCCGGAGGACGGCGGCGGCGTCAAGCGCATGCTGGATATCGGCTGCGGGCTGGGCAACAGCACGGCCGTGCTGCGCGGACGCTACCCGTACGCCGAGATTCTCGGCGTCGACAGCTCGCCGGACATGATCGAGGCGGCTCGCAAGGCCTACCCGGACATCGATTTCCAGCTGTGCGACGTGTCGACGCATCGGTGAAGTTCGTGACGTTCATCGACGCGATGCTCTCGCTCGTGGTCACGCAGGACGTTCTGCTGGAGGCCGAGGGCGCGCAACATGCCGCACAATCCTCCGGGCTGTTCGGCATCGGACTCGGAGCGTTGACCATGGTCATCGGATTGTGGATGCTGCTGCGTCGGCGCTGGGCCGCTGTGGATTCGGTGCTCGATTCCGAGCAATAGCGGCGCATTGGCCGGCAATGGCCGACTGCAGGAGGGGCAGAGGTCCCGTTTTCTGATGTGTACGAACGTACATATACGAGGGGGACAGCACGGAACCCGCATGAATGCTATGATTGCCGATATGCCATCCCAGTCATCCCGAGTCGACCCCGAGCGACAGCAGCACATCATCGACGCCGCGCTGCGCGTCATCGCGTCACGTGGAGTGGCAGGCACCTCGCATCGCGTCGTCGCCGCCGAGGCGCACGTGCCCCTCGGCTCCATGACATACTATTTCGACGGCATGCACGATCTGCTGCACCAGGCGTTCGACCAGTTCGCCCGGGCCTCCGTACTGAAATTCGCCGCGCGCATGCAGTCCGCCTCGACCGTCGACGAAGCCTGCGACGCCATCGCGCTGAGCATCGAACGAGACATGCTCGGTAACCAGCGCGACCTGAACATCAACCTTGAGTTCTACACGCTCGCCGCGCGCGACCTGTCTTTCCGCGACATCAGTGACCGCTGGATGTCGGCGACACAGAAGGTCATGGGCCGGTTCTTCGACTCCGAGACCACGGTGCTGCTCGACGCGATGATCGAAGGCCTGACACTGCACCGGGCGCTGGGCGGGGAACCGCGCAACCCCCAGTCCATCCGCGACGGTATCCGGCGCATCATCGACCACCGGCGCTGACGGCAACGGGAGTGCGCCAAAATGCGCCATCCACTGATGGATCACATAATTCAGGGACACGGACCTGTAATGGGAAACAGGGTAAATCAACGCCGTTTGCTCATAACAGTGAAGGTCTTCTTGGGAAGAAGGATCCATGACCAATCCGAACGCGCCGTATGCCGCCCAGCCGCAGCAATCCGGCTTTCAACCGCAGCCCCAGTTCCAGCCGCAACAGCCCTATGCTCCCCGGCTGGTCGCACCCCTGCGTACGCAGCGCGGACTGCTGAAATACGTGCTGCTCGGTCTCGTTACGTTCAGCATCTACGACATCTGGCAGATGAGCGAAGTGGGAGACGGCCTGAACCTGCTCGCGTTCAAACGCGACGGCAAACACACAATGCACTACTGCCTGATGTTCTTCCTGGTGGGATGGGTCACGCTGGGCATCGGCTGGCTGGTGTGGTATCACCGCGTATCCGATCGCATCGGCGAAGAACAGGCCGCGCGCGGTCTGCCCGTCACGGTCACCGCCTCGACATTCTGGCTGTGGGGCATCCTCGGCTCGCTCATCGCAGTGGGACCGTTCATCTATATATACAAGCTGCTGCACGCGATGAATAACCTGTCCGCGGACTACAACGTGCGCGGCTTCTGAACGAGACACGGATCGAAATCGGGCTCCCCGCCGCAGGGAGCCCATAATCGCATTCAGTCAATCAGCTTGTAACCGTGGTCGGCAACCACGGACTTGAGCTTCTCGATATACGTCTCGGCGGCCTTCGACAGTTTGGCGCGCTCATTGGTGACCCAGCCCACCAGCATCGTTTCGTCGGTGTCCAACGGCACGGTGACGATCTTCTCGTTGTTCAGGTCGCCGTTGTCGATGCCGGTGCACACCGTGTACCCGTTCAGGCCGATGATGAAGTTCAGGATCGTCGCACGATCGGTCACGTTGATCTGCTTGGGGGAGTACTCCGGCCACACGGCCTCCTCGGCGAAGAAGAAGCTGCCCTCCTCGCCCTGCTCGTACTGGATGAACGGGAACGGCTTGAGGTCGTCCATCGTGACCTTCTTCTTGCCGGCGAGCGGGTTGTTGCGCGAGATGAACACGTGCAGCGGCGCACGGAACAGCGGATGAAACTCCAGATGCTTCTCGCGCAGCATCTTGCCGATCACGTCCTTGTTGAAGTCCGACAGGTAGATGATGCCGATCTCCGAAAGCATGTTCGCGACCTGGTTGATGATGTCCTTCGTGCGGGTCTCACGGATCGTGAACTCGTACTCGTCGGACTTGATGGAGTCGATCATCTCGACGAACGCCTCGACGGCGAACATGTAGTGCTGCGTGGACACGGAGCACAGCTGCTTGCGCGGCTTCGCGTTCTTGTAGCGCTCCTCAAGCAGGTCGGCCTGGTCGAGCACCTGACGGGCGTAAGTGAGGAATTCGGCGCCGTCCACCGTCAGGGCGATGCCCTGCGAGGAACGAGTGAAGATCTCGATGCCGAGCTCGTTCTCCAGTTCCTTGACCGACGAGCTCAACGCCGGCTGGGAGACGTACAGTTCATGCGACGCCTCGTTCATGGATCCGCACTCGACGATCTTCACGATGTATTTCAGCTGCAGCAGTGTCATAAGCAGCATTTATAAGGCCGACCATGGACGAAACCATTGAAATCATTGGGATTGCCGGCATTTCACCAGGTGCGGGGGTATAAGCTCAATTTATCATGCGGCGGGCTTGCGGTGCGGTATGCGCAAGGCACGCTCTCAAAACTCGCAGATACACCGGACGACTGACGTTTTTTTCCTCATATCTGCGAGTTTTGAGAGCACCGAATCCGGTTATTCCTACAGCCTCACACCGAGCGAAACGAGCGATTCGCGGGCCTGGAGAGCATTGTCGAACAGAAGACCGTGGATACCGACCTCGTTGGCCCCGACGATGTTCTTCGCCGTGTCGTCGAAGAACACGCAATGCCCGGCTTCGAGGCCGAATCGTTGCAGTGCGAGCTCGTAGATGTCGGCGTTCGGCTTGTGCATCTTCTCGATGCCGGAGACCACGGTGTCCTGCAGCAGTTCGCCAATCTGCGGGAATTTCTCGAACGCGATGTGAATCGTCTCATGAGACCAGTTCGTCAGTCCCCACACACCGTACCCATGCCGCTTCAGGTCGCGCAGCAGATCTTCCATGCCGGGCAGCATGCGCGGCAGGGCGTCGCCGTAATGTTCGATGTAATAGGCGAAGATCGGAGCGACGTCCTCGCCCTGCTCCCGCACCACGTCGGGGTAGATGTGAGAGAAGTCCTCGCCGGCGTCCATGCGGTCCTCATAGCGGAAGAACCCGTGCGGGTCGTCGGGCGCGCATATCGCGTCCACCGTGTCCTGGGGGAAATGCCCGGTCAGGCATGCGCGGGTTTGCCAGTCCAGCAGGACGCCACAGAAATCGAAAATCACATCGGTGATGGGGGAGTTGCTCATGATGCTCCTCAACGTTGGAATAGGGGGGAATAGGATGGTGTCTGATTTGTTGATCCGGACGGAATAGGTCTCCGGCCGGCGCAGTCGCGCAAGCGGTCGGGATGCGTCGACGCCGGGTATCATGCGATACCGGCCTCCGCATCCCGACCGCCCTCGCGCCCTTACGACAGCAGTTCCGCGAAAGTCGCGGGAATCATGCCGATCACATCGGATGCGACGATGGGATGCCCCAGCTTGGTGCGCAGATGACGGTCATCGGAACCGTAAATCGTCGGGGGCGTGAACCCGCGCTGATCCGACTGCGACGCCTGAGCGGCTGCATATCCGTGCAGGTAGGCGGCGCAGGCGGCGACATCGGGAGCCGAAACGTCCTCGTCGTCCTGTTGGGCGAGCAACGCCCCCAGCATGCCGGCGAGCACATCGCCCGCCCCCGCGGTGCCCAGCCACGCCGGGGCGCGGCCGGAGACGACCACACGCACATGCTGCTCATCATCCGCGAATCCACCCTGCGCATCCGACTCCCGATCGGTGTCGGCCGGCTCGCCCACGACAATCGTGACCGCACCTTTGAGCAGCACGGTGGCGCCGGTGAGCTCATGAGCCCGCAACGCCCAATGCAATGGCTCGTTCTGCACATCCGACGCATCCACATCCTCGCCCCTGGCGGTGAGCAGCGAGGCGAGCTCCCCGGCGTGCGGGGTGATGACGACCTGCGGCGGCACCTCGTCGGGCAGCAGGTCGAGAGCGCCCGCGTCGGCCACCAGCGGGGGCATATCATAGGCGAGGTCATCATCGTCATCCGGGTCATCGTCAGAGGACAGCGCATAATGCGTCAGAAGCTTGGCGATGGTCTCACGCTGGAAATCATCATCCTCGGTCTCACCCGTCGGAACGCCGGAGCCCACGACCCAGGCCTGCACGCGCCCCTTGCCGAGTACGGCCTCCGGGACCGCGGCGAGCACCATATCACGGCACACCTGCGGACCCATGTAGCGGATCATGCCGATGTTTGTCTTGGCCGCGGCCTTGCACGACAGCACCGCGGCGCCGGGGTATCGTTCGGAGCCGGTGATCAGACCGGTCACGCCACGTAAGTACTTCGTGTCTGCAAGCCGGGGGAGTCGGACGGTCTCAGCCGCGTTGTCGCCGGAAACCGCCTCGACGAACGGCATATGGCCGTCGATGTCGAAACTGAAGTCCACCAGCGTCACGCGGCCGCAGGCGTACGCCGCGGGAGGCAGCATAAGGCACGGCTTCAGGGCGCCGAACGTGACCGTGACATCGGCAGGGATATACGGGCCTGTGATGGCACCGTCGTCGACTCCCACGCCGGAGGGGACGTCCACCGCGACGACCAACGGGAACTCGCCGGTCGAGTCGCCGGCGGGAAGGGCGGTGCGGTCGGGGATCGTGCCGTCGACGCCCAGCGAGGATGCGACCGTGCCCGCGATGCCGTGCAGCGCCCCGCTCAGGCCGATGCCCGTCATCGCGTCGATGATGACATGCGCGTGCTGGGCGAGTTCCACCGCGGCCCGAAGCCTTTCACCGGCCTCTCCAGCGCTGAAGCCGGCAGCGCACCCCGGAATCTCGGAGGCCGGGTCGAGGATCAGCACCTTGCCGCCGGCGCGGACGAATGCGGCGAAGCCCTCGCCATGCAGCGTGCGGCCGACCGCGACGGCGGTGACCGAAGCGCCGTTGCTCGCCAGCATCGTCGCGGCGAACAGCCCGTCGCCGCCGTTGTCGCCGCTGCCGGCGAGCAGCACAATGTTCGACTCCTCCAACGCGACGCCCTCATCTTCGATCATTTCGGCGACGACATGGGCTGTGGCGGCGGAAGCCATCCTCATCAGGGGGACACCGTTCTCAAGCAGTGGCCGTTCCATCTCCCGCACGTCTCGCGCCGTGAAGGCGGCGTGACGAAGAACGTGGAGCCTGTTCTCATCTGTCTGCCCTGGCATGATGCATCCTCCTTGGTTCATGGATCGTTTCCATCAATCGGACTTTGCCCGTCCCTCCACTCTACTCGCTGTCAAGCCGTCGCGGCGACGCGTCTGCGATACCGTTACACGAGTTCGCGCGCGCGAGCGGTACGAGCACTCTCGGCGGACGGCTGGACCGTGGGGGCTCTCGCGTGACGGCTGCGGCGGCGACACGCGGAAGTGTCGCCGCCGCTGTACTTCAAGCGCTCGAAGCGGCTACCGTGACATCTCAAAGCGAGTCATAATGACCGCCGATCGCAGTCAAACCGCAAGGAGATATCATGTTCGATGAGCTGAAAAGCCGCATGAACAAGTTCTGGAACGATGACAGGACGCTGGCACAGACAGACCCGGAATTCGTCGAGCTGTTCTCGAACTTCGCTTATGACGAGGTCGTCAACGAGCCGGGAGCGAATCACCCCGATCTGGACGACGCCACACGCTCCATGGCCATTCTGGCGGCGTTGATCGGATGCCAAGGTCTCGACGACTTCGAGCTGATGGTGCCGGTCATGTTCGAATCCGGCGTCGGTGCCGTCCAGGTCAAGGAAATCGTCTACCAGGCGGTCGCATATCTCGGTTTCGGCCGTGTACTGCCGTTCCTGAAGAAGACCAATGAGATACTGGAGGCGAAGAACATCCGCCTCCCGCTCGAACCGCAATCCACCACGACGCCCGAAACCCGCGCCGAGGCGGGCGAGCAGGCGCAGATCGACATCTTCGGCGAGCGCATGCGAGGCTTCGCGCAATCAGGGCCGGAGAAGACCCGTCACATCAACAAGTGGCTGGCCGGCAACTGCTTCGGCGACTATTACACGCGCGGCGGGCTCGACACGCGCCGACGCGAGATGATCACGCTGTGCTTCCTGGCCGCGCAGGGAGGGTGCGAGCCGCAGCTCACCTCCCATGCGGTGGCTAACATGCGCGTGGGCAACGACGAGAGGTTCCTGATCGCCGTCGTCTCCCAGTGCACGCCGTATATCGGTTATCCGCGCACGCTCAACGCGTTGCGGTGCATCGCCGACGCGGCGGCGAAGGCGTGACAGTCGGCGCGGGCCGTCAGGCTTCCTCGTGCCAGTGCGGGTCCTGCGCGAAGGAACGTCCCTCGGGATTGTCCATCGCGGCGATGCGCACGATCGTCGGATCCTTAAGCATCTGGTTGGCGTGGCCCAATGGGCTCCACGCCTCGGTGATGATGCCATGCGCCTGATCGTAGGCGCGCTGCCCGGCCTGCTGGAAGAAGGGGTACAGCTCTACTTGGTTGACGGCCGGCGTGACTCCGGTGGAGCGGATCAGCAAGTCGATATGACCCGGCAGGAAGTTGCTGACGCCGATGTGCTTGACGATGCCCTGCTTCTGCGCGTCGACGAGCGCCTGCCACGCCTCGACGAACTGGCCCTGCGACGGGTTGGGCCAATGAATCAGATACAGGTCGATGTAGTCGAGTCCCATGCGGGCCACGGACTCCTCGATCGTGACGCGTGCCTGATCGTACTGGTGATGACGACCCGGCAGCTTCGACGCGACGATGATGTCCTCTCGCGGCACCTCTGATTCGCGGATAGCCTTGCCGACCACGCCCTCGTTCGGACATCTATCTGCGTTTCGAGGGGTTGGTGCCTGAGTAGAGCCGGGCCGGAAACCGCATGATTCCAATGCGGGATGTCCCCGCATACTCCGGATATCGCGTTTGGGCAACCCCTTGAAACGCAGATAGATGTTCCGAGAGCGCGAAATCAACCCCTCGAAGCGGAGATACCGGGTATCAGCCTGCCAGCGGAGGCAATGAGGCACGGTAAAAACGGGTTATAGGCCAGAATGTGTGTCCGGGATAAGCCGTCACGTCTTGTGCTGACTGGTGCGTCGCCGGGTTGAATGTGGGTGCCGGGACCTTCGGGGCCGGCAGGCGGCTGCGCCGTATCGCGGTGGCGCTCATGCGCGTCGGGGGCGGTTCATCGCGGAACACGTGGTGGAACCGTGTTCGTGAAGTTCATGTCCCCCAAGTATGACAAAGCGGGATTCCAGCGACTTGTAATCGTTGGGATCCCGCCATTCTTGTCGGGCCGGCGGGATTTGAACCCGCGACCCCTTGACCCCCAGTCAAGTGCGCTACCAAACTGCGCTACGGCCCGAACAGTGCGAAAAGCACCGAGAAGAGAATTTACCATATGACGTCAATAACGCAAAACAAGCGTGTCGCGACTCGGGTAATTCCCGACTATCACCTCGCAATAGGGAGACACCAGCTACATAGACGGCATGGCCCATCCAAGTCTTATCCAAGTTCCATCTGCGCATACCATTGCAGTGCGGCAGCCAGCCGCCCCACCCCGGATACCCCCCGTAATGGATACGTCTGCGGGATGATTGGCGAACGAAGCACCACGCGAGTAGACTATAGGAATGTTTGCCGAAGATCTGAAACGGACGGAGAAGATGACAGTGGACGATGTGTTCGAGCAGTCGGCGCAGAAGATGCGCGAGCAGGGCATGAGCGAGATCGCCATCTCGCAGTTCAGGCACGCATACCATGTGTGGGCCAGCGAGAAGGAGAGCGCGTGGATCCGCGAGGACGCCGTCGAGCCGCTGCGCGGCGTACGGAGCTTCCATGACGTGTACAAGACCATCGATCATGACAAGGCAGTGCACGCGTTCGCCAAGACCGCATTCCTCAAGCTCAACGGCGGCCTGGGAACCTCGATGGGCCTGCAATGCGCGAAGTCGCTGCTGCCGGTGCGCCGCCACAAGGCTCGGCAGATGCGCTTCCTCGACATCATCCTCGGTCAGGTGCTCACCGCGCGCACGAGGCTGAACGTGCCTCTGCCGGTCACGTTCATGAACTCGTTCCGCACTTCGGATGACACGATGAAGGCACTGCGACACCAGCGCAAGTTCAAGCAGACCGACATCCCTCTGGAGATCATCCAGCATCAGGAGCCGAAGATCGACGCGGCCACCGGAGCGCCGGCATCTTGGCCGGCCAACCCAGATCTGGAGTGGTGCCCGCCCGGCCACGGCGACCTGTTCTCGACGCTGCGGGAGTCCGGCCTGCTGGACACTCTGCTGGAGCATGGCTTCGAATACCTGTTCATCTCGAACTCCGACAATCTGGGTGCGCGCCCGTCTCGCACGCTCGCCCAGTATTTCGAGGATACGGGCGCCCCGTTCATGGTCGAGATCGCCAATCGCACGTACGCGGACCGCAAGGGTGGCCATATCGTGCGCGACACGGCCACCGGCCGACTGATCCTGCGGGAGATGTCGCAGGTGCATCCCGACGACAAGGACGCGGCCCAGGACATCGCCAAGCACCCGTATTTCAACACGAACAACATCTGGGTGCGCATCGACGTGCTGCGCGACATGCTCGCCGAGCATGACGGCGTGCTGCCGCTTCCCGTCATCATCAACAACAAGACCGTCGACCCGACCGACCCCCAGTCCCCGGCGGTGGTCCAGCTGGAGACCGCGATGGGCGCGGCGATCGGCCTGTTCGAAGGCGCGATCTGTGTGCAGGTGGACCGCATGCGGTTCCTGCCAGTGAAGACGACCAACGACCTGTTCATTATGCGTTCCGATCGGTTCCACCTTACGGACTCGTATGAGATGGAGGACGGCAACTACATTTTCCCGAACGTCGACCTCGATCCGCGGTACTACAAGAACATCGAGGACTACAACGAACGGTTCCCCTACAACGTGCCGTCGCTCGCCGCCGCGAACTCGGTCAGCATCAAGGGAGACTGGACATTCGGACGTGACGTCATCATGTTCGCCGACGCGCGTCTGGAAGATAGAAACGAGCCCAGTTACGTACCCAACGGCGAATACGTCGGACCGATGGGCATCGAGCCCGGTGATTGGGTGTGATGTGTCCGCCGTACGAAGAAAAAATACCTATTTTTGACAAAATGCGAGCTGCACACAACAAAACCCTCTATCATGGGATGTGGTGTGCGTGATACCCATGCATATTTAATTGGAATGCTAACGATACGTGAGGACTAATGGCAGAGGGATCGAACGGGAGACGCCGCTTTTCCGACAAATGGGGCAAACATGAGTTGGATGTGTTGGCCGTGCTGTCGTCTGCGTTTCCGCAGTGGCTGACCTCGCGGCAAATCGCCCAGCGCGTCAAGGCATATGCCGACTCCTACGGGGAACTTGCCGATCAGGCCGCGAAGGCCGCGTTCGCCAAGCAGTTCCAGCGCGACCGCGCCAAGCTCGCGGCAATGGGAATCGCCATCGAGTCACGCCAGCCTGAATACTCCTCGAAGTCCGAGGGACAGGACTTCGCGTCGTACCGACTGCAGCTCGGGGACGAGCCGCGCATCCGCCTGCGCTTCGAGCAGGAGGATCTGCCGGTTCTCGCCGCGGCCAACTATCTCGCACGTTCGATTTCCGTATCGTCCACGCAATCGCAGACCGTGACGCCGCAGCATGTGTCCCGCACCACGCCAAGGGTGCCGCAGACGCCCATCCCCGGCCTCGGATTGGATTCCATCGCCCCGGGACTCGGCACGCAGACGATTCCGCCGGCTCTCGTGCGCGTCGTCGACTCCCGCCGTTTCGCGGCGACGGTCGACGTGGACGGAGAGAACATCAACGTCGCCTACACCGATTCCGACGACCTCGCCATGTTCGTGCTCGAACATCCCGGCGCAGTGATCGTCAGCCCGCAGGAGGCCGTCGACGCCTTCAACCGTCGTCTCCAGGCGGCGTCAAACATGGCGCTGGCCGACAGATCGTCGGACGATACCGGCAGCGCCACGGTCGCCACGCCCACCATCACCAGCACGACCCCCGAGCCGGAGGACGCCGACCCCAAGAAAAACCACCAGAAGAAGTCCGGGACCTCGTTCCAGACCGGCAGTGAGGTCGACCGCAGACTGCGCCTGATGCTCTTCCTGTCCGCCCACCTCGGTGAGGAATTCTCCCTCGCGGAACTCGCGGAACGCTTCATCGGCAGGCCCAAGTCGGATGACGAGCTCAAGAAATACGTCAACGTGATCCACAAAGACATCAACACGCTGACCACGGTCTCCGACGACGGCGAGATGGCCGGAAGCCAGTTCTTCGACATCGATTGGTCGCTGCTTGACGCCGAAGGCATCGTGTCCGCGACGAATTCGCTCGGACTGGAACGCCTCGCCGGCATCTCCCCGCAATACCTGAGCATGCTCACCGCTTCGGTGAGCTACCTCGCGCATTCGCCGCTGCTGCCGGAGGCGCAGCGCACGCAGGCGGCCTCGCTGTATCAGCGTCTGCGCCAGCTGGTCAAGCCGGGGGAGACCCCTTGGCTGAGCCTGACCGGCTACGAGCTGGAGCCCCACTGCTTCTCCGTCGTCAAGCGCGCGATCTCCACCGAATCGCTGCTCGACATGGAGTACACGGACGGCGCGGGACGGACCCGCCGCAAGGTCGTCGCCCCGTCCAAGATCTTCGTGGATGAGGGCGTCTACTATGCCGCCGTCTGGACCGACGTGCTGGACTCCACTCCGGAGGACCGGCGCAAGTTCGTCTCACGCGATCAGCTCATCAACAAGGCGAACGGCAAGCCCCGCACATGGCAGGTGCTCAGGCTCGCCCGCATCGAGCACGCCGAGGTCATCGCTCCGGTCAAGCGCGTGGACATTCCCGACATGCCGGTGAGTGAGTTGCGCAAGTGGAGCTTCGACAACGGCACTCCGGCCGTGTTCATCACGGATCAGCCGGATCTTCCGTTCATCAAGTCGATGCCGGGAGCCACCGTCGAGCCGTGCAGCCCGGGCGAGAAGGTGCATATCATCGTGTCGTCCGATTCCTGGTTCGTCGCCTTCTGCATCGCCCATGCGCGTCACATCACCGCGGTCGCGCCCGAGACCCTGCGCACGATGATCGTCGCCCGTGCGCAGCGCGAGCTCAGCCTCGGCACACGTGAAGAAGACACCCCGGAAGAGGAGTGATCTCATGCCCTGGTGGATCTGGCTCATTCTCTCGCTGTTCATGCTGGCGATGATCGTGGCGGGCATCGCGTACGCCGCCCTTCACGGCTTCAGGGCGTTGAACGGCATTGCGGAGATCGGCAGCCGTCTCGGCAAGCCCCTCTCCGAGCTCGCGGACGTTCCGCAGGGTGCGGACGCACGCGAGCCGCTCGCCCCTCCGACATTCACCCAACCGTTGAACAGCGCCATCAGCCGGTATGACGATGCGCAGGTCGACGTCATCAGGCGCCGGAACGCGAAGCGCGAACGTCACGCGCGTGCGTGGGCGCGGTGGTCACGCTTCAACCGTTGACGGACTGCGGCTGCAAGCTGTGGCGCGGCCCGCGGCATCGTCTCATGCACGCAGGCGAATATGAGAATCCGACGGCGATGGCCGTCTGTGACGAACGGGGTTTCACGCATGGTCAAACATCAGCGCAATCATTCGGCGGCGGATCGACCCGGCCCATCGCCTTCCCAGCGGTATGCCGCATTCCAGAAGCGTCAGGCGCATAACGCGAGCGTCGCCGCGCGTTTCGCAGCCACGCTGCCGTTCGACCTGGACGATTTCCAGCAGGACGCGATAGACGCGTTGGAGCGGGGGGAGAACGTGCTCGTCGCGGCCCCGACGGGCGCAGGCAAGACCGTGGTGGCCGACTTCGCGATGTATCTGGCCCGCGAGCGTAATGTCAAGGCGTTCTACACCACGCCGATCAAGGCGTTGAGCAACCAGAAGTACCATGACCTGACCGCCGTTTACGGCGCCGACCGCGTCGGGCTGCTGACGGGCGACATCTCGATCAACTCCGAGGCCGACATCGTCGTCATGACGACCGAGGTACTGCGCAACATGCTCTACGAGCATTCGACCATGCTCAACGCGCTGCGGTTCGTCATACTCGACGAGGTCCATTACCTCGCCGACCGGTTCCGCGGCCCGGTCTGGGAGGAGGTCATCATCCATCTTCCCCGGCAGGTCAGCGTCATCGGATTGTCCGCCACGGTCTCCAATGTCGAGGATTTCTCGTCCTGGATATCCTCCGTCCGCGGCGACACTAAGCTGGTGGTCTCCGAGCGCCGTCCCGTCCCGCTGGAGCAGCATGTGCTCGTGCAGGCCGACGACCACACCGAGCCGGAGCTGCTCGACCTGTACCGGCGTGACGCCCAGGGCGAGCAGACCACCAAACTCAACGCGCGCCTGATCGACCGGCTCGATCAGCTTGACCGTCAGGCGGCGCGCCGCCGCGGCACCGAGAACTCACGCTCCCGCGGCCGCGGCCATTCGCGGGGCCACGTGCCGGCGCAGCGCCACACGCCCAAGCGCTGGGCGGTGGTCGACGAGCTCAACTATCTCGACATGCTTCCCGGCATCTATTTCATATTCTCGCGCAACGGCTGCGATCAGGCCGTCGAGCAGTGCATCAATGCGGGGCTGGAACTCACCACCGAGGACGAGATGCGGCGTATCCGCACCATCGTCGACGAGATGGTCGCCGGGCAGTTGAGCCAGGAGGATCTCAAGGCGTTGCAGTTCTCCCGGTTCAGGTTCGCGCTGGAGGAGGGCTTCGCGTCCCATCACGCCGGCATGGTCGCGCTGTTCCGGCAGATAGTCGAACGCCTGTTTGAAGAGGGACTGGTGAAGATGGTCTTCGCGACGGAGACGCTCGCGCTGGGCATCAACATGCCTGCGCGCTGTGTCATCGTCGAAAAGCTGGAGAAGTTCAACGGCAGCGGGCATGTGCCGCTGACACCGGGGGAGTTCACCCAGCTGACCGGCCGCGCCGGCCGTCGCGGCATCGATACGATCGGACACGCGATCGTCGTCGACCATCGCGATTTCGTACCTGCGACCGCCGCCGCATTGTCCAGCAAGCGCGTCTACCCGCTGCATTCGAGCTTCCATGCCACGTTCAACATGGCCGTCAATCTGCTCAACACCAGCGACTACGAGACGACTCGCGCCACGCTGGACCATTCCTTCGCCCAGTGGGAGGCCAACGAGTCGGCCTGGCAGCTCGAATCGCAACTGACCACGCTGAAACAGGCGTTGGACGGCTATGAGCAGGCATTCCACTGCGAGTACGGGGATTTCGCGTCTCTGATGCGCATCCGCATGGAGCTGTCCGACCTGGAGAAGAACGGCCGGCGCAAGCTCAAGCAGACCGCCTTCCCGACCGACGAGCAGCGCAAGAACACGTTCCGCGAGCTGGACCAGTCCATCGAGACCCTGAAGAAGCGCGACCGCGAACATCCGTGCCGGCAGTGCCCCGACATGCAGCAGCATATGAAATGGGGTCATCGCTGGATTCGCGAGATGCGCGAATACGAGCGGGTGCAGCACAGGTACGAGTCGCGCACCGGGTCCGTGGCCCGGCAGTTCGACCGTATCTGCTCCATCCTGGAACAGCTGGGATACGTGAAGCGCGACGGGACGGACATGCGATTGAGCGAGCAGGGGCAACTGCTGCGCCACATCTACAGCGAGCAGGACATCGTGCTTGCCGAAGCGCTGGAACGCGGCATGTTCGACCATCTGACGGCGCGACAGCTCGCCGCGGTGCTCTCCGCCCTGGTGTTCGAAGCCAGGGGAGGCACCGGGGGAGAGCCGAGGCGCTGGCCCGGCGGCATCCAAGGCCCGGTCGCCCAGACTTCGCAATCTTTGGACCGTCTGCATGCGCAGCTCACGATGCTGTGCGAGGATGAGGGGCTTGACGACCTGCAGCAACTCGACTTCGGCATCGTCGACATCATGTACGACTGGGCCAGCGGCAACAGTCTGGCATATGTGCTGCATGACCGGGACATGACCGGCGGCGATTTCGTGCGCAACGCGAAGCGTCTGTCCGACATCCTCCAGCAGATCTCGGCGGCAGAGCCGTATCTGCCGCAGGGGAGCGCGCACCTCGCCCAGGTCGCGCACGAGGCCATGGAACTGGTCAACCGCGGCATCGTCGCCTATTCGGGCATCGGCGAGGGCTGACGGAATCGTCGCAGGCGGCAAGGCAGGACCGGAACGGGGAATATACGACTCGTCCGAACTGTTTTGTAGCGTGATAATAGTTTTCGGGAAAGATTGACAAGAAAGACCACAAGGAGGAACGTCATGGCGGAACGCAGCCTACGCGGTATGAGCATCGGCGCAAAATCACTGGAATCCGACGACAACGTGGACTTCGCCGCACGCAGCGAGGTGGCGTACATCTGTCCCAAGGGACACCGGACCATCCTGCCGTTCGCCGAGGGCGCCGAAATCCCCGACGAGTGGGAATGCCGCTGCGGCACCATCGCGCACCGCGAGGGCGACGGCGACGAGGAGGCCAACGAGATCACCAAGCCCACCAGGACCCACTGGGACATGCTGCTGGAGCGTCGCAGCGAGGACGAACTGAAGAAGCTGCTGGACAAGCGTCTTGAAATGCACCACAGCGGCCGGATTCCCGACTACGAGTAAGGGGAGAGGCATGTCTCAGCATCAGGTCACGACCCGGCAGCGCAGGAACGTGGTGCTGCTCGACCTTGACGGTACGTTGACGCAATCGGACCCGGGCATCATCGCCTGCGCCACCAAGGCGTTCGAGGAGCTCGGCCTGCCGGTTCCCGACGATCAGGAGATGCACCGGTTCATCGGACCAGCCATCATCGAATCGTTCAGACGCAACCATATGCCGGACGAGCTGCTGGACCGCGGCGTGGAGATATACCGCGAATACTATGCGGACAAGGCGGTGTTCGACGACACGAACAATCCCGGCCACAAAATTCCCGGACGACTGTACAACAGCGTGTACGCCGGTATTCCCGAGCAGCTGGCGGCATTGCGCGCAGACGGCTTGCACCTGGCAATCGCCACGTGCAAGCCGCAATATCAGGCCGAGCCAGTGTGCGAGCATTTCCATCTCGATACCATGGTCGACGGCATCTACGGCGCCAGCACAGACAATTCGCGCATCGACAAGGATCAGGTCATCCGATACTGCTTCGACAGCATCGGATTCGATGCGGATGCCGGTGACCGCGCCCTGATGGTCGGCGACCGTTGGACCGACGTCGACGGCGCCATCGCATGCGGGCTCGATTGCCTGGGTTGCCGTTGGGGGTACGCCGAAGCCGGTGAGCTTGAGGAACATGGCGCATACCGCATCATCGATACCGTCGATGAGCTTGCCGCCGCGGTGAATGATTATTTCACGAAGTGACCATCTGACATACCGTACTATTATCCGATAATGTACGCTGTGCGACAGTGATTCGACCGGGCTTCAGGAATGGCTTTATTCCAACGGTGTGAAGCCATATTAATCAGTAGTTTGGACCGAAGCCTGCCAAAGGTAGCCAAACCCGTATATGACAATTGGCTATGGGGATGAAGTGACCCACGGCCTCGGTTTGCATTGCCCTTGCCGTGGGTCGGTTTCATCATACCCGGCGTCCATCTGCGGACGAGCCCCGATGCGTCGCGGTAGGCCACCGTGCCGCGCTCCGACCTCCAGAAGCCCTGCCATTCCGGCGTCTCGCGGCTCCTGTCGAAGTCGAAGCAGCCATCCCTCAGAAGGGCCATGGGATCGGGTTCGACGGTCACAGGGTCGTTGACGACCAGACTCAGGTCGGCAGCGTTGCGCCTCACGGCGGAGATTCGCCATGACTTCGGCAGACCGCCGGGCTCGAACATCACGAGGCGGTCGTCCGGCACCACGCGCCAAGTGTCCGTCAGGACGTTGCGCGGGTCGCGGTCGGGCAGGTCGGGCGTCGGGCGCACGTCGTCGGGGTCGATTCTCCCGAACGGCTCCTCGACCTTCCGGCTCCCGCCCAACAGCAGGTCGTCCGGCGAGGCGTCCGTTCCCGTCAGCCAGTTCCACGGGCGTTCCGGCCCGCTCCGCCCCATCCACAGTCCGCCGCCCCCGTCGCGCCACAGCGCCACGGCCTCCAGCTCCCTCGACATATGCTTGCCAACCTTTCGACGTTGTTTTCCTATCCATCCAAGGCATGGCGCGGAAAGCGGCCGGACAGCCAAGGGCATGACTGGTTACGCGGTGGAGTTCCATATCCCGACGGAGCATTTCATGTCCTCACTGACCAAGGTGTCCTCCACGACGAGGGCGAGGCACAGGGCTTGGATACGCCGGCACGCGCGTGGTGTCTGGCGGGCCGCAATCGAAACGGGCGCATACAGAACGGAGCGCTTCGTCGCCTTGGCGATGGTGCAGTGGACGGGGCCCTCGATCTACCCGGCGATGTCCTGCGCGGAGACGCTGGAGTCAGAGGAACCGGGAGAATTGAAGGGGGCGGAGAGGAAATAGGTTCGACCGAGCCGTTTCTTCCTCCGGGATGCAAGCGCGAACAACGGTTTGTTGTACCCGCGCTTGGCGAACGGGCCATGCCCTTAGAATGGAATCAGCAAGCGCACAGCGAGGCGCTCGAATCGTTTTCCGATGTCGGGAGGTAGTCATGTCAATCGGTCAGGTTATCAAAGTCGTGCGCGAGGAGCGAGGTCTTACGCAGTCGCAGTTCGCGCACGAGCTGTTCGTCACCCAACAGGCGCTTTCCCGCTGGGAGAAGGGAACGGCAGATCCGAGCATCGACATGATTCGGCTTATCAGCACCCGTTTTGAGGTGCCGATGGCGAGGCTTATGGAGATGCCGGACAACGGTTTTTGCCAAAGTTGCGCCATGCCGTTCTATCGCCCGGAAGACCATGGCACCGAACCGGATGGAACGCGAAGCGGAGATTATTGCAACTACTGCTATGACGACGGCGTTTTTCTTCAGGACTATGCCAATAGCGATGAATTGGTCGCCGCGTGTGCGCCGATGATGGCGGAATCCTGCCATATCAGCGTCGAACAGGCCGAGGATTGCATGTCGGCGCTGCTGCCAAACCTCAAGCGGTGGCGGCATCAGGACGAGATCGATGCGGTGGCGGAAGGGGAATGAGCGATGGCGTTCGATTATAAGAAGGAGTATAAGGACCTGTATCAGCCGAAGACCATGCCGGCCATCGTCATGGTACCGGCGATGCGGTTCGTCGCGGTGGACGGTGTGGGCGACCCGAACGAAGAAGGCGGCGATTACGCCAAGGCGATGCAACTGCTTTACGGCATTTCGTTCACCGTCAAAATGAGCAAGAAGTCAAAGAACCCGGCCGAGCATATCGACGGGTACTTCGACTACACCGTGCCTCCGCTGGAGGGCTTATGGAGCATGGGGGAGGGTGTGCCCGGCGTCGATTACGCGCACAAAGCCGACTTCCATTGGACTTCGATGATTCGTCTGCCGGAATTCGTGACCGATAAGGTCTTTGCGTGGGCCAAGGCATCGTTTGCCGCCAAACACCCGGAATCCGACGTCAATCGCGCATATCTCTTCGATTTCGATGAAGGCGTGGTCGCGCAGGTCATGCACAAGGGCCCGTACGACGACGAGCCCGCAACCGTGGCGATTCTGGATGACTACGCGCGCTCGCAAGGCTACGAGCTCGACCTCTCCGACGCCCGCCGACATCACGAAATCTACATATCCGATCCGCGCCGAGCAAAACCGGAAAACCTCAAAACCGTCATCCGTCATCCGGTAGTGAAGGTGGGTTGACTTTCAGCGAACTGCTCGAAGCGCTCACCGGGCGGACCATCTTGGCCGGGTTCCTCCGTATGAGGTTTTCATCACGTGCGGCCTCAAGCGCGTTCTTCAGGACGGACCAAGTGATCGTGGCCGTCTTCGGGCTGTAGCACTTCAGGCCGTCCTGAATGTCGGCCATATCCTTATCCAGCGAGTTGATGCGCCTCGCGCCGGCTATCCTGTTCAGCCGCACGATGGCGTTCTCGTAGCTTCGCCTGCTGTTCGGACGCAGGTTGGCCTCGGCCCGCTCGTGGTACCAAGTCTCCAGCCAGTCCATGAGGCGCGGCGACGGCGAGTTCGGCGTGAGGCCCTTGCGCACGTATGCGTCCAGCTTCATCCTGAGCCTCGCGTTCGCCACCGCCTTGGTCTTGCCTTGGGCCGTGAGCCGCCGCCTGCGCCCGGTGGCCCTGTCGGGCTCTATGTCTATCGCGGCGTGCCAGATTCCATCGGCGCTTTTGTATGTCGAGCCGCCGCCACCCATTGCCATCATTGGTCTCCCGTCGTGTGGAATGCGTAGCCAAATGCGTAGCCACAACGGGCCACCCAGAGGCATCCACAGTTACCTGTGCGAAATGAAGACCGTTGAAATTAAGCCGTTTCTAAGATTCACGAATAGTTAGCCGATAATGTACGTTATGTCAGATTTATGATCTTCGGGACAATTGACGTTCCGCTTTTGCACTTTTATCCGGCGAAAGTCCTATTTCAAGACGTGATTATGGGACTTTCGCCGGATAAAGATATCTTCGTGCAGATTTTGGCTGTTTTTTCAGGTAGGTGGCGATGAGGATGAGCCGGAGGTCGGCGAGGAAGGCCTCGTCGAGCCTGTCGTACTCGTGCGCGCGGTCCATGAGCAGGCGCGCGCCCATGAACGCGTTCGATGACCTCTCATGCATCATCATCACCAGCAAGCAGACGGTCAACATGCCGGTCGTAGAGGTCAAGTTCGGCAACGACGACAACGAGGTGCAGGGAGACACTTTGTTGGGGGAACTGCCCATCACGTTCCAAACCGACAGCTCGGGATCATGGAACATCGAATTGGACGCGACGAAACTGACGTCGGATGCTCTTGGTACGAACGCATTCAACGTAATCTATAACACTTGCAGCGGTGAACGTACGGCCAGATATCAATAGGATTGGGGTTTGCCATATGATGGCAAACCCCAATCCTATTGATATATTCTCGTCTCACAGACGCATGCGTCACGCCTCGGTATGCGTGGCGCCGCGGACCACGCGGTCGACTTCGGTGAAATGCGCGCGATGCGCCTGAATACCCATCAGCAACAGCTCCACAAAAACCAGCACGATGACTATCGCCGCGCCGATCACCAAGTGGTCGGTGTAGAAATCGTGGAATGCGGGGGACAGTTCCTCGCTCGCCATGAGATACACCATGAAGGGGATGCCCGCGAACAGCACGGACACCATCTGGGCCAGCACCACGTTCCAGCTGACGGGGTTCACCTCGGGGTGCCTCTCCCCCGTGCCGAACCGGCTTCTCACAATGCAGATGCCGCACACCGAGAGCATCCACACGACGGCGAACACCCACAACAACAGCGGAAGCAGATCATCCATACATCGGCCTCCGGTTATGCCGCCTCGCGTGCGGCACGCTGGGCGGCAATCTTCCTGCGCATGCGCATGGCGGTAAGCTCGTCGATCGGCCGACCGGCGACACGTCCCGACCCTGCGGAGCCGACGTTCGCCGAGGACGACTGCAGATCGACGTAGTCCTCGGTCTCCAGCGCGTCATGAATCTGATGCCACAGCGAGCCGACGGACACGCCGAACACGGCCTTGCCGCTCTGCAGCAGTGCGATCATCTGGTCGCTGGTGGTGCATTCATGCACCTCTTCCCCATCGCACATGATGGTGACATGCTCAAGCTGGTCGACATCGCGCTGCATCAGGAACCCGATGGCCGTAGTGACGTTCTGCAGGTTCACGCCTGCATCCAGCAGCTTCTTGGACACCGCGAGAATCACCACGTCCTTGAAGGAGTACAGTCGCCTCGACCCCGATCCGTGAGATGGGGTGATCGATGGTTCGACGATCTGCTTGCGCGCCCAATAGTCCAGCTGACGGTACGTGATGCCGGCGACCTTGGAAGCCACCGTACCACGGTAGCCCCGTGTCGGGCGGCGGGCGCCTTCGTCGACGAACAGCTCCCCCTGCACGGCGTCGGACGCACCGAGGTCGAGCCTCTGCTCCAGCGGCACGACCAGATGCAGCCCGGCCGTCTGGCTCCCTGTCTGCTCAGCCATCGCACTCCCCCGTCCTGTGCATGCGCCGAACCGGTACATGCACGATCACATGAATGACGTACCGTCCCAGTCTAACGCGCACGGCTTCGCATCATCACGCGATAACGGCGGATTTGGTGAAGAAAACCAGACGGAACTTACCGATCATGATCTCGTCGCCGTTGCGCAGCTGCTGATGGTCCACCCGCTGGCGGTTCACATAGGTGCCGTTGAGGCTGCCGGAATCGTATACCGCGAATGTGTCGCCGACGCGGCGGAACACGGCATGGGAACGGGATACCGTCGAATCGTCCAGCAGGATGTCGGCGCGGGAGTCGCGCCCGACCGTCACCTCGTCCTCATCGAGCAGGTAGCGGGACCCGGAAACGGCGCCTCTGGTCGAGATGAGCAGTGCGGTGCCCGGTGCGAGCCGCGCGATGGTTTCGATGTCCTCCTGCGTGAGGGGACGGTCACCTGTGGTGGTGATGGGAATCTGGATGGCGGGCAGACCAATGATGGTCGTCTCGCCTGCACTTGGAATCGGATCTGTCATAAACGCTATTCTACAGCCCTTGCATACGTATTGTCGGTTGACTTGCGAATTTGGCTGATGGTAATCGAATCCGAGGACGTCACGCTCACCGTCGCGCCGTACTTCACCTTCAGACTCGAACCCACGCCACCCGCGATATTGACGGCGTTCTGAAGGTTCTGGGGATCGCCGATGGCCAGGATCCGATACGGCGCGCGCAGCGCGACACCGTCGCATTCCAGGCCGTCGTCCGTGTCGCTGACATAGGTTTTCGTCACGACACGCACGCTGTTGATGGCCATCACCTCGGCGCCTGCGTTGCGCAGTTCCTCGATGAGTTTGTACATCGTCGCCGCGTCGATCTTCGTCTTCGACCCTTGGGAGATGCTGATCGACACGCCCTTGCCCGTCGCGGGCAAACGACCGGCGAGGATGCCGTTGGTCTCCTCGTTCTGCTTGGCGATGCGCTCCGCCTCCTGCGTCTTGTTCGCCGCGGCCTTGAGCGATCCCAGCTGATTGGTCAGCTCCGACTTGCGCTGCTCCAGGTTCTGCACCTGTGTGCCGGTCTCGCTGATCAGCCTGGTCAGCTCGTCCTCGCTCAGCGTCTCGTATGTGGCGTCGGCGTTGTTGATCTGGATCATGTACCCGTATCCCAGCAACGCGCACATGATGAGGATGAGCACGCTCGTCATCAGGCGCATGCGCGCCGAGCCGTCCTTGACGGGGCGCTTCGGCTTCTTGCGCACCACGGGGAACGAGCCGGTCTCCATGCGATCGTTCTTCTTGTCCTGCGCATGCTGCTCGTGCAGCTGCGACAGCACGTCACGAGACGATTTGTGCGCCACCATGGTTCATCACCCCCGGAAGATGAAGCGACGGATCGCCGACACGTTCGAGAAGATACGGATTCCCAGCACGACGATGACGGCCGTCTGCAGCTGGGATCCGACGCCCAGCTGATTGCCCAGGAACACCAGCAGCGTCGCGGTGACCACGTTCGAGATGAACGAGATGACGAACACCTTGTCGGAGAAGCTGCGCTCGAAGTACGCGCGGGCCGCTCCCAGTAGCGCGTCAAGCGCGGCGACCACCATGATGGGAAGATACGGCTGCAGGATGATGGGGATGTCCGGCTTGACGAACACGCCGAGCACCACGCCGATGATGAGACCTAGTACCGCTGCCATCTAATCGCTCCTCTTTGCATAGGACAATTCGCCGGAAGGCGCCGCTTCCAGTGTAATCGAACTCTCTTTATTCACCTGAGGGTATATGCCCGCCTGGGCGAACGAATCATACAGACTGCGCTGCGTGGACTTGCTGACCGCGGAGGCCAGCGTGTCGCGGTCCCCTATCGCCTGGATCGTGTACGGGCTGGTCACGGCGGTGACGCCGACGAGAATGTTCGATCCCGCCTTGCGCACCGATGTCTGCACGCCGAGCCGGTTGCCGTTGATGGCTATGCCCTCGGCGCCCGCCTGCCACAGCAGTCGCACCAGCAGCCGCAGGTCGGCGTCGGTGACCACGCGAATCTGCATGCCGCTGGACTCGCGTGGCGTCGATGCCCCGTCGGAGCCGGCGGCGATGGGGTCGGCCAGGGTCAGGCTGATGCCCGGCCCCTCCACGGCGACAAGCCCGTTGACCATCTCGTCGTTGACCAGCGTCGAATCCTCACCCGTGCCGCCCAGCTTCTTCGATCGTTCCGTGACCTGGTTGCGCAGATCGTTGACTTCGTTCATGAGCGTGTCGGCCTGGCCGCGCGTCTCGCGCAGCTCGCTGGCGAGGCTTTGCCTGACGACCTTGCGCGGGTCGGAATGCAGCCGTTCGATGAACAGCGACCCGTAGAAACCGACGGCGATGCACATGGCGAACACCAGAAACTTCGTCGCCCACGTCGACAGGCGCGAGCGCGGACGCTGGTCGAGCCTCGAATCCGAGAACAGCGGATCCATGGGGCGGTTGGTGAGATCGTCGATGAGCTTGAGCGAATCGTCATGCAGCCGTCTGCGGCGGGCCGGCATGGTCTGCCCGCCTTCCGCGGGCCTGACATGCCGGGACTGCGACTGGGCCACGGAATCCGAAAACACCGCGCGACGTTTCACCGGCGCGTTCTCGGCCGGCACGGGAAACGACAGCGGCTTGATCGGATCAGCGTCCATCGGCACGTTTCTCTTTCACCAGCAGTGAAATGCCCTGCTTGCTGTAGATGCAACCGGCGAGCCAGTACAGTCCGACGCCCCAGATGCCGGCGGCCAGCGCGGCGAGGTGCAGAAGCCCGACGAAGGGGTTCACCCAGATGTCGCAGAAAATCAGCGCGACGATGGAGACCATCAGCATGAAAGTGCCGGCCTTGCCGACGAAATGCACCGGCAACGGGCCGTAATCGTATTGAGCAAGCCACAGCACGAGCAGCATCATCCATGCGTCCCTGGCCGCGATGATGATGATCATCCACCAGGGGATGATCCCGGCGACGCCCAATGCGAGGACGCTGCAGATGATCAGCAGGCGGTCGGCGATGGGATCGAGGATCTGCCCGATCTTGCTCACCTGATTGAAGGCGCGCGCGATGATGCCGTCGAGGCTGTCGGTGATGGCCGAAACGGCGAGGACGATCAGTGCGGGCACCATCCGGTGATCGGCGACCAGCCATGCGATGAAGGGGATGGACGCGATTCTCAGGACGCTGATGAGGTTCGGCACGGTGAAGTAGATGTCCCTCGGCTCGGGGCTGTACTCCTGGTTGAACTTCTGCTTGATCTTCTGGCGGTATCCGCCGCCGGCGTGCTGCTGTGTACCCATTGTCGAACACCGTTCGTCACATGCGGGATGCCTGCAGCGCGGTCACGATGATGGCCCGGGCACCCACCTCGTACAGCTTGTCCATCAGCTGGTTGACCTTCGCCTTGGGCACCATCACGCGCACCGCATTCCACTGCTTGTCGTGCAGCGGGGATACGGTCGGGCTCTCGAATCCGGGGGTCACCGCGACGGCGGCCGCCACCTTGCCGACGGGGATGTCATAGTCCATCAGCACGTAGCGCTGCGCGGTCAGCACGCCCTGCAGGCGGCGGCTGAGGATGGTGAGCCGCTCGTCCTCGGGGTTGAGGCGCGGGGAGCGGATGAGCACCGCTTCGGAGTGCATGATGGGGTCGGCGAAGATGCGCAGGCCGGCGTTGCGCAGCGTGGTGCCGGTGGACACCACGTCGGCGATGAGGTCGGCCACGCCCAGCTGCACCGAGGACTCCACGGCGCCGTCGAGGTGGATGGTCTCGGCCTCGATGCCGTGCGCCACCAGATAGTCGTGCACGAGCTTGTCGAAGGACGTGCCCACACGCTTGCCCTGGATGTCCTGCAGCGTATGGAAGTCGGAATCGTTCGGCGCGGCGAAGCGGAACGTGGACGCACCGAAGCCGAGCTCCATGTGCTCGCTGGCCTCGGTGCCGGAGTTCAGCAGCAGGTCATGGCCCGTGATGCCGACGTCGATGGTGCCGCGGCCGACATACACGGCGATGTCGAGCGGCCGCAGATAGAACAGCTCGATGTCGTTGTCCGGATCCTCCACCACGAGCTGACGCGGATTGGAACGCAGACGATACCCCGCCTCGGACAGCATGTTCCAAGCGGGCTCCGACAACATGCCCTTGTTGGGCACTGCGATTCTGAGCATGGTGTTTCTCCCTCCAGACCGGCCGGTCTGTTTGTCACAGGTGCTTATAAACGTCCTCCAGGGTGATGCCCTTGGCGATCATCATGACCTGGAGATGGTACAGCAGCTGGCTCATCTCTTCGGCCGTACGGTCCGCGCCCTCGTATTCGGCCGCAATCCAGGTCTCCCCCGCCTCTTCGATGATCTTCTTGCCGATGAAGTGCGTGCCCTTGGCGAGCTCGTCCACGGTCAGGGAGCCTTCGGGCTTGGTGACGGCCTTCTCGGACAGTTCGGCGAATAGCGATTCAAACGTCTTCATGATATGTGTCCCTTGAGATTGTGCATGGTTGAGGCACTCGACGGCGTCGCCGCGATCGCGGTCCGGCATTGGTGTCGGAGCCGTCGCCTGCCATGTTCTGCGTTTCCGCCGTCAGTCGCGGTATGCGGCAGCGGCCTTGTCCCTGATCTGGTCGATGGCCTGGGCCGGGCTCTCAGCGCCGTACACGGCGGAGCCGGCGACCAGCACGTCGGCGCCGGCCTCGGCGACGATGTGGGCGGTCTTCGGGCTGACGCCGCCGTCGACCTGAATATGGGTGGACAGGCCCCGACGCGTGATCTCGTCACGCAGGCGACGAACCTTCGCCATCTGGTTGTCCAGGAACTTCTGTCCGCCGAAACCGGGTTCGACGGTCATGATCAGCACCATGTCAAACTCGTCGAGGATGTCGAAAATCGGTTCGACCGGCTCGGCGGGACGCACGGCGAAGCATGCCTTGCAGCCCATGTCACGCAGCTGGCGGGCCAGACGCACCGGCGCGTGGGTGGCGCCCATATGGAACGAGATGGAGGCGGCACCGAGCTTCGCGTATTCGGGGGCCCAACGGTCGGGGTCCTCGATCATCAGGTGCACGTCGACCGGCAGGTCGGTGACCTCGCAGATGCGCTTGACGATGGGCTCGCCAAGGGTGAGGTTCGGCACGAAGTGGTGGTCCATCACGTCGACATGCACGAGGTCGGCGTTGGCGATGGCCTTGAGGTCGCGTTCGAGGTTGCAGAAATCAGCGGAAAGGATGCTGGGTGCGATTTGTATGCTCATGGCTCTCATTCTATGGTGGAAGAACGACGAGACGGCTTGCGCCTACACGACGTTCTTGTTTGTGTGTTATGGTATTGCGGTTTTCTATGCTCTTGTGCGATATCCTGATTCGGACGGATGCGGGCGCTCAGTCCTGATGGATCTCGCTCTCGGCGGTTTCGGCGGGAGTCTCGGGCTTCGCGGTCTTGGCCGTCTTGCCGGATTTCGCGGCGGCCCGCTCTTCCAGCTGGCGCTGACGTTCCATCTCGTCGTCCGTGACCGCGCGCAGTCTGGATGTCAGGTCGCGTGTCTCACTGCCGAAGCGCCACAACACGACGAACAGGATGCACCCGGCAAGGAACACGATGATCGCGGTCCACACGTTGACTCGCAGGCCGAGGATGATCGTCGAATAGTTGATGCGGATGCTTTCGATCCAGGTGCGTCCAAGCCCGTACCACATCATGTACATGGCGAACTGCTGTCCGGATTTGAGCACGTCGACGAGTTTGTGGCCGAGCCACACGATAATCGCGGCGCCGATCAGGTTCCAGATCATCTCGTACAGGAACGTGGGGTGGAACAGCGTGCCGGTCGGGCATGCCTGTCCGTTGTAGCAGATCTCACTTTTGCCGATGGCGTCCGCATCGTTGAGCTTGAGGCCCCATGGCAGCGTGGTCGGCATGCCGTACAGTTCCTGGTTGAACCAGTTGCCCAGTCGTCCGATGGCCTGCGCTACCATCAGCGCCGGCGCGATGCAATCGGCCAGCAGGGCGAACGGATAACGCCGGTGGCGGCACCACAGGAACGCGGCCAAGGCCCCCACCCCGATGCCGCCGAAGATGGCCATGCCGCCTTCCCACACCTTGAGGATGTTGATGAGGTTGCCGGTTGGCGGGAAGTAGATGTCGGGCGTCGTGATGCAGTGGTACAGACGGGCCCCGACCAGGCCGCAGGGCACTGCGACCAGCGTGGTGTCCAGCACCTGGTCGAAGGTGCCCCCGTTCTTCTTCCATCTGACGGTGAGGATCCACACGGCGAAGATGATTCCCGTCAGGATGCAGATCGCATACATGTGGATCGTCACCGGTCCGATGGAGAACTTGGAGAACCCCGGTGAGGGGATATACGCAAGATTCATGCAGTGCCTCGTTTGTCTAGACCGCTGTTACCGCCATCTACCCTACCCCATGGCCGGCGGATGCACGGTAAAGGCAGCCCGCCGGCGCGGGGGTGTGTCAGCGTGACTCGTTGTGGATGGCCCATCAGCGCA
>OAVX01000264.1_pt1 | contig 42703 bp, 52 predicted proteins | sample 1476471 | NCBI WGS metagenome assembly OAVX01 (sample SAMEA2580114, study PRJEB22360) | human gut metagenome | biome: human gut; feature: human-associated habitat; material: faeces | place: Denmark | collected 2008/2010
TCCTCAGTCGGTTTTCCACAATTCTACCAGATTCAGCAGATACTAGACAGGTTCTAAGATGCAAATGGCAAGCGCTGAATGATCATTGGTTCTTTCATATTAAGTGCGATTTTCTTATGGCTGTGGGCTTTTTTTATCTGGACTGCTTGTTCATTGATCCACCGGGTGCAGTCAGCGTGATGTTCACCCCGAAAATAAATCTTCCCCGTGCTAAAGCCGATGACGGCAAATTTACGTTTTTCGCAAACAGCCGCCATTTTCTCTAAGGTTTGGTCAGAAATACTGTCCTCAGAGTTTAGCAAGCGACGTACAGTCCGATCATTGATCTTGGCTTGTTTGGCAAATTCTGGATTGCTAAGCTTGTTCCTGTCGATATAGACTTGGACTAGTTTACGAACCACTTCACGATTCAATTCGATCACTCTCCATTCAGTTGAAATGAGCCGTTATTGTAGTTAATAGTTACCCCTGATTGCGTATTGAAGACCCAGACATTAGCTTGAAACTGTGATGGATTATTAATCGACTGCACCAAAACGTGTGTGCCACGCGGTACCAGTTCTTGGCCAACGTACACGGGAATAACCTGATAAGCGACCGCATCGTCTTGGTGTGAGCTAAGATAATTGCGCGTCAGAGTTTCTGTGTAAGCCATACCACCGGGATTTCGTTGGTCATTGGTACCAACATTTTGAGCACGAGTGCCAAGAATCACATTATGAGTCTGCATATCGCCACCTAGCGACCACGCTAACAGGTGGCTTTTATTATACAGATAACCTCGATAACCGTTAAGTTGGACCATTCGGTTATTGTTGCTGCGGCCAAACCATTGTTGCAGGTTTTTGTTATACACGCCATCAGCGTACTCACCGGCAACCTTCGTGGTTTTAGGAAAGGCTGGTCGCTTGCGTACAGAGCTTGCGTGACTATGCATTATACTGTAGGTCACAATAGCAGAAACACTTTGCGTTCTTCCTAGATCATCCAAGCCTTCAAAGTAAGTTTGAGCGCGTGTGGTTTTCGCTTTCTGGGCGGCAGCTACTGTTTGCTTAAAACCATTTACGAAGATTGGAACGTTTTGATTAAGCGTTGTGTAGTTTTGCGGGTACTTTGTCAGATCAAATGGCAAGTTGGCAAGATCACTGTTTGTCTGCGCAGTCTCAGTAGTGCTCGTCGATGTAGCAGAGGAAGCAGCGGATTTGGTTGTACTTGATTGACTTGTGTTCGATCCTTGAACGGCTGAACAACCACTGATACTAATTGCTAATACTGTACTGAAGGCTAAAAACCATTTTGTTGTTAATTTCATATTGAAGTCCTTTCTGATTCGTTGTGGTGGCCTTGCTGAGCAAATAACGCCCGGTAAGGCTTAGTTTGCGTAGGGGCGGCGGGCCCTAGGCCGACCCGCACGCCCCGGCAACGTCTTGTCGTTTAAGGATAGGTAACTGGCAAGTTCAGTCTATACCTAAACCCCATTGGTTGCCGGTCGCCAGCTATCGTGCAGATCATGCAAGAGTTGTGCATAAAACTTGTGGCGTGCCGCCACGCGGGCAAGCCCGCAGGTGCCTTTTCTACGCCCTGTCAAGTTTAAATCCCGCTATGTCAATGAATTTGATTTTGAATATCGAAACTTCTTAGCCACAGGATGCTGAATCCAATCTTAAATTCTGATCTAAAATATCCTTAAATCATATAGTCTGACACCCCAAATAAACCTGCATGCTTTCCAAAATTTGTGCAGATATGTACAGTAAGTGTATCGAGTCAGTTTATCTTGAACAAGCGAGTTCGTATGAGTATAACTGATTCGTGTTTACAAGGTAGTGAATCGTTTTTAGTAGGCGATCCATGCAGGCGACAAGCAGCGGCTTCCTCCGGGAAGCTGTTGCTTGTCGTTTTGCATAAAAGTCACGGATATGACTTGGCTGTGCTCCTGAGCCAATCATATTTATAACTGTCCAATACAGTAGCTTTCTAGTGTGAGCATTGCCATGCTTGGTGATCTTCCTTTGTGCCGTATAGTTCCCTGATTGTATCTCTTGCAAATCAAGACCAATAAAGCTATTGAGTTTCGCTCTGGTTTTAAACCGCCGAATATCCCCCAGCTCTGCAACCAAACGTACAGCGGTGTTTTCCGCGATGTTTGGAATGCTCAGGAGGATAACGTACTCCGGTGTTCTTTCTGCCAAGCTGACCATGGCTTGTACGGTTTCTTCACGTTCGCTAAGCAACTTTAACGCCTTTTGAGTCTCATGCTTTACAGCTTGGACAACGAACGAGTTGCCGCTAACAGCTGGATATGACCTGGCTCGAGATCTCCATAGTGCACGTGCTAAATTGCTGGATCTGACCGCTCCCACCCCCTTTAAGTGCATATCCAGAATCTGCGTCTTTATATTCTCAAAACTTAATCCAGTCAGTTCTGCCGGGTGAGAAAAAAGAGTTAGCGTGTGTAAGGCTGATGGCTTTCTCAAATCAAGTTCTTCCTCAATCCCTGGAAATGAGAGCTGTATGAGTCGATGTATCCGATTCTTGGTCCGTTTTAAGTCCTCCGTTTGCTGATCGTAGTATCGACTAATATCCATCAATTCGCGATATACAGGGTCATAGAAGCTTGGTTTGAACGGCTTGGGGTGTTTGGCAAACTCAGTTATTGCTAGCCCGCGGGCATCACGTACATCGTTCTTCCTTGTTCTTGAGCCATCGTCTAACCTTTTCTTAGCGACGAGTGGATTAAGAATATGATACGTAATGCTTTCATCCAGTAGGTATCGCTCTAATCGACGTGAGTACACCCCAGTCGCCTCGAACACCACTTCCGCACCGCCATATGAGTCAATGATAGCCTTAAGACTCGTGAATCCAATCATATCTAGCGTGATATCCCCCTCGTAAACAGTTTTAGCATCAATGGCTACTGACAGTTTAGCCGTTGATTTTGAGACATCTATACCGATAATTTTTCGCATTGTTACACTACCTTTCTGAAGCACCATCACTAAAAATCTTAGTAATCAAGTTTTCAAAACGCGGTCTCTCGGACCAATCTACTTTGAGTGAATTTGCTAAGACAAATGAAGTAGCCACTTTCTACTACGGCTTCAAAGAGCCAAAAGGCAACCCGCGGCTTCTGCTTCAATACCACTATAAAGTAATAGAGGCGTACATGGACCCCGTCGGGTATCATGTACGCCTTTAAGCTTAGTGGATTTCTACTGCCGGTTTTTGCCTGGCTTTGATTTCGCATTCAACCAGCAACAAAGCCGCTAAGGAACAAGTTCCTAAGCAGCTCTAGCAGAAAAAACAAGGGCCGGACAAAATTTTGTTCCGCAAAGATCACTCCACAAATTTTTGTCACTTTCGCTACGCTCACCCTTGCGTTTTCTGCCGTGGCTGGTGTGGATGTTACATCAAAGGCGGTTTCAAAAAACCGCCGGTAGAAAGGGTGTCGACCATGAAAAAATTACCATTTTACCTGCCAATGATTGAAGACGATGAGGAGAGTGTTTTTGACAGTTGGCCAAACGGACAAAGAAACCACGATAAATTGAGTGAGGGTTTACGTCCTTACATTCAAGAAATTACTGTTAAAAGTCAAACGACCAGTCAAATTGAGAGAGACCGATACGGCAACCAACGCCTAGCCTTTTATGCCAACGGTTGCGAAACACCTTATTACGTTACCGAAGACTTCCTACTTACGCCTAATCAAGCTCACGATGCAAAGAAGCTGTTAGTGACAGCGCTCATGCTAGGTGATAGCAAACTGACGGCGGTTGTATCTGACCAGTTACTAAGTCAACTTTCTCCGAAGACACGATCATTTGCAAAATATCAGCTCATCAACCAACCAGCATAACAGTTTATTGATGAACACATCAGCATTCAGGTTATCAAATAGGAGGCTACCATGATTGATATTAGAAATACTTACAAACCTAATGTTCTGGAAGCTTGGATAAAGGAAACGAGAGAAGCCGGCAACTACGTGAGTGCTGAACTTGTCCAGTTACACGACGACCCACAACTAGGTAATGCTCTTGTGCTAGGCTTTCGCTTTGCTAAAACACCACGAGCACTTGTTGATGAAGACATAGTGTTCAGCTTCACTCACGAAACTAGCGGCCCAGTTTTTTGGCAGTTGGTCGGTGTGGCGGAAGCGTACGCTAATGATTTCAATGAAGAACTAGCATTTGCATAAAGGAGTGTAAACAATGACAAAAGGAAAGCTCTATCAAGTCAGCATTGACGAAATCGAATATCATCCGCACTTTATTATGGTTTACGCCAGTGAAGACGCTAAGGACAAAGACCTACAGCGGCTCGCAACAAACTTTATTTTGAGTCAAAACCCAGAATTGCCAGAAAGTGCATTAGTCGATAGCGTCATTGTTGAACCCGGAGAGATGAATGAAGAACCAGATGTTGTAGCCGAAGGGTTACAGTTTCCTAAGAGCGTTTGGGAAGTCAAAATGGGCTTACTTTACGCACAGGCGGTTCACCATGCTACCTACGATGACGATGAGTTTGATGAGGTGGCTTACGTTCGGGGCGAAACAAAGGCGAAACGATTTGAAACCGAGGCCGCCGCAAAAGAATTTGCTAAATGGCTCAACCCGAATTGTGAAGTTGTTCCACTGGAAGAAGGTGACGACCATGATTGACCAACAACAAGCACAAGTCGCATGGAGTGAAGTCATTGAGGAACTGGACAGCGATACCTTTAATCGCTTGCGTCACGCGTTAGAACTCGTTGATGCTTATATTCGGCAAGGAACAGAAATCGAAAGAGGTCTTTAACCGTGAAAACTGCCTACGACGAAGTTGTGAAACAGCCATGTGACAAAATCGCCCAGACCATGCAGGACATGACTTATTGTTACAACGAAACTGTGATACCTAAGAAACACTACAAGAAACTTCTGACGAAGCAACTTGAAGAGGTCGTGGCTGACAGCGTGGCTGTGAATATGGTCAATGCCTACTACAAAACACTTGCTGAATTCAACAAAGGTAATCGAGAGTGGTTCGTACTTGCTATGTTGTGCATTGAATTAGGCGTTAAGCCTGACAAAGCCAGTGCGCAGGAATTAAGCGCCCTGCAGATGATTGCTAGCAATATTACTGGTAACCAAGCATCGCTACTCAATCCAGACATCAAGAATGCCTTTGAAGGTGCTATCAAGGCTTAAAGAGTGCAAGCACAATCTAGTCAGATTGTGCTTTTTCTGTTATAATGAGAATACAAACAGGGAGCACCCCCATAAGAGTGCTCCCCTAGCAGAGCCGTTTAAGACGGCGGCAACCATAGGGTTAAATAACCGTCAGCTAGCCAAAGCGAAGACGGTTATTTTTTTTGCTGATTTTTAATCAGCTCAACAACTAACGCTAACAGGGCTACGACAAACATGCCGAACCCTAGCATAAGCTGTAAAGCGTCCGAAATGGACACAAGGCTTCTCCTTTCGTTGGTATCGTGGTACGTTGGTTTTTACACCATAAGCACCACCTCCAATCTACGGAAGTCGCCACCGCCTTTAACTTTTCTGCTATGTTTAGTATAGCATATAATTGGCTTTGTTCCTAGAGGCGCAAGGCATACAGCAATCTTGCTACCGCAAAAAAAGCCTCTTCGGCCAAGGCCGAGAAGCGTGGGGCGCCTGCCCCGCCCACGCGCTTCAGGCACCTGCCTGCCGCGAGGATTAGATCCGATATCGGCAACATGATGCGACGGAACGGCAAAAACCAGTCGTTCTCGTCGCCAGCTCGACTGAGGCCCAGCAGGTAGGGCATTACATACTTTGCTCTAGTCCTGCTGCACGTTGCTTTTTATGCTGCTGGGGTTTAACCGGCTGAGTTTGTTGATATTTCTGTTCATCTTCTTTGTCTACAGCGTTGTACCCATACTGCTTAATGAGATAGGCGCACTGTTGAGGATCGCTGGCTTCAAAGTAGCCCACAACTTTATCAGGCTGTTTAGTATCCACTAGCGCAAATTCATCCTGACCCTTATCAACTAGTTGGGCCGTTTTTCCATCCTGACGGCGGTAGGTTTGTTCTAACTGCTGATCCATTGTTGCTGGGTGTTGGGCCAACTTAGCTAACTCATTCCAGTCTTTAGCAATTTTAGTCACCGGAAGAATGCCATTATCAGCTTGATAGCGCGTGTTGTAGTAAGAGGACTTGGCCGCTAAGTGTTCTCGGTCATGATCCTCAATACCGGAGTTTAACTTCTTTGTAATGGTATCCCAATCAGGCTGCTGCTCACTAGTGCGGTTAGCTTTGATGAACTTTGCCGCGGTTAGTAAAGCCTCATCTGAATTAAAGTTAGTTTTTCCGGGGTTGGGGTCGATGAGCACGCTGCTTTTGGCAATGGCTTGTGGCAGCGGAAAAGACTGCTGGAAGTTCGTTGAAAGGTTGGTTGTTGCTTTAACTGCCGCTGCCAACTCACGCCAATCAATGCCCGCCTGATTCGCTGCTTGTTTTAAGTCTTGGTAAGTCGCTTGGGTGATCGCATTGTCCTGTGGAAAGAGCGGCTTAAAGGTAGTTACCTCGGCTTCGGTATTAGCTAAGATGGAGTCTTGCAGCTTGTCATAGAGCTGATGACCAGCTGGGTCATTGTCGGAGCCAACATAAATAGTGGCTGGCAGTTGCCCTTTTGTTTTATACATATTGACCGCCATATTCACGACACTTTCAACTTTGGTACCATCAACTGAGGCAATCATGCAATTAGTTAGCTCTGGGTGTTGTGTCCAGTAACTCAACGCGTCAATCGGTGACTCAAAGACATACAAGTCTTGAGGTTTACCCAAACTAAAATTAAACCCAAAATCTGATTGCGAATTAGCAGCAATCTTTTTTTGCGTGCCACGTTTACCGTAGTTTTTAAAATCAATTTCGGTGCCTTGAATACTAGCGCCAACTGCCTTACCGTTGCGTGCCCATTGAAAGATCAGATTGTTTTGTGAGTCCTGAAAAATGAGTCCCTTTTGGTACAGGCGGTCAACTAGATGAGGATTAATCCCTCTGGCCATGGTGAGGTAATCCCGCGCTCGATCAAAGCTATCAGCTCGTTTTAAGTAGTTATGATAGGCTGCCTTAGGCGCGGTCTGAATCTTTGTTTCACCGTAGTGCCCAGCATTAAGAAACTTGACAGCTTGATAAAAGCCTTTCTGGTCTAAAAAGGTGGTGGCGAATTCAATCGCACCACCACCTAAATTCTGGGAGTTCCATTTCCATAGATTCTTTTTTGCATCAATAACTAAGGAGTCGTGATCGACACCGCGGTAGTAATCGCGGGAATCCTCCTTGAGATCAATGCCAGCACTACGCGCAATCTCAACTAAGGACAATTTACGTGCACGATTGATTTCAGATTGCGTCAAACGCTCACGCTTACCGCTATTGAGGTTTGTTGTTTGTTCCGGAGCATCGTTAAGCGTTGCTTCTGCGGTCTGTGCTTGATCAAAACCTAATGCTTGCGCCGCTTGATCAGACAGCTCGATCGTATGCACACTGGCCTCATTGATTTCTTTGAGGGCTTGTGCCATCACTTTAGGATCTTTCGCCCAAGTGGCCACATATCCTAATGAATAGTCACCAGTGTCGATGCCAATGTTTTGCATGGCAATGTAGGCAACAGATTCGGCTTGCGCTTCTTTCCAAGCGCGTGGTCGATCAGCAAATGCCTGACCAATGCCATGTAACTGACTGTGGCCGTACTCATGAAACAGCGTCTTGAGTTTCATAGCCGCATCTGTTTCTTGTGGACTAATCACAATTTTTTGTGTGGACGGCCGAAAGAAACCACGAACACCCGGTTCATCAATAGGGACTTCACTGACCTTAACGTGACCTTCGGTATTAATGGCATCGACGACAGCGTGATATAAACGCTCCACGTTTTGGTGATCACCCAACCGCTCTTTAATAAAATCTGTTGCGGATAGTAAAGCTTTGCCGTTGGTTTGACTGACATCGAATACTGAGCCGTAGCGATAACCAACAATTGCTCGTTCAGCGGTCGTTTTATATTTGACCTGTTCTTCTGACGTGAGCTTCTTAACGATTGGCATGGTGATCTTGATGGCGTGTTCACCCTTGCGAATGTGACGACCTAATTTGTCCCACTGCTTAAAACCGGCAACCCGCGTTGCATTAGGATGCTGCATATTAATCAGGAGCACATTACGAACAGAGTAGCCATGGAAGGCAGCATTTTGCCGAAGGTATTGCTTAAACTTTTGAGTATCAGCAAGTGCGCTTAATTGTTCTGTGGCTCGCTGCGCCATCTCATGTTCCCAGGCTTTGATCTCAGCTTTAGTCCTCGCCATCTTCATCCTCCTCCTCCCATGTAACATTCTCTTCCGCACCAGGAACCGGCTTGATAATCGGTTCAAAAGCATACAGTGGTTGATACTGATTGTCGGCAACCTGCCGCCAAGCAACCCGTCTCATTTTGGTGGACGTTGGTTGCAAGCTGACGGTTGGATAATCGGCGAGGTTGTCAATCACAGGCAACTCACTGCCGAGCACTTGCATTTCATCTGCATAAATAGCTGGCATAATCATTTTCCTTTCTATATAGAAGACAAACAAAAAACGCCCTAGTAAAAGCGCGTCTGCTGTTCCTGTTTCTTCTTGTCTTGTTCACGTTCTCGATCCTGATCAGACTGGCGTCTTTGATACTCGCGTTTGGCTAACCGCTGTGCCTTGATATCGGCGTTGAAAATCTTTTGTAGGCCGTTCAAGTGATTGGCTACTGATGGTTGATGATGTGTTTGAGAAACAGCTTCTTGTTCGGTACGGTAAGCTGATATATCTTTTAAAATACTGTTACCCATCCGGGCATACAGTTCATGTAATTTGTTATCGGTGTAGTTTTGCGCACGGTTAGCTTCTTTTGTGCCACTGCCATACAAGGCTTCACGAAAACGTGTTTCTTGCGCGAGTAGTTGTTTAAATTCACCCAACTCCTCAGGCTTACAACGCGTCAAATAGTTTCGCGACATGGCATCTAACTGACCGCGATAGGGCTGCATGGCATTGTTATTGTACTTCCAAAGACGGCGATCACGGGGTAAGCTTTTGACCAGCTCTTGATACCTAACGGCAAAGTCTAGGCTGCTCTGATGACGCCAAACAGAACGCTGATCGGGTTGTAGTCGTTGACGAATGAGGTCACTGATCCGTGCAAGTGAACGATCGCGATCAACCATTTCGTTGGCAAAGGCCGCCTTGAAATGGTTCAAGATCTTCTTAGGTACATAACCTTTGCGCTGCCATTCTTGATAGGTCTCACCGTGCTTACCTTCGACCGTAACTCGTTTCCATTCACGGGTAGGTTGTGGCTCCACAATAGCAACGTGGATATGAATGTTGTCCGTGTTGCGGTGAATCGCAGCAGACCAAATAGCGGAATGTGTCATACCCATTTTACCGGTGAAGTCGTTCATGGCGACCCGGGTAGCGTCCCGCAACTTGGCTTCATCTAACTGTTTGGTCTTCGGATTGTAGACATTGTTTTCAGCTAGAAAGTCATTTCGGAAACTGAATACGGACTGCCACATGACTGACTGATGCTTTTGTGCAACGGTGAATTGTTTCTTTAACTGAACGCGTTGTGTTGGTGTTAGATGATCGTATTGATCAGTGAAGATGCCGGAAGACTTTTTCGGATTCTCCATGTAGTGGTTGTAGCCGTCAACTGACAGAATGTTTTGTTGGTCAAAGTGATCAATCCGAATTGCCTCGTCTCGATCAATGTAGTTGATGTAGCTGCCAAACTTCTTGGCATGGGCTGCGACAAAATCAGTCACATTGACAATGCCCGGTGATACTCGACTAGGCATCAGCGCCACCACCTCGATGGTGTACTTGGTTCGTTTGGCGGCGAATGTACTCGGTCTTAATCTGGTCACTGACAATCTGACGAGCAACCGTAGTTGGCTTCATTGTGTCATCGGGAATGGGTAAGTTATCCCAGCCGTTTTGAACGACAACACCGTCAAATAGTTTCAGCAAGACCAACATGTTACGATCGGTCATCGTCACTTTCTTTGTGGTGGGTTTGAGCTGCTTCATAACCTCCTGCACAATTTCATGGACTAGTTGTTGTTGCTGAGTAACTTGTTGGATCAGTTGATGGTGCTCATCCATTAAAGACTTGAGGGCAGCACTTAAAGTTTTAAGATCATTCTCATCCATATATTTTTGAACGTCCTCTGGATTAGCGAAGCCTTCAAGGTTGGAATCCAAAGTCACTGTTTTTCTAATTCTCACTAGGCAACCTCCTAACCGCGTCAACAAAATCAAGATAGGCTTTCGTATTTTGCTCAATGATGATTGCCATTTGTCTTGTTAGTTCGCGCAAATCGGACACATCACCACTGAGTAAGTGATCGGTTGCGTCATGATGAATGAGTTCGCGAAGATAGGCTTCTCGTGATAGATGAGCACGTTTAGCAGAAGATTCAATACCCGCCAAATCTTGCTCAGATAAATCTCTCACTTTCAATTCCGCCATTCTTTTTTCCTCCTTTAAAAATATGACGCCAACGAAAACGTCACTGCTTTGATAGCCACGCTTCCAAAATATTTGATTTGTTGAGCCTTAGGTTGTACTTAGCAAGCTCCGGATTTTGATTTAGTTCCCGTTGCTTTTCAGCTACAAGGTGATCCAACTTTGCGATTGCCTGATCGCTCAAGGTCATCATGACTCGACGTGTTTCGTTTTGTTTATCCATCTCAAAGCCTCCTTCATAGTGATGACAAACTGTCGCCTGGCAAACCCACACAGCGTTAAAATCGCGTCACGTTACCGGACGATTTTTGGTAAACAGTTGCGACTACTCTGGTCAAAACGTCAACGTTTTTCACCAGCCAAACGATCAGAAAAATTTGAGTTGCGAACCAACCGACCTCAAAAACGGCTCGATCGAAACAAGCGTATTTTTAGGGTGATCTGACAAGTCCTAAAATAAAGAAAGAGCATAAGGTAAATCTGACCCCAAAAGTGGGGTAAACCGCAGTGCGGTTTGATTTATGGTGGGGTCACGTTCCTAGTGAATTGTTGTATTATGAGATAAAATTCAACATTAGAAAAAAGACGATGTTGAATTTTAGAAGAAAATCCAACATTTATCAATCGCACCTAATCCCTTGTGCGAGTTGGCATACAGAGGATAGTGTTTAATATTTCTCCAAAATGCAACATTTGCCAAAAATGGCACCTGACCACGCGAACAAGCACAGTTTCGGTGTTGCACCGTTCACAACTCACTAGTGACTTGACGACAACACGAACTACACACGACGAGTTGCACTAACTGCAAGCGCACATGTGCACTCAATGATGAGCGTAATGTTGATAGCGCTTCTCGTAACTTTGAAGATTGTTTTGGGCCACCTTAATGGCACTTTGCGTGTCGCTGATGTCCTGTTTCTTGTCTTGTATATTCGTCTCGGTTTGCGTCATGCGTTGTTCAGTTGCTCGCTTTTGTTTGCCGACTTGCAAGTTGGCGGTGTCTTTTTGACGGGCTAAACTAGTCTTCAAAATTTGCAGATCATGATTGTATTGGACCAGCTTCTTTTCTAAGGAAGCGACTCGGTTAGTCGTGTTGCTGCGCAAAATCTTGAGGTAGTTTTTAAGATAAACGCTTTCGGTTAGGGACGTCACCCTGGCTGGATGGCGAAGGTCTAGGAGAACAAAATCAATGGCACTCGTGACCCCTGACAGGTCTTTTTTCGAACCTAGTTTGACAAACAAGCGGCCATTGTTGATCGCACTTTTCTTAAGCTTGACCACGTAATAATCATCGGCAATCTGTTTCAATTGGGTATGGAAGTCACTGCCGCTATGTGTCTTTTTAGTCACGACGACAGTTGTTAGAGGTGCCAGTGGGTCGATGGTGTTCTTGGTAACATAGAAGTACATGGCGGCGTTTTGCTTGTCCGTATCGACCCCAGCAAATTGAAATTGGTTGTTGCCTTGATCGAAGGTCTGACCAAGGCTGATTTGTTTGTTGTCGGTTTGGCGAGGCCATAAAACGATTGCAAAAATGAGCAAAGAAAAAGCTGCTAGGAGAATGCCAAGCAGTTTGACGTAGCGAAGACTGTACTTGTTTTTGTCTTGAAAGTGAATACCTTGATTCATCATTTTAATGTTCACCTGCCTTGCCACCAGCCAGCACTTTGTCGATTTGTTGCTCGCGATGACCGGTGTACTGCGTCACCACTTTGCCCTTTTTATAATGAACTAGGGTCGGTACTTTCGTGATGCCTAACGCTGCTGCCGCTTCTCTGTTTTGCTCATTAGCAACGCTGGCAAACTTGAGTTGTCCGGTCACTGACCGCCAGAAGTAAGTGCGATAAACTTGTTGGCACACTGGACACGTAGGACTGTAGTAGAGAATATATTGATCCTTCTTTTGTGCATTGATAGTGATCGGTGTTGCCACATTGATCATTGCCTTTGGTGCGTATACATAGAACGCTGATAGAGAAGCCGTAGCGATGACAATACCTATCACCGTATTGATGAGGAAATGTCTAAACGGATGCTTCACGGTGTCACCCCCGATAGTGCGCGATTAGAATCAAAGGCAGCTAATTTGTAGTCATTGCCAACCTTCCTGACCGTGCCTTGAAAAACCATCGTGGTTTTCTTATTTGTGTTGGTCTTGTTGTTACCAAGTTCATAACGTGCCATTAACAAGTAGTCGTCACCCTGTGGGGTGACATAAACGCGCAGATCGTTAATCGTTGATTCTTGAAACCCATTTGCGCTAATGGGTGTATCACGATCAGGCATGAAAGTCTGGATCGCCTCACCCGTTAGATAAGGTTTCATGGCTTCATACTGACCCATTGTGGTGGCCGTTTTAGGCGAGTACATGCCTTGCAACAGACCATTCATCATTGCTGTGATCTTCTGTGTTGTGTCTGTTAGATTGTCTGATTGAGATGATGTCGTGTTTGCTTTTTTACTCGCGCTGTCAGAGTTGCTTGACGCATGATTGACTTGATTAGAAATTTTAAGCGCCTCTAATTGCGTCTCTAATGATTCATTTTTAGACGCCATGATACGGAGTGCTTGTTTCTGCTGACTGATGTTTTTGTTGGCTGTATTGGCTGACGCCCAGCCATAGGCACCGGCACCAAGTGCGAGGATCATCATGACACTGACCAGCATTGTTTTACGATTCATGTTTACCTCCTTGTTCTATGGTCTGACTGCAAAGTCTGGTTCATAGTCTTTATAGGGACGAATGTGGCAGACGTCATTGGGTTCAGGTTCCTCGATTACTTGACCATCACCAGCGTAAAAAGCAATGTGATGTGACGCGCCATGATCACCATAAAAGATCATGTCACCTGGTTGTAGTTCACTCATGACAGGTTTACCGCCGTTGAATAACATCGTGCCTTTACTCTCCAAAGACACCGTGTATTGTGGGTAAGATTTATGCGTGACCTGCATTAAGACGTAACCAACAAAGCCGGAACAGTCCATACCAGTCGCTGGGGATTTGCCACCCCAGACATAGGGAACGCCAAGATACTTCTTAGCTTCGGTAATGATGGCACTCCCGTTACCCACACTTCCTGCACCAGAGTTGCACGTCGTTGCCAATGTGGCACTGGCATCTGCCCCAAATTCAAGCATTGTTTTTTTGACGGATGGTACCCAGTTGGCATTCAGTCCCGCGGGATCGTTAGCCGCGCCCACAGGACAGTAGACCGATCCAAGCTTCTCAACCGTTGATAACTGTCGCTCGACAACCAGGTTATGCAAGGTGGCTGCCGTTGCGTCGATGCCGGCTTCAATAGTCGGATATGAAATGATGGTGCTACCCGACATTTGTCCTGACGGATTGTTTTGATTACGCACGGCCGAACTTTTTCCCCAACCACTTTCGTGTCCCATGATGGACGCAAAAAGAGCAGGCGAAACGCCTGCCTTGTTGGCTGCTTTGATGGTGTAGTCAGCTTCATCTTTGAGCACGCCACTAGTAAAATATTTGGACCACGCTTGCTGATAGGTGTCTTTGTTGAAATTACCCGTGGCCAAAATGCTGCCGGTAATATCGCAGTCACTACCGCCACCTTTCTTATCGTTCAACCCAGCAAACATGGCTGCAATGAGGACCATGAACAAAACAAAAAGCAGTACGAAACTGCTTAAGCTTCCAAAGATCAAACGCAACAACCAACGTTTGCTAAGAGTTTTCACATCAGGCACCACCCTTGAAGATGGCAAGTTCTTGCTTCGTCACCTGGAAGTGCATATGCAGTTTTTCAGATCCTAGAAGGAACATTGCTTCACCTTTATCAAACTTAGGAATCTGTAAAAACTCGCTAGGTGACAGAATATCACCTAACAACTGGCGCAAAATACGTGGGTTCTTTTCTGTTCCAATGGTTGTCGCATCATGCTTCAAAACAATCTTGTATTGGCATAAGGTATAAATCTGCCTGAGCGCATTAATGGCACTGACCGTATCACGGTCTTGCGCATTGTCACCACTAGGAAACATCCGCTCCAACCGCTGTGTTGCTAAACAAATGGCACCAAAGGCTTTACGATCTTCTGACATGATTCGGACAAACAAATCGGCAACATATGCCTTGTTGGTGTTCAACAAGGTGTGACATTCATCAACGACCAATAAGAAGTGGTGAATATCCTCAAGCGATCGCTCACCGTCATCAAACGCCTTCTTTTCAATGCGTCCTTGTTTCATACAAACGTTGTAGCTTGAAATCAACGCATTATAAATCTGTAAGTCCTGTACTTCTTCTGGGTAAGAATCCGCAAGCGCTGAAAGGTCATAGGAAACCACCAACTCACCGTCATAATCAGGCAAGGTAGAATGCACATCAAACAATTCGCCATAAGTCTTCCGCAAATTGTTAAGGGTGACATAGATCTGATCTAGCAGTTTCTTTTCCATATCGTCCGTGCGGTTTTGCCGTTTTTGATCAACGAAGTCAATGAGTTGACTGAGCGTGGGATAATCATTGGCATCTCGCTCCGTAATAAAAGGCTTCTGAGTTAAGCCAATGCTGTCCCCTAGAAGCCCTAGTTGACGATACAAGCCGTCGCATTGGGTTGCGAAGTATTGTGCTTCCTGACCGCTGGCATCGTGATTAAACAAGCGATATTTCACACTCAAGTCCTTGAGATGAGCTTTGTAGCTGCCAACTGGATCAACTTCGTTGCTATCACCCACGGTCACACTTGGATAAACCTGCAACAGGTTAATTGTACCGTCACGACCATCTAAACTAACGACCTTCCCACCTAGCGCGTGTACCGTGTCTCTAAATTCACCAGATCGATCAAAAATACGCACCAGGTCACTCCGAATCGCGCGCTCCCAGATAATCTTTTTGAGCTGCGTTGATTTACCTGATCCCAGGTCGCCACTCAAAAACAGATTATAGTAAGTTCGCTGCTTATCGACTAAAAACTGATCCCAATAGACGGTTCCGCCAGTCTGTGTGTAGCCAAAATAAGACCCAAACGGGTCATTCAAAGAGGTTTGATTATGCGCAAAACTCAAGCCTAACACTTCACCGCTAAGCGGAATCCCTTCGCGCGCATTCTTCAAGTACCGCTGTTCACCAGCAGGTAGAAACATCGCCTGGTACTCTTCCATACCTTCACCGAGGAAGACTGAGGCCTTGAAGCTCATTTTGCGAATCTGCTTCACGACTTCGTTTACTTTACGTTCCAATTGATCACGAGTTGCCGCATAACAATACACTCGAATGTAGGTCTGCCTGATGACCTCACCGTCTTTACGTAGTGCTAAGCTCAATGATCGCAGCGGGTCAATTTCATTTTGAATCTCATCAGAATCGGCAATATTCTTCGCATGATCTAATTGCACCGTCAGTTCCGTAATAGCCTCAGCAATATTGTCAACAAAATCGGCTTTAGTATTATTGACCGTATCAACCGTTGTTGTTACTCCTGGGATTTCAGTTATACCTGTGAGCCAAAAGTCACTGAACTCCTCTGGAATATCAAAAATATGGATCGTCGTCATATAGTGATCACCCATATTCAGATAAAGTTCGTTGCGCGTATCAATACCACCTGCAGGTTGCGTTTTAAAAACAAAGTGCTGATCTAAATCAAGCTTCTTCAGTTTCACTAACACTCACCTCCGGATTATTCATCATTTGTAACATCTTCTCCTTTTCGGCAAGTCCTGCACGCTCAAAGGTATAAAGCGTTGAAGCATGCCTAGCTAATTCGAGATTTCTTTCTAGCTCCGGCACACTGTCGCCAAAGAACCAGATCCAACTGCTTAGCTTGCGATAGGTTTTTTCTAGCTGCTTAAGAACAGCTAGATCGTGTTGTAACAGCTCAAGATAAATGGGATTACGAGTCTGCTCAATTTTCCGCCGGAAATAAGTCTGTTGCCGTTGGTTGGTCTCTGGAAAATTCATATATAGTTCCTTGATCGAACCAGGGTATTGTTGATGTAACCCCCAAAGCTCACTCTCGATCTGATCAGCGTCTTGAACGGACAGTTCAAACAAGTCAAAGCTTTTTGGCTTGAACACGTCCGCGTAAAACAAAAGACCATTGTGAGCCAGCTTAATGTAGCCAGAATTAGTGATACCGACCACCGGATAAATACGACCGACGCCATCCTTGCGTTCCTTTTTCTTGGTTGCCTCTTTTTGGCGTTTACGTGCTTCAACAGCGTCAAACTTTGTTGCCACGATGCTCACCTCGCTTGAATAGTAGTTGTCTAATTGGATCGTCAATTGCATGGTAAATGACCCGCTTGCGCAGTAACAACTGTTTCATAACCTGCAAGTTGTTCTTTTGTGGTACACCGGATTGGATTCGTAACGCTGCAGTTAGCACAAACATTAAAATCAACCCAAACAACGCGACAGCCATGGGTGTTGTCACTATTAACACAACAAAAGTGACCCCGGAAACAGCACCTGCAATGAAGACATCGCGTATGGTCAGGAGTTTGTTGTATTGTCCTTTGACAATGAGACGGCGCGAATAAATCACCTTATGAGCCATTTAAGTCACCTCCTAAAGGTTGGCTGTTCATTATGATTTTGATATGAGTTCTTTGCACTTTGGATTACTTTGCGTGTATTGCTTGGAATGGCAGCACTGCGATTATAGGAACGCTGTGCCAACCGAACGGTTTGCGAATGCTTGGCAAGTGCCGGAACGACTCTGCCGCCCCACATTTGACCTAGCGTCCGTGTCTCAGCCGGAATCTGCTGTGGCGCTGAGCCAGTATCAACGGCTTGCGTTCCAGATTCTACTTGCGTACCACTATCTGGACTAGTATTCCCTATTGATGCTCGGTTTCCCGCCTGACTACCAACGTTGCTGGTCGCTGATTGGCCCCGGGTGTTAGTCCCAGTCGCAAAGTTTGATCCTTTAGGAGCCGGTTGCCCCATCGTACGTTGTGCTGTTTTAGGTTTTGAAAGCTCGCCTTGATCTCCTTGCATTGGTTCACTACCACTCAGTGAAGCCATGTCTGGCCCAGCTGCTGCTGGTGCCTCACTGGCTGGTTCTGTGCCACTCAACGAAGCCATATCTGGACCAGCTGCTGCCGGCATCTCACTTGCCGGTTCAGTGCTACTGAGCGAAGCCATATCTGGCCCCGTGGCTGCTGGTGCCTCACTGGCTGGCTCTGTACCGCTCAACGAAGCCATATCTGGACCAGCAACGCTCGATGAAGTTGGATTACCGTCTGTGCCACTTTGTTTGCCAAGCGCTGGATCTGTTGTCGCTGGTGTTTCCAGATCAGGTGTCGCTGCGTCTTGTTTTGCGGCTTCTGCGCCAATGCCATCAATGGATGGTTTACTATCGCTAGAACGATTACTCTTATTGCTCCTAAACGCATTTGCAAAACCAGCACCATATCCCGCCGCACGAGCAGCGCCATGCGCCGTTGCGTGTGCCGCATTGTTGACACCGTGTGCCATACCACGACCCAGGCCACCAATAGCACGGAGTCCCATCGCACCACCAACAAGGGTTGCCCCAATACCACGCGCGCCGGCATCCATACCAAAAAGACTCATCACAATGTTTGGCCCATTAATCAAAAACATAGCACCGGCGATAATTCCTAAGCACTGTGCAAATGGACTTTGTTGATTTGCTGGATTGGAAAGTGCGTTCGTCCAAAGCGTAAATAGCTGCAACATCACGGAGGTTAAAAACAGCACAATGAAGGTATCACGTAACTTTTGGATTAAAGCTAAGTTACGTTTCCCGGAGTCAATATCCGATAAAGCCATACCTTGCGCTAACATTGTTGTAAAGCCTATCTCCATACAAGATAGAAAGACTTTGATGATGACTAACACAATGGCAATTAGGTACGCCCCTAATTCAAAGGCTATCAAGAATGGGTGGAACGAGTAGCGATAGTACGTGGTGTCATGAAAAAAACCATGCATGTTACGCAAGTCGTACATACCATCCTTGGTCATGACCAACTGGTTATCCATAACATCATTTCCGGTTTTCGAGAGTTTGGAGCCAATGTGCCACCATCCGCCAGAATCCATGGTTTCATTTATATCTAAATAGTTGATGTCATTGATTGTTTTCATGCTGGTGCTGGGATTCGGCTGCAGAGTTTTCCAACCAGCTTTATCAACCAGCACCAAGTCCGTCATGTTGTTAGAAACAATGGAAACTGCTGGCGGGGAATTTTTTAACGATGATCCAACTCCCGCAACGACAAGGCCCGATAATGTTGAAGTTAGCGTACCAATCCCAATAAAAATGAGAAGAGCCACAATAAGATTGTTAAACTTTTGCTGTAAGTCGCTTTTGGCTCGATGAATCATCATTAATCCAGCCCAGGCAATTCCTAGTGTTCCTAAAACCCAAAAAACTGGTTGATAGGTAGCCACAAAGCCAGTGACGTCCTTTGAGTTCCAAAAGTCGATGAGTTTAAACGCTTGACTGTACATGCTAGTTAATCCATCCGCCGCGTTTGCCATCATTTTAATGATTTGCCAGCCTATCCAGCGTAGGCCATCGCTTACCCAACTCGCAGTGTGTAAAACTGGCTGAAATTTCTCTAAAACTTCGATTGTGTTCAAGTATTGTCACCTTCTTTCTTTTTGAATGCGTCTAACTTTTGATAGGCAAAATCCAGTTGTGCAGCAAAGTCTTTCATAGCTCGCCGAGCATTGAGCCAATGAGTCATCGCTTCAACAGAATCTAGGGACTGATACTCAGCGTAGTCATCTTGTGTGAGCAACTCTTGAACGCCCTTTTCAATCATCTGTAGTTGCGATTTGCTAAACACAACTGCCAAAGGTGTGGCTTGTTGATCAATCTCTGTAGTGATTTGTTTTTGAGGGTCTTGAGGCTCCTGAACCTGCTGCGTTTGTTGATCACTACCTTGATTTGGCTTCGAATCATGCGTTGGCTTCTGTGAACCCACAGCTGGCGTTTCTTCGGTCTCTTGTTCCGTATTTTCATCAGTTGTCGCTTGTTCAGACACATTTTGTTCTACTTGCGGCTCATCGTTTTCGGCATTGAGCGAATGACCATTCACTTTAACTGTGATTTCAGGATCATCATTTTCATTCTGCGGTTCAATCGTTGTCACGGTAATATCCAGCAACAGTTTTTTGAGATCAATGTCGTTATGTGCTGGCTTCTTGTCGCCATACAACTCGGAAAAAGTTGCTTGGTGATTAAACCGTGTCAGATATTCAAACGAAAATGGTAACTCAGTGCCCTCATCCGGGTTGGCATGAATCGGCCAAGCTGTAATTGAACGATTCTCAAGATCAGACCGTTGCTTGCTGCGAATTAGCACCACTTCGCCTTTTCTGAGTCGAAGCAACTCATCGGGCATCATCAGTCTTCTGGTCTCTTGAGACTCGCCAAACGACTTGTCCGTGTCCATTGGTGCCCCGTGACGCGATGGTGCAATCACCGTTGTTTGTCCAATTTGTTTGGAGAAGTATTCTGCATCATCGTAGTTATCAGCCAAAATGTCATACTTGTTGCCACAGGCACCCATTATTTCAGCAGCGCCTTCCTTGCCATAATTGGCCTTCAACTGTGCAATCGACTGCAAAATCAGGTAGTAGATCAAACCGCGTCCACGACCAACGTTGAGATAATGTGGTAATCCTTCAATACGTGGTAAGTTACCCAGCTCTTCATACAGGTTAATCACCCGTCGGTTGAGCTTAGAATCCGCCGCGAGCGTTGCCATTTTAGCCAGCACATAACCTACCTGCGATAGAAAGGTCGCCACTAGTGAGTAGTTCGAGTTGTCGTAATCTGGATAGATAATAAAGAAAGCCACTGGTTTGTCACCAGTGGCTAAATCGGCAATGTTAAAGTCATTTGTGGCCGTTAAGCGGCCAATGTTACTAAAGGCGTAGTTCTTAATGCCTGCCATTGTGCCAGTAAAGATACCGCTACGGGTAATACCTTGAGAAAATTGAATCGTGCCATACTGCAATTTGGCTGGATCACCAGAGGGCAACTTGGAGAAGAACTTGTCCAGTTTGGTCATGCCATTCTCATCTGGATTAGCCCCTAGTTCACTCAACATCGTGGTGACAGTATACATCGTGATTTTCTCAGGTGTATGTTGATCAAAGCAGACCTTACATACCGCTAGAATCAAGGCGTTTAGCAGTGAAATAGACGACTGTTCCCACATCGGTTCCTTTGCATTCGGATTGTGGAAAATACTGTAAGAAAAGGTATTGCACAACATCTGCGCATTATCAAAGTCTCCAGCAGCGTACGCTTGTTTCACTAGCTCAAGTGGGTTATAGGCAATCGAGTAAGTCGGATCAACTAGGTTTAAAGCCGCAACTCGATAACCACGTGCCTCAAATTCTGCTTTGGTGCTACGAAGCATTTCGCCTTTAACATCGGTAATAATGACAGAGTCATGGACGGATGCCCGCATAATGAAATCCAGCACTGGCAAGGAGAACAGCGTTGTCTTCCCACCACCTGGCCCAGCCACAGCAACTGTATTGGTGCCACTGGTATCTACTAGATCAACGCCATGGTGCTGGTCGGCTCCGCGATACTGCTGCAAAACTGTCTTCAATTCATATTTATCCATTTGATCCTTTTTAATATGAAGCTGAGGTACCCCTGACTTACCCACATATGGATAATCATTTAATGGAATGGCGATACTTGCGGCCGCCACCTCAGCTACCCGTGCAAAGCGTCCGGTGCCTTTTTGTCCAGTATTAATGGACTGAAAGGCTTTGCGCCAACGATAGGTGCGTATGAGTACATAAATGACCAGTGCAACTAGGCCAACCAAGTACAACAGTGCTACCAGCAGATAGGTGAAATCAGGCCATAAAAAATTAGCCGGATGTAGCACCGTTGAGACAATTGTTTGTAAACTAGGTGCCTGTTTCATCAGTTTTAAGAACATTGACGGAATATGTGTCAACCAATTAAGGATCAGCAGGCCACCTATCAACCAAAGTCCTGCAATCACGATTAGAAATCGTTTATTACCAAGCGCTTCACGCCACTGCCTTTTTTCGTGGTTCATGCTGACCTCCTTTCTGTTACGACCTGTTATTCGTGACGACTCGCCATCCATTCCACTAACCGCCAATACACCCTTCTAAGTCTTTGATAAGCGATTTTGAGCACATAGAGTGCTAATGCCACGATGATCGTTATGACAATTAACATCAGTGGATCCTCTTTAATCCCATATATGTCTTGTTCGATGATATGCGCGTAGACTGCCAAAACAAGCAGTCCAATCATGATTCCCCATCGAGGAAATATGACGCGCAAGCTTTGCACAAAAAAGACCGCACATACTAGCGCAGCTGCTGTAAGAACAAATTGATATAACTGGGATTGCGTCAATAAAGCAGCGGGCAGTGCATGATACAGTAACACCAGTGCCAACAGGCTTACAATTAGCCCAAGCGCACGCTCACTGTGCTGCCGCAACGTGATTGGCTTCATTTGGTCGGCTGAAACACCCGTCTCATAGATAATCGTTGCTGTTTTACACCACTCTCCTGCAACCGATATGCCAATCACCTGATAACCGGCCGAGATCAGGTATCGGGTGGTTTCATTAACACGTTCATCGAGGCCATCGCTGGTAAAACTGGAAATTGTTTTTATCGCTCGCATTTTTCCTCCTAGTTGAAGCCTCCTGGTAATACATTGCTGTAGTTCGATGAATCTATGGGCGTGTCATTTGCCACCTTTGGTGGGTTAGTTAGCTGATCATCAACCACTGGCGCGGCCTCTTTGACGATTTTGACGAAACTGGCGGCCATAATGAAGTATCTGGTCGTTGATTGCCCTGGTGCCTCACTGAACACACTGGCGTCAAAGCGACCAGTGATCAAAACACGATCACCCAGCTTAACGTTCTTAACGAAGTCTGCGGCAGTTTCGTTATAAAGTTTAACGGGAACATTGACCTTCTTAGTACGATCTTGATGATCTCGAATACATTCCAAATAGGCAGAAGCAGTTAGGAAATCCTGATTTTGACGGTGTTTCACATCGGTTATGACGGTTCCTGATAATTGAACACTATTGATGTCTTCCATGATGTCCTCCTATTCCACTGTGACCACAATGGTCTGTTGCGTCTGTTGTCCATTCTGATCAGTTGCTGTGTAAGTCAGCGTATAACGACCTGCCTTTTGCGTATTAACCTCACCCACATAGGAAATTGTTACTGGGCCGTTAGTTGACGTTGCACTCACACCGGTCATGGGATCAAAATGATCCCCCTGTTTAATGGTCTGATCTTGTAACCCTTTGAAAACTGGCTTTTCAGCAACCACATTAATGACACGATCCTTGGTAGTTACATGGCCCCACTTGTCAACGTACGAGTACGTTACCGACTTTTGTCCTAGTGTTTTGGTATCACATGCTGTCACCGTGAAATCACTAGGGGTCGCACTATACGGGTCACTAACGGAGACCCCTTTGCGCAAATCTGGCGTTGATCCTTGTTGAACCGTCAGTGCATCAAGTCCTGAAAAACTGGCGTCTTTAGCATAAACCGTGATGTTAATGGTCTTGGTTGTTTGTCCACCATCATGATCTGACACGCTATAGGTCAGTTGAGACGTTCCTAACTTAGTTGTGTCAACGTTGCCTGTAACCTTAACGTCCCTCGTAAAATCGCCATCTTGCACATCACTTGCCGTAACATTTGTCAGGGGATCAAATGAAGTTCCCACTTCGATTGTTTGATCGTCTGCACTGATAACTGGCAAATCATTGGCTACCGTAATCACGCGCTTCGCGCTGGTTGTTTGACCGGCACTGTCGGTTACCGAATAGGTCAGGGTGTACGTCCCCTCTTTGCTTAGATCAACATTGCCCGTCACCTTAATGGCCTTAGTAAGATCGCCATCCTCTTTATCAGAAGCCGTCACGCCATTGAGCTTATCAAAAGTACCGCTATGCGACAGCGAAACTGTTTGATCCTCCGGAACATTTAAAACAGGGGCCGTATTTTGATCCGGTTGAACAGGATTAACTGGATTTACGGGATTAACCGGGTCAACTGGGTTAACAGGATTATCTGGGTTGTCCGGGTTAACTGGTGTAATTGGATTGACAGGTTTGTCTGGGTCAACCGGCTCTACGGGATTAACTGGTGTCGGCGTTTTGCCACCATCGTTAGTTTTACCTTGATCAGTTTGTGACGTGTCTGTTGTGTCATTGGTCAGCGGCTTTACGCTAGCCGTATCATCGCTATTGTCGTTCAAAGATTTGGGTGGCTCAACGACCGCTGTAGCCGCTGCCAGTGATGCTTTGGCTGCTGGCGTATCTAAGGCTTTCGCAATAGTCGCAATTGGATCACTATCCAAGATATTGTTGGTTGCCGATTTGAAAGCATGATCTTCATTTGAAGTTGAGGTACTACTCTCTCCTAGGGCCTGGTCAATAATATCGTTGACTGTATTCTTGCCCTTCTCCTTCTTAGCTTGGCTACCTTTGGATGCTTTAGGCTTCTGCATCTTTTTCTGGTAAGACGAGGTGTGAGTGGCCTGTTGATCACTATGTGCTTGTGTGGCAGCCCAAAGGCCACCAGCTCCTAGTAGCGCAACGGCTGTTGTTGTGATGATGATATGACGTTTCTTATTATTCGTTTGTTGATTCTTCATAGGGACTCTTCCCTCCTAATGATTTTCTGAGTGCTAACCAGTTGTGCTGATCTTTGAGTGCTTGTTTCCGATCTGTTTCAGAGAGTTTTGGATTATTTGCGTCCGCTTTAGCCTTCTCATAGGCAGCCTGATAGGTCTTACCAACTTCAAGCACTTTGTCGGCATCTTTATTGTTCATGGATTTCGCAAGTGTCGCCGCTTGATCCAACTTTCCCTCATGAATCAACGCGAGAAAGATCAGCTGTTGCAGTTGTGGACTCTTTATTTCTGAATTGATGGTTAAAGCATTCTCTGGTTGATTCTGGTAAATATAACTGATAGCTAGTTTTACCTTTCTAACTGCCGTTAGATCCGCATCTTGGCTTACCGAAATGACCGTTGAAAACTTCTTCTGCATATAAGCCAAATCGAAGCGTCCATTATTTGATGGGTACTTTTGGACAAACGCAGCTAGCGATTTTTCATCATCGTCCTTGACTAACCTGGCTTCAATATCGCGATGCTTACTGGGATAAAGCTTTGCAGCTTGAACGTAAGAAGCATTCTGAATAAGCGTTTGATAACTCGGCACAGGCTTTGGCCTCATCAAAAAGAGCATAAAAATAGCAACGACTAGAATCGTTGCTGCTGCTAGCACAAAGCGCTTTATAATTTGTGCAGATAACCTTATTTTTGGCCGCTTCAATTGTGGAAATTGCCACATTGGTTTCTTTCTTGCCTGCCGCCGTAACGGGACTGGCTTTGATTTTTGCGGTTTTTGCTTTGCAGCAGCTGGCGCTGAGCTTTCCGCTTTACGTACTGCTTCTTCCTCTTTGGAGACAATTGGTTTGAGATGATGAGCCTTTTCTTGACAAGCAACTACTGGCAAGGTTTCTTGGACTGCTTTTGGCTGTTCCTCAATCGTTAGTTCCTGTCTAACTCGGTCGGAAAATGCTTTAAATGCTTCAGGCGATTGATCACTCAAGACGGTTTGGTAGGCATGATCTAGAATCAAGAGAAGGTTATGCAGCCAGCCTTGTCCTGTGCCAATTGGAAGATTATCTTCATACTCAATGCCGTCCTGACCAATAATTTTGAAGTTCACATCTTCCTTGAAGTGATGTTGAATCGCATAATCGTCAGCCGCACTAATCATCTTTTCGGCTTCGGATAAAGACAGTTGTCTCTTTTTCTTTAGAAATTGACGCAACTTTCTTGAACATTCAAATTTAGCGTACACGGCCTTCTCCTTTCTTTTAGAGTGAGGCTTATTCAGACCGAATTAACCTGCCAAGCCTTGTAACCAAGCAACTGCGGCAGAAGCGAAAATAACTACAATCAGCCCAATAGCAACATTGGTCATACCATCACGCGCCTCGCGGATTTTCTGTTGATCCTTGGTCATGTGAGCAATACCCATTAAGCCAAACTTGACTGCCGCATAGCCGCCGGCAATGGCAATAATAAAACCTAAAATAGCGCTCAATAAAGCGATGACTTTTCCTTGCATATTAATGTCCTTCTTTCATATTGAGATTCTTGAGTGCCTGTAGAATCAGTTTTCGATGGCTCTCAATCTCATCAGTCATTCTTTGGTAAAGCCAGTCTTCATATGCGAGATTTTGTTGTTTCAAAATCTCCGTTAGCATTTGTTTCTGATTGTTCATTTGTGCCTTACTAATTGCCATAACGACACCTCCTTATTTTTAATGCGACTCAACAAATCGCTGAAAACCGTTTTGCGGGCGAACATAAGCCACGATCACGCGATCTTTACTTGGTAACACCCGCACAATCTCACCAATACAAGTTGTATCAGGCAGAATAGGCCACCCCGTTTCGATACTTAATACGGCATGCCGTAGTTTCAGCATCAAGGCTTTCTCCTTTGGATGTGGAAATCTAATTTCAAGAAGGCCGTTTTTCCGTTTAGCTTCCTTGATGTCTTTTGTTTGAAGAACCAAATTGAACATACGATCACCTCCTATATCAAGTTTTTAGGAACGGACTTAATGCGCTCTCCGCTAATCACTAAACTGCCGTCTCTTTTTAATTCCGCTGACCCCACCTTTAGAACCAAAACGTTTTTCAGCTGGTTAGGCGGCTTTATATTGCCAATCACCACTGTCATACCTGGCTTAATTGGATAATCCGTGTGGTCCTTAACCCATGAAGCTTGGATTCGATAAGAAAGAGCATCACGATCTTTCGAAATTAACTTCAAATTGCGATCATGTAACCAAATACCTACAGATTCAGCCATGTTCAGTCTCCTTTCTTTAGCGCAAAAAACACCTGCAATTAGCTGGCATTTGGCGTTCATTATTTTGGCGTTAGCCAAGGCCGCTTCGTGGAATCGAACCACGTTTCCCAGTAGCGGCATTTGTTGTCCAGCGACAAACCATTAAATTGCGCAACAGAGCACAACTTTGGTAAAATGGAGGTACGTTAATACCTAAGAAAAGCGCGCCCTAGGGCGCGCTTTTTGCTTGTTGACGATGTTTTTCAAGAGCTTCCTGTCGTTCCTCTTTACGAGAACACAATCCGCTAATCCGAATAGCTGCAAGCTCACACAAAAAGATAAAGCCTAGTAATACCCAGAAACTGCATTTGAAAATCAGCCACAACATCTTAATCTCTCCTCACTTTTCAGTTTTTGAATTGTAGGACGGTAAAAAGCCTGAATCATAAAGTCTTTTCTCAGTAGCAATCAACCGACGCACCAATGTTGAGGGGCGTTCCTTAGTAACCTGACAAAGTGCTTTAAGCTGCTGCTTCTCTTCTGGCGTCAAGGTGATTTGGTAGCGTTGATTATTTTTGCTGACTGTCATCTTTCCTCCATTCAAAAAATGCCATCACTTCTCCTGACTAAGTCAAGAAAGTGATGGCACTTATATGTTGTGATTTAACGCATTTTATAACTAAGTAACAGGCTTATCATCAATAAGATGCTGCAAGTGAATGAGGCTGCTTGCAGTAAAATCGCGTACCTGGTAACAAGCATTCCCGCGATGATTAGAATAATTTGGATCACCGCAACAATGATCATAAAAGCTCGATTGTACCGTCCCGCTTGCGTGGTGATTTTTTTCTTGCGAGTTAACCAAATGATGACCAATATCAAAACGATCGTTAGTAAATTCCAAACTGCTACAAGCATGGTGCACGCCTCCTTTTAATCATATTAAAGCCGTTTGTGCCTTTACAGCAACATAAAAACCCCGACCGAGTTAGGTAGCAGTCAGGGCTCTTTGGAGATGATTAAATGAAAAAAGTTTGACACAGCGCGTGACCTGTTTTCCGCCAGGTCTCTGGTGTTCGTCTACAGCTCCGGTTTATAGGAATGGATCGTAATCGTTAGTCGTCATCAGTTAGTTGCCGGCGCTTGCGCACTTTCAAAATAGCACAAAACTCGTTCTCTTTCCAAAGCTATTACAAAAAAATAAGATTCGCTCCTTTCCAAAATCAACTGCAATGTTGCCGGTAGGAATTGAACCCACGCAAGCCACCAGGGGCAACAGAACCCCCACCCGAAAGTGGAGGAGAAACCATTATGCTTGACGCTTCTTATAAATCTTGAAACCTGCAAACCCTGAAACAAGTGCTACTAAAGCAACACCCAAAGCAGCGAGTACGTTATCATGCGCATCACCGGTTTGTGGCATCTTTGCCTGATAAGCAACTGACTTCGGTGCCGGAGTGCTTGGTGTAACAGGCGTTACTGGTGTTTCCGGCGTCTTTGGCGTTGTAACATGGACGGTTTGATCCTTGTCATTCAAATCTGCATGAGAAGCAATCTTCTTGTTACCCAAATACAGATCTTCAAAGACAACCACATCGTGACCACCGAGTTCGGAACCATCAAAAGCAAAATGAACCGTAACGTCTTGGACACTGGCCTTGGCAACAAAAGTTGTTTCGGCTGTGACAGGCTTACCATTAACGATCAGGGCCTTTCCGGTTGCCTTATCGTACAGTTGCCCCTTAACGGTGTAAGTCTTACCTACAATCAAACCTGTCGCGTGAACGACATCATCAATTGTCATTTGCTTATTAGCATCGACTGATTTTTGACCGTTGCTGGTTGCGGTTGTGTGAACCGTGACATCTTCGGCGTTCACAGCCGTGTAAGAAAAGGCCTGACCGTCATTATCTAACGTAATGCCGTCTTTCTGGAAGCTACCAGTATAGCCGGCCAACGTCTTGGTTTCTTTAAGAGAGTACGTCCGGTTAGCGACAATGTTAAATTGTGCATTGCCATCCTTATCCGTAACAGCCGTTTGCTTGTTACCGAGATTGTCCGTTAAAGTGAATTCAACACCAGCTAAGGCTTTGCCATTCTGGTCAACCTTATGAATCTTAACAATCCCTTTTTCAAGCGTGTTCTTGGCGGTGTATTCGAAGGTTTGACCATCCTTCGTCAAGGTAATGCCGGTCTGCTTAAAGCTACCTTGATACCCTGCTGGGGTCTTAGTTTCTTCAAGTGTGTAGGTGCGATTGGCAAGAATCTGGAATTGTGCAATCCCGTTTTTGTCAGTAACAGCGGTCAATTTGCCACCCAGGTTATCTGTCAAAGTAAATTCGGCACCAGCTAAAGCTTTGCCATCCTGATCAACTTTGTGGACTTTAACTGTGCCTTTGTTGATCTGGTTTTTAACCGTATATTCGAAGGTTTGGCCATCCTGCTTGAGGGTAATGCCAGCTTGCTTGAAGCTACCTTGATACCCCGCTGGGGTCTTGGTTTCTTCAAGGGAATAAGTCCGAGCACCGAAGATTGAGAACTGAGCATTCCCGGTCTGATCAGTTGTCGCCGTCTGCTTATTACCCAAACCATCAGTCAAAGTAAACTCGGCACCGGCAAGTGTTTTACCGTCCTGATCAACTTTATGGACTTTGATCAGGCCAGCGGCACGTGTCCACTTAGCCTTATTACCCGCTAATAGGGGCTTGACCACACCTGTGACCAGTGAAATACTGTCCTGATACTTTTGTGCAGCGTCATTGTAAACGACGGGCACAATGGCCTTGATGTTCCCGTTAATGTCAAACGTCAGATCTCCGGTCGGAGTACTGTCTGGAATCAACAGTGAGAATGCCTGACCAATGGTGACGGTGTTGTTGGCAATCGCATTGCCATTGGCATCAACGACTTTCATACCAGCAACCTGATTCTTGAAGTTCAAGGTTGCGGTACCAGCCTGATTGCTTTGGACGGTGTAAGTGAACTTGTGATAGCCTTGCACGTCAGTCGCCCCTTGTGCTGCTAGGGTCATCGTCGTGTTGGCAGTATCGCTATTGTTCATCACATTGTTGTAAACCTTGGTTGCGGCTGCTTTAACCCGGTTAACGGCGGCTTCACCATAGGGTGCATAAATACCATCGGCGAAATCACCTGGCTGTGACGCTTGCCAAACAATCTGATTCCAGTTAAAGTTACCAGCTAAAATCCAAGAAACCGTCTGTGTTGCATACCAGGCTTCTTGATCAGTCAAACCGGAAATCCCCCAGTAACCTTGATCAGATGCGGGGTGATTATTGAAACCATATTTAAATAACCGGTACTGCGCATCCGAACCAAGTGCACCCTTATTGCCGGTTTGTCCAATCGGCGTTGGCCGTTCAGATTCCAGGCAATAGGCATAATTACCAAGCGAGTTCTTAAGGGAATCAGAAATCATATAGTTCAAGCTGCCATCAGCTTGCCGCACCATCATGTAACCCGCCCCATCAGTATTTGCGGCGAATGCGCCTTGACTGAATGTCATGGACGCAGGCACATCGGTATCCGCCGCCGCAGACACATGGTTGAGTTGACCGCCAACAAGTCCCAGCGCGACTGCACCAGTAAACAAGGCGGCCTTTAGCCATTTATGTTGCATGTTCTCTCCTTCTTTCTATTAGTTATGATTCAAATCTTTGTTCTTCTTCGATACCAGTTCACATCAGCACCACCTCCCAAAAGGCACAAAAAAACAGCCAATCTAGTCGATTGACTGTCATAGAGCTATTTAATTTTAATGAAGCCTTACCGGACTGCCACTGCCATGCCAGTTACATTAAAGGCATTCTCAAAAGTGCCAGCATTGATCCACCGGGCACCAAAGACGGGATCAACGACATGATAAGCGCCATCTTTGAAGCCATCGACATTGACAACATGACCGTTCCAAACCGCGCGACCCCAGGACGTTTGTTTAAACTCTGGCGTCTCATAATCGTAGGTAATCCAAGCAACTACCGAATTACCATTGGTAATCTCGCGTTTGATGCCAGCGGTTCCCTGACCACTAATATTAACCGCTTTAGAGCCATATTTAGCCGCCCATTGAACAACTGGTGCTGCCAACATGCCTTGATAAGTACCGTCAACATTGTGGCGCCATTCACCTGAGTAGCCGTCATAAGGATTATTGTCAGCCGATAGTGGCATGGTCTGAACGAATTGACTCAGATTCTGCTTGGTGTAGCCCTTGTACAGCAAGCCTTCAAGAAGTGATGAGCCTTCACACAACATCGTATTGCCTTGACTAACAAATGGAACCCCTAGCACCTTCTGGGTCACGACCGGTTCTGACGGTGTTGAAGGTGTCGATGGCTTTGATGAGCTTGAGCTTGATTCCTGACTGCTTGACGACGATGAAGGCGTCACTGAACTAGAGCTCGCGCTGCTTAATGAATTGGCATTCGTTGATCCTGATTCCTTGCTGCTGGAAGATGCTGACGAAGCACCCGAATTCGTGGCCTGCGATGACGATGAAGCAACTGAACTGGCGGGTTCTGACGGTGTGGTCGTTGAACTTTGTTCATTCGTCGCAGAACTAGCCGTCTGACCTGCCGCCTGCGTGACTTTTGAACCAGAAACGGTTGTTCCTACTGACTTGGCAGGATCAACCTTGTCCTGTTGCTGAATGGTTGATTGCCCGGTCACTGTCCCATCAGGTGCCATCATGGTGGCAGTGGCTGTTCCCGCTTGCGACCAGTCCAAGGTCAACGTTGCGACCATCATGATGAAGCTTGGATTAGCAGCACCATCATTTAACTGGGCTAACTTGGCAACCGTGATGTTGGTTCGTTGTGAGATCGCCCACAACGTATCGCCCCATTGGATGGTATAAACCTTCTGGCCTTTAGAAATTTGGATCTCTGCCGGTTTACGCGCTGTCCAGGTCGCAGCTTGAACGGGACTAGCGGCTAGCACTAAACCACTTAGGACGGTTGCTGCAATGGTGCTCATACTAACAAGTTTGGTCATTTTCATTTTAAATATCCCCTTTTGATTTGATTTGAACACTGCCATAGAAAGTATATTTAACGCTTATTGTTAGTGATCACGCCCCCTTACATAGTGACGCCAGCCATACCAGCAAAGCACAATGACGGCAATTAGAATGACGAAATGGATTGGCATCAAATTAACAAGTCGTCCTCCTATTCGCCAAGCAAAACCGCGAAAAAGGTAACTAACAAACGTATGTAACAAGCCCGTATCATGGGTTGGTTGCCATCTACTGACTAAAGTTGCAACTTGAATCACCCTCTCAGCTCCTTTCTGACAACAAAAAAAGCGGCCATCGTTAATATCGCGTGACTGCTTTCATTGACTCAATATTAAGAAATGGCGACCGCAAACTTCATGTAACTATAGGCCGCATTGAAGGCGCCTTTACTGATCCAGTAAGTACCGTTTTAAGGATCAACAATGTGCATGGAATCACCGTTGTAACCATCGACAGTCACCACATGGGCATTATCAATACCACTTCCCCAGTCATAACGATGCCATTGTGGCCCTTGATAATTGAGCGTGACCCAAGCAACGACTGGATTACCTGCGGCAATTTGACTGATGATGCCATCTAGACTGCTACCACTGATGTTTGACGCCCCGCCAAAGCCAGCAACCCAAGGGGTAAAGGCACTTGGAAAGATCGATTGATAAACGCCGTCAACAACAGCATACGGGGTGCCACCAAAGCCCTGGTAAGGATTGCCGTTCGCGGCAATCGGCATGGTCTTGAGAAAACTAGCTAAGCTCATGCCTGTCGCATGGCCTTTATAGTGCAAGGCTTCTAGTGCGCTGGCTGCTTCACAGCCCTCCGGCGCTCCGGCTGCTTCTTGGCTGATGAAGGAAACACCTAGCACTTTGCTGCTACTTGGCTAGAGGAAGCTGCTGTTTGGGTCGCAGCTAATTGCGAATCGCCTGCAGCTGCCTGCTTCTTAGCCTGCTCGGCTTGTTGATCTTTAGGCAGGTTCTTGATGGCGTCGTCTAATTTTGGTAAGTATTTATCCTTGAATGCTTTAACGCCAACAGCATTGATGGCATCACGAGCCTGATCAATTTTCGTCTGATCTGGATCGCCGGACGTAGCCGCTTTAACAAGTGCCACTGCTTTGACTTCACGATCAAGCAGTGTTGCCTTGTCCTTAATAGTCGCCGCAAACTTAGCTTTATGTGCTTGTAGATAAGTAAAATCATTATTGAAGGCTTGAATCTTAAAGCCCTCGTCTTTCAGCACCTGATCTTCTCCAAGCTCAGTATTAAAGGTATCTTGGACGGAAAAGATTTTCTTGGCCGCCTGCAGTTGTTGTTGATCGACTTTAAATGCCTTCTGTTGTGCTTTCGACAAATCGCCCGCAGCTTATACACTTTATCCTTTTGCGTGTTAGCCTTAGTCAATGCCGCTTCGCTGAGCTGCTTAGCAGGCATCTCATACTTGCTGTCAGCGTAAAGGCTTTTAACCTGCTTGGTTAAGCGCGTCAATTGCGGTTGTCCCGATGTTTTGGGCGTTGATGCTTTAGCCTGATTACCACATCCGGCTAAAAGTACCTAGACACTAAATGATCCCACCCGTTTTTACCATCATTTTCATTTGTTTCAGCCTCCTGTTCAGAATCTTCTTATGCATGATGCTTATAGCAAATTGCTATCAATGACGATCGTCCTTGCATCGTCCTCACCCTTCAAGACTAACTTTTCCTTTTCAACTAATTCATCATGGAAATCAGCCAAGTCATCTGCTTCTAGCAGAATTTCAGCGGCTTGATCAAGTGATACCTCATGTGGCATCAAATCATCTATCGCATCATCAATCTCATTTTGATAGATGCGCTTAGCCTCTTCTGGAGTGTCTGCCGCAATCAACGCATAATAATCATGATGATCAGTGTCAAATTCATAGAATCGCATGATGATTGCCTCCTATCCGCCATTCCTTAATTGGATGGTGTCGTCGATATTCCCATTCCTGTTCTGGCAACTCTGGCTTAATCTCCTCAGTCTCCCCTGGTCTTAAAGCCGTCATGTAATAACCATGATCAACAAAAGTATAACGCACGCCCTTTTCCAAATGTGGTAGAGTCTTCCCCACACCATTAACAAAAGGGACTTTTGTCTGTTTAAGCACCCAAACTCACCGCCTTCACACTTGATCCTAATACCCCATGTCGTACGACGATTCGTTGATCCGTCTTGCTTTCTGCTAAGATCTCAATCCATTCACGCAGTCGTACCGGATTGTGCTCATATAACCGTCGCGCCCGATCATACGTTGCGTAATCAACACTCGTCAGCTGATGTTGTTGCATAAACACAAGCAGCTTGTCGATTGCTTTCATCTCTAGATTACCTCATTTCAATTTCTGAATGAACAGCGTTTTGGTGACGTTTTCCCTTTAACCTGACGGTCTTACTGCGATTGAGCCAGGCCATTAACAAATGGCGTTCATGCAGACTCAAGTCATGCATATGAGCGCGGCGATATTTAAAATAGTCTTCAACCGTCGTGATCTTGCCAAGTTTAGTCATGTTGACAAACTCAGTCACAACTTCATGTTGCTGTAGCTTTTTTCGCTGTTGCATGGCACTACTCCTTTTGGTTCAACTAACAATATGATGCCTACGCATGAAGCATAGGTGAGGTCTGACCTCATGGTTTCTTAAAAAGCTAATAAACGTTTTTATTGCGTGAAATTCTCGAGTTTTCTAGGCATGAAACTCGCTAAACCTCAGCGTCTATGACGCTCGATTGACAGCTCTAGGCATATGCTGACGACCTTTCCAGCCATTCACTACCACCCAAGCAAGAAACTTGCTGACACTCACCGTCGAGTGATTCACGGTCTGGTTCTAAGCCGCAGCAAAGAACGGTCAAACGCATTATGTCTCGCCCGTTTTGATGTTGACACGGACTATTGGTGGCGGCACGGAATACCGAGGCGTTCCTCACCCGCTTGATTTCGCGGGCAACCATCTCCCCTTCACATACCGGCTGTGAGGAACACCGTCGAAAAAGGCCGGAGGGAGTTTAAGGCTATTCAGATTTCAAAGAGCTAAAAGTGTGCGTTCACACGCACGCATCATATTGTGAGTTGAGTTTGTGAGATTATGACAGCTTGTATAAAGCCGCCTGTGGATGTTTGCGCTTGGCAATCATCGTATGGTCGCTGTTGTAAACACTACGAATCTTGGGGTAAAGCTGTTCAATTGCCTCAACCGAAGCATGATCCCGATCGTAGAAGGAACCATTCGCGTGATTGATGAGCACCCGTCGATCAAAAGTCCGAACGCAAAATGCCTGTCTTACAACTCCTGAACGTGCTAGAATAGCCATTGTAACAACTCCTTTCTTAGGATCAGCAGCACCAAGAGAAACACAAAAATAAGGGGCGCGCTGCCTGCTGGCAACGCGCCCCTCACTTCGTCTTGTTTGGCTGCTATTTTGACGTCTCTTACTTTCGCCTAAGACTTCTCTAAGAGAAGTTCCACAGCGGTCACAAGGTCTGTTAAAATAAACTTGCCGCGCTTAACGCGGTGAAGACGGCAGTTGCTAGACTAGGTAGGACTAGTTCTAGTAACAGTCACAGTGCGCTTATCCTGGACTTCCAATCCAGGTCAGTGCTGTGATGCTGTCTTATTTTTTTGTATTCCCCTTGCTACTGTTGATTCTGAATTCAAGATAACACTTGAATTTTTTGAATGCAAGCATTAGTGTGTAGAGGAACAAATTAAGTAAGGCAAACATGTGTTGAATTGAGCAGGTAGACAAACAAATGTTCGCCTATATTTATTATAGGACCTGGTTCCTTTTTAGACAAGAATTTTTCTAATTCTTGTCTTTCTTTTTGCTCTTCTCTAGGTTGGCTAACTCTTCACGAACCCTATGATGGCGGCGAATCACTTTACGAACTCGGTTATGTTTTTGCTGTGCAGAATCAAATGGCCCCCGGTAATCTTTCTGTCGTTGTCGCTCAGTTCTTTGTCCTTGTTTGACTTGAACAGACGAGGCATATTGGCTTGTGAACTCAATCATAAATTGATCTGGTACAACCCGGCCATCTTGTAATTGCCGCTGCTTTTGTTTGGTAACATAAAGCACCATCACATCATGTAGCTGGCCATCTTTGCCACGAACATGCGCAACTCGCCCTAATGGCCGATCCGGAATGACCAAATCATCAGGGACTAGCCAGTAGTATTTAGTCGGTCGAATGCGCTTTGGCGTCATGAAGTAACCTGCCATCATAGTAACTTTTCCAAGTACCTTGACGTGACGATTACGATGCTGCGTAAAGGCTTTTAACTCCGTATCAGTCTCTGTTTTCTCCTGGATCAAGCGTTCTTTGACGGCGGCATAGCTGTGCTTTCTAGCTTCTTCCGCTCGTTGATTAGCAGTTTTTTGTGCCTCTGCCAGAATATCCTCTCGTTCATCAGGATCACTCGTTTGAATCATGAGTAAATGCAGACCGGCACGTTCTGCCTCAGTTAGCTCTTTGAGGTTTTTGAGCGCTACCTCTTCCGGAAAGGCTTCACGTTTCCGTTGATTAAACTCTTTAGAATTCATCAGGGTCGCCTCCATTAGCTGTCATGAGTGATTTGTTCCAGTATGCCACCAAGGTCTCTTTCATAGCACCAAACAAGTAATTTTCGACATTGTTAATTTTTTTACTGTCAGAACGTAAAACGTTAAAAAACCGGCGCATAGTCTTGTTGATCATTTCTTGACACTGCGGATCATCTAGGACAATTGTCGTTCCTTCATGTTCCCTTTCTACAGCCTTTTTTGCATTTAGAATAATACCGAGGAACCGATGCATTTGTTTAGGTGATTGGCACCAAAGACTAAGTAGTTCCACGCCTTCTTTGTTGAGAAAGAGGCCACCTGTTGTTGATTCAGGCAGATAGTTTCTGGCATTTTTTACGAGATCTTGATTTTGCTTTTTAATGATCTCAGGTGAATATCGATTTGTGGAAAAGTCCAGTTTTTCTGTCTCTTTATTGTCTCTAGTATTTGTATCTAAAGTTTTATATAGATCGTGACCGATTTTCGGTTTCCCGCTATTTTCAAGGGGTCCGGCTTCACTTGAGTTCTTATGTCGCGGGCGACCGATTTTCGGTTTCCCGCTGTTTTCGGTAGTTTGAACGGTCTCTTGCGGGCGACCGATTTTCGGTTTCCCGTACTGTGTATGGGTTTTTACGTCTTCATTAGGTTCAAAAGCCTTGAGATAAACATCAGTTGCACTAACATCCAGTTCGGATAAATATAGCCGATTTGGCTCATTTTTTCCCGTTTTAGGATTAAACCCGACTACTTCTTGATACAGTAAATTTGCATTTATGAGATCTGATTTAACCTTACGAAGTTTATCGTTTGACCAATGCATTAGCGATTTCAGCTCTTGGTTTGTAAAAATGAAATACACATGATTTGATTCATCAATCCAATTGTTTTTTAACGAGTAGTCGAGCCTGCTTTGAAGAACCATATAGGCAATTTTGGCACTATCGCTAAGGGACTTATATTTTTCTCCGTATAGCAAAACTTGTGGAAATTGGAAGTATTTTTTTTGATACGCAGAAGATTTTTCAATAAAAGTGAATTTGTGCTTTGAATGTGTCATCATGGATTCTCCTTATACAAAAAAAGAACGTGGCTACACGCCAAATTCTAAGTGTTTTTTTCGTCGAAGTAAACAATAAAATTATGCTGATGCCTTAATGTGGGCAATTGATAGCGATGTCAAAGTGTCTTAGTCCTTTAGTACTTTGAAGTCATAGTATCGAGATAGCAAAGTGGCAAAGTACTTTGACACCTGTGGTACTTAAATACTTTGACACTGCACGTGCGTATGTAACGTGTGATTAAAGTATCAAAGTACCTTAGTGTCTTTTTCTGATGGAGACCGGCTGATTAACTGAGTTTAAATCTAAAGGCGAGACAAAAGCATTAAAGTACTTTGCAGTCCTTAGTACCTTGACGTCATAGTACTAAAGTGTCATAATGCCAATAGTACTTAGGTACTTAGAACGCAAAGGAGGAAATGCAATGCCTTGCTTAACAATTGCAATTGCAAATCAAAAGGGTGGTGTAGCGAAAACTACAACCGTTAGTGAGTTAGGAGAACTGCTATCGCAGCAATATCATAAAAAGGTATTGATGATTGACATTGATCCTCAGGCAAGTTTGACTTCCATTAAAGGTGATATGAATGACATAATTATCAACAATCGAAAAACTATGTCGAACGTTATGCTCAGGCAATCTTCGATTGACGAAATTGTTATTCCCATCAAGACAAACTTGTACTTAGCTCCTGCAACTTTAGTTCTATCGGATGTAGAGCTTAACATCATTAATGCAACACTTCGGGAATTAATTTTAAAGGCTGCGTTGAATTCGATGTTGGGAAGTTATGATTTTGTTCTGATTGATTGTCCACCGAGTCGGGGACTACTTACAGTTAATGCACTTAGCGCTAGTGATTATGTTTTAATTCCGATACAAGCCGAATACCAAGCATTACTTGGACTTCAATTATTGAAAAATACTGTGGCCAATGTTCAATCGCAAATCAATAAGGAATTGAAGGTATGGGGATACGTGGTTACCATGACAACGAGAACCAATCAATCATCAGATACATTGAACGAAATTAAAAAGGATCACTACCCAATTTTAAGTACGATTCCACGATCCACCAAGGTTTCAGATGCAGGAGTAGCTAACATGTCTACCTATGAATTTGACACGAATAATCCAGCTGGATCAGCGTATTTAAAACTTTCTGAAAAGTTAATCGATTTAGAAATGTAGGTGTAGTTAAATGGCAAATCGCAAACGAGTATCAATATCTGAAAAGAATATCCCGAACCCTGCTACTTACGATTCTTTATTCAAAAATGAGGGCAGTACGCAAAGAATAGAAAATGCTGATAAGAAAGAAGAACGCGAGAGCAGTAAAGACGTTCAAAAAAAGTTGCACAGATTTGAGGATATAAAAGCTTATTATTTAAATTTCGACAGAAAAAAGCAGATTTCAACATATATGCCTAGAGCATTACAAATAAAATTGAAGTCAAAGGCCGCTGCTGAAAATATGACCTTGTCGCAATTCTTGCTGAATTTAATCTTGAGCCAAGGTTTAACTGACCAAGAAATTAAAGAAGCTTATCAATATGAAATTGACCATCCAGAAATTAATAAGTAAAGGGTGAGTTATCAAAATAAACGCTTAATTTCTCAGGATGCCTAAGCAATTAAAAAAGCCAACAAATTGAACTGTTAGTGTATCTTGGGAAAAGCCTTTAGATTGCTATGTCCATGTATTAAGTCTTGTTGCACCTCTGTGTCTGGAAGAATCAAATGATTGGTATCACGGTATTCAATGCTTAGGTTAGAATGCTGCTTCAAAGAAGAAAGAAAATGCTCATACTGGCCTTTATCACGTTTGAAGCAGGCGATCTCATAGCTTTTGGTCAACTTTGCTTTGAACCGTTGCATGTAGATGAAGAATGAGTAGCAGTCTTCAAAGTGGTTATTGACGACTACTAACCAATAACGGGTGTGGGGCGCACGGGTGAAGTAATGATTGTACTGTGACAGCATGGATTTAATGCCAAGCCTTAGTTCGGTTTCCTTATCCATGATGCCCACCAACCAATCCGGCACGATCAATTGCGGTCGCGCCTTTTTCTTTGGAGTAACCTCGCACAATTGCTTTGTATCCATATAGTTGACGAATCTTGTCAATTGTTTGATCTAACAAAACGTTTGCTTCCTCCTTCTCTGCTGACTCAAATAGACTAAGCTGCATCGAGCTTGCTTGACTGATGCGATTAACACGAACTGAAACATTTCTGACGGCATGGCCGTTCCACTTACTATGGAAGAGAAAGCGAGCGGCGCGAATCAAATCGTCAGTGCGGTTTGTGGGATCAATCTTCATTTGCGCACCGAAACCGGAGGTGCCCGCCTCTTCTGCATCAGCATAACCAATCCCAACGCTAATCACTTCACCTTGTACTTGATGGTGACGAAGTCGGCCCGCCACTTGATCCGCGATCTCACTGAGCACGACTTCAATCTCCCTTGCCTGCGTGTAATCACGCATGAGTACCTGACTATTGCCATAGCCTTTGTTCTCGGCGCGTGGCAAATAGCGACGAGTCAAATCCGAGTAATCAATACCCCATGAATGGAAATACAAGGCATCGCCGAGAACGCCGAAGCGTTGATGTAATAAAAGCCGATCGGTGTGTGCAAGATCATAGAGGTTGTGAATGCCTATTGCGTTAAGCTTTTTTGCTGTACGGCTGCCAATTGACCAGAAATCGGCTAAGTCATGTAGTTGCCATATGGTTTCGGGAACCCGGTCGTAAGTCCAAGTGGCTTGCCACGGAGCGGCCTTCTTGGCTTCGTTATCGAGAGCCAGTTTTGCCAGTAGAGGATTCTGCCCAATCCCAACGGTCGTAATAATGCCAAACTGATCAAACACCTTTCTTTGAATTTGCGTTGCAATTTCTTGATTGGTACCGAAGAGATTGTGTGAGTGGGTGACGTCAATAAAGGATTCATCAATGGAATAGGGGTACCAATGAGCATCGTCAGTAAACTGGCGATAAATACGATTAATCCCGTAATTCTTGCGAATGTAATCCGCCATCCGTGGTTCGGCCAGTTCAATCTGCATGTCGTCCCGTAATTGAAAGCGGCGCGTGCTCAAGCCAACATGGTAACGTTTCTTGCAGTTGGGACTAGCAGCTAACACCAGGCCGCCAGGGGAATCGCCTTTGCTAAGCACGGCAATATCAGCTGCCAGCGGGTGAATGCCGCGTCGAATGGCCTCAACTGATGCGTAAAAGGACTTGCAGTCAATACACATGATGTCGTGTACCGGTAGTCTCGTTGGATCATCTAGTGGCGTGGTCATGCTAATGCCCACCACCGATCAGGATTGAGCAAAGCTACGTTACGAATATCAGCTGCATTGACTGATTGGGTGTCGCCGTTCTTGAGTTGTAAATAAACCTGATCGTCCCAATGACCAATGACGGCGCCCTCAATATCTGGTAGCAACCGATCATCGTACGGTGTGCCAATTTGAACGGCTACGATTTTTGCATTTTGCCAGGCATCTTCAAGGATGTCGCTAATGGTTTCTTGAGACTGTTCTGGCTTTGGTTCGACAGGACGTTCAGAAATGGAAGCTTTCTCCATATAGGCAGAATGATCACTGAGAATCCAACCGAGCCATTTCTTCATACATCGATCGGGATAAAGCCACTTCTCACGTGGGACATTGTTTTCCATAATATTAGCCTTCCTTTATTGTTTTATAGTCATTATACAAACGTACGTTCTTGATGGCAAACATGTGTTTGCCTAAAAACACAGGACGTTTTATACTGAAATTGAAAGACAACAGTAAAAAAGACATGTAGGATGACATGTCTTTTGAAAAAGTTGATTTTATAGGTTGAAGAAACAGTCTTATTTTAAGGAGAAACCAGAATGGATCGGGAAGAATTTGAAACCTACCTAAATGCTAATAGTCGCGCGGTTGCTATTTTTCGTAGCCACGCTCTAGCTTATCAACATAGTAAAAACCGTCAGCGTGCCACAGGAAAGCGATGGAGCGAAACGGCGGTAGCAAGTGCTGTTGATAAGATGGTCGGTCAGTTTATTGACAACGTGTACGATAAGCTCAAAACCAGTATTAAAGAAAGCAAGTTCCAACCTTATGACAGTTGGGTTAGTTTCATCGAAACTAACGAAGTATTGGATAATTTAGAAGACACAGTTTCGGAATATGAATTTGATTTTGAACAAAGTTAGCTAGTCGGTACTGAACTAGGCTGCAATTATTGAGTGCTCAGTAATGAGTTTCAAGAAGGAACAGGTGTTTTTTAACATTGGCTGGGTGGCAACTTTAATTATACAATCTAGGGTGCTAAGTCTTCTGAAAATCATAGAGACAAAGCAATACCTTTCAAAATTGGAGGAATAACTAATGACAAAATCGTTGGTTCAAAAGTATGTTGGACAAATACTCGATATAGAAGCCGATAGACCGTATATTGATAACATTAATAATACACGGCCAATGCTTTTTTTTCGCGGTCAATCATGCAGTTATGGAGACACAGATCTTAGCGCATCATTATACAGAAACCCAAAGGGGGAGCAATCGCTAATTCACGAATATACACAAATGAACTCAAGCGAGTTTCTCACCATGCGAAACAATGGAGAACGACTTGCTCAAATGCAGCACAATGGGTTAAATACTAGACTATTAGATATCACTAAGAATGTACTAGTTGCTTTGTTCTTTGCTGTTGAAGATAGCGACTTCGACAACAAAGACGGGATTGTATGGACCTTTGTAACAAATAATATTACAAAAGAAAATGAATTTAAACAGAGTGAGGAACCGTTTCCAATTTATCTACATTATAAGTATTATGATAGTGATCTTTTAGAAATATTATCAACTCTGTGTACACTCAAGGATTCTTCAAAGGCTGAATTGTGGGAAAATATCAATAAATTTCGTAAATTTTTATCGGAGCACAATTTGGCAAGGTACTATTATCAGTTATATCTCGATTCACTTACTAATCACATTGGCACGGCGACTGTTCATCAAAACTCAAAATATGCAAGGCCATTACAAATTCCATTAAAAGAGTATGATTTGAGTTTAAGAAAAACTGTTATAGAAAAATATAATGATTTAAATGATAGCTATTCTTCAAAGGAGCTTTACAAAGAAATTTGTAATGATATTGGTTCTTTTGACCGAGTAATAGCATTTGATGATTTAGGAACTCCGTTTGTTTTTGGAGCCCCCTTCAGTAATGAGCGAATACGAGCGCAATCCGCGTATTTTATTTTTGAACCATTTTTTAATGCAACAACGGGCGAGGAAGCGGGTGAAAGAATGAGAACACCACTACTCAATAATTCCATAAACCAAGTAATTATTGATAGTGGAGATAAATGTAATTTAAGAAAAGAACTTGATGAATTTTATTCAATCAATAGGGGGACAATGTTTCCTGACCATTTTGAAGGTGCTAAATATGTAAATAATCTTCCTAGATTGCAATAACAAACCTAGAAAATGTCTCCGTTGGCAAACCCCAGTTCAAGCAGTGAGCAAGCCTCTTTCCAGGTGGTAACTTTATTATTGCAATCTAGGAGTGACTAATCGATCAGGCCGACCATTGGTCGTCAAGAGACGCTTCAAAAAGTGA
>OAVX01000290.1_pt1 | contig 37551 bp, 54 predicted proteins | sample 1476471 | NCBI WGS metagenome assembly OAVX01 (sample SAMEA2580114, study PRJEB22360) | human gut metagenome | biome: human gut; feature: human-associated habitat; material: faeces | place: Denmark | collected 2008/2010
TTTAACGACAGGCTATCTATGAACCAGCTACCTCGCCGTGCGCTTTCGCGTTATGCCCTGACTTTTCAGGGATATATCCTTTCAGTAAACTGTCAGTGCCGGATGTTCACCCGTGTCCGGCGCACGCACTCCACTTCACCCGTGGAGAACTCCTTAATTACCAACCCTCAGGAGGGTGAATGTTAAAATCAACTCTTATTGCTAAATGCCTTTATCAAAATCGCATGGTAAGCAGCATTTCAATAGGCGAGTCTGCAGTTAAAAGTATTTTCGAAGAGTACTTTCCCGGGCATGATTTTAATAAATGGAATACCAAATTACCGCCAGCAGTTTCAACGCGTATTCTGAAAGCAACTGAAAGAGCAAGTACAATTCGCGTTAACTATTTCATTAAAGATTTGTGGGATCTTTGATATCCACAGAGCCTAAAGTATGTGCATATGGATGTGCTATTGTGCGCCCTCGCAGATTTGCATCATTTTCTAAATTCACTGAACGAAACAGGGCATCAACAAGGCTCTGTACAATGCAAAGGCAATCGAAGACTGTCGCCGTTTCTGTTTTGATTGATGAAAGAACATGGCCATTCACGCAAACAGAAATTACCCGTTTATTAACATCGCTTTCCTGCTTTTGATTATCAGAACCATATAGCCCAGAAAAAGCATTGCGCACATTACAAACCATATTATCGATGGTTTCTTTTTTGGTGTATGCCGGGTCAATTTTCACCAGACTATCACCGAGAGTCGTTGCAGCAATTGTCTGGATTTCTTTTGGTAAATCTTTAAATTCCATTATTAGCCTCGTTGGTTAGCTATTAACGTGGGTATGTAATCATTCTTGCAATGCTTAATGCCGCTGCTTTTTCCAGCCTGGTGATATCCTGCTCCAGAGCGGACAGATTTTCAGCCTGCTTAGCCCTGGCTTCATTGGCCCATTTCAGATCCTGCGCTGCATTAATTTTCTGGCGCATCCACTCATAAAGTTCATCATCGGTATAGTCTGGCGCGATGATGACGGGTTCTCGTTTCTGCATACTGATTCCTCGCGGTGCTGTTTCGCTTATCAGCCGTTAGATTTTGCCGAACTGGAAAGCGCCTGTTTAAATTCGTTGAAGCTGAGAGCTTCTTCGCCGTCGGCAAGACCTTCGAAGTATTCTTCGTAAGCCTTTTCCATGATTGTGTCGAAATCCATATCACTCACCTGAGTTTCTTTCCAGCCAGCGACGGGCACCATTTTCGGTTTTAAACGTTTTGCTTTTGGTATACGTCATCGCGGTGAATGTGCCGTCCTGGTTGGGAAACACGCCGTACACCAGAGATTCGTTGTTGCCAAGATCGATAGTATCCATGTTGACCTCATTTCCCCTTAACGCCGGGGTAGCGGAACTGTTTGCTGAGAACACCGTGCGGTGTCTTGATGAATAAAATTTAGAATAACCTAAGGTGGATGGTCAAGGTTTTTGTGTAGAAAAACCTAAGTTTTTTTGATGTAAAAAACACAAGTGTTTGAAAGTTTGTGCTTTTTATTACAGGGTGTGGAGAAAAAAGGGGGTTATTTGTTTGCGCTTCTTTTGCGAGCTTTGAGTAGTTCTTCAAAAAGTTTGTTGAAATTTTCAACTCGAGCACGCATCTCTGACAACAGGGCCTTTTGCTCTGACTCAGGCAGTGCGTCGAACAGTTGAAGTAACTCTTTTTGATCTTCTGTCAGAATGGCTGGTTGATTATCCGGGAGCGGTTCGCCTGGTTGTTTATCTTCATCCCCAAAAAGAAGCCAAGTCGGTGAGCACTGAAGCGCTTGGCTCAGTGCGAATAATCTTTTCCCCGCCGGCTGTGTTTCATCTCTTTCCCATTGAGAAATTGTTACGTGAGCCACTTTGACCAGCTTACCTAATGCGGCCTGAGACAGTTTTAATTTTTTACGCCTATGTAAGAGGCGAGCACCGAAGGTTTCGTTTTTCATATTAGGGAATTCTAATTTTTCTTGACTTAGGTTTCTCTACGATCTAGTTTCCTTAGGAAAATCTAAGGAGTTCGATATGTTGAAAATTGATGCTATAGCGTTTTTTGGCAGCAAAACAAAGCTTGCCAATGCCGCAGGAGTTAGGCTGGCAAGCATTGCTGCATGGGGGGAACTGGTTCCTGAAGGTCGCGCGATGCGCCTGCAAGAGGCATCCGGCGGGGAACTTCAGTACGACCCTAAAGTTTATGACGAATATCGTAAGGCAAAGCGGGCGGGGCGGTTGAACAATGAAAATCACCCCTGAACAGGTTTGTGAGGCTCTGGATGCCTGGGTATGCCGACCAGGAATGACACAGGAGCAGGCGACGATATTAATCACGGAAGCATTCTGGGCTCTGAAAGAACGCCCGAACATTGATGTTCAACGCGTCACGTTTGATGATGGCGCGGTTGATCAACGGGCACTGGGCGTTAACCGGGTGAAGATATTCGAACGCTGGAAAGCTATCGACACCAGGGATAAGCGTGAAAAATTCACGGCGCTGATTCCGGCAATTATGGAGGCTATCCGGATCAGCGATTTCAGGTTGTATTGTGAAATTACTGACGGAAAAAGCATTACGTACATGATCGCCGGGTTAAACAAAGAATATGGCGATGTGGTGGAGTCCGGGCTGCTTTTTGCGGATCCAGCTGTTGTGGAGCGTGAGACTGACGAGCTTATAGAAAAAGCTATTGCTTTCAAGCATGCGTATCGTCAGCAATACCAACATTACTTTGCAGATAAACAAATATCTGTCTGGGGTTCGTATGAGTATCGATGCACTACGATGGGCTAAAAAGGTGAAAACCGGCAGTTCATCCAGCAAGTCAGTATTGACCTGGCTTGCTGATATGTGCGGTGCCGATTTGTGTGCATACCCGTCTGTATCTGCACTGGCAGAAGTAACGGAACTGAACAAAAAGACTGTGCAGGACAGCTTACGACACCTGATGGAGATTGGGTTAATTGTTGATACCGGTGAGAGAAAAGGCAGAACAAAGCAAATTGTGGTGTACCGACTTATCGGTGTAGAAGAAAGTGTTGCCGAGCCTGAATACACCCAAAAACGGGAGTCTTTAAAGGTGGGTAAAATTGGTGCTGTTAATAAAAACAGTACCGAAAATGGTTATGTTTCAGCACAAAACAGCCCCAAAAACGGAACTCTTAGCTGCATGGAAAATAACCAAAGACACCCAAATTTTCCATCAAAGACACCCAAAAACGGATCACGGAACCCAAAGGAACCCAAAGATCTAACCCCCACACATAACGCACGCGAGAGTGCTCCGACCAGTGAGCAGGAAGTTTTGTCGTTACAGGCAGCACCCCCTGTATTCCTGGGTGGCCTGAGCGAACCCATCGGAAAATTTCCGATGACCGATAGCTGGTATCCGTCACGGGATTTTCGACGACGGGCTGCGTTGTGGGGGATGGCTTTGCCGGAGACAGAATTTACACCTGCTGAACTTGCCGCCTTCCGGGACTACTGGGCAGCGGAGGGGAAAGTATTTACGCAGATTCAGTGGGAGCAGAAATTCGCCCGTCACGTAAATCACGTCAGGGCGCAGGTTAAACCAGTCAGCAAGGGGGTGAACCATGCAGCAGCACCAGGTGGCACCGCATCACGGGCAGTTCAGGAAATTCGGGCAGCACGTGAGCAGTGGGAACGTGAAAACGGATTTATCAGCGACGGAAACGGCCTGGAAGCTGTGGGAACTCATGGGGGAGGTTTATTCGAACCGCTGGACTCAGAAGAACGGGGCCGCACCTTCGAAGCTCTGGATTGCACAGATTGGCGCGATGACTGAGCAGCAAATCCGGCAGGTCTGCCGCCAGTGCATGGACCGTTGCAGGGCAGGTGAAACATGGCCTCCGGACCTGGCTGAGTTTGTGGCGCTGATTTCGGAGAGCGGGGCAAATCCATTTGGTCTGACGGTGGATAACGTGATGGAGGAGTACCGACGCTGGCGCAACGAGTCCTGGCGATACGACGGAAGCGATAAATACCCGTGGTCTCAGCCTGTGCTGTATCACATTTGTCTCGAGATGCGTTCAAAGGGGATTGAGCGCCAGATGACCGAAGGGGAATTAAAACGGCTTGCAGAACGGCAACTGACGAAATGGGCAAAGCATGTTGGTAACGGACTGAGTGTTCCACCCGTCCGTAGGCAACTGGCAGCACCCATACGTCCTGCGGGACCAACGCCAATTGAGTTGCTGAAACAGGAATATGAACGCAGGAAAGCGGCAGGTTTTGTTTGAGTTGATAAGTAATTTTACCGGGAGGGTTTATGGCGAAACCTTTTACACCCGAACAGCGGGAAGAGCTGAAGGCACGAATTATCGGATTGGTACGCAAAAATGGACGCATGACGATGTCGCAACTGGAGAGAGCGACGGGAGCTGGCTGGCATTCGGTCCGACGCTGCCTTGTGGATGTACTGGCTTGTGGTGATTTATACATGTCCGGGGAATACGGTGTTTTTGCATCAGAGCAGGCGTATCGTGAATGGCGTAAGACACCGGAGAAAACAACTGACCAGACACTGATTCGAAAGTTACCAGACGGAGAAATACGCCGCTACGACAGACACCTGAACATAATCTGTCGCGAGTGCCGGAAGAGTGAGGTTATGCAGCGAGTGCTGGCGTTTTATCAGGGGAAATTTCAGGAGGTGATGCTGTGAGCGAATCAAAATGTCAGGTTAATGGCAATCAGTTAGAACTATGTGCGGCACTGGCAAAAGCCCTTGAGCATGATGCTGAATACACGATGCGAAAAGGTCTGCTGATATACAAAATCTGGAATGAGAATTTAACTCGCGCCCCTGATTTGGTGATGTTGCGTTCCGGTGAATTTTCTAAATCACCTATTCGAGTCTCATTTTGCCCGTTCTGTGGTGAAAGTCTGAAAACATGGAAATAAGGAGACAACCAGTGAGCAAGATTGACTATCAGGCACTGCGTGGGGCGGCAGAAGCAATAAAAATAGCAGCCACACCACAAAAATTGCTGGCATTTCGTATGAAAGCCACACCTCAGGTTGTGTTGGAACTGCTGGATGAACTGGAAATTAAAAGCAAACGAATTAACGAGTTAATCAAGGGTGGTGAAAACGCCAAATACGTGACTGAAATTTTCCGACTTGAGAAAGAACGCATGGCGCTGGCGGCGGAGAATGCGGGGCTGAATAAATTTATCGTACAGAGTTGCTACGTGTTTGATGGCGAGCAGGATGAACTATCTGATGCGTATATCTGCGCAACAGACGGAGGTATGCCGCAAACCCCGGCTACAGATGCTTTCCTGGCTGATGTACGGGCGGTGGCGTTTGACGAACTTCGCGCGGCGTTTGTCAGGCACGTAAAAGTTGCAGGACTGGATGAGGCCGATACCGTAACGCTTAAGGAAGTGACAGAAGCATTGTTGCATTGTGCGGAACAGATTCGCGCGCCTGAATAATTAAATTTAGTGTTGTAAATAAAATTTAATCCTTAACCGGAGGGATTTCTGCACCCTCAGAACATCAGGAGGCCGCCCGAAAGGGCGGTAATGAATGGTCACATTATTCAGAAAAAAATATCCACGAAAGAGTAGAACAACAGAATTTCTGTTTCTCATTCTGTTTATCGTGTTGATGATACCGATATCCCCGCTAATTTTTGTCTGGGCAATCGGGAAAATAATTGAGCCAGTTATTGAATTGTATAACGACGTGGTGTGGGCGTCGTTCAACACACTGCACAATAAAATTAACCCGTATAAGGAAAGCTGATATGGCACTGACGAAAAAGCAACGTGCAGAACTGCGCATGAAGTTCGGTGGTCGCTGTGCTTATTGCGGCTGCGAACTTGGCGAAAAGTGGCATGCAGACCATGTAAAACCGGTCATTCGTTTTGATGGAAATATGCTTCACCAGGAACGTGACGGTATATCCAACATGGTTCCGGCATGCCACCCATGCAATCTGCACAAGCATTGCAGTAGCCTGGAAGATTATCGGCGAATTATCAGTGATGGTCGTCGTGAATTCCTTGCGTCCGGGAAAGGCAAAGCGCTGGTTCGTATGGGATTGGTTGAAATGAAACCTGACCCGGTTGTGTTCTGGTTTGAAAAATATCAAGAAGGGGCTACAGCATGACCACTTTTACCAATAGCAAACTAACAGACGAATACGTTTCAAATGCAACGTTGATTCGGCTCATTCTGTGGGCTGACCAGCACAATAGTCATTATGTTGCAGCGGCTCTGCGCGAGCTACAGGAGCGCCGCAAGGCTGATAGTGTGCCTGTAGAAATCAACGACGACATGGCTTACGCATTCCATCGCGCACTGTCAGATTCATCGCCAGGCGCTGATGAGGTAGAGGAAATTAAGACAGGGTTGCGTGCAGCCTTTGCCAATGTCACCACCCAACCAGCACCAGTAGTGCCGGAATTTGAAACATGGTTTAACAGCCAGGAGTCAGGGAGGAGTATATGCAGCACACAGATTCGTCGTTCCCTTCAGGAAATTTCATGGAACGCCTGCCGCGCCGCCATGCTTAAGGGAGATAAATCACGATTAATCGAACCAAACTGGAGCACATTCTCGAATATGCCAGGCAGCAGAAATGTATTGGGCAACTTTGTAAAATTCCACCAGGAGATATGGTTGAAATCGTGGAAATTGCCATGCGCAAGGCTGGCAACTCTCCGGTAACTCCGGATGGTTGGATAAGCTGTAGTGAGCGAATGCCGGATACCAAAACAGCCGTTCTTGTTGCCGTGGAGTTTGACAGGAAAGGTGACTGGCGAATGAAATGGGCGACTTACATCCCGGGGCATCCTGACGCTAATGATGGGTGGATAATTCCTGGTGCGTCGTGGAAACCGTCACACTGGATGCCGCTACCGGAACCGCCACAGGAGGTGAGTTAATGACCTGGCCTGAAGCATTCACAACGGTAGGAATTGCGATGGCGGTGGCGCTGGTGGTGTATTCGATTTGCCGTTGGGGATAAATCACCGTAAAAAAAGACCCCGACACAAACATGAGCCGGGATCTTTGATTTATATAGCTTACGAATCCGCCAGTAAGAGAGCGGGGCGGATGGCTTATTTTAACATTGGGGTGGAGGAACCAAAAGTGTTGTTTTGGCTTACCAAAACGATCGTTTTGGTAGCTAAAAATTTTTATCCGCATTAGACTAATCTAACCTTAGTACTACACTATTAATTACGCGCCAGGTTGGTGCGTTGGCCTTGCCAAAAGAACTTCAAGGGAAACGACAAGATGAGCTACGCACTCAAGAAACACACACGGCTAAATATTCCGCCTCGCGACAAACGGGTTGTGGCAGCCCCTCGCCCGGCGATTGATGAAAACTGCACTCATCGTGAGCAGGTGAAAAATGCTTTCGATTTCGGTTTTTCTCGTTACGAGAAGGCAATGGAAGAACTTTCAAAAGTGTAATGATGGGTATTGTGCTCTATGGCTGAGATTGTTGAAGGAGTGCATTACCTTACGGTTGATGATCTTGTTGAAATCAATCGTTCCCTAATTGAATTACAGACGCCAGATGAGCCCGTTGGTGTTCTGAGTCCAGATAGCTTAAGTTCTTCTCAGGCCCGTCCCAGCATGGTTCGATGGTATGAACAGACTAATGACATGTTTGTACTGGTATCGGTATTGATTGAAAGTCTGATTCAGAATCATCCGTTTGCTAATGCGAACAAACGAACAGCTATGATGGCTGGTTACGTCTTCTTGTTGTTGAATGGCTATGAGTTAACAGCACCAGGCGATGAAATCGTGGAAATGGCAGAGGGACTGGCCTGCAAAACCTATACTCGAGAAGATCTCGAGAACTGGTTGTGTTATTGGTCTCGTGCGTATGACAGCCGGGAATTATGTAAAACAGGCGCAACTATTGTTTTGTATGAAACTATCAAGCTTAAAATAGAACAGTAAAACTAAAGGTGCTTCTAATGAAAACCCGCTTCGGCGGGTTTTTTGTTGTTTATCTTCGGTGAGCTTGATGCATCTGGTTGTACTGATGTGGCTGTCTGATTTTGTTATTCAGGTGGCTTATTGCTGTTGATTGGTATGTCTTCACGGCTAGAATCGAGGCTCTTAAGTAGCGCGCAGGGAGAAGAGGGATGGACCCCGAACAGGGGAGTGCTATTTATCTGGAAGGATTCTGTTGATGAAAATCGAAGAATTGCGTGAAATTTTTAGTGAAGATGGCCTCTATACTGTGCGCGTTGAGAATGGCGCTATTGTCAGCCACTGCCGTATTAAATGTTTACAGTCTCAACAAAGGAAGAGTGGGGCTGCGTTAATTTACTTTGTGGATGGACTTGTGACGGATGGTTTTATTTTGCGTGAAAATGAATTTGTCACATCATTGCAGTCTCTGAAAGAAGCTGAGCTTAAGGCTGGTTTTTCTGCTTTTGAAGATGTGTGAATTCAACTACAATTTAGCGCAGGGCTGAACCCCCTGTTGAGTAACACTGTGCCACCGGAGAAAACCGATGGCGCAAAATTCCAGACTACACAATTCTGATAATTCAGCCGTCTTTGCCAGCAGGCACGGGCGGCGTTCTCATGCATTCAAATATGACTGGTACCAGCATGACCCATGCACTGAAGAACAGGCCGAATGGCTGATTCAGAACTACCGCAGACGTGGGTATGAGTTTAGGAAAGCCCTCAGCCTCGATTATCGTCACTGGATAATCTACGTCAGGCTCCCTTACTCCGAACGCCCACCGCGTCCGTCCCGCACATTCCAGCAACGCATCTGGAGGTAACGTGCGGGTATTGCTTCGACCTGTTCCGGTACCGGAACTCGGGCTGGTGGTCTTTAAGCCTGGTCGTGAATCCATGCAGGTATTTCATAACCCTCGAGTGCTGGTGGAGCCGGAACCGAAAAGCATGCGCGGTCTGCCGTCCGGAGTTGTTCCTGCCGTTCGCCAGCCGCTGGCAGAAGATAAATCATTGCTGCCATTTTTCAGCGACGAACGGGTGATTCGTGCTGCCGGCGGCGCTGGTGCACTGTCTGACTGGCTCCTGCGTCATGTTAAATCCTGCCAGTGGTCTCATGGTGACTACCATCACAGTGAAACCGTCATACATCGTTACGGTACCGGCGCGATGGTGTTGTGCTGGCACTGCGACAACCAGCTGCGTGACCAGACCTCAGAATCACTTGAGCAACTTGCTCAACAAAACCTGACAGCATGGATGATTGACGTCATCCGTCACGCAATAAGCGGTGCGCAGGAGCGTGAATTATCGCTGGCTGAATTATCCTGGTGGGCTGTCTGCAATCAGGTGGTGGACGCACTACCGGAGGTAGTATTACGTCGTTCTCTGGGGTTACGTGCGGAAAAAATTCGCTCGGTGTACCGCGAAAGCGACATCATACCGGGAGAGCAGACCGCCACCAGCATACTGAAGCAGCGCACAAAAAATCTTGCGCCGTTGCCTCACGCCCACCAGCAACCGAACCCACCACAGGAAAAGACGGTGGTCAGTATCGCCGTTGATCCGGAGTCTCCTGAATCTTTCATGAAGCGACCTAAACGTCGCCGTTGGGTGAATGAGAAATACACGCGTTGGGTAAAGACACAGCCGTGTGCGTGTTGTGGTAAGCCAGCAGACGATCCCCATCACCTGATTGGTCATGGTCAGGGCGGGATGGGAACAAAATCCCACGATATTTTCACGCTACCGTTGTGTCGGGAGCATCACAACGAGCTTCATGCGGATCCGCTGGCGTTCGAAGAAAAGCATGGTTCCCAGATTGATTTAATTTTTCGTTTTCTTGATCACGCCTTTGCAACCGGCGTGCTCGGGTAAAAGAGGTTACTGATGCGTATAGAGTTTGTTTTGCCTTACCCGCCAACGGTGAACACCTACTGGCGACGTCGTGGCAGCACATATTTTGTATCAAAAACCGGTGAGCGTTATCGCCGGGATGTGGCACTTATTGTTCGCCAGCAGCAACTGAAATTAAACCTGTCCGGAAGGCTGGCGATAAAGATTATTGCAGAGCCACCGGATAAGCGCCGTCGTGACCTGGACAATATTCTGAAAGCACCACTGGATGCGCTGACGCATGCGGGACTGCTTATCGACGACGAGCAGTTTGATGAAATCAATATTGTGCGCGGTCAGGTCGTTCCCGGTGGGCGGTTGGGCGTGAAAATTTACGAAATAATGCATGACGGGCAGGTCAAAAAATGAAGCTGGAAGATTTACCGAAATACTATTCCCCGAAATCGCCTGGCCTGACCGATGCGTCCGCCTCGACATCAAAAGATGCGCTGAGCATCACTGATGTGATGGCTGCGCAGGGTATGACACAAAACCGGGCTGAGATGGGGTTTTCTGCGTTCCTGGGGAAAATGGGCATTAGTATGAATGACAGGGCGCGGGCAACAGAATTACTGGCAGATTATGCATTAAGTCAGTGCGATCGCGTGGCGGCGTTAAGAAAGCTTCCGGCAGAAATAAAACCGGCAGTGATGCACATTATGGCCTCGTATGCCTTTGAGGATTATGCCCGCAGCGCAGCGAGTAAAAAGCGATGCCCTTGTTGCCGAGGGGAAAAATTTATTGAAAGCGAGGTTTTTACAAACAAGGTCCAGTATCCGGATGGTAAGCCGCCAGTATGGGCAAAGTGTACAAAAGGCGTGTATCCGTCTTACTGGGAAGAATGGAAAAAAATCCGGGAGGTGGTGAAAGTTTCCTGTCCTGAATGTAAAGGGAAGGGGGAGATTTCGACTGCCTGTAAAGATTGCCGTGGGCGTGGTGTTGCCATTCATCGTGAAGAATCAGAAAAACGGGGTATGCCTGTTATCAGGGACTGCCGGCGTTGTGGCGGTCGTGGCTATGAAAGATTACCGTCAACGGAGGCATTTAATGCCATATGTGGGGTGACAAATCAGATAACACGCGCGTCATGGGAAAAAACGGTTAAGCAATTCTATGACACGCTGGTGGTTCGGTTTGACATTGAAGAGGCATGGGCGGAGCGACAGTTAAAAAAGGTAACCAGATAACAAGGTTGATTTTTCCGGAATCTGTGGTAAATTCGCCCTAACGATGGGCGTTTTGTGCCTGGCGTTAGAAGAATCTTTACAGCCCGCCATCGAGCGGGTTTTTTATGCCTGGAAAATGGTGCAGAACATCAAACGCTCTGGTGGTTGCAAATACTGGTCTTTCGGCTTGCATTTTTGTAAAGCGATATATACTTATCTTACAATCAGTAATGTCAGGTAAGTTGATATGAATGAAGCCTGTTCTGTTGTTTTTGTTCATTCCCCGTTTGTTGTGCTCTTTGAAGGAAAAGAGCTCTCTCTGGAAAGTGGTAGTGCACTTCTTGTCAGGGGGGGAGCTGGATCGTTATTGCCCTTTTCGGAATGTTTTCGGCGAATAAGTCTCAGTGAATCAACAATTATCCGTTACCTGTTGTGTGGAGACGAAAAACAGGATGTAGTTTTAGTCCGGCAAATACCACGATATCTTTGCGTGAGTTTTCCCAAGGCAGAATTGATGGGCATCCTGATTGATTATCTCTGTGAGGAAAAGATTCATACGGACAATTTAGCGGAAATGCTTTCCTTTTCGTGTCTGGCGTTTTTCTCATCAGAGAAAATGTTTTCGTCGTTTCTGACCGCGTGTATTGGCAATATTAGTGACAGGCTTAGTGCATTGTTTCGTACGGACATTGCAGCAAACTGGACTCTGAGAGATGTGTCTTCGCGGTTATGTATCAGTGAAAGTTTGTTAAAAAAAAGACTGAAAGAAGAAGGCACCTGTTTCAGTGAGTTGTTGCTTACAGAGAGAATGAGAATGGCAGCAATGCTGTTGAATCAATCTCGTTGCGCCATCAACAGAATCGCTGCTCAGTGCGGCTATAATTTTACATCTTATTTTATCAGCGTATTCAGGAGTTATTTTGGTGTTACACCGGCAGGTTACAGGATGGCTGCATTCAATGAGATGAGTTCTGGCTCCGCGCAATAATAACTGAATTTTGCAGTCATTGTATGCAGGCACGTTTTGGGGGCATTATTCTTTGTGTGCCAGGCATCCCTGGCAGCTCTGGAGAGAGGGTTCCCTGTTCAGTCTGATGGTGGCGAAGGACTGGTGAAGCGCAAGAGCGTAATGTGATTGGTGTGGAACTGGAAGAATAGAGATTTAATCAGACTGTAACTGAAATAAAAAATAATCGTTAAATATGCATGTTGTTTTTTATAAAATTCAGAAATAATAAAAATACATGCGTATATTTACGAATATTGACATGATTTTTATTGAAAAGCGAACTGGTATTATTAATATCAGCCTCCAGTTCCGGCGGGGATGTATAGCGTGGTCATTTTTATTTCTCTTGAGGAACTAATGCCGACTTAGCTCAGCAGGCAGAGCAACTGACTTGTAATCAGTAGGTCACCAGTTCGATTCCGGTAGTCGGCACCATATGCGGGTATCGTATAATGGCTATTACCTCAGCCTTCCAAGCTGATGATGCGGGTTCGATTCCCGCTACCCGCTCCAGATGTAAACTGACAAGGCGAAATTTTGGTACTGTTTTTTGGCACTGACACATTATATGTGGGATGTTTTCTGACTCCTTACCGCATCCTGTTCCGTAATGAAGGTGATTTGTTATGGTTCCAGTGCTGATTTTTTTACGATACCGGAATGGTGCATTATCGGTGGAGATTTTGTATTTCCTGGCAGGGTCGGTGATGCATCATTCCGGTGTTGTAAAATACACCGCAGGGGCGTTCCTCAGTGCGAGGGTGGTTTAAAGAGTGGGTTTAGCGGGAAACCACGGTATTCATGTAGAAGTGGATACTTCGGGAGGCACCCGACACCTCTGGATACAATCAAAACATTGCGTTATTAATGCCATTTACCGCCTCCACCAGGCGGTTTTTTTTATTCTGAATTCAGTTTTTCCATGGCTCGCTACGGCGGGCTTTTTTTATTTCCGCGTCACGCCCGGGGCATATCAAATAACACCACACAAAAGATATCTGCGGGTGCCTTTGACGGGGTGTTTTTTACGGGCCGCTGGTGGCCCTTTTTTATTTACAGGAGAAAAACGTATGTCTGAACCCTTATCCGGTTCCGGCACGGCTGCGGCGCTCGGCGGGGCGACGGTATTCGGGCTGTTTACCGGAACGGATTTCGGGATTGTGTTTGGTGCGTTCGCCGGGGCGTTATTTGTGGCAACGATGCCGCAGGCGCTTTCAGCCTGGCGCGTGGCGGCGCATTTTCTGGTGTCGTTCATTATCGGCGTGCTGGGGGCAGAGGTTCTGGCATCCTGGCTGGTAAAGCATACAGAGTTTGACGGTGCACCTGTCGACGCATTGTGTGCAGTACTGGTGTCAGTGGTGTCGGTGAAGATTCTCTCGTTCATCCACCAGCAGGATATCGCATCGCTGGTGTCAGGACTGTTCTCCCGCCTGCGAGGCGGAGGAGGCGGTAATGTTAAGTAACCTTCCCGGATTGCTGAATGTGGCGTTATGCACGGTTATCGTGCTGACGCTCTTTTTTTATCGTCGCCGTGATTCCAGACATAAACCACTGGTGTCATGGCTGGCCTGGCTGCTGATGCTGCTGTATGCCTTTGCGCCCCTCAGCTATCTGTGTGGTCGCCCGTTAGCAACGGGCTGGCTGGAAGTGTTTTTTAACCTGCTGTTCTGCGTGCTGGTGATACGCGCGCGCGGGAACGTCACAAAAATCTTTCCATTGTTGAGGTGAATATGTCGGGTAAATTCAGATTTAGTCGTCGCAGCGAAAAGAATCTGGAGGGCGTTAAACCACAGCTGGTTGCTGTCGTTCGCCGTGCGCTGGAGCTGACGGAGGTTGATTTCGGTATTACGGAAGGGCTGCGCACGAAAGAACGCCAGAAACAGCTGGTCGCGGAAGGGAAAAGCCAGACCATGAACAGCCGCCACCTGACCGGTGATGCGGTGGATGTTGTTGCCTGGGTTGGCAGCCAGGTGTCATGGGACTGGCCTCTGTACGAGAAAATCGCACAGGCATTTAAGCAGGCTGCCGCAGAGCTGGGAACTGCCATCGAATGGGGCGGGGAGTGGAAAACACTGAAAGACGGGCCTCACTTTCAGTTGAAACGATAAGCAAAACAAAACCCCGGCTGCTGGAACAGTCCGGGGTTTTTAGTTTTCACGTCAAAGAGGAAATTGTGAGTAGTGAGTACGGAGAAAATCCTCGTGGGAAAGTATAAAAGATTCTTTTTGAGGTTGTCTATTATGAAAGGTATTGAAGTGGAAACTCCCGCGAGCCTTGATTTGACAAGGGCTGCGGCCTTTGCAATTCGCCTTGTGGCGGTCGCTGTTCTGATTTGGGCTGTGCGTTGGTGGTGATATGACGCGAAAACACTGGACACACAGAATGCCGCGAACGGCGGCGAAATGGGCACTGGTAGCGATACTGGTGCCTTTTTTATTGGTGGGATGCGTCAGCCTGGATAAAGCGCGCCAGCTTTTCGATACTGCTTCTCAGGTCTGTGAAATTGTCGACGGTGTTCGGCAGTGTCTGCAGAACTGATCGCCTGTAAGAGCAGAATATTTTGCTGAAAAATGAAGAATGCGTCAGCGTCCGGAAAGCATGAAATTCTGTGTTTGTGGCTACTCAATAAAATAAATTCTTTCTGTCGCCGCGAATACTCAAATGTTGATCAGTGCCCGGTGCGGCGACGGGCTTCGATATCAGGAGACGATGATGGAAAAAACAGAAAACAAACCGATTGTAATTGGTGCTGATGCTGCTCCGTTTAAGTTTGAGTTGTCTCAACTGGTGGAGATGCGCATCAGTGATGAATGGGGCGAGGTTAAAGCCCGCGCGCAGTATGCGGATGGCGAAAACCAGTACTTGATCCACTACAAAGCAGCTGATGGTCGCGCCACGACGGAGTGGTTTGGTGAGTCAATGCTGGAAGCAACAGAAGATGATCGTCATCCTGGTTGTCCGGTATTTGCTGGTATGGAATTACCGGAAGGTGCGGTAGTTACTGAGTAACAGGCATTACAGCAGCCCTTCAGTGTGAGGGGCTGCGATAATGTTTTTGGTTTTTGGCTTTTATACCGCCACGGAAAGCAAGAGGGGAAATGTCTGAACCGAATTATGGGGTGATTAGGCATTGCCGTTTCCTGCTGCGATATTTTTAAGTTATCGGAAGGTAGCTGTGGAGTGTTTGGTCGGAAGGCGTAACAAATTTCCGGGGAAGGGAAAGTATTAGTTTGAAAACTAATGTCCAATTAAACTCTAACATGCGTCCCTGTAAACAATAACAAGTAAGCAATCAGAGTCTTTCTAATTTACGGGAGGATACTCCCGTACTTTTTTAAAGGCAACGTGAATTGCAACGTTTGTGATGTTTACGGGTAAACAGTAACGCTTTTGATATGAATGTTTTTATCTGGTTGCTGTTTTATTCAGTTAATGTTTATAGGGAATCTTTCAATGAAAAAAACACTGATTGCGCTGGCAGTGGCAGCTTCTGCTGTGGTATCCGGTTCTGCGATGGCATGGACTGCAAACGGTACGGGTGGTTCTATTGAGCTGGGCGGTACGCTGACTCCGGTTGAGAAAAACACTCCGTGGGAAGTAAAAACGGGTGATGCGGTAACAGGGCTTGATGCTGGTGTTACACAAGGTCAGCGTATTGTTAATATCGCTCTGGGAGCACATATACCTTTGCTTGGTATCCGTAACAACAGCAGCGATGGTTTCCGGGGGCAAAGTGGTATTAACCCGCAAATTAGTTATGGGGGTAAAGCTGATATTGATTCCATGAATAATGGTGTTGCTAATCTCGCTCTTGATGTTACTTCTGCTGGTCAGAAGATTGGCACTCTGTCGGCTGAAATGTGGGTAGCTTCTCAGGCAAACAATGGCGTCGATTCCAACGTTATGTTATATGCACCAACAGCAGGAGATGGCTTCTTCGGTGGGGTTGCAAAAAATAAAGCAGGAGTTTGGAATGGTTCGGATGCACAGATGTGGGCAGTAGCTGTCTTCCCTGGTATTGCTGAAACGTGGAGTGATAACGGTACCTCTTACGTAGGAGATGTAGGAATCTTTGATTTCAGTTCTGGTGTTCATACCTATCATGGGTATTATGCTTCTGGCATTGATATGAGCAAAACTATCACCATCACTCTTGATCAAGGTGTAACAGGTGATACTCAGATTCAGTGGAATGCATCCCTGCCGGTGACTGTTTCCTACATGTAATCTAATGTCTGGTTAAATTGCTTAAACAAGCGGCAACGTATCATCGTTGCCGCTTTGTCGTTCTTTCCAGTAACACCATCAGCCCTCCTGAGTATGTAACTGCGAATCATTCCCATTTTTACGGGTCCTTTCCAGAACCTGAAACACCGGGGGTCATAGCACGCGCAAAAACGCGCTATTTATGAAAATTTTCAGGGAACCATGTCCGGTTTCCCTACTGGTTAACTATATGAAAAATATAAAAACAAGCTTTTTGTGAACCGGACATGTACAAAAAACGAACATGCAAACCGGACATGGGCGGTTTTCTGATTGTGAGGTGAGAGTTTTTGCGAGGTAAGTCGTGGCTACGCAGACTGAAGTTGCCAGGCATTTGAGTCTGACCGATCGCCAGCTTCGCAGATTGCAGAAATTGCCTGGTGCCCCGGTCTCGAATAAACGGGGGCATCATGACTTGGATGCCTGGCGTGATTTTTACATATCGTATCTGAGGAGAAGTAAAAATGATGTGTCTGATGGTGATAGCGAAGAAGACTATGAAGAAAAATTACTTATCGCCAGATGGAAATTGACTGAAGAACAGGCAATAGCACAGCAATTAAAAAATCAGGTAACTGAAGGCAGACTTATTGATTCAGGGTTTTGCGTTTTCGCTCTCAGCAAACTGGCGATGGCATTGTCCAGTACGCTTGATTCCATTCCTTTATCCATGCAGCGACAGTTTCCGGATTTAACTCCGCGTCATATTGATCATCTGAAAACTCTTATCGCAAAGGGAGCGAATCAGTGCGCGCGGGCAGGGGATAAATTACCGGAGTTACTCGATGAATATATCCGAATTACAGCTGAATAATATGATGATCGCCGTCACAACCGCATTGCAGCCACTGATAAGGGCACTGCCGGTGACGCCAGTTGAATGGGCTGATCAAAATTATTATCTGCCTAAAGAGTCGTCATATGTTGATGGAGAATGGAAGACCCTGCCGTTTCAGGTTGCCATCATGAACAGCATGGGAAATGACCGGATCCGTACTGTTAATCTGATTAAATCGGCGCGTGTGGGTTACACCAAAATGCTGCTGGGCGTGGTTGGGTATTTTATTGAGCATAAATCCCGTAACAGCCTGCTCTTCCAGCCGACAGATTCTGCAGCTGAAGATTTCATGAAAGCGCATGTGGAGGCTACGCTGCGGGATGTCCCCTGCCTTAAAGCGTTATCGCCATGGCTGGGAAGAAAGCACCGTGATAATACACTCACCCTGAAGCGTTTTTCCTCCGGCGTGGGGTTCTGGTGCCTGGGCGGTGCCGCAGCTAAAAACTACCGTGAAAAATCTGTGGATGTGGTCTGCTATGACGAACTCTCCTCGTTTGAACCGGATGTGGAAAAAGAAGGCTCGCCGACGCTGCTTGGCGATAAACGTATCGAAGGCTCGGTATGGCCTAAATCCATACGCGGCTCAACGCCAAAAATCAAAGGTTCCTGTCAGATTGAGAAAGCCGCGAATGAATCTGCGCATTTCATGCGGTTTTATGTCCCTTGCCCTCATTGCGGGGAGGTCCAGTATCTGAAGTTTGGCGATGATGCGACGCCGTTTGGCCTGAAATGGGAGAAGGGTAAACCGGAAACGGTGTATTACCTGTGTGAACATAATGGCTGTGTGATCCGGCAGTCGGAACTTGACCAGACCGACGGACGCTGGATTTGTGACAATACCGGGATGTGGACGCGCGACGGCCTGGCATTTTACAGCGCCGGTGATGAGGAGATGCCGCCACCGCGCTCAATCACGTACCACGTGTGGACAGCGTACAGTCCGTTCACCACCTGGGTACAGATTGTTTATGACTGGCTGGATGCGCTGAAGGATCCGAACGGTGTCAAGACGTTTATTAACACCACGCTCGGGGAGCCCTATGAAGAGGCCGTGGCAGAAAAACTGAGCTTTGAGCTGTTGCTGGAAAAAGTCTGCCACTATGGCGCGCAGGTTCCCCTGCGGGTGGTTTACCTGACCGCCGGGATCGACTCCCAGAAAGATCGCTATGAAATTTATGTGTGGGGCTGGGCTCCCGGCGAAGAAGCCTTTCTGATTGATAAGCAAATTATCATGGGGCGACCGGAAGACGAGGACACCCTTAAACGTGTTGATACGGTGATCCGGAAAAAATATCGTCATGCTGACGGTACTGAAATTTCCATTTCCCGTGTCTGCTGGGATACCGGTGGTATCGACCAGGACATTGTGTATCAGCGTTCCAGGAAACACGGCACTTTTTTTGTGCTTCCCATAAAAGGGGCATCGGTGTACGGCAAGCCGGTGATCACCATGCCCAAAAAGCGCAACCAGCGTGGTGTGTTTTTGTGTGAGGTGGGCTCCGATACCGTCAAGGAAATGCTGTACGCCCGTTTTGCCCTGCCGGTGGTATCTGCCAGTGAAGCCGCCCCGTATACCTTCCGTTTTCCGGATAACCCCGACATTTTTTCGGAAGAAGAGGCGCGTCAGATCGTGGCGGAAGAGCTGGTGGAGAAGGTGGTTAATGGCAGGGTGAAACTGCTGTGGGATAAAAAAGGGCGACGCAACGAAGCCCTCGACTGCCTGGTATATGCCTATGCTGCCCTGCGTATTTCAGTTCAGCGGTGGCAGCTGGATCTTGAAGCACTGGCCCGTGCCAGAAGAGATGAGCAGGACGACGATGAGATGAGTCTGGAAGAAATCGCGGCTGCACTGAGTGGAGGATAAAGAATGGTTTATACGCATGAAATGCTTTGTGATGCCCGCCGGGCATTACATGAACTGATGATCGGACGTGCTGTGGTTTCCGTCAGCAAGGACGGGCGTCAGGTTCAGTATTCGCGGGCGACGATTGGTGAACTGCGTCAGTATATTGAAGAGCTGGAAAGTGCGCTGGGTGTATCCGGACGGCGTCGCGGCCCGGCAGGAGTGGGGCTGTGAACGGGGAACTGGTGGATCTTCACGGGCAGCCACTGCGGCAGAGTATGGGGTATTCCGGAGGGGGTACCGGATTTGGCGGGCAGCTTGCGGAATGGCTGCCTGCACCGGAAAGTGCCGACGTGGCGCTCTTACCTTCCATTCAGCTGGGTAACGCCCGTGCGGATGATCTGGTCCGCAATAACGGTATTGCCGCAAACGCCGTTGAAATTCATAAAGACCATATCGTCGGACACATGTTTCGTCTGAGTTACCGGCCCAACTGGCGCTGGCTGGGGATGTCGGAAGCCGATTCACATGTCTTTATTGAAGATGTTGAGGCAGCGTGGATGGAATTCTGCGATCCGGTGTTTGGTTCGATGGATGTGGAGGGGCGTCGCTCGTTTACCGAATTTATTCGTGAAGGGGTGGGCGTTCATACATTTAACGGTGAAATTTTTGTCCAGCCCGTATGGGATACGGAATCCACGTCATTATTCCGGACGAAATTCAAGACCATCAGCCCGAAACGTGTCAGTACACCCGGTTATGGTACCGGCGATCGTTTTATGCGTGCCGGGGTGGAAATCAACCGGTACGGAAAAGCACTGGCCTACCATGTTCAGGACGATGACTGGCCCGGTTACGGTGTCAGCAACTGGACGCGGATTGCGGCGACGCTGCCCTCCGGGCGACCGGGAATGATCCATGTGTTTCAGCCGCAGGAGGACGGGCAGACGCGCGGGGCCAACCAGTTTTATTCTGTCATGGAGCGTCTCAAGATGCTCGACACACTGCAGGCCACGCAACTGCAGTCGGCGGTGGTGCGGGCGATGTATGCCGCGACGATTGAATCCACGCTGGATTCGGAAAAAGCATTTGAATATATCGCCGGGGTGGGAGATGGCGGTAAAAATCCCCTGAACACCATCATGAAAGGCTACGCGCGTTATTACGCCACCAATACGGTAAAGCTGGGCGGGGTCCGTATTCCGCATCTTTATCCGGGGGATTCACTGAATCTGCAGACAGCGCAGAATGCAGATAATGGTTTCTCTGAACTGGAAAAGGCGCTGTTACGTTACATCGCTGCCGGACTGGGGGTGTCCTATGAACAGCTTTCCCGTGATTATTCACAGGTCAGTTATTCCAGTGCCAGGGCATCCGCCAATGAGTCGTGGCGGTATTTTATGGGCAAACGAAAATTTGTGGCCAGCCGGCTGGCATCACAGATGTTTGCCTGCTGGCTGGAGGAAGCTCTTATTCGCGGTGTGATCCGCCCGCCGAAATCCCGTTTTTCATTCTGGGAGGCCCGTTCCGGATGGTGTCGTGCCGAGTGGATTGGTGCCGGTCGCATGGCGATTGATGGCCTTAAGGAAGTGCAGGAAGCGGTGATGCGTATTGAAGGTGGCCTGAGCACGTACGAGAAAGAGCTGGCCCTGATGGGCGATGACTATCAGGAGATTTTCCGCCAGCAACTGCGTGAAAGCCAGGAGCGACAGGCGGCTGGTCTTCCCCGCCCCATCTGGATAAAGGACACGTTTCAGCAGCAGATCCGACAGACAACGGGAGAAAAAGGCGATGCGTCGTAATTTATCGCATATTGCCGCCATGGCATTTAATGAACCGCTTTTACTGGAACCCGCCTATGCGCGGGTTTTCTTTTGCGCGCTGGGTAAAGAGATAGGGGCCGGCAGCCTTGCCGTTCCTCAGCAGGCTGTTCAGCTTGATGCTGATGGAATGCAACTGGCTGTGACTGACTATATGGTGGGCGGTCAGCGTCCGGCAAAGAGTTACCAGGTGAAGAATGGCATCGCCATTCTGCCGGTGAGCGGCACGCTGGTGCATAAACTGGGTACCCTGCGGCCTTACTCCGGCATGACTGGCTATGACGGCCTGACGGCCCGCCTTCAGATGGCGGTGAATGATCCGGATGTGCGCGGCATTTTGCTGGATATCGACAGCCCGGGCGGTCAGGCTGCCGGGGCGTTTGACTGTGCTGACATGATTTACCGTCTGCGGGAACAGAAGCCCGTGTGGGCGCTGTGTAATGACATGGCCTGTTCAGCCGCCATGTTGCTGGCGGCAGCCTGTACCCGTCGGCTGGTCACGCAGACGGCAAAAATTGGTTCGATTGGCGTGATGATGGCGCACGCCAGTTACGAGAAACAACTGGCACAGGAAGGGGTGGACATCACGCTGATTTACTCCGGGCAGCACAAGGTTGACGGCAACAGTATTCAGGCATTGCCGGCAGGTGTGCGTGCAGATTTTCAGCGCCGTATTGATGAGGCCCGCCGGATGTTTGTCGACAAGGTGGCGCTTTATACGGGGCTGAGTTCAGAGGCGGTGATGAATACCGAGGCTGCCGTTTATGACGGTCAGGCAGGCATTGATGCAGGTCTGGCTGATCAACTGATTAATGCTGCAGATGCCGTTGAAGTGATGGTTTCTGCACTGAATGACTCTGTTACGAAGGAGAATGCAATGACTGTTAAAAATCTCACCGTTGCTGAAGCGGTGGCCCAGGAAAATCAGCGCGTGATGGGGATCCTGAATTGTCAGGAGGCGAAAGGGCGCGAGCAACTGGCGCAAATGCTGGCAGGTCAGCCTGGAATGACGGTTGAGCAGGCGAAAACGTTGCTGGCTGCTGCGCCGGTTGCCGGTACTGACAGCACGGGTGATCAGATTATGGCGCTGCCGGAAGCAAAAGGGCGTGAGCAACTGGCACAGATGCTGGCAGGTCAGCCGGGGATGACGGTGGCGCAGGCGAAAGCGTTTCTGGCGGCAGCCCCTGCTGCCGGTGCTGCAGGCACAGGCGATCAGATTATGGCGCTGCCGGAAGCAAAAGGGCGTGAACAACTCGCGCAGGCGCTGGCTGAACAGCCGGGAATGACCGTTGACCAGGCCAAAACGTTACTGGCGGCGGCACCGGTTGCGGGGTCTGCAAGTGTCGGCGATCAGATTATGGCGCTGCCGGAGGCGAAAGGGCGTGAGCAACTTGCACAGGCACTGACAGAACAACCTGGAATGACGGTGGCGCAGGCGAAAACGCTGCTGGCAGCCGCGCCGACGGCATCGCAACCGTCACAGGAAACACTTTTTGATCGCTTTATGGCACAGCATGTTGCCAGTGCGGTTTCCGGTGGCGGAACTGCCGGGCGCGGGGAGGAAGACCTGCTGATGAGTATGCCGTAAGCGATATCCGGAATTCAGATAAATCAGGAGACTGAAAAATGATTAAAACCACCACGGAAAAGCGCGCGGATGTGCACATTTTTGCCGGAAGCGATCCGGCGCATACCGCAACAGCCACCAGTGGTATCAGTGCTGCCACGCCTGCACTGACGCCACTGATGCTGGATGACGCCACCGGTAAACTGGTGGCATGGGATGGTCAGAAAGCCGGAACGGCAGTGGGGGTGCTGGCTCTGGCGCTTACCGGAACAGAACCCACGCTGACGTACTACAAAAGCGGTACGTTTGCCACTGAGTCGCTGGTCTGGCCTGACTCTGTGGATGCGGTGAAAAAAGCCAACGCATTTGTGGGAAGTGCCATCAGCCACGCCTGATGGTGAAGTGATTGACTGAAAAAACGGGTCGCGATGCGGCCCGTTTGTGTTTCTGAAGGAAAATAAATTATGGGGTTATTTACCACGCGTCAGTTACTCGGGTACACCGAGCAGAAAGTGAAATTTCGTGCGCTGTTTCTGGAGCTGTTCTTTCGTCGCACGATCACTTTCCATACTCAGGAAGTCATGCTGGATAAAATTACCGGCAAAACACCGGTTGCGGCGTATGTGTCTCCGGTGGTGTCAGGCAAAGTGCTGCGCAGCCGTGGTGGTGAAACCCGCGTGTTACGTCCCGGTTATGTAAAACCCAAACACCGCTTTGATTATCAGCAGGCAGTGGAACGTCTTCCGGGGGAAGATCCGGCCCGTCTTAATGACCCGGCCTACCGCCGCCTGCGTATTCTGACGGACAACCTGAAGCAGGAAGAGCAGGCGATTGTGCAGGTGGAAGAAATGCAGGCGGTCAGTGCCGTTCTGCAGGGTAAGTACACCATGAGCGGGGAACAGTTTGAGACGGTGGAAGTGGATTTTGGGCGCTCTGCCACCAATAACATTACTCAGGCTGGCGGCAACAGATGGTCACAGCAGAATGCTGACACCTTTGATCCAACGCACGATCTGGATGCGTACTGCGATTTTGCCTCCGGGACCATCAATATCGCGATTATGGATGGCACGGTCTGGCGTATGCTGAATGGCTTTAAGCTTTTCCGTGAAAAACTGGATACCCGTCGTGGTTCAAAATCGGAACTGGAAACCGCGCTGAAAGACCTGGGCTCCGTAGTCTCTTTTAAGGGTTATTACGGTGATCTGGCTATTGTGGTGGCGAAAACCGCTTACGTCGATGAAAACGGGGATGAACAGCGTTATCTGCCGGAAGGCACACTGATTCTGGGGAACACTCAGGCGGAAGGCGTCCGTTGTTATGGTGCCATTCAGGATAATCAGGCACTGAGTGAAGGGATCACCTCTGCGATTCGTTATCCGAAACACTGGTTAGAGGTGGGGGACCCGGGGTGCGAGTATACCATGACGCAGTCTGCGCCGTTGATGGTGCTGCCGGATCCGGATGCGTTTGTGGTGGTTCAGGTGAAATAAGGTCAGGCGGGATATTCCCGCCTTTTTCTTTAGCGCACGGGAGAGATGTGATGACAAAAGAGCAGATGACTGAACGTTTGCAGGAACTGGCAGTGATTCTGGGGCGTGAAGCAGATATTTCAGGTTCAAAAGCCGATCTTGAGCAGCGCCTGGCGGAATGGGAAGAGGAGGCCGCCGGATTCGATGGGGAGGAGACAGGGAAGGAAGAGGTGGGCAACGATGCATCCGGCGACGGAATGCATTCTGAGCGGGGACTCGCCCGGGTGCGTATGCTGAAAACGGCGCATATGCCAGCCTGTGATGCTGTGACGGGAAAAATGTTGATGTTTGCCCGGGCCTCCAGTGTTGTGCTGGTTAATGAAGCCGCAGTTCCAGCGTTGCTGGCGGACGGTCTGGCAGAAAAAATCCGGGAGTGATGATGTTAGATAATCTGTTCGATCAGGCCATGAGCGATGCGGATGACATCATCCTGGATACGATGGGGACGGAAATCAGCATATATCCGGACGGCACGGAAAGAAGAATCCGTGCCGTTTTTGATGCCCCGGCAGAAAACACCGGGATGAACACTGGCAGCGGCGAAATTCGTGATACTGCGCCCGTGTTATTTACCCGGAGCGCATGGGCCGCCGGTCTGAAAAAATATGACAGGGTCATGATCCACGGCGAACCCTATCAGGTAGTCGATCCCGGCTGGGGTGAGTCAGGCACTGTGGGTCAGGGGGTGATTACCATCACCCTTGCGCGTGGAGAGCCGGGGAGAAATACACCTGCTGCACCGGAACGACCGAGTAAACGTTATGGCAGTCAGAGAGCATGAACGAAGCAGTGCCCGGCAGCGACGGCTGGCACGAAACCTCGTCGTCGATATTGATGAAGATGAGGTGCTGAAAATTATCGCTAAACTGGGTGGGTCAAAAAGTCAGATCCGTAAAGCCTGGGGCGTGGCGCTGAAAAGAGCCGCGTCTGCACTGCGGATGAAGGCTATGGCAGAGTTTAAAAAACAGGTTGCCCCACGCAGTCAGAAAATGATCAAAAAGCGTGTTCTGCATAATTTTATCATTCGTCGTAACGGTGATGAGTTTGATGAGGCGAAGGTATGGTTCGGTCTGAATGCCATCAAAGTACGCGATCTGCGCGGACGCATCAGTGGGGGGCGACGCGGCGAACGCCATCAGTTGCGCGATGAGCGGGGGCGTTTTGCACCAGCTTCCCGCCGCAGGAAGGCACGGGAGATCCGTTTTAAACCTGCAGGGGAATCCCTGCCTGTCACCACTTGGTCAACGGATGATGCCTTTATCAATCAGTTCGAAGCGGAAAATCGTAACGGACGTATATCAAAAAGGAAAACGATACTGATCCGACAGGCATCCGGACGACGGAGGGTGCGTGAAGCGGAAATTGATATTTATGAAGCCATGCTGAACCGTATAGAGGATTTTGTTTTTCCGGATGCGGAAGCACTGATCCTGAAAAATTTTGAGCATGAACTGAAATTCCGGGTATTTAAGGGGCTGGAGTGATGGAGCCATTGATGATGGGCGCCTGGCATCAGGCGGTGATTGACAGTCTGAAACAAATTCCCTGGGTGGAAGATGCCGATGAGTACCCGGAAAAAGTGACGCAACTGGTGACGCCTGCTGTGTTTGTGGATGTACCGGGCTGGGACAAGGCTCATTTTGCTGACGGGCAAACGCGGGTCACGCTGAAATGTGATCTGTTTGTGGTGACAGACCGGGCCGGGAAGACGGAAAACGTGCCAAAACCGCAGATTTTTGCCCGTTGTCTGGCGATGGATTTATCTGACTGGATTGAGGGAGCCACGTTCGGGCTGGATAACGTTGATCCGGCGGTTTTTATCGATGCTGAGGTGGATACCTTCGACCGGCTGCTGGACGACTACATCGTTTTCCGTGTCTCTTTCGAACAGGACATTCCGGTCGGCGAAGATCCGTTTGCGGTTCCGGCAGGTGCGCCGTTACAGGAAGTCTGGCTGGGTAAAGTACCGGAAACCGGCAAGAGACATGAGCAGGATTATCGTCTTATCTGGAAATCGGAGGGCACCGGTGATGAGTCTGGCAGATGAAGTGGCAGAGTTACGCCGCAGGGTGGCGGACATGGTCCGTCGCGGCGTGGTGGACGAGGTGATCCCGGGTAGCCCGGTTATGGTTCGGGTGGATATCGGGGATGTGCTTTCGCCTCCGTTGCCCTGGATTCAGGTACAGTCCGGGCGCTACATGCAAGTCAGTAATTACCCGGCTCCCGGAGATGCCGTTACAGTGATATCGGAGGCAGGCGATCTGCGTAACGGTCGGGTGTATCCGGGGGCTAATATTGACGCCATTCCTGTCCCTGAGGGCAGTGAATACGAACATGTTATTTTGTTTGATACCGGAACGGAAATCCGTTACGACCGTCAGGCTAATGCCCTGTCCATCACGCTGGCTGAAGGCGGCAGCTATAAAATTACCGGCAGGGGAACCCTGGACGGTCCGGTAGAAATCACAGATACCCTGACCGTACAGGGTAAAGCAACCATGAATGCTGAGGCGGTGGTTAAGGCGGATCTGATGGTCGGTGGTGAGGTTTCTGATTATCACGGAACGATGAGTCAAATCAGAATTGTCTATAACGGTCACAATCACCGGGGCGACAGTGGTGGCAGCACCGGACAGCCTGGTCAGCAAATGTAATCTCCTTTCAGTTCTTTTTCCGGAATAAACAACATGATTGGTATTGATTCAGCCACCGGCAGATATCTGCACGGTAACGAACATCTGCGCCAGTCCGTCACCGATATTTTGTCAACACCGGTCGGCAGCCGGGTCCTGCTCAGGGAATACGGCAGCAGACTTTTCAGTCTGCTTGATAACCCACAGGATGATTTCACGCGGGTGAGAATTGTTCGTGAAACGGTAACCGCCCTTGAACGCTGGGAACCCCGCCTGACTCTCCGGCGGGTGGAAGTGACGTGGACAGGAGAAGGAAGCGCGTGGCTGACGCTTGTCGGGGTGAATAACGAAACTCAGGATACGATTCGACTCGAGGAGATAAAAATTGGCAACGTCTCAGGCAATTATTGATCTGTCCGCGATACCAGTACCGGATGCGGTGGAGGTGCCGGACACCGCTGTGCTGGTCACTCAGATAGTGGCGAAGTATCAGGAGCTGGATACGTTGTTTTCGGCTCTGGTGGAATCTGATCCCGCGTATAAATGGGCAGAGGCGCTGGCTTATCGGGTGGCGCTGATGCGCCAGCAGATAAATGATGCTGTCCGTGCTGTACTGCTTGCCAGTGCCGGTGGGAACGATCTGGATCAGGTTGGCGCGAATTATCAGGTTCAGCGGCTGGTTATTACCCCGGCAGACGACAGCACCATTCCGCCCACGCCGGCGGTGTATGAAGATGATGACGCTTTTCGCGAACGTATCCAGTTGTCATGGGCACGGCTCAGCACCGCTGGCGCGAAAAATGCGTATCACTATTTTGCACAAAGTGCTGATCCTGATGTGCTGGATGTGAAGGCTTACGGGCCGGAAACACATTCGCAGGAAGGCCGGGTTTTTCTTTATGTGTTATCCCGGTCCGGAAATGGCACTGCATCACACCCCCTGCTGGATAAGGTGGCAGCATCAGTTTGTGATGATGAAACCCGTCCCCTGACGGATTTTGTCAGTGTCCGGACGGCAGAAATTATTCCCTACGATGTGGTGGCGGATATTCATATTCCCTACGGACTGGATGGTGAACTGGTTATGGCAAATGCCCGCAAGGCGCTGCAGTCATACACTGACAGCGTCCACCGGATTGGCTCGGTGGCATCCCGTTCTGGTATGGATGGTGCCCTTCACCAGACCGGGGTGATTACGGTGAATCTGACCTCTCCGGGCAGTGATATCGTTCCTGCGATGGGGCAGGCACCGTGGTGTCGCTCAGTCACACTGAACAAGGTGGAGACAACCGATGAATGACAAAATCAGAAGCATACTTCCTGTCAGCGCCAGCCGGGCAGAGCGGGTGGTGGACAGTACCGCCGGTGATATGCTGGCGGAAATCGCAGTATGTCTGATCCGCTATGTCAAAAATCCCGATTTATGTCCTGCTGAATTGCTGCCATGGCTGGCCTGGGAAATGGCGGTGGACACCTGGAATGAACACTGGACGGAGGCGGAAAAAAGGTCTGCGATAAAACGTGCTGCATACATCCACCGCCACAGAGGGACTAAAGCGGCGCTGATGGCATCGCTGGCTGACAGTCCCTTCCGGTCGCAGATTGTTGAGTGGTATGAGCAGACCCCACCCGGGGAGCCGTATACCTTCCGTCTGAACGTGGAGCAGAAAGATTTACCGGTGCTGATGAATGATCATCAGGATCTGAAGCATGCGGTGCTCCGTGCCAAAAATCTGCGCAGCTGGTTCAGTATTCACGTTTACGGGAACAGCACAGGGCGTGGATTTGGTTACGGCTATGTGATGGCGACAGAAAAAATCAGAAGTACCGGTGTGACAACAAAGACAGTGCCCACAGGCGGGCAGAGTGAGGCAGGTGTATGAATGGACTGATTCTGACAACGTCCGGCGCTGCAGAAATTGAAGCAGCATATCAGAACGGGCAAACCGTGACCGTCCGGCATGTTCTGCTTGGTGACGGGGGCGGGCGGGCATTGCCATCCACGCCGGATGAAATGGCAGCAATGACATCGTTGTACGGCGAATTCGGGCAGGAACCCTTTTCCGACGGTGCGGTGGAGGAGGGCTTCATCAGCGGGGATATTGTGATTGACTGTAAATCATACCCCGGTAAAACCCTTCGTGAACTGGGGATGATCAGCGACAGAGGTACGCTTATCGCGTACGGACGTTATCCCGACACCTTTTTACCAGACCAGACGGACTCTGTTATCAAGGAAGTTATTCTGACGCTGGTTCTTGGGCTGACGCACGCACAAAACGTGGTGCTGGAAGTTGATCCGGACAGGGCCATTATTACTCAGGAAATCGGAGACAGACGCTATCTGCAACGAAAAAAGAATCTTTCGGATGTGGAAGACAAGGATGAGGCTGTTGAAAACCTCGGATTAAAACCCACGGTGGACAAGGCAAAAAATGCCGTTCAGCGTGATGGTGACACCATGACCGGGGAACTGAAAATCCGTGGTGTTAATGCGCTGAGGATTTTCAACGAAGCCTTTGGTCTGATTTTTCGTCGTTCGGAAGAGTGCCTGCACCTTATCCCTACCAGTGAAGGTCAGGGCGAGAATGGCGATATTGGTCCACTTCGACCGTTCACTATTAATCTGCGGACGGGTGAAATATCCATGTCGCATAAAGTGTCTGTTGGCGGCGGTTCTCAGGTCAATGGTGCGCTGGGTATCGGCGTTCAGAACGCGCTGGGCGGAAACTCAATTGCTTTCGGGGATAACGATACAGGTATAAAACAAAACGGCGACGGCATTCTGGATGTTTATGCGAATGGACAGCATGTATTTCGTTTCCAGAATGGTGTGGCGATAGCGTTAAAAAATATTCAGGCCGGAAATGCTAAAAAATTCACGTTATCCAGCGCCAACAACTCCACGAAAAACGCAACGTTTAATTTATGGGGTAATTCATCCCGACCTGTAGTTGCAGAGCTTGGTGATGATTCCGGCTGGCATTTTTACAGTCAGAGGAATACGGATAACAGTATAACGTTCGCTGTAAACGGGCAGATGGTTCCATCAAACTACGGAAACTTTGATGCCCGCTATCAGACCAAAACAGGCGGTGTACAGGATGTGCGTCTGGGCAGTGCCATTGGTATTGGGCGTGGCGGGAACGCACCATCAGGTCACCTTATCAGCGGTCTTGATGGTGGTGAAAGTATGGACTGGGCCAATGCCCGCCCGGTGCAGGTTCTGATTAATGGCGTCTGGCGGAATGTAGCGAGTTTGTAATTATGATGCACTTAAAAAATCTTACGGTACAAAACCCTAAAACAATTGAGCAATACCAGCTGGCGCGACAGCATAAATTTTTATTGTGGCTGCTCTCCGATGATGGTCAGGAATGGCACGAAGCCCAGGAAAAATTTCAGCCAGACACTCTGAAAGTTATTTATGTTGAAACTGGCGAAGTGGTCTGGGTTGGAAAAGACATCACCTCAATCTGCCCGGAAAATAAAAGTGTGATTGAGTTGCCGGATATTACCGCTAATCGTCGCATTGAGGCGTCGGGATACTGGTTCTACCGCAATGATGAATTTGTTTTCGACTACAAACTTAAAGCGGAAGATGAGCGTGACGCACTGTTAAAACAGGTCAGTATCATGACCAGCGAATGGGAAAAAGACCTGCTGCTGGGTTTAATCAGCGACGAAGACAGGGAAAAGCTCAAAGCGTACCGCATTTACGCGAAATCGCTGCAGGCGATGGATTTCAGCGCTATTACGGATAAGACCACTTACAACAATATTAGCTGGCCTGAGCAGCCACAAAATACCTGAAAAAGAAGTTAATCATCTGACCGCCTGAGGGCGGTTTTTTTATGGGAGAAATGTATGCCCGGATTACATGGTGTTGAAACCATTGAACTGACGACAGGCACGGTTGCCGTGCAGACCATCTCCACGGCAGTGATTGGCCTGGTGGGGACAGCGCCGGACGCCTCTGGTGGTGTGTGCGCTTCCGGCACAGCCGGCTCCTGGCTGCTGGGAACGGCGCTGGATTTCACGGCGAAACAGGAAGGTCGGGCCGGTAATAAGATTTCGGTTGTTGCTGTGGCTGCCACAGAACAAAACGCGCAGACAGTGGCCTCGCTGAAAGGTACGACCCTGACGATAACACTGGGGACGGACGAACACAGCCAGGTTAACGCCACGGCGGACCGTGTGACTGAAGTGGTGAATGCGCTGGGGGATTCGCCTGTGACGGCGGCTGTCAGCACCTTGAATGCAGGAGACGCTGAAAATAAAGTGGTGTTGCCGTTCAGCCTGACGTTATCCGGCGGAGAAGATGAGGCGTTCCCGGTCAATACACCAGTGGTGGTGGCAGGGGCCATTACTCAGGCAGGGAAACTGGGCACAGCCGGAACATTATACCCGGCCCTGCGAGATATTTTTGACCAGACTGGTGCGCTGGTGATTGTGGTGCGCGCAGAAAGTAAAACAAAGACGAAAGAGGCCGAACAGCGTGCGGCGGTGATTCAGGCCATGGAGGCGCTGACAGAAAGTAAGGGCGTGACAGGCTATCAACCGCGCGTCCTCATTGCCACGGGGTACAGTGAGGATGATGGCGTGGCAAAGGCGCTGGAAACGTATGCCGTGAAGCTGCGGGCTGTGGCCTATATTGACTCGCCTTCAATGGCAACGCCGCAGGATGTGGTTCAGCGGCGCGCGTCATTTGGTGGGCGTGTGGAGCTGCTGCGTCCGCGCGTGTCAGTGACGGATGACAGCGGGCAAACGATATTTCGTCCATATTCGGCTCGTGCTGCCGGGCTGCGTGCCCGTATTGATTACGAAAAAGGGTGGTGGTGGTCCAAATCAAACCAGGACGTGATGAATATCACCGGTCTGGAGCAGGTGGATACGTTTATTCTCGGGGAGCAGAACTGCACGGCAAACCTGCTGAACATGGAAAATATCTCCACCATTATTCGCCATGACGGTTTTAAACACTGGGGTAACCGTCTGTGCACATCCCACAGTCAGTGGCGTTTTGAGCCGGTACGCCGCACTGCAGATGTGATTGAGGACAGCATCCAGGAGGCCATGCTGCCTTATGTCGATCGCCCGCTTGATCGGGATGTGGCAGACGACATTCTTGGCAGCATTAATGCCTATATGCGTCAGCTTAAAAATCTGGGCGCGATCCACGGTGGCAGTGCATGGCTGAACGATGAACTGAACACTGCAGAAACCCTGGCGGCAGGGCAGTTGTATATCGATTATGACTTTGGGCCGAAGTCACCACTGGAGCGCCTGACACTGCGGGCAATGATTAACAATAAACTGGCGCTGGAGGAACTGACGGTATGATGACGGGTGAAAAAAAACTGTTGCGCGCATGGGCGTTATTTCTTCCTGGCGGAATCCGCCTTCAGGGGGCACATGAATACACGCCACCTGCCATTAATATCACGACAGTGGATATCAAAACTGGCGCAATGGATGCACCGGTGGCAGTGGATGACGGCATGGAAGCGCTGACCTGTTCGTTTAAGATTTATGGTTATGATGTTGCCATGCTTACGCTGCTGGGATTACAGGCCGGGCTTTATTCGCCGGAGATTGTTGTCCGCCAGGCTTACCAGGTGGGGAATGCGACCAGCGGGCAGGTGGAAACTCTGCAGGGGATGATCACCAGTATCACGCCGGATGCGCGTCCCGCAACGTCACAGGCAGAGGCTTCGGTGACGGTGGAAATGTCACTGAGTTATTACCGTCAGGCTGTTGACGGTGTGGAAACCATCTGCATTATTCCGGAGGAATTTGTGCGTCGTATTAACGGCGTTAATGTTCTGGCGGATCTGAAAAAAATCATCCGGGTTTAATCCGGGGATCCTGTCATTCAGGCAGCTCAGGCTGCCTTTTCTTTTTAAAGGAGATGCTTATGTCGGAAAAAAACAGTGTTCCTGCCAGCAGCGTGGAAATTGTGTTATCCGTGCCGTATGTCACCGCATCAGGACAGACGATCACGCACGTCACTATGCGTGCGCCCACTGTCCGCGATCGTCTGTTGCATCGCCGGAGTAACAAACCGGAAGCAGAGGCTGATCTGGATATGATTGCCGGTCTGTGTGGGATGGACGCGGCAGACATGATGAACATGGAAGCGTGTGATTACCTGGCCCTGGAGCGTCAGTTTAATGTTTTTTTGCTGCCGCCGGTCCGGCGGAAGAAGAAAGCATCCTGACAGCGATACGGCGTGCCGGTGCCTGGTTCGGGTGGTCTCCCGGAGATGTGATGGCGCTGCCGTATACGGATTTTGTGGCAATGATGCTGGCGGAGTCGGAAGAGAGGAAGCGATGTTATGGCAACGGTGGGCGATAACCTTAAAGCGAATATCCGGATCGGAGGCACGATAGATCCGTCGTGGAAAAAATCGGTTGATGGGTTGAAGCACGGATTATCAGGGGCAACACAGGAAGTGGCTCGTCTGACACGCCAGCAGGACGTACTGAAACGAAAAATTCAGGCTGGCGTTCTGGCTGGACAGGATATTACTGATCTGCGAAAGCAGTATGAAAAGCTGGGTAAAAAAATTCATGATGCCACCGGAGAGCAGGACAAATTTAACCGTAAGCTGGCGCGCGCGGAACGTCTGGCTCGCTGGAAAGGGTGGGCCGGGACCGTTCTTAAGACCGGGCTGGGGCTTTCGGTTGGTTCCGGGCTTACGCTGGCAGCAGGTGCAAGTGCGGTACTGAACCGGAATTCGGAAACAGCAGAGCGTGCAGGGATAGCGCGGAGCTACGGGGTGGACTATGAAACCTATGCGGCGTGGGATTCACTGGGCCGTCAGATGGGGTTAAACGGTGAAAACATCGGTGATCTGTTTGAGGAATACCGGAACAAGGTTTTTGACGATGATAATGGTGCCACGGACAAAGGAGCCATTCAGGAGGTATTCGGTAAACTGGGGCTGAAAGCGGGCGTAATGGCCGGAAAAAGCAACCAGGAGCAGGTCGAATTTTTGTTTGATCGCTTACTGCAGGTTGAGAATGAGCAGCAGGCGGCGGGGATGGCTGATGCGTTGTTCGGTGGTGAGGCCAATAAAATTCTGACCTGGATGCGTCTGTCAGGGAAAACTTATCGGGAGCTTATCAGTGAGCAGAAACGCTATAACCTGGTGACAAAGGCAGGGGCTGATGGCGCGGTTCAGGGACATGTGGCACTGTCAAATCTCCGTAATGTTCTGAGTTCTTCCATTGATGAAATCAGCGGACAGCTGGGTAATGAACTTGCCCCACATATTCAACAGGTGACGGATGACCTTGCGGCCTGGTTTAAGAATGGTGGGCTGGAAAAAATCCGGGCATTTATTCGTGATGATGCCCTGCCGGCGCTGATCGACATGGCTGCCTGGATGTGGAAATTTGGAAAAGTTCTTGCCGGAATTACACAAAAAGCCATTGAGTGGGGGCTGGCGGATGATCCGCGAGAGGACCGACGGGAAGTGCTGGAGTATCTGGCAAAAATGGGGTCGCCGGAGCTGGCGAGAGCAGTGGCGCAGAAAAACGGTCAGGGTGAATGGTTTGATGAACTGCTCAGGCAAAATCCTGACCTGACAAAACAGGTTGTACAGGCCTATAAAGACACCCGCGGTTATCTCCCCTGGAATCATGACGATAAAAAGTTTGATGCATTTCTCGACCCTCTGCTGGGGCCGAAAGAAGAACCTGATTTTAAGGCGATAAAAGAGAAATCCCGCACCTATATTGACGGACTACCTGCAGCAGTTCAGGGGCAGGGTAATTCGGATCCTCTCTCGGCTCTTCAGTATACCCCCGGCAGTGTCAGCCAGGTGGAAGTAAAACCCACGTATCAGATACGGGCGGAATTTAACATCACTCAGAAGCCCGGCGAGGATGCCGGACAACTGGCAGACAGGGTAACGAAAAATCTGGGAGATATTAATTTTGGTCAGCGTTCCCGCATGACCGATGGTGATGCATTCTGGGGGTGAATATGGTGGATTTGCTGGGCTGGGGTGTAAACCGGCTTGAGCGCGAAGCATGGGACGCGGTGGGCTCATTAACGGATGTCGCCTCCCGCGTCATGCTGTCGTTTGGTGAGTTTGAATTCAGTATTGATACTGCTGCTTATAACGCCATGAAGCGCACGATGGAATGGCGATGGGATGAACAACAGCTTATCGGAAAAAACGATCTGCTGCAGTATACCGGCAAGGGGGCCAGAACAATAACCCTTGAAGGTATGGCGCACGCGGGATTTCGTGACGGTGTGGGAATGGATGCCCTTGATACACTGGTTCAGATGGTGGATGACAATCCGGCCCCGCATCTTCTGGTCTCGAGCACAGGTGATGTGATGGGGTATTTCGTGGCAACCGCCTATTCAGATAACACCACGTCCTTTCTTCCCGGCGGTGCGCCGAAGAACAAAACGTTCACACTGGAGCTGAAATACTATGGCGAAAAACTGGCGGACTACTGACGGCGATATGCTGGATGACATCTGCCAGAGACACTATGGCAGTACCGGGCTTAACCAGTCACTGGCGGCGGTACTGGAAGCCAATCCCGGACTGGCTGACCTTGGTCCGGTCTATCCGGCGGGAGTGGAAATCGTGTTGCCGGACTGGGTATATGAACCGGAAGTGAAGGAGACGTTTCAGTTATGGGACTGAATGAATATCAGCCGGATTTCAGTCTGACAGCGGAAGGCCAGGATATCACGAAGGCAATAAAACGTGGGCTGGCTGAGCTGCGATATACCGATAATGGTGCTGGCACAAAGCGGTCCGATGAACTGATGATAACGCTGTTCAGCGAGACGCTGGCGTTGCCACCGAAAGGCGCGGTGCTAACGCTGGGACTGGGGTTCAACGGAAATCTGGTCAATAAAGGCAGTTTTACCGTCTGTCAGGTGGCAAGCGGTGGTCCTCCCCGCCGGCTCACCATTTATGCCACCGCAGCCCCCATGAATGCGTCAAAACATGGCGCAGACGTGACCGCACTGAAAACCCGGGCTTTCAGCGATATCACACTGGGCGACCTGGTGAAAACCATCGCCACTGAAAATAATCTGGTGGCGCGCGTCTCATCGGTGCTTGCTGATATTCATATCCCGTGGGTGATGCAGTCATCAGAATCTGATGCTGCCCTCTTATCCCGCATTGCAGGTATGTACGGCGCCACCAGTAAACCGACCAGTGGCTACTGGTTATTTCTGGAATACGGGGCATCACAGAGTACGGGGGGCAGAAATGCGCCCGAGATAACCATTACGCCGGGTATGGTATCAGACTGGGATTATCGTGAAGGTGAGCGACAGGGCGCTGCGGGTGGTGCGAAGGGGGATAAAAAGAGCGGGAAAGTTGGGGTCCGGTATTTTGATGCTCGTGACGGACGCACACGTGAAGTTAAAGTTGACGTGGAGTCAACAGATAAGCGGCATCCGTTTACCCAGCCTGACCAGGGCACCGCAAAACACTGTGCAGAGTCGAAGGTTAAACGTGTGCAGAAAGCCGGACGCCAGATGACGATAACGTTGCCCTGCAGGCCGGAACTGCTGAAAGCAGGGGCGGAGATGCGTTTTGTCACGCAGGGATTTGGTGTGCGTGAGGACCATCACTGGCAGGCTGAGTCTGTGGAGTTTTCACTGGTACCGGGACAGGGATTTACGCTGAATCTGTCACTGACCACGGATATTTCTGCAAAGGGGAAAGCCAGTGGCAAGAAAAAAGGCGTCAATTATTTTGGTTAATGTTTTCTGAATCAGGAAATAAACATGTCTGTATTAATTTCGGGTGTGCTGACGGATGGCACGGGACTCCCCATGTCCGGATACCATATTATTCTGAAAGCCCGACAGAATACATCCGCAGTGGTTATGAGAACGGTGGCAACAGTTTTGACGGGGCCGGCAGGAGAATATGCATTTGAGGCTCAGACCGGAAGATATGACGTTTATCTTCGGTCATGTATTGAAAGAGAATATTGTGTTGGTGATATTTCGGTTTACGACGATTCAAAGCCCGGTACACTGAACGACTTTCTGACCGCCCTCGATGAAGGCGATTTAAAACCGGATGTCGTTAAGCGGTTCGAAGAACTGGTGGCGCAGGCGCAGCAGAGCGCGGAGGCGGCAGCGGAAAGCGAACGACAGGCCGGGCAACATGTCGCTGATGCGCAACAAATCAAGAGCGACTGCGAGACGCTGGCGGATAACGTACAGCAGAACGCCGAGGCCGTTGCTGAAGATAAAAGGCAGGTGGCACAGCTGGCATCATCTGCCACACAGGATGCGGCTCGCGCAGAGCAGGCCGTTAAGGACGCAGACAAAATCGTCGATAAGGCTGTTGATAAACTCGGTGAAGTCGCAACGCTGAGCGGCGAGGTAAAAGCCAGCGCCGAAGTGGCAGCAAAAAGCGAGCAGAATGCAAAAAAACACGCGGATAATGCAGCAGAAATCGCACAGCAAACCGCACAGGACGCAGAAGCCACCACAACAGCCCGTGATGATGCGGAACGTTTTGCGGGTGAGGCAGAAAACAGTGCACAGACATCAGGGGCAGCGCGGGATGAATCGGTTGATGCTGCTGAACGTGCCTGCCAGCATAAAGAAGCAGCATCTTCGGCTGCGACCAGTGCAGAAAATGCGGCAAATAAGGCGCAGGGACATGAAAATGCCACCGCAGAATACGCCCGGCAGGCGAAGGCCAGTCAGGATGCGAGCGAAGGCAATGCGCAGGAAGCGAAACGGTGCAGGGACGAGGCGCAGCAGATTGTTGATGACCTGAAGGGAAGTAATGCCACCACGACAGAAAAAGGCCTGGTGCAACTCTGTAGTGACACGGATAACGACAGCGAAGAACTGGCGGCCACACCAAAAGCCGTCAAAGTCGTCATGGACGAGACGAATACAAAAGCGCCGCTGGACAGCCCGGCGTTCACCGGCACGCCAACCACACCAACCCCGCCGGACGATGCGACCGGGCTGGAGATGGCGAACGCGG
>OAVX01000296.1_pt1 | contig 37135 bp, 26 predicted proteins | sample 1476471 | NCBI WGS metagenome assembly OAVX01 (sample SAMEA2580114, study PRJEB22360) | human gut metagenome | biome: human gut; feature: human-associated habitat; material: faeces | place: Denmark | collected 2008/2010
AAGAACATCACTTCTTACGGTGTATTCATCGACTTGGGTGGCGTAGACGGTTTGATCCATATCACAGACCTTTCCTGGGGCCGTGTTTCTCATCCGGAAGAAATCGTTCAGCTTGATCAGAAGATCAATGTTGTTATCCTTGATTTCGATGACGAAAAGAAACGTATCGCTCTCGGCTTGAAACAGCTGACTCCGCATCCTTGGGATGCTTTGGATCCGGACTTGAAAGTAGGTGACAAAGTGAAAGGTAAAGTGGTTGTTATGGCTGACTACGGCGCATTCATCGAAATCGCCGCCGGCGTAGAAGGTTTGATCCACGTATCAGAAATGAGCTGGACTCAGCACCTGCGCAGTGCTCAGGACTTCATGAAGGTTGGTGACGAAATCGAAGCAGTTATCCTGACTTTGGATCGTGACGAACGTAAGATGTCTCTGGGTATCAAACAGCTGAAAGCTGACCCATGGGAAGATATCGAATCTCGCTTCCCGGTTGGTTCACGCCACACAGCTAAAGTTCGTAACTTCACTAACTTCGGTGTATTCGTAGAAATCGAAGAAGGCGTTGACGGCTTAATCCACATCTCTGACCTTTCTTGGACTAAGAAGATCAAACACCCGAGCGAATTCACTCAGATCGGTGCAGAAATCGAAGTTCAGGTACTGGAAATCGACAAGGAAAACCGTCGTTTGAGCTTAGGCCACAAACAACTGGAAGAAAATCCCTGGGATGTATTTGAAACTATCTTCACAGTAGGTTCAATCCACGAAGGTACAATCATCGAAGTACTTGACAAGGGCGCTGTCGTATCCTTGCCTTATGGTGTAGAAGGTTTCGCAACTCCGAAACACCTGGTAAAAGAAGACGGTTCTCAGGCTGCTGTAGACGAAAAACTACAGTTCAAGGTAATCGAATTCAACAAAGAAGCAAAACGTATCATCCTTTCTCACAGCCGCATCTTCGAAGATGAACAGAAGGGCGCTAAGAAAGATGCTCCTGCTGGTGACAAAAAACCGTCAGCAAGACGCAACAACAAGAACGAAGAATCTTCTGCAATGGTAACTGGTCCGGTTGAAAAGACTACACTGGGTGACATTGAAGAACTGGCTGCTTTGAAAGAAAAACTTTCTGGTAAATAATCAGTATCACTGATAACCGATATAAAGGAGTTGTTTTTTCGAAAACAACTCCTTTTTCTTTATTTCCTCCCCCCTATTCACTCACTCAATAATGAAAGGCTATATATTTGTTGACTTTCATCTATTTTTACTCCTGATAAGTTTGTGTATTTTAAATTAATTACAGAACTTTGTTGAAGTTACTTGAATATTATGATCATGGACGAAAACATAACAAACAAAGGCATCACTATCCTCATCGCAGAAGATGAAGAAAGTAATTTCTTATTATTAAAAACAATTCTGAAAAAGCATTGTAACGTACTTCATGCTAAAACGGGAGTAGAGTTATTGGAAATCTATAAGGAGCAACATGCAGATCTGATCCTTCTGGATATTAAAATGCCGGAAATGAACGGGATTGATGCACTAAAGGAAATCCGGAAATTCGATCAGGACATACCTATCATCATGCAATCGGCTTATGCCTTTGAGAATGACATGGAAGCTGCCCGCCAGGCCGGAAGCAACGGGTTTGTAACGAAACCTATCAACATCAAGGAGCTCAAAAGCGTTCTTTCCAGTTTCTTGCCGCAGTTGACATGGTAATTTCTTCGAAAATACAAAATAAAAAAGGAGATGCTTATTACAAGTATCTCCTTCTTATTTCAAATAAACGTTTACCTACTCATTAGCAGCTTCTGCTTTTTCGCATTCAGCTGCCTGTTCTTGTGCACCATAATAAGCACAATCTTCACCAATACCGATAAGCTGATTGATTGCATGTCTCTTATCCAGATCAGTGAAATAAGTTTCAACGACTTTATAAATATCGAAACCTCCCGTCGATCCGGCTGCCAGATTCAATGACTCTACCATTTTCTTAGCTGCATTGTGAATTTCTTTTTTGTCAATAAGATGCAACTCATTGCTGTGAATTAGATTCTTTCCCATGATGTTTGACTTTAAAGTTATACTCGCTTTATTAATAACTACAGAATAAACAAGCTATTTCTACTTGCTGTTTCTTTACAGCTTTAAATATACAAACATCTTCTTATTTTCATACAATTTCATCCCTTTAATTTCATAGAATCATCAAATTATTCAAAAGTACATGCTTTTTCAACGTTCCACCATCCCGAATAAAGGTTTGGTCGGGTGTGATAAAATGATGGTGACGTTCAAGAGAAACAACAACATTTTTTATGAAGTAACAAATGAACAATTCACCATAAACAATGGTTTTTACGAATCATCAGGGCATTGTCTGTAAAAAAAATGTCAATAAGCGTTCCATATTTCTTCATTGTAACACCATATTTCCACTGCCTGAATTTCATAAAGAACGATGTTTTAATTTTATACACAAAATAATTATAGGGTGATGTTTTTAAAGGAAAACAAATTACATGTAGGAAATAATGACACCATTGATTCTATAAAAAATGATTTAATTTTCTATGAGAATGTCAAACAAATTCCTATAACTCCGTATCCGTCATATATACAATACGGACTGGTTATGCTTTGCTCTGAAGGTAGTGCAAAGATTAAAGTTCACACACATGAACATTTGTTGATGAACAATGAACTTGTCATTCTATTACCGGGACAACTTGTTTCTATATACGAGACAAGTCAGGATTTTAAGATAAATGCATTTTCTGTTTCACAATCATTGTTTAATGATGTGTTGAGCGGCATTCATAGATTTTCGCCACATTTCTTTATCTATATGCGAACTCACTTCCATTACAAATTAATGGAAAGCGAAAGCATTAACTTTGAAAATTACTATAATCTGGTTTGTTCGAAAGCTAAATCTGCATCCAACCTATACCCCCGGGAATCTGTGATTCATGTATTACGCATTCTCTATCTGGACCTGTACAATACATACAAGATCAGTTCCCTTCCTTATATTCCAACAATGGATGTGCATAAAAAAGAACTTGCAGACAAATTCTTTTATCTGATTATGCAACATTACAAAGAGAACAGGGAGGTTGCATTCTATGCTAAAGAACTATGTATTACTCCTAAATATCTGACAACGATAATAAAAGCTGTCAGCGGAAAATCAGCGAAAGACTGGATACTGGAATATATCATACTGGAAATAAAAGCGCTACTGAGAGATTCTTCTCTTAATATCCAGGAGATTGTTGTAAAGACAAATTTCGCCAATCAGTCCTCTCTTGGGCGGTTCTTCCGTAAACACACCGGCATGTCTCCTTCCGAATACAGGAAAAGCATGATGGAAACATATTATTAATATTAAACTACATATCTAATAACTAATAAAATAAAGTCATGAACAGAAGTCAATTAATCAATGAATTAGCGACAAAAACAAATCTCAATAAACGGGATATAACAACCATTCTCGATGCTTTTACTGAAATGGTTGCAGAAAAAACAAAGGCAGGCGACCGTGTTTTCATTCCCGGTTTCGGTTCATTCAAACCACGTCTGCAAACAAGCCGTCCGGCAAGAAACCCCAGAAACGGGGATGTGATTCAACTCACACCGCGAACGATTGTACATTTCAAATGTGCCTCTCTCCTAATAGAGAAGATGAACGAAAAATAAATGAAAAAAAGGGCTTATTTCAAAATAAGTCCTTTTTTTATTACGATTTGTCATACTTATCGATTAAAAAGTATCTTTGCAGCCACAGAATAGCATGAAAAGGAAATTATGACTGAACAAGAGATCAGAAGATATTTACGACAAATGAAGGAAGAGGACTCCCAAACAGCCTTGCTGAAATTCTATGATCTATGCTTTGATCGTTTTTTCCGTATTGCTTATTACTACCTGAAACAGGAAGAATGGGCGCAGGAAGTCGTACTCGACGTATTCATGAAAATCTGGGAAAAACGGGAGTCATTACAAACGATAGTCAATCTGGAAGATTACTTCTTTATCACAGTAAAAAATGCCGCACTGAATTATCTGGCAAAAGAAGAACGGCAAAAACAGATTACCGAAATAATAGCCGATAAGATAGCCGACCAGGAAAATTCACCAGAAGAAATCCTTATCAACGAAGAACTTTTTTCCCACTATGTCAAAGCACTGGACCGTCTACCGGAAAAATGCCGGGAGATATTTATCCGCATACGGGAAGAAAAACAAAGCTATGCACAGGTCGCTAAAGAATTAAAAATCAGCATCAATACAGTTGACGTACAAGTACAAAAGGCTGTAACCCGACTACGGGATATGTTATCACGCTACCTGAAGCCAGACAAGAACGGATCATAATATTAACTTATTTTCACCAAATCGGCATAGTGAGTTCCAGCGTACATCTCTGTCTTTATTTATGAAAGCAATAATTAAACAGATAAAGAAAAGATGACACCTGAAAACGACAACTTTGATAAGATTTTGGAACAACTGGTCGCCTCTACGCGTTCACCGAGAGGACGCTTCTCCGCTAAAAACAGTTGGAAAATACTGGAAAGGCGTATATCTCCTGCCAGTGGAAAAATAAAATTTCTCCGTATCGCAGGAAGCGTTGCAGCCTCCATACTCATCTGCCTAGCCAGTTGGTATACATATGATTATATCCAATCGGGCACCATACAGACTATTTCTACCCTGGCTGAAATACGGGACATTACACTACCCGACCAATCTGTTGTCACCCTGAACCGTTACTCAACACTTAGCTTTTCTTCCCGTTTCAGGGGAGCCAAAAGAGAAGTCCGGTTAACCGGAGAAGCCTATTTCGATGTAGAAAAAGATACCAGGCACCCATTCATTGTAAAAGCAGAGTCCGTAAACGTGCAGGTACTGGGAACCCAATTCAATGTGGAAGCCTATCCCGAAGACCCCGAAATAAAAACAACCCTGATCGAAGGTTCCGTTGCCGTCAGCATACCGGAAGAAAACCGGCGAATTGTGCTTTCCCCCAACGAAAGTGCCATCTATAACCGGTTACAGAAAAGTTTGCAACATGAAATAAATCCAAAAAGCAACAACGATATTGTCTGGCGAAACGGCCATTTCCTATTCGATTATCTGCCATTGCAGGAAATAACCCGGCAGCTTTCACATGCATTCAATGTAAAAATAGAAATTACCGATCCCGAACTCCGGAATTACCATATACGGGCTAACTTCACCAATGGCGAAAGCCTGGAAGAAATGCTCGAATTATTAAAAGGAGCCGGCAATTTTAATTACACAATAACAAACAATACAATCATTATCAGTACTAAGCTTTAGTAAATTATGAACTATTCTATACATTACCCGCTTTTCCGCATCAGCCTCATATGTCTCTTGTGGGTTATTTTCGGGAGAACTCCTCTTGATGCCCAAAATAAAGACACATTATTAAATTTCAGTATCCGGAATGCTGCTTTAGACAAATTCGCAAAGCAGTTGGAGGATTCTACCGGCTTCTCTTTCATCTACGGAGAAAAGATACAGCTAAAAAAGCCTGTAACCCTGGATATGACTCAATCTCCTATCACGGATATTCTACACAGGGCTTTCGAAAACGAAGCAATCGCTTTTAAGATCTCTGGAAAATATATCTTATTAGATAAACGGGAAACACCCGTTAACCGCAAATATACAATCAGCGGCTATGTTACAGACGGGACATCATCGGAAACACTGATCGGTACGAATATCTTTGAACAAAACAGAAGGATAGGAACTTCGACCAACCCTTTCGGATTTTATAGTATTACGCTTCCCGAAGGAGATGCAGCACTTTCATTCTCCTACCTTGGTTATGCCACTCAAATATGCCGGTTCCGGTTGGAAAAGGACACCTTGCTGAATATCCGGTTACTGACCGACAATCAGTTAGAGGAAGTTGTCGTCCTGTCAAATAAAAGAGAAACCGGAATCCATGCCACTGCGATGAGTGCCCTTGATGTCCCGATGAAACAAATCCGCAACACACCTGTTGTTTTGGGAGAAGCTGATTTACTGAAGACAATCCAGCTGTTACCCGGCGTACAGGCGGGTATGGAAGGATTCAGTGGTTTGCATGTACGTGGCGGCGGACCGGACCAGAACCTGATCCTGCTGGATGGTATTCCGATCTACAATGCAGATCACCTGCTGGGCGTATTCTCGATCTTCACCCCGGAGGCCATGAAAAAAGTGACTCTCTTCAAAGGCTCCTTTCCTGCCCGTTATGGCGGACGATTATCGTCTATCATCGATATCCGCACCAATGACGGCGATATGCAAAATTATCATGGAACGATCAGTGTCGGCCTGCTAACCAGTAAGCTGCATTTTGAAGGACCGATCATAAAAAACAAAACTTCTTTCTGTCTGACAGGACGCCGCACCTATCTGGACCTGGTGGCAAGACCTTTTCTGCCGGAAGATAAAAAATACAACTATTACTTCTATGATATCAATGCTAAAGTAAACCATAAGTTTTCCGACAGAAGCCGACTCTTCCTCAGCTTTTATAAAGGAAAAGACCATTATGATTACAAACGGGATAAGGAATACGACGGTTATGACGATGGTCCGCGCCTGTATTTCTATAACAGCAAAATCAATATCAACTGGGGGAATACTATTGCAGCCGGACGCTGGAATTATGTATTCAACAATAAGTTGTTCAGTAACACGACTGTAGCATACAACCATTATCAGATGTCAATGGCTGACAGTTATAAAAAGGAAGCCACCGGAACCGAGAAAAAGACCAATACCGATCCCATGCATAACGAAACCTATACATATAATTCCGATTATAGGTCAGGGATACACGATGTTAGTATCCAGACAGATTTCGACTATACGCCTGCCCCGAACCATCATATCAAATTCGGCGGCTCTTATCTGAATCATACGTTCCGGCCGGAGGTCACAACCTCAAATGTGAGAGAAGCAGAAAACGGATCAGTAGCACAAGATACCATCTATAAAGATTCTTCTAACAGTAATCTGCATGGCCATGAATGCGCTTTGTATGCAGAAGATGACTTCAACATAGGTACCCGGTTAAGTATTAATGCAGGTATACATCTTTCCTTGTTTTACACCCAGGGGAAAGGTTATTTCTCAGCACAACCCCGCCTGTCCGCCCGCTACCGCCTGAACAAAGACTATGCAATAAAAGGTTCATTTACTCAAATGGAACAGTACGTACATTTATTATCGTCGTCAGCCATCTCACTACCAACTGATTTATGGGTGCCTGTTACTCAAAATATCCGCCCGATGCGGTCATTTCAATATGCTGTCGGGGGATACTATACAGGGATAAAAGGATGGGAATTTTCGTTGGAAGGATATTATAAAGATATGCATAATGTTCTGGAATATCAGGATGGCGCCTCTTTCTTCGGAACCTCAGGAGGATGGCAGGAAAAAGTGGAAATGGGTCGCGGACGTTCTTTCGGACTGGAAATACTTGCACAAAAAACGCTGGGAAAAACAACCGGCTGGCTGGCCTATACAATTGCCAAAAGTGACCGCCAGTTCAAAGACGGCAGCATTAACTACGGAGAACGTTTCCCCTATAAATATGACCGTCGCCACAATATAAATTTTTGTGTGAACCATCAGTTCAGTGAACGGTTCGATATTGGACTCACCTGGATATTTAACACCGGAGGGGCAGCAACATTAGCCGAACAGCGTACCGGGACAATAAACGGAAACTTGCTCGATTACATCGAACACCGCAACAATTACCGATTACCCGTCAGTCATCGATTGAACCTGGGAGTTAACTTCCATAAAAAAGTACGCCGGGGTACACACACTTGGAATATATCTGTCTACAATGCCTATAATGCCATGACTCCCAATTTGATCTATCTGGAAGAAGAATACATCGGACAAGAACATATTGGAGAAGGAGGCGTGCCTGAAACAACCTGGAAAAGGAAACCAAGGTTGATCAAACAGACTTTATTACCCTGTATACCTTCCGTCACTTATACATTTAAATTCTAAAACAGAAAATGACATGAAAAAGAATTTATCCTATCTATTATTCATACTCTATACATCTCTTTTCTCAGCTTGTGAGAACGAGATACCCTTCCAAAGTAAAATTCAAGAGCCCCAACTACTCATGAATGCCTTTCTGGAAGCCGAAAAAGAAGAGAATCAAGTTTACTTGCATATCATTGATGGCGAGACAACAACATTAGTGAGCGATGGAGCCGTCACGATCTATGTCAACGGAGAGAAGAAAGAAGTTGCTGAAGCCGAATTGATCTCCACCAGTTATAATGACTCTACAAAATACTGCCGCGTGAAAACCCAGTTTCTCCCCGGTGATCTGGTACGCCTGGAAGCAGCTGCGGAAAACGGGCAATATCACGCCTGGGCTGAAATAAAAATACCCCAACCGATCGAAAAAATTATACAGGTAGATACCCTTCTGACTAAAATTAAAATAGGATATTATATGGATAACTGCATCCGGTACAGAATCACATTCAACGACCGATCCGGAGAAAAGAACTATTATCAACTGCGTATCCAGGAAAACACTTACCGGACATATCCGGAAGAGGGAACAACATACGGACCGGAAATCATCTATCCGGATATTATCAGTCAGGAAGATATCGTGTTGACCGATGGTCATCTCAGTACTGCCGATGATGAAGAATTCGGCATCCTTGATATGACCGTCCAAAATGTGAACAATGTATTCACCGACAGTCGTTTCGAAAACGGATCATACACGCTTAATGTATATACACGCTACTATGATCACAAAAATATGGACGAAAAGCTGTTTGTAGAGACAGATGCCGTCATCCGGCTACTCTGTATCACCCAGACAGACTATCGGTATATGCGTGCCATGAACTGCCTTGAGTCGGGAAACTATAACGAAACCTTTATGGAACCGGTCATTATACCTCAAAACGTTGTCGGCGGATTAGGGTTTGTCGGTGCTAGCTCCGAAAAACAAATGACGATTCGTATCCTGACCCGCCCGCCGTTGTGGTAAAAAACGGTCACTGGAAATTCATTTCCCAAATCCAACAATAGCAAAATAGTTAAAGGATACTAATTGACAACATATTATATAGGGTATCCTTTAACTCATACGGTTATTAATTCAAAAAGATATAGTAATTTTAATCCATTAATAATAATCGTATGAAAAGGTTTTATTTATTTTTATCAATATTGTTTCTGACTATATTTATGAGTAGTTGCTCAAATGATCCTTCGAATCCTTCTCCTGAAGAGGGATATTCTAAACTCATTATAAAAGCAGAAACAAAATCGGCAAACGAACCCACTGAGGAAATCATTTTTACAGGAGATGATATCCTATGGTTCAACCGAACAACAAAAGAAATCCGGTTTAAAGACAATTACTATCAACAAAACTCCATTTCACTTTATGCCAATATTAAATTTTATCTGGATGACAAGTATTTGTTTTCTACCTTGACCCGGGTTTCAGATGTCAACTCCCAAATTTTCAACTCACCGGTATTCTATTACAGTATAATTGAAAATAAATTTTTTATAAACGACGGATATCCTGATATTGCAGTTTTAGGTTCATTGACTGAAATACAAAAAATACGTGATGAGAATATGCAGGCCATAGCAAATGAATGGGATAAATTTATCGGGTATATGAAAAAAGTGAATAAGTACAAAGAGTAGATCAACGACAAACTGTTCGCTAAATGTTGAGTAAAAAGGAGTTTAAACTCTTATTTGATACATATTTTGATGCTGTCCGGAATTTCATATTTTATCGTTGCGGCGATACTGATATGGCATCTGATATAGCGCAAGAGATATTTATGAAAATATGGGAGAAAAAAGAACAGTTACATAATAATAACCTGAAAGCCCTTTTATATAAAATGGCGAATGAAATGGTGATAAGTTCTTATCGGAAAGAAACAAGCCGGAATCATTTCGAGCAGGATATGATACGCAATGACGCATCAGGCTTGTCTCCCGAAGAGGAGATACTTTTCAAGGAACTTGCCACATCCTATGCCAGAACTCTGGAACAGATGCCCGAAAAACAACGCATCGTTTTCCTGATGAGCCGGAACGATGAATTAAAATATCACGAAATTGCAGGACTCCTTGATATAAGTATTAAAACAGTTGAGAAACGAATGAATTCCGCATTGCAATTTCTAAAGAAAGTATTATTAACGGAAACTAAAAATGAAACCGGACAATATTAAAATAATCCCCCAATGGAGCAAAAGCAAGGAAGATATCTGGAATGAAGCTTTTGCCAGCCTTGAAGATACCCCATCTTCAAAAAAAAACCGGCATATCCCATTTTGGAAATATGCAGCCGTGCTCCTTGTTGCCATTATCCTGACCGGGTCTGTAATCTCTCAATCTTATACCGTGACCGAAATTGCGAAACGGGGATCGCATCTTGCTGTCACCCTTCCTGACGGCTCAAAAGTAAATCTCAATGCCGATAGCCGGCTTACCTATAAACCTTACCAATGGATTATATCGAGAAATGTTGAACTTGAAGGAGAAGCCTTTTTCGAAGTAAAACAGGGAAAACGTTTTTCTGTAAAATCAAATCAGAATAAAGTGAATGTATTAGGAACAAGTTTCAATATATTTTCACGGCCAGGGAACTATCGTGTAACCTGTCTGACCGGCAAAGTAAAAGTGACAACCCATAATGAAACGACCACCCTCGCTCCGGATATGCAACTGACCTATCATAACGGTAAACTGACCATTAAAGAAAATATCAATGCCGGTCAATCAATCGGATGGATAGAAGACAAATTTGTTTTTGAAGGAGTCCCACTGGTTGAAGTGATCAATGAAATAGAACGTCAGTATGATATTAGGGTCAAAGCAGACATTCCTCCGGGACATGTCTATACTGGTAATTTTAGCAGGGCCACAAAACCTGATATGATACTCGAAATTATAGGAAAACCTTTTGAAATCAAATTCAGCATAGAATAAGTGAAAAGGTCAATAGTCATCATTTTCATACAGTTGATAAGTACAATCGCTGCATTTTCACAGGAAATGCAGCTTACTGTTTCCAACAAACCTTTAAACACTGTTTTAGGAATGCTTGGCATGGAAATATCGTTTGATGACAAAGCGTTATCCGCTTATAATATATCCGTCTCGAAAACATTTAAAAATCCGGAAGACGCCCTTTATCATCTGCTAAACAATAAACCGTTCAAAGTCGAAAAAATAAATCATGTATATATCATCATTCCGTTAGACAGGCAAGTACCGAAAAGCAATACGGAAACAAAGCCATCCGAACCTCACAGACAATTTGTTTTCACCGGAACTGCACTCGGCAAGAAAACCGAAGATACACTAATTTTCATACTCCCCGAAACAATTATCACAGCAGATGAAGTTCGCCATAAAGTAGACTGCAACAGTTACTCCATCACTCCTGATATGCGCAGAGGAATAAACAATACGGAAGAACTATTGCATAAAATACCCGGGATCTATTTCGACAAAGCAACTAATACCCTCAAAGTAAGCGACAATAAGAATATATTACTGTTAGTAGACGGAATACAACAATCGCAGGATCATATAAAATATATGTCACCCGACAGAATACATACCGTTGAAGTGATCAATGGAGCGTCCGGCCGTTTCATATCCGACGATTATACAGCCATTATCAATATTATCCTGAAAAAGGATTACCGGGGATATGACATCTATGCCTCTAATTTTTCAGCCGTCGGCCTTTCGGGTATAAACAACAGCAAACGGCTGATATTGAATCAACCTGTAATCAGAATGAGTTATACCTATGACAAAATCAATTTCTATGCAACCTATTCTCATAACAAGGAAAACCAAGACTTACCTGTATCCAAAAATTTAATATACAGAGGTGTGGAACTTATTTCAGAAATGCCGGAAAACACACCCAATGACCTGTATGAGCATAAGAATAATACCATAACGGCTGGAGTCAGTTACCAAATCACACCGACGCAAACGGTTGGCATCCAAGGTGATTATGTATCCGGCAAGACAGAAACAAACCAGATATACACCATGGAACGTACGGATATAAGTAACAATGACCGACGCACGATCAAAAATTCAACAGAAACTGCCACATCTGATTACACATTTGTCGGCACACTGTATTATCAGGGACAGTTTAGCGAACGTTTCCGGTTATATAGCGATTTTTCATACAATTATTATTACAATGATATAAAAAACCAATACGACCAGAACGATGCATCGAACTATATAATCCAGGATACATACAACGAGTATAAAAACCATACATTATTTAATGTCGAAGGAAAATATTCGTTATCGTCCCAGATATCGATGAACTTAGGATATTCCAATGCCTGGAGAATGTATGGATCGGAAAGTAGTCACGGCAGAGGCTTTTTGGACTACCGGGAATATCGGAATAAAGTATTTGCCTACATGAAATTTAGTCCTTCAACGAAAATACAGACTAAATTCGGGGCTGCCATCGAGCATATAAGCTCATATGACAGAGATATAAAAAGTAATTATACCCGGTTTCTGCCTTACATACAGGCCAACATCAGCATCAATAAAAACATAAACATAAATGCCAGTTATTCAACTAATCAGCATTATCCTTTATTATACCAGCTCAGCCCTATGAGCTTGGTAATCGATACGTTCCTGACACAAATAGGAAACCCAGAACTGAAATCTGCCATCCGGCATACTGTTTCCGCCCGCATTTCATTAGGTAACCGGATAACAATTACCCCTGCACTCAATTATGTTCATGATGAAATCAGTGAGTTATATATCGAAAAAGGACATAAGTTATACAGGTCTTTCTGTAATATAAACACAAGAGAATATAGTTTGCAAATCACTTATGATCAGCCTTTCGGCAATTATATCCGATTCAAAAACAATGTGACATATTACCTCGGAGAAGCATTGAACGCCGAAATCAGAACAAGACCGGACGGATGGCTTGCCAACTCAGAAATAAGTTATTACCACCCTGCCAAATCGTTTGGTATTCAGGTCGGATATTACCGGAATATGAAAAAGCAAATCCTCAGCCAGGGATATCAAATGACCGATAAAGACAACTGGCTGATATCCGCAAACAAGCTGTTCTGGAATAAACGGATATCTGTTGCGCTCTCCTACATTCCGCCCATTTCAGCAGGTATCAGACATAACCAGCAGAGAATGTTGGAAACATCGCTTTACCAGGAAAATACTTCGCGCCACCTGAAATCATACAACAACATGCTCCTGGTAAAAATCAGTTTGCGTTTCGACCAGGGTTACAGTAAACCCCTGGAACGAAACGCTGTCATTAAAAATGAAAGGGAAAAGAAAACGATAGAATTCTAATCAAACCTCCGTCAAAATCCAAACCTGGAAGTATCGACCGATTTATGTTCTTTAGCTTTATAGCCACCGAACTTATAAACGAACGAAACTGAAATGTTCCGGCTATCACGTCTCTGATTCATTATCAGGTGCTGGCCTTTATAATTTATTTTGGTATCCGGATTGAATGAATCGAACAGATCATTCGCTTTCAATTTCAATTCAGCTTTCTTTCCGGCAAAAGTCCATTTCAAACCGGCGTCTATCCTCCAGATGGGAGAAATATCATATATACCCTGTATAAAAGACGAAACATACATACTATTCAGTTCCAGACGAATATCCGGTTCCGAAAAGAGCTTGAAGGTATTGTTCATCATTGCGATTCCCCGGAATTTTGTCCGGTTAAAGCGAATAGCATGAAACGAATCGCAAACATCTTTGAGGATAGATCCGTCCAACGTAATCTGAGAATTCCAGAAACTGCCGACAGAGAAAGGAATTGTTGCCGTTGCGCCATAATTCTCTTCATAATCATAATTAATTGTCTGGTAAATCAATGCTAGTTTATCCGGGCTTTGATAAGCCAATTGATTAAACAAATCTTTTATGTAGCTATAATACACATTAAACATATACTTATTCTTCAAAACATATGTCAGTTCTGCCGTATAATCGGTAGACGGCCGTAACGCCGGATTCCCCAAAAGCATTGCATACCCATTCATATAACTAACAGATTCCTGAATAGTCCAATACTCCGGATACGTCTTATCGGAAGAAAATCCCAACTGGAAGATATGGCTGTCGGAAAGGGCATAGCTTAACTGCATCGCAGGGTAAACGGCCCACTTTTTATAATTCATTAATTTATAATACTCTCCGGCAACAGACAGAGATAAGGAAAGGTTATCGTTGAAAGACTTTTCAACACCACCATAAAAATTATACGTTTCTTCTTTCAGATCTGTACAGGTATTCAACCCCGACATATCGGAACCATCCTGCGGACGATAGATTTGCGAGCTTTTATCTTTGGCAAATGTAAAGTTGATACCATAATTTAACTCCCAATCAGAAGGTAAAGTATGGGTCTGTCCGGCATATACATTCCAACGGTTGATTGTCTGGCTGGCATCAGCCAGAAACAATTGCTCGGAACTTTCTGTCTTATTTATATAATCCTGAGTGGACGGATAATTATAATAGGTATAATCGAGACCTACATTCAAACCCAGGGAAGAAGTATAATCCACATTTACATTATGCATTTGTTCATCTCCCATTTTGCTATTAGAGGATTCGGAAAAATTGCCTGAAGACTTTTCCACGGCCTTCCTGTTTGGAGTGATTGCAGAAGTATAAGCCATATTCAGATGATCATTTTCCGATAACTGATAATCCAATGCGGCGCGCATATTATGGGTCAGCCCGCGACGTTCTCCTTTATTATATTGTTCTATATCATATATTATATCTCCGATCTTATGATGAGATACAATATCATTATCAATAATCCTTTTCTGATAATCGGCAGAATAAAGAATATCAGCCGATAGTTTCTTTCCTACAAAAGAAAGATTCGCATGTCCGCTTCCATTGGCATAACGGGCCTGCATATACTCCGTTCCCACCTCACCGCGCACAAACGGTTCTTCCGATTTCGTGTTTTTCAGGACCAGGTTAATCACTGCTCCCCTAACACGATATTTTGCCGGTGCATTATACATCACTTCTGCTTTCGCCACATTAGATACAGGCATGTTTTTCAATAAATTGACTAACTGGTCATTCGTCATGGAAGAAGGTTTCCCATTCAATATAACCGTTACATTACCGGCACCGGCCAGGCTGATACTTTCATTCTGTTCCATAACTCCCGGCAGATGCAAGATGGATTCATACGCATTGCTGACTGTCGATTTTTCGGCCAATACTGACACATCATAAACCAACGCTCCGTTTTCAACCTTTACCTGCGGACGTTCACCTTTTATCACGACCTCGTTCAGTGCATAATCCTGTTCCTGCATCATTATGATTCCGGCATCCTCCCCTGAATATTCTTTTATTTGGGTCTGGTATAATAAATGCTGAAAAATTAAACGATACTTATCCGGGTGCTGTTTCAGCATAAAGTTACCGTCTATATCTGTTATGACAGCATCCACAAATGTAGAATCGATGGTCTGCATTACTACAGTTACTGATTCGACTGGTGCCTGTGAGGCATCAACTACTTTTCCTTTAACATCTTGCGCACCTGCCATCATTCTGATAAGCAATATACCGGCTGCTAATAAAAAACATTTACGTATCATATTCTCTCTATTTTAAATTCTTTACCTTTGATGCAGCAAAAGTAAAACAAGGCATTCCCGGACCGGGTTAATGCCGGGTTAATGTTAGGTTAACGGGAAAAAAGGGATGACGAAACATGAATAATAGACCGATTAAAATACTCACTCTGTGCGGATTACTGGCTATATTGGCTTTACAGGGTATCTGGCTGTTCACGACCTACTCGACCGTCAGGAATGAAACAATCAAGAAAAGTAATGAATTATTTAAGACCGCCGTCACGACTGAATTGCATATAAGAATGGATAACTATACGGATGAAGACGGTAATGATATATCGATCGAGAAAAATTTTCACATGGATCTAAGTGACAATATTGACTACAGTGATTATGCAGTCAATAAAGTTTATCTGTTTATACAGGAAACAATGGATACTCTTCTTCATGTGCCTGTGGCACTGGATAAACTGGATTCTATCTACCAGGTCCAGTTGGAACAAGCCAATATTCACACACAGACAACCTGCAACCTGGTCGACTCCACAGGTTCTGTTCTAAACAGTTCTGTTCCTGATTTTCAATTTCCGCATGATTATCAGGCATTACAAACAGATATAACATTCATCAAATCAGATAATAGTCAGGGACTTCAGGCTGTTTTAATCAATCCTTACTGGGCTGTTTTCCGTCAGATGGGACTGTTGCTGGTTGCAACAGGTCTTATCATGGTCTTTGTTGTCTACTGCATTCTTTACCAGATAAAAATTATCAGCAAACAAAATAAGATAGCCCGGATGAGAGAAGATTTCTCTTATGCCATGATACATGATATGAAAACCCCGCTCAGTTCCATCATCATGTGTGCCAACTTCCTGCATAGCGGACGACTGGACGATAAACCGGAGATAAAAGAGAAATACTTCACCATCATAGAAAACGAATCAGACCATCTGTTAATGTTGACCAATAAAGTGTTAACTCTTTCCAAACTGGAAAATCATAAACTGGAAATGGCCAAATCCACCATTGAACTGCAACCAATGATGGCCGACTTAAAAGAGAAGTTCACCACAAAGGCGACCAAACCGGTACATATCACAATTAATCTCCAGGCAGACACGGCATACGCCGATGATGAATTTATAAAAGAAGCCATCAGCAACCTGCTGGATAACTCCATCAAATATTCCGGAGAATCTGTCAATATAGATATCAGTTCACTGGTAACAGATAAATATACGCTTATCAAAGTACGGGATAACGGTATCGGAATCTCCGAAAAGGATATGAAAACGATTTTCGACAAGTTCGAACGCGCCTCTGCATCTTTGCGTACAAAATCGGGCGGAACAACCGGGTTCGGCCTGGGACTGAATTATGTATATCAGGTGATGGAAGCCCATGAAGGAAAAGTGATAGTAAACAGCCTGGAAGGTGAATTCAGTGAATTTACCTTATATATTCCACGAAAAACAACAGCATCATGATAAAGTTACTTTTAGTAGAAGACGACCCGACTTTATCCTATATCATACAAAGCGGATTACAGGATATCATCGGAGGATACGAAGTCATAACCGCCGGCAACGGCATGGAAGGTTTGCAAGCCTGGCAACAACATCATCCGGATATTATCATTTCGGACATCGACATGCCTGTCATGAATGGATTCCAGATGGTGGAACGCATCCGTGAAACAGATGGCGATACTCCAATCGTATTCGCTTCCGCCCTGACTTCCCCCAAAGATGTGAGGGAAGGCTACAAAATAGGTGTAAACAACTACATCAAAAAACCCTTTGTTCCCGATGAACTGGATGCCCATATTCATGGATTACTAAAAATGAAGGAGGGTACAAAGACACGGAATGAAAGCGGATTTTACAAAATCGGCCGTTATACGCTGGATGCAGAACATGCTTCCCTCCGCAATGATGAGACAAACGAGAAGAAAATACTGACCGTACGGGAAGCACAAATCCTGCAACTTCTGGCAGAAAACAAAAACGAAACAATAAAACGGGAAGCAATCCTCAGCCGTTTCTGGAATACGGAAGACGATTATTTTGCATCACGCACATTAGATGTTTTTATAGCAAAACTTAGAAAACTCCTGGAAGATGACCCGCTTGTATTGATAAAAACGATAAGAGGGGTCGGATTGATGTTGGTGGATAAGTAAAGCAGAAAGATAAAAAGGGAGTCAAGCATAAAACTTAACTCCCTTTCCGCTCAGCAAATGTCGGGGTGAGAAGATTCGAACTTCCGACCACACGCCCCCCAGACGCGTACTCTAACCGGGCTGAGCTACACCCCGTTTTCTTTACGGCTGCAAAGGTAATATTTTTCCTTTATACACCAAAACTTTCGCGGTAAAAATCTAATGACTCCAGTATTTTCTCTTTTGTCACTGCCTGATTTATCTGAACCTCACCGATTTTAGACAAAAGGGTAAAGTTGATTATACCACCTTCATTCTTCTTATCATGGGTCATCAGTTCATATAAAGTTTCGTAGTCTTTGCAATCAAAGATGAAAGCCGGATAATATTCTTTGATATACTGAATAACCTGGCTCAGATTGCTCGAAGGGAAACCGCATAGCTTGTGGGACAGGTATAACTCACTCACGATACCGGCAGCCACCGCATGACCGTGCAATAGAGGACGGTTCTTTTTGAAAGAAAGACTTTCGTAGGCATGTCCAATCGTATGGCCGAAGTTCAAAGCCTTGCGGATACCGTGTTCTTTCGGGTCCTCTGCCACGATACGTTCCTTAACGGTAACCGATTGCGCCACCATCTTATTCAGGAATGCATAATCCATCTTCTGGTCGAGGTCGAACAACATAACTGTCGCATAGGTATCCATCGAACTGATCAGCGCATGTTTAATCATTTCCGCATAGCCGGATAACAGGTTATCCCTATCCAGTGTACGAAGAAATTCACAATCGATAAACACGCATTCAGGCGGATAGAATGAACCTATTTCGTTCTTTAATCCGTTGAAATTAATACCGGTCTTACCTCCCACGGCAGCATCGACCGAGGCCATCAGTGTTGTAGGAATATTGACCGTCTTCAAGCCGCGCTTGAAAGTAGCACCGGCAAAACCGCCCATATCCGTCACCATGCCACCACCCAGGTTCACCAACAGTGAGTTACGGGAAGCCCCTTCATTGGAAAGGCGCATCCAGATATTCGACAAAGCCTCCAAACCTTTATGCGTATCACCGGCATCGACAGTTATTACCGGAGCCTCTTTGATTGCCGGCACATCCTGTATCAGCGGATAACACTTTTCCTGTGTATTTGTATCGGTAAGAATAAACAGTTTATCGTAATTCAGTGTTGCAAGGAATGCTTGTAAATCTGCTTTCAAATCCTTACTTATCACTACTTTTTGTTCGGCCATATATTTTATTATTTTGCTTCTTAGGTTACAAAGGTATTATTTGTTATTCGATTATCAAAGAAGAAGGCAAGAGAGTTCTCCTGCCTTCTTTCATAAAAATAGTGTGTTTATAGGTTTAGGTCTTAATAAGAATTCTTTATAATAGTAGCGCTCAGCGACTCATCCCCATCCACTATCTTATCGTTGCCATTGAAAGAACGAAGTATCCAGAAATAATAGCAATCAGCGCCGCTACCCACAATACAGAAGACACCAATAAAAAAGCAGACATCATTTCCTGTACAAAGACCATGTATAAAAGGAAGTAAACCAATCAGAACAAACGGAGTCAGCAACGCTATCCGGTAATATTTCAAAAGCAGCGGTTTCTTCACCAGAAATCCTAATGACTTCCAGTCCGTGTTCCAATGGAGCGCCCGGCGATCTTTTCCGGTAAACCAATACAGCAAACCATATTGAAGCAAGGTATATACTAAACAACAAAGAGCCATAATAATTGCACCTTTTACAGATAAAGCCTGTAGCCTGGCAATGTTTCCCAGTTCATATCCGGCGCCATAACTCGAGCCATCTCCCCAAATATAATTGAACAATACAACTGCGCCTACGACAAAAAAGAACAGATAGAGCAATATCGTTATATTTACCCGGGCCGCACTCACTTTCACCTCTACGCCTTCCGAATGAGCGTATCCTTCCAAATTCATTTCTTTTGTTTCCATATCGTTTGTTTTTATTTGATTTCTACATTGCAAAGATACAGAGGAACAAAGAAACGGAATGTTATCCCAACGTTATCTTTACGTTAAGATGGAAAGCGAAGGGTGCCGGAAAAATGAAATTACCTATCTTTGCCAATGAAATCAAAGTATTATGACGAAATCATTCTACATTATATCATCGGCTGTCACCTCCTTAATCGTCCTTTTCCTTATCGGGCAATGGATCGGGCGAAGTTATTCACTGACAAAAGAACAACTGGCACGACAGCTACACGAATCTTTCTGCCACGCTACCGAACAATATGAGACAGACAAAACAAAATCCCTTCCCGCCCTCTTCCGGGAAGAACTCGACAAACGCCATCTCGACAAACTGGCGTTTCGCATAGATACGGTATCCCTGGACAGCCCTGCTGCGGTACAACGGGAGAATATCCGCTATTTCACAGATTACAACCGCCTGTTCAACGAACGGCACACTTTTGTTTTCCCGGTCAGTGAGACACAAGGCGTACAGGCATACATTAAAAATCCGCGGGCAGGTTCTATCGGCAAGCTGCTCTACTTTTTCTTCGGAACGACTATTGCACTGGGGATCCTGCTGATCTGTATCCGGAAGCAAATCAAAATTATCAAACAACAGGACGAGATCGCACGAATACGGGAAGACTTCTCCTACGCGATGATCCACGATATGAAAACACCTCTCAGCTCGATCTTGATGGGTGCCCGTATCCTCCGAAGCGGAAAGCTGGACGGAAAACCGGAAAAGAAAGAGAAATACTTCGACATCCTGGAAGAAGAAGCACAACATCTGCTGGCCCTGACCAACAAAGTGCTGACCATCTCCAAGCTGGAACACGGGCAATTACTGCTTGAAAAAAGCCTGATCCCTATCCGCCCGATACTGGAGGAACTGACACAGTTATTCACTGCCAAGACGAATAAAACCGTCACTTTCCGGTTAAACATAGAAGCGGAAGATATATTTGCGGATGAAGAATATCTGAAAGAGGCTGTCAGCAACCTGATAGACAATGCGATCAAATATTCCGGGGAGGCGGTCGAGATACAGATCACTTCCTGCCGGTATAACCAATTTACACAAATCAAGGTAAAAGACAACGGGATCGGTATTTCCCTTGCTGCACAGAACCATATATTCGACAAGTTCGAACGGGCTTCGATCAACCGGAGCAATGCTGCCGACGGTGTTACGGGTTTCGGCCTGGGACTGAATTATGTCATGAACGTCACCCGCTCGCACGGCGGCTATGTCAGCGTCGAAAGCCAGGAAGGAAAATACAGTGAATTTACCATCTCATTACCAGTATCCACCACAGAAGAAACAACAGTATGATCAAATTATTATTAGTAGAAGACGATGCCAACCTGAGTTATATCATTCAGGGAGGATTGGAAGATATGATAGGCGGTTATGAGGTGATCATCGCCTGCAACGGGAAAGAAGGCCTGGAGAAATACCGGCAGGTAAAACCGGACATTATCGTTGCCGACATCGAAATGCCGGTCATGGATGGCTACGAAATGGTACGCCGTATCCGGGAGACAGACAGAGAGCTCCCGATCCTTTTCTCATCCGCCCGTGTTTCACCGAAAGACGTGGTAAAAGGGTATGAACTGGGAGTGGACAATTATGTCAAAAAGCCTTTCCTGCCGGAAGAACTGGATGCACATGTCCGCGCGTTGCTCCGCATGAAGCAAGGGAATACGGAAAAAGTTAAAAACCAGACATGGACAATAGGCGGATATACATTGGATCCGGCACAGGCGACCTTGCACCATATCTCCGGAAGCAGCCACTTGCTGACACCCCGTGAGAACGGGATACTGGAACTATTATTTCGTAAACCGGGAGAAATTATCCGCCGTGAAATCATTTTAGACAAATTCTGGAATACGGAAGACGATTACTTTGCTTCCCGCAGCCTGGATGTCTTCGTCACGAAGCTCCGCAAACTATTGTCACAAGACGAAAAAGTCAGTATCAAAACGATAAGGGGGACTGGTCTGATGATCACGATATCCTGACCTACCAGGCAAGAAGTCAGGACATTAGTAATAAATATTCCTGACTTTGAGTAATTTCTCATATATTTCCACTAAGTTTAACCCTGATTTTAATCATATATATCCCATATATCTTTATTATGTCATACTATTAAATTTAAACGAACCATGAAGAAAGTTTTCCTATTCCTGAGTCTCTGCCTGTTGGTCGTGTCATTCACCAACGATGCCGCCGCGCAGCAACAGAAACCACGTATCGGCGTTGCCGGTATACAAATCGAGAACAGCGTATTTATGCCCAACAGGCAACCGATAGTCGGAAGGCCGCTCACGTTGCCGGATTATTTGAGTCCGGATTCCGCCATGGGGCAGGCCGCAACATGGCTTCCCTCCCTGATGGGCCGTGGCGGTGGCCGCGGACCGGTTACGAAAGAATCATACGACGCCTTTGTCAACGAAGCACTTGAAATAATAAAGGCGAACATGCCTTACGATGCTTTCTGGTTTTACAATCACGGGGCATGCAGCGTGGATGGAGTAGCCGATCCGGAGGGTGAGTTTATGGAAAAAGTCCGCAGCGTTATCGGCAACGACGTCCTTGTTACGACCACTATGGACCTTCACGGCAATGCCTCCTGGCTCGTAGCCCTTAACTCCGACCTGATTACAACTTACCGCAAAGCTCCTCACGATGATTCACGTGAATCGCATCGTCGTGGCGTAGTCAATCTGCTGGATCGACTAACCTCCGGTAAAGGACGTCCAGCTTATAAAGCATGGGTAGCCGTTCCGGTATTAGTTTCCGGAGAATGGTCGAGTACGCGTGCCGAACCAGCCAAATCACTTTATGCCATGGTTCCCGAAGTTGAAGCAATGCCGGGCGTAATAGATGCAGGTATCTGGATCGGTTATGTGTGGGGAGACGACCGGCGCAACCAGGGAGTTGTGATGGTTTACGGTGACGACAAAGCACAGGTAGAAGCAGGCGCAAAGAAACTGGCGCAAAAATTCTGGGATGTCCGCCGCCAGTTCACATTGGAAGCTCCGGGGCATCCGCTCGAAAAATGTCTCGATCTGGCCCTGGCCAGCGACAAGAAGCCTTTCTTTATCAGCGATATGGGCGACAACCCCGGTGGTGGCGGTTCAGGCGAAGTTACATGGACATTAGCACGGGTATTGAAGCGTCCGGAACTTCAATCTCCAAACGGCAAAAGCCTGCTTTACTGTTCTATTCCGGGAAGCGAGATGGTTGAAGCCGCACGCAAGGCTGGTGTAGGCGGCCATGCAGAAGGACAGGTAGGAGCTATGACAGACAATGCTTATGAACCTCCTGTCTGGTTATCCGGCACGGTAATGTATGTTAGTCCCGCTCAGGATCAGAACCAGGCCTCCGAATCTCCATACAGAAGACGCAGCGATATCGCTATCATCAAAACAGGAAGTATTTATGTCGTCGTGGGAACTTCTTCCCCCACACCCAACCTGGAAGGTACCGGGATAGATCCCCGTGAAATGGATATTGTAATGGTGAAACAGGGTTACCTGGTAAACCAATGGTATAATATGAAAGCAGACTGGGTGATGGCTCTGACCCGCGGTGGAGTGGATCAGGATTTCAAAAGCATTCCGTATAAGAACATCGTCCGGCCTATGTTCCCATTAGACCCAGATATGCCCGACCCGGAACTGAATGTTATATTTGTTCCCTCGGCAAAACATTTGTACGGAAGATAAACACCTACATAGTTAGTAAGGCATAAAAACCGTTCACCTGTCACCTTTTAGTCAATAAACAACTGGAATAAAATACATTAAACGGCAATTATCAGGGTGAATGGTTTGCCAAAAAGGTGAATGGTTACCTGCAACCGTTCACCTTTGCCTACTAACACTTCTCCAATAATAAACTACTCAAAAATCAATAACCTATTAAGACAAAAGAAACAATCAACTGCCTTATGCACCCAGGTCGGTAAGTTTTTCGATAATGGTCAGTAAGCTTAACGACCTACGTCGACAAGCTTAACGACAGCCATCTTTATATTTATAGGTAATATGTTTCAGACTAATAGAAAAGAGATTGATAGTTAGTTTCCAATAGGTTTACTGTTAATATCCGGTATACAAGAAAAAATCAGCAAAGTACTCCGATGATTCGGGACTTTGCTGATTCAATATCGTGTGAATAGATTACAATTCGTTTATGTCTTCAACAGACAGGCCGGTGCACTGGGCAATTATCTCAATATTAACTCCCTGATTTTTTAAGTTGGCAGCAATTTGACGTTGTCCTTCGGCTTTTCCTTCAAGTTTGCCTTTTTTCATGCCTTTCACCTCTGCTTCCTCTACCGCATATTCCAGCGTATTGCGCCAGTCACGGTAAATCTTCAGGTTCTCATCGTAAACTGCCCGTTCGTGAGGAGTCATTGCATTCAGGTTTGCCACGTCGAGCAGGCGCTTGAAGGCATCGTTTTTCTCCTTAAACGGAGACATATCAAATAAATTCATATTCTTCAATATATAAACCATATTCTCCAGAGGCGTTTTGCATTCCTCTTCTCTTAGATTGAACAGATCGAACGACAGATAAATCTGTTTCAGTTTGACCTCGCCAAAAGTTTTACCTGTCGCCTCATTGGCCAGCACCACATCGGTGCGCCAACTCTGAAATTCAGGCAAACTAAAGTTCAACAGGTAGATGCCATATACCGGAAGCAAGTTATACTTCCAGTCAGCTCCGCTCTCTCCCTGACGGGAGATCATTCGACAAATGTAATAAAATCCGCGGTTAAAGAAATAATGTTGGGGACAATTCTGCATTTCGAGTATAAATTTACTTCCGTCCACATCTTCACAAAGGAGATCGAAGATCACCGTGCGCTGTTCTATTACTTCCGGTTGGATTTCTTTATCGAGATAGGTCAGGTCTTTTACCCGGCGTTCGCCCTCAAGCGTGGCGTTGATAAAGTCAATTGCTACTTGCTTTTCACCGAATACGGTTTTAAAAGCCTTGTCGAGCATGATGTTCACATACTTTTCCATAAGTCAATAGTTTTAGTTGTTTATTACCCGATAGCAGGTAACAGGACAAAGGTAGGCAATATTTTATTTATTCCAACAGTGGAGAATACCTTTTTTTGATTCACAGTCAGAAATAAGTAAACCCTCCTCTTTCCCTTCAAAGAAAAGGCGATTCAATTCTTAGCAGAAAAGGTGAATGGTTGCTAACAACCATTCACCTTTTCCACAAACCTTTCACCCCTGCTATTCACCGTTAAACAACCAGAAAACAGACAGTTGCCCTACACGCTGCAGATGGTGAACGGTTTTTATCTAAAACCCATCAGTATCATTCTACATTATATCCCGACACAACCACCTTCGGTGCATTGCCTCTGGTATCTTCGTCCTTCCAACGGAAGCTGATTTCTTTCTTTTCACCCGGAAGCAGAGCGAAGTAGTTGTCGGAATAGAACATCGGAAGGAACTGCTCACCATCCTTGTCGCCCACAACATTTACACGGATCATTAATGCCGGTGTTGAAGTAGTATTCTCGATAACGACTGTGCCGTTCCTGTTTCCATCAGTTCCCTTGTTGGTCGTGACATCGGACTTCAATGCTACTTTCGGGAGATTACGCAGATCCTGGTAGTTGTTTTCTTCCAGGCTTCTGTGATAGAAGTTCTCGGAAATAACCTTTCCGTTTTCAGTCAAGACCATCTTGATAAAGTGAACCTTCGACAGGTTATCCGGGAATTCCAGCTGGATACATTTGTTGGTCGTATCTTCATTGCTGTCGGTAGTGACTTCTTTCTCCCAGGCAACGGAAGCATCCATATTCAGCACCTGTGCTTTAGCTGTCAAGCCCTTACGGTTGCCACCACTGTAGTTTACGACTTCTACCTCATCGGTTACCGGGTTCCATTGGATATGCAACGGTTCGGAAGCCTTCTTGATAGCGAAATAGGCGGCTGTCGGTTCGAAGTAATAATCATAGGTCTGCCATACCATAGAAGGCCAGCAGGAATGACTCATCCACATCAGCAAACCTTTACGGTTCTGGCTGCGGGATTCAAACAAGCTGCGGTGACCGTCATAGTTCACCCATTGTGCCAGTTCGGCAAACTCTTTGGCGCTACGGGGTTCGCCGTATCCTTTCGCGATAATCTCGTTGAAAGAAGTAGCACCCTGTGCACCTTCGCGGGTATAGTCGTGCATACCCCACTGATTATCCTGCGGCCAGATACCTTCCGGAGAGAAGGTACGGAGCATACTTTCGTAGGTCAGCACATTCGGCATACCGCGTTCGCTATGGAACTTGTCGTTACCGGTCTTCAATGTGAAGTATTCCTTTGCAGGAAGCATACGGTACGGACCGTGTCCGCTTACTACATCATCAGCCGAACTGGATATATAATGTATATCCGAATGATCCTCTTTGATAATCCGGCGCAACGCCTTGTCAATCTGTTCGGGAGGGAAACCTTCGTTACGACCGCAATAGATACCGACGGAAGCATGGTTACGGATGCGCTTCACATAATCTTCCGCATTGGCAATAAACATTTCGGGATAGTAAGGATCAGGACCGTCAGCCGGATTCGCCAGCCAGAAGTCTTGCCAAACCACGATACCGTGGCGGTCGCAGGCTTCATACAGTTCTTCATCGCCAATCATACCCACCCAGTTACGCATAATCGTGAAGTTCATATCGGCATGGTAAGCCACCGCGATATCATATTCACGTGCACGGTAATTCAGGTTAGACTCACTGAATCCCCAGTTACCGCCCCGGCCAACAAAACGACGGCCGTTGATAAAGAGACTCAAAATCTGATTATCCTCATTGAAGGTCATCTGGCGGATACCGACTTTAAAGTCTTTGGCATCCGATACCTTATCATCTATTTTAAATGTAAAGCTGGCATCATACAAGTTAGGCTCTCCATAACCTTTAGGCCACCAGAGACGCGGATTCTGAACATTCAACTGAACGAAATCCTTTGCATCGAAGACAACCGCTTTCTCTTCGCCTGCTGCCAGTTCCACCGGCTGTTGGAATGTGATATCACCGATCTTGCCTTCCAGCATACCTTTTACCGCATTTGCATCATGGTTCTTTACGATCACTTCCGCCGTCAGTTTAGCAGAGGTCGTATCGGGCAACGGCAGAACCGATTTAACAAGCGGATCAGCTACCGTCACTTTTCCGGTCGTTGTCAGGAAGACATCATTCCAGATACCGATATTACGGCCACGCATCGTCGGGATCCAGTCCCAGCCGATCGTTGCATGGAATGTCGGGTTATCAGCACCCAGGATACCGCCGTTGAAGTCCGTGCTCTGTGCATTCTTCTCTTTGATAGCACCGATATGCTGGTTCTTGATGATCTCCACGGCTACCACATTCTTACCCGGAACGATCAGGTCCGTTACATCGAACTTGCCACGCATAAAGGCGCCTTCAATGCGGCCTGCCTGTTTTCCGTTTACATATACATTCGCCTTCCAGTTGATACCGTCGAAATTCAGGAACACACGATCCTGTTTAAAGTCGGCCGGCACCTCAAACTCGTCACGATACCAGAAATCGGAGTTGAAGAACGACTCGGATATCTGCAACTGATTATCGGCATAGTTAGGATCAGCAATGGCACCGATATTCTTGTAACTGCTCAAGACAGTTCCCGGCACAGTGGCAACAACCCAGTTTTCAGGCTGGAAGCCGGGAGTCGAAATTTCTTCACCCGTAGCCGTTATTTCTGACGCACGCTGAAGTTTCCAGTTGCCACCGGACAAATAGATTTCGCCTTTCGATGCGGCAGGTGCAGCCACAGCCTGCGGAACCAGGCCACCTTTACCCATCACTTCCAGTTCGCTCAGGATATAACGACTGTCGTTGGCCGGCTGTTGCATCAGGATACGCACATAACGCGCATTCTTTTTGCCGTTCAGCGAGATTTCATCGACCAGTTCCTCTCCGCCGGGAAGTTCAGCGATATCCGTCCACTGTTCGGCATTATCGGACACCTGTACTTTACCTTTTACGGCTTTGTTGATCCAGCGTAAAACGACTTTGTCGAATTCAGACTGGCTGCCCAGGTCTACATACAACCATTCTTCTCCCGTAGTGGCACTCATCCAGGCACTGTTGAAGAATTGGGAAGGTTTCATTTCCACCATTCCGTCCTTATTATAGAAATCAGCAGCCGTAAACACCCAGCTATGAGCACCAGCCATCTTCAATAGAACACGGTAATTGGAGTAATTCGCCTCTTTATCGAATGCTATGGTTTCATTCAGTTTACGGACCGGCATGGAAATCTGTTCGGTCTGCTTGTTCGGGTCGGTTACCGGCATACGGTAACGTACAGCGTCGCCCGGCAATCCTTTGCCGCTCAGTTTGCCGACCTCGGTCCAGTTCTGTCCGTCATTGGAACCCTGGCAGATAATTTCATAACCGTCTTTTGCCAACTGGTCGTCATAAATGAGAGTTCCTGTCAGCACCAATTTGTCGGCCTGTTTGCTGTAATTCTTTAGTGCGAACTGGAAATAAGTATCCGCCCCTTCAAATGTATTCCGGGAGTACGGACCTTCGTCGATCATCCATTCGCGTTCACGCCGGGGAACTTCGCCGGCCGGAGTCGATAGTATTAAATACTGCGGTTGCTGGTCGGTCACAATACCATCTGTCACTAACTGCGCCGTCAGGTTATAGTCATGACTGGAGGAGTTGAAAGCCGAACGCAGAAGGGCTATATTGCGATAATTTGACTTATCCGGAGCCAACTCAGGAGAGAAATCCTCCTTCGGGTTACCGGGGTATTGCCCTATACCACGCGTATAGTAGTCCGAACGTTCGAACGATTCGGTTGTCGCCCCTGCACCGCTACATCCCCAAAGCAACAACGAAGTCGCTGCAGCTCCACAGAGCGTAAGGATACGGGAGACTTTTTGCTGTTTACACATTTTCATACAATGACAATCTATTTAATTTGTATTTTTTGCACAGGCAAATATACATCAAAAAACAGTGATTTCTATGCAAATAGGGGAAGGTTACGAATAAAAAGGTGTAATGGCAATAACCGAACCACCCCATCCCCATACCCGACAGCTATGATCAGGATGAGAATGGGGGGAGAGAATTCTATTCTTTACAAATCACCTTTATGCCCGGCATATCTGCCAGATTGATGATATAAATACCTGCTGCCAGGCCATCGATGCAGTTTTCACCGGAAGACAGCTGCAGTCGGCGGATTGTTTTGCCTGCAAGGTTCGTCAGGCGGCAGGAGAGCGGAGCGGGCAGATCGATATAAATCATCCGACCGACAGAACGGATGCGAATATCAGCGTTAATCTGCGCGTTTGCTACCGGATCATCTTTTACGATACCCTCTATTTCTACGGCCTTGTCCTCCCGTACGTATTTAATGATGTATTTGCCGTCGGAAATACGTGGAGTGATAATATCGCCGTTCGCCTTGACAACCGGCTGTGAATGCTGGCGGTAACCTTCCTCCAAGACAAGGGAGAATCCGAAATTGTCCCAGCTTTCCACCGTATAATCGCCTGCCGGAGGATCGGTTTGCACACCTTCGACAGCAGGAAGCGTAACGGTATAAAAGACCGGTACAGGCGGGTCTACTTTGGCAGTCAGCGTAAAGTCGACCGTCGCAATCCGTCCGGCACAGTCCGTCAGCAAGGCGGTATGCTTTCCGTCGGAACCGGTATTACTATAAGAACTTATTCCGGCACTGACAGCAACTTCGCGGCCATCAATAAAAAGCCGGCCGATGCCACTCCCCTTTTCCCCGTCGGCAAAATGGAGCGTATACTCTAAATAATTGACGATGGCGGAGATGGAAGGATCCGTCAGGTCGAGTTTGATAACGATTGTTTTATCTTCCGTATTACCGGTCCCGTCTTGCTTCAGGAAATAAGTCAGTTCGTTGCTGCCCTCGGTCGCCCAGACGAATGAAGCGGCATAGTCAGGATTACCTTTTAAAGCAATGGTATAACCCGCAGGAGCAGTCAGGGTGACGGGCCTGGTGTACCAGCCGTCAACGGCAGGGGCATCAGAAGAAAGAACCGCATCGTTTGCCTTCGGCGATCCGGTCGATGTCCGGAGAGTAAAAACAGTACCGTTTGCACGCGCCTCGTCAAACGACATTTGGGAAACAACCGGCTGACCATTCTCGAACTTTATCCAGCCGCCCTGCATCGGGCCTATCCCTTCTCCATCATACTGCTTCGCTTCGATCAGGAACTTTTCAGGATCACTTCCTGTGAAACGGAAAGAGAAGACGGCATTCTTATGCTCGTTATTGTCGAGGCGGATCGACGTACCTGTCAAGGCCCTGAAATCGACCGGATCGGCAAGCTTTGCCTCCTCCGCCGTCAGGATATATAAGGTATCGTCTTTATGGATAGCTTCAACGAAGGACAGTTCCCCACCCGAATTATAATCGTCCGACATCAGGTAACGTCCTCTCACGTAGCCGCCTTCATGCCGGATCGCATAGGGGCATGTATATTCATCGAGTGCATTGCCTGCCAAGTCGTAGCCATGAGAATGATTTTTTGTGCAAGCAACCGCATTGAGTTCCGGTATAAGCCGGACGTCGACAGCCAGCAGGTATTGCGGTTTGACCGCACCTGTGCCCCGGTTTACATAAGCCGTATCCACATAGATCGCACTTTTCCCGCCGGGGAATTCGATACTGCTGCCCGAAGAAACGGTTGCAGAGAAGAAATTCACCGTATCAGGATTGTTGTTGGCAGCAACGCCCTCTTTTTCCAGCCGAAGCTTTCTGTACAAGTGATATTCACTCATTTCCACAGAGAAAGCGGCAGTCGGCGATCCGGTCAGGGACTGGCCCTTCAAACGCCGGTCGGTATCATCGATGCCGACCTTCACCGTATCGCCTGCATTCGTTCCAGGCCGGATAAACGCATAGAACGGGACGGTTGCATGGCCGATACTCTTTTCACTGATAGCTTTCAACAAAAACGGGGCCGGTGTGCCCGATGCAGAAACAGCAAAATGATTATCGGTATCCAAGACCACGTCTGTTGCCTTTTGTCCGGAAATCATTTTCGGATAATTGAGTTTCAGGGTATATTGCATACGGCGTAACGGTTCCAGACCGGATACTTTCTGCGAGGTATATCCGTATTCTTCCGCTCGACTGCCGACTTGCTGCAACAAGAAATCCGACTTTGCACCGGCATACAGCACAGGATCGTCGTCTACGTCATTCACACCGATATACTCTTCATCAGGAGCATCTTTCAGACAACGGAATTTATAACGGTAAAATGCCATCTCGTCGTCAGTAAGATATTTATATCCCAGATAGCGCTCTGCTTTAACGTCTGCCGAAGCACGAAGGAAACCATCCAGGCCGACACTTTTGGATACTCCCTTTTGATCTTCCAACTCAACCGGAGTTACCTTATCCAAAAGAACATTATAGAACACTTTTGTTCCGTTACCGAATTCGCGGTTTGTAATTTTCACCCCCGAACTATCGGAAACAGTCGCATTCTTTTCAATCACCCACTGGAAGGAAGGCATCGCCCAAGCATCTGCCTCCTTATCCAATGCCACCCACTGAACGGTGGTATCGCCATCGAGCGGCACCGACAAATAGTGCCCGTCCGTACTTCGAATAACATACAGGTCACTTGGAAGAGTTGTTCTCGTGGAAGCGAGCGGAAGATAAGAAGTTGTATCAAAAACGATATACGGAGAGCCTGTTCCTACCGTTAAAATATTGGAATCCGTTAAGTCCTTAACATATATCTGCAATTTTTCCGGAGATTGATTCTTAGTTGTAAGCAGGGAGGTAGCCCATGACCTACTTCCCTTCTCCAATACCGCCGCGTAAACAGAAATAAAAATGCTATCTGAAAAGGAGGAATAATTAAAACGAAAGGCATAGTTATCCGTTACCAGACCATTTGCTTTTGCAGGTGATTGCTGCCAACGTATATATGTTTTAGCTGAAGCCGTATCCGTAATCTGCAGAAAATTACCTTCTGCCGTATCATGGTAAGCCGTATCCACACGCAGGTAATTGCCGGTCGAAGTATTGACGAGGGTTACATAATTACCAAGCTCCGGATTATGATAATCATCATACAGCGTATCGCTGACAGCCGTCAGTTCATTCGCAAACACATTCGAATCAACCTCTTTGTCAAACTTCAATTTGAAGGATTTACCATTCGGATTCAATCCCATCATGGTGTTCAGGTCTGCAACTTTCAATGGTATGGGAGCAGGCTTTCTCAAGCTGAATTGGTAACTATTGTCAGCGCTACTAACATTCTCCACTTCATTGGCTCCCAGCTTAACACCTACTATTTCACTGCCCACTACTCTCAAAGCTATAACAGAATCGGGTTTATAATAAGTAAACAGAGGTTTCGCTATTTCAACGCCATCCGTATAGGTATTGGAAAAGGTCCAGCCGTTTAAACCGCCTTCGACGGATAATTGTGCAGAAGGGACATTATAGCCCACCTCAGCCATTGCACCTTCCAACGAAATATTCAGCATAAGGCCGGAGGCTTTGTTCGTAAAGTCGAATCTGGGCGATCCTGCCGGGTCTTCACTTATTTGGACATACCAAAGTTTATTTGCAAGAGGGGTTGAGGTTGAGGTTGGATGAATTACTCCCAATTCATTTTGAGAATTCATCCATACAACATTTCCTGTACTGACTGAAACAATTTGATAGAGTCCTTCATTTTCGCCGACTTTCAGTTTGATCGTGTTATCGGTGTCTGCCATGGCAGTAAAACAGGCGAATAGGAAACCTGCCAGGAGAAACATAATTTTTCTGTTCATATAGTAAAGAATTAATGCATTTATTTGAATCATAGGAACTGTCGCCCCCCCTTCCTTTTAACATTTATTCATTGGGGGTATGGGAACAACGTTATTGAGGCCTGTGTCAACAATACGGTCGAGCAGGATGGGAACAACATGGTTGAGGCAGGTGGGAACAAGGAGGTCGAGGGGTATGGGAACAACGCTGTTCCCATACCTCCGCTAATAGCTTACTCGATCTCGGGGCGATCACTGCCTCCGCCACCCGGCTGGTTGCCGACCGTCAGCAAGATCGGGAACTGGTATGTGCGCGGCTCTTTCACAAGCGAATAGCCTGAGCCGGCTTGTGTCGTGACGCTGAGCAGGTATTGACCGTCGGGCAGGTTCGGCACCTGGATAATGATTTGCGATGTTGTATTAGCCACGATCAGGTCTACCTTGACCGGTGTTTTATCGGCCCCGTCGGGTGTAAAATAGATGCCTACCGACGGATTATCGCCCTTAATCAACAGATTTGATCCAGTAATGATGGCGGGCGAATTCGGCGTGATCTGCTGGCTGACAAGCTTGGAGGCAGAGTCGGTAAAATCGTTCACCACCGGACCGGTTGTAGCCACGCGGAAGTTGGCCGTCAATTGTTTCAATAATTTCAGCAAGGCACGCCCGGGAGTAAATGTGACACCGAATTTATGCTTCGTTGCGTCGAAGGCAGGCTTTTCACCCTCCAGCGGCCCGCTGAAGTTGAGCAGCCACTGGCCTACGCCGTCCACCACACTTTTGCCTTCTGCAATAGCCGCCACTTTGATCTCGTCGGACATGCCGAGGATGGTCACGATCGTTTCGGGCCGAAATTCAGTACGCGCCTTCACGATACGGTCAGCGATATCAGTGTTGTGGATAGTGCCGGTGATGGACACTTTGCCTGTGTAGTCGTTAGACTTTTCTGTCAGTACGTTATCGTACAGGTCGACAGTTAGAAATGTTTTTTCTGCCATGGTATGACGTATTTGTAGTTAATAATGAAGTTGCAACGAGCAAGTCCCAAACGACGGAAAACAGAGGTAGAAACGGGGTAATGATAACGGCTGGTTTCGCAGCTTTCAGGGCTCGGATTTGTGTATTTGCCCGACTGTCCGACCTAAGGATAACAGAGGTTCCGACAGGCGATAACACCTGCGCAAACAAGCTGTCTTTCAGCAGGTTTACCGGGAGAAATTTTACTAATACTAGTGATATCGGTTGTTTGTTATCCATATGTATTATAAAATGAATAGTTCAGCATAGACTATGGTAATAAAGACAACCATTAGATATCAAAAGAAGTATACTGCTAAAATACTGTCACTTACGAGTAGAGCTATTTCTCTGAAAGGATATAAAATTCCCCTTTTCATGCTGTAATAGTATAAACAGAGGCTGATAATTTTGGAATAATTTGATACTTTAATTGCTTCACCCAATGAAATAATTGCTGTAAGGTTTTGCTTTCTATGATATTTACATACCTTTGTAAACGTTATTACCATAGTCTATGCTGGACTCATGCTTTTTAATAGAGGTGTATCTAAGTCTTCCTGACTAGATTTAAGATCGCAGACTACGTTGAAAAACAAAAGGGAAGTACCAGCATTACCTGATACTCCCCCTTCTTACAGAGATATCTAATATATTTTATTACTTCAAATCAGCCGCTTCCAGAATCTGCTCTACGGCCTGGGCTAAACCGTCGGAGTTTTTACCGCCGGCAGTTGCAAAGTGGGCCTGTCCGCCACCGCCACCCTGAATCAGTTTGGCTGCATCTTTGACCAGTTTACCGGCATTCAGTCCTTCGGCAACAAGCGGTTCGCTCAGCATCACCATCAAAGCACATTTTGCACCGTCCTTGATACCGGCCACGAAGAACACTTTCTCATCGCTATTGCTTTCACCCTTGATCTGGAAGGCCAGGTCTTTGATGGCATCTACATTCGCCTCACCACGGAAGACAACCACCTTCACTCCGTGGCGTTCAACAGCCTTGGCGATCAGTTCTTTCTTCAACATAGCGACCTTTTCCTTTACATAGTCGCTAACCTGTTTCTTCAGTTCCGCATTTTCTTCGATAGACTTACGGATCGTCTGTGCCAGGTTCGGTACATTATTAAATAAAGCACGCAACTCACGCATGGAATCCTGCAACATAAAGGTGTAGTTTTCTGCCCCTTCGGCCGTCACCGCTTCGATACGGCGTACACCGGCTGCGATAGAACTTTCGGCAATCACACGCAGCGAACCGATCATACCGGTTGCCGGGATATGCGTACCACCGCACAACTCGATAGAAGAACCGTATTTAACGACACGTACTTCCTCGCCATACTTTTCACCGAACAACGCCATAGCACCCAAAGCCTGCGCCTGGGCTATCGGCATATTGCGATGCTCTTCCAACGGATAGTTGGCACGAATCTTTTCGCTTACCAGCTTTTCTACCTGGCGGATTTCTTCGTCGGTCACTTTCTGGAAATGAGAGAAGTCGAAACGAAGCGCTTCGGGAGAAACATACGAACCTTTCTGTTCGACATGTGTGCCCAATACTTCGCGCAATGCCTCATGCAGCAAGTGAGTTGCCGAGTGGTTACATTCGCACTGGATACGTTTCTTTTCGTTGATCTTAGCGGTGAAAGTGGCTGTTACATCTTTCGGCAAACGAGTGACGAAATGTACCGGCAGGTTGTTTTCACGCTTCGTATCTACTACATCCAGCTTTTCATCGTCGGCAATCAGCCATCCGGTATCACCTACCTGTCCACCCATCTCTGCGTAGAACGGAGTCTGGTCGAGAACGATCTGGAACAACTCTTTATTCTTCTGCTTGATTTTACGGTAACGCAGGATTTCGGCTTCACATTCGAACAGGTCGTAACCAACGAATTTGGATTCGCCCTCTTTCAGGACCACCCAGTCACCGGTTTCGATAGCAGCCGCATTACGGGCACGCTCTTTCTGTTTCTGCATTTCCGCATTGAACTCTTCGATATTCACTTCCATGCCGTTTTCACGCAGGATAAGTTCGGTCAGGTCCAACGGGAATCCGTATGTATCATATAATGTAAAGGCATCCACACCGCTGATAACGGTTTTTCCGGCAGCCTTTGTTTCTTCAATCTTCTTATCCAGCAGACGAATACCTGTTTCCAACGTGCGCAGGAACGATTCTTCTTCTTCCTTGATTACCTTTTCGATCAGCGTCTTCTGGGCAACCAGTTCGGGATAGGCATCGCCCATCGTCTCGATCAGGACAGGCAACAAGCTATACATAAAAGCTTCGCGGCGTCCGAGGAACGTATAACCGTAACGAACGGCACGGCGAAGGATACGGCGGATTACGTAACCGGCCTTTGCGTTCGACGGCAACTGTCCGTCTGTGATAGAGAACGCGATTGTACGGATATGATCGGCAATAACGCGCATAGCCACATCCTGTTGTCTGTTGTCACCGTATTTTGTTCCGGTCTTTTCGGCAATCACCTGGATGATCGGCTGGAATACATCGGTATCGTAGTTGGAAGTCTTACCCTGCAATGACATACACAGGCGTTCGAATCCCATACCCGTATCGATCACCTTCGCAGGCAACGGTTCCAACGATCCGTCGGCTTTGCGGTTGAACTGCATAAACACCAGGTTCCAGATCTCGATTACCTGCGGATGGTCTTTGTTTACCATCTCTGCACCGCTAGATACTGCACGTTCTTCGTCAGAGCGAAGGTCTATATGAATTTCCGAACAGGGACCGCAAGGACCGGTATCACCCATTTCCCAGAAGTTATCATGTTTGTTACCATTGATAATATGATCTTTCGGCAGGAACTGTTCCCAGTAACCGGCAGCTTCGTCGTCGCGCGACAAACCTTCGGCAGGGCTTCCTTCGAATACGGTTGCATACAAACGTTTCGGGTCCAGCTTCAGGACATCCACCAGATATTCCCATGCCCATCCGATGGCCTCTTTCTTGAAATAATCACCGAACGACCAGTTTCCCAACATTTCGAACATCGTGTGGTGATAGGTATCATGTCCTACCTCTTCCAGGTCGTTATGTTTACCGCTAACACGAAGACATTTCTGCGAGTCCGCGACACGTGAATATTTAATGGGTACATTTCCCAGGATTATATCCTTAAACTGGTTCATGCCCGCATTGGTGAACATCAATGTCGGGTCCCCCTTCACGACCATAGGAGCAGACGGTACAATCTGGTGCTGCTTGGAAGCGAAGAACTCTTTAAACGATTCACGAATTTCTTTTGCTGTCAACATAATCTATTATATAGTTCTCGTTAATATTCTGAAAAACAATTTGCAAAAGTACTGCAAATTATTATTTTTGC
>OAVX01000301.1_pt1 | contig 36453 bp, 34 predicted proteins | sample 1476471 | NCBI WGS metagenome assembly OAVX01 (sample SAMEA2580114, study PRJEB22360) | human gut metagenome | biome: human gut; feature: human-associated habitat; material: faeces | place: Denmark | collected 2008/2010
GGCAGCGATGGAAAGCTCGCTGTGGGGCGCTCCTGCACAGCAGCAGGCGGCGGAGGCGGTGCCGTACAACGCGAACCTTGCCAACATGCCGATCATCAGCGACGCCTCTGCTGCGGCCATCGATCTCGATGACCTTGACGAGCCGGTCATCTCGAACGACATGCCGTATGTGGTCGCTGCCCCGGTCGATGCCCCGGCCTCCGCGTCCCAGTCCGTCGCAGTCGACGAGCCTGTCGATGCGACTCCCGAGGAAGACGTCCCCATGGCCGATTACTCGGGCCACGAGGGCATGTGGGCCGCCGCTGCCGCAATTTTGGACGAGGTCGTCGAGCCTGCTCCCGTTGCCGCTCCGGTGTTTACGCCTGCTCCTCAGCCCGCTGCCCCCGCTTACGTCGGTCGCCATAGCGCCGTGTTCCCCGAGGATACCGCCCGCATCTCGCGCGAAGGTATTGAGCGTGCCGAGGCCATCGCTGCTGGCATCATGGAGAACCGTCGTCACGAGCGCGTCAATCAGATTCTCGAGGAGGAGATCGACCGCCTGCAGTCTGCAACGGTGAGGCGCACGGGCCGTGCCTATCTGAGCGTTATCGAGGGTGGCACCGCCAGCTTTGAGCCGCTCTGTGCGGAGGCATAACTTCTGCATGCTTAAACTCGATCGAAAATGGGCGGTCGCGACCTGCCTGATGGTGCTGCTCATCTGGGGCAATTCGATGGTTCCCGGCACGGGGTCCGGTTCATTGAGCTTGTCGATTATGGAGGCCGTTCGCGGTTTTCTGTACGGCATAGGGCTTCCGTATGAGTGGGTGACCAACTTCGTCGTTCGCAAGTGCGCGCATTTTACCGAGTACATGGTACTCGGCATTCTGGCGACGCACGCTTTCGATATCGAGGGCCGTCGCACCTTTGACGTGCTGCTTCCCACGGCGGTGTTCTTGCTGCTGATCCCCTCGATTGACGAGACGATTCAGCTCTTTGTGCCCGGTCGCGCCGGTATGATCACCGACGTGATGATCGACTGCTGCGGAGCGATGACGGGCGTTGTGCTTCGATATCTTCTACGATCGCTCATATGTGCCAAAAAGGCCGCCTAGGACACAGTGCTTGGTCCTAGGCGGCCTTTCTTTGTTTGGGGGCTTATACGGGGCGTGGCGGCGTTATCCCGTAGGGTGGGATTGCTGGATGTTGCGGCGCCCCTATGGCGCGCCTACTGCTGAAGCGCGGCGGCACCCAGGGCCAGGCAGCCCATGATGCCCTGCTTGCCCTCGAGGCTGTTATTGACAATGTAGGTGTCGATATCGTTGACCTCGGGCGTGACGATGTAGCCGTTGAGCATCTCGGCGCACTTTTTGCGGGCGAGCGGCACGATAGGGGTGTGATCGGCAACGCCACCGCCGATGATGATCTTCTGCGGGGCATAGCACAGCGTGTAGGTCATGAGCGCCTGCGCCAGATAGCCTGCGAGCAGGTCCATGGCCTCCGGGTCGTCGGCCATGTCTCCGGCGCTCTTGCCGTCCCAGCGCTTTTTAACGCCGGGACCGGCGATGAGGCCCTCGAGGCAGTTGTCGTGGAAGGGGCAGGCGCTATGCTCGCCAATGGTGTCGCGCGGGTCGCGCGTGACCAGGATGTGGCCGGCCTCGGGATGCATCATGCCATGCACGAGCTGACCGCCCGAGAGCACGCCAGCGCCCACACCGGTGCCGATGGTCAGGTACACCACGTCGGTGAGGCCCTGAGCGCAACCAAAGGTGACCTCGCCCAAGCAAGCGACGTTGACGTCGGTATCGTAGCCGCAGGGGACCTTGAGCTCGTTTTGGATGGTGCCCAGTAGGTCAAAGTAACGCCATGCGGTCTTGGGCGTCTCCAAGATCTTGCCGTACTGGGGCGAGGCAGGGTTGACCGCGGTGGGGCCAAAGGCGCCGATGCCCAGGGCGGCGATGCCCTTGTCTGCAAACCATGCGTTGACGGCCTCGACGGTCTCCTGCGGGGTCGTGGTCGCGATCTGCTCGCGCTCCAGGACCGTACCGTCCGCATAGCCCGTGGCGCAGACCATCTTGGTGCCGCCGGCCTCGAGCGCTCCGATAAGCTGCTGCTCTGCCATAGTATTCCTCTCTCTGGGACGAGTTGCTCCGTGACTAAAGTATAGAGCTCTAAACCATTTAAGAAAGCGCTATAAAAAGAAGCCCTGCAACGCGGCGGGCGGTGCGGGGCTTCTTTGGTTGCTTTAGTTGCCGGGCCGTCCTTACCCGCGCGGCTTGATTTTATCACGTAGCGACTTGAGGTTCTCCAGCGCCGCGTTAAGCGTCTCGTCTCGCTTGGCAAAGTGGAAACGAATCAGATGGTTGACGGGCTCGCGGAAGAAGCTCGAGCCGGGAACGGCGCCCACGCCAACCTTGTAGGCGAGATCCTCGCAGAAGTCGAGGTCGCTGTCATAGCCAAACTCAGAGATATCCATCATCACGTAGTAGGCGCCCTGCGGCACGTTATGCTCAAGACCGATGCTATCGAGGCCCTGGCAGAACAGGTCGCGTTTGGCGGTGTAGAGGTCAAGGACCTCATCGTAATAGCTGTCGTCGAAGTTGAGGGCGGTAACGACGGCTTCCTGCAGGGGAGCGGCGGCGCCCACGGTGAGGAAGTCGTGGACCTTCTTGATGCGCTCGGTAATCTCGGCCGGGGCGATGGTGTAGCCCAGGCGCCAGCCGGTGATGGAGTAGGTCTTGGACAGCGAGCTGCAGCTGATGGTGCGCTCGAACATGCCGGGCAGCGTGGCCATATAGACGTGCTCGTGGGGTGCGTAGACGATGTGCTCGTATACCTCGTCGGTGATGCAGTAGGCGTCGTACTTTTTGCAGAGGTCGGCGATATAGGTGAGCTCCTCGCGCGTAAAGACCTTGCCGCAGGGGTTGGACGGGTTGCACAGGACGATGGCCTTGGGCTCGTTGTCGCGGAAGCCCGCCTCGAGGACCTCGCGATCGAAGTCGAACGTGGGCGGGTTGAGCGGCACATAGATGGGCTCAGCGCCCGAGAGAATCGTGTCGGCGCCGTAGTTCTCGTAGAACGGCGAGAAGATGACGACCTTGTCTCCGGGGTTTGTGACCGTCATCATGGCGGCCATCATGGCCTCGGTGGAGCCGCATGTGACTACGATGTTCTCGTTGGGGTTGATCGGCATGCCCATAAAGTGTTCCTGCTTGGCCGCGAGTGCCTCGCGCATGGCCTGGGAGCCCCAAGTGATGGAGTACTGGTGATAGAGCGGCTTGGGGTCAGTCGCGATGGTGCTGAGGCTCTCGAGCAGCTGTGCCGGAGGATCGAAGTCAGGGAAGCCCTGCGAGAGGTTGACGGCACCGTACTTATTGGAGATGCGCGTCATGCGGCGGATGACCGAATCGGTAAACGTTGCCGTGCGATTGGAGAGTTCTTTCATGTCTGTCCTTTCCAGCATTTGCAGTGGGCCAAGTTTACTCCTATGAAACCGGTGGGAATTGCTCGAAACGCGCTCGAAAAACTCTTTTCAAAATTCTTGAAAATTGGGGCTTGCATCGCGTGGCGTTCCTTGCAATAATAGTCGAGCGCGAAGCGCACAGGACACGGTGGGTGTAGCTCAGTTGGCTAGAGCGACGGGTTGTGGTCCCGTAGGTCGAGGGTTCGAGTCCCTTTACCCACCCCAGTTCTTGCTTCGTGTTGATATCGGGTCGTTAGCTCAGTTGGTAGAGCAGGGGACTCTTAATCCCAAGGTCCAGGGTTCGAACCCCTGACGGCCCACCACACGATATCTCCTCTAAAGTCCGTCACAACGGGCTTTAGCTTTGGGTCGTTAGCTCAGTTGGTAGAGCAGGGGACTCTTAATCCCAAGGTCCAGGGTTCGACCCCCTGACGGCCCACCAAAGCATGTTAAAGCGACTGGCTTCGGCTGGTCGCTTTTTTGTTGACCTTGCATGGGGTCGAACCCGAAAGGGCACAGACGCTTTACAAGTCGAGCCTGCCCTGGGGGTCGGTGAATCCGTCTGTGCCCTCCTTGAGCTTTTTCTCGTCTGCTTTCACACGACGTTCGAGTTTCTTTGTATCCTCGGCAGGCGGTAGATTCTCGGGGACAATTCCACGGTCGATGAGGCTGCCACGTACGCTTGTGTTGTTCTCGATGTGCTCTTGCTTGATCTGGTCCAGACCGTACAGGTCGTGTTCCTCGGCGTTAAAGGCCGTCATCGAGTTCGTAAGGTCCTTTGCTTTGATGAGGACATCGGCTAACCTGTCCGCCAATGCCGCGCTCTTGGGCACACCAAGCTGCCGCTTCATGTCCGCCGTGCTTCTGCCGCCGAATAACGCTTCATCGCCCTTCGACTTGATGATTGCGAATCCTTTGGAGTCCACGCCTCGTCTGAATGCAATGCCCGAGAGCTGTTTCTCTGAATCAGATAGCGAGTGGCGCGCCTGCAAGCGCTGAATCTCTGCGAAGCGCTGCTCTATGAGCTCTTGGCGGCGCGTCTGCACAGCAAAGTATGCCTGGGCGAGCGCGATTTCGGGCTTGTTTGGGTCTCCGTTTTGGGCGATTAAATAGCATGCGTAGCGTGTTAGCTTGTAGTCTTTTACGGCTCGTTTGGCGATGCCGGCATCTACCATTTTGCTGGCCTCAGCAAAATGGGCGTCAACAGGCATTTTATTGGTGTCACACGATGCCATGGATCTCTTAACCGCAGTCTCAAAATTACGCCATTGGGTGTATCCGAGGGGCTCCATTAAATCGCGTGCGAGCCAATACTCAACGCCGTCTTCTACATGTGCGTAGCTGTCAAGTTCGACACGCCATTTCTCGATATCCCTGCTGTCCATATCTCGTCCTTTCTGTTCGTTCGTCTACGTGGACTATGTCGACTCCGTATTCAGAATGAGTATATTTGCCGGCGCGGACACGAATGGACCCCGTGTCGCTTTGAGCTCACGGGGCCCATAGATATCGATTAGTTTTGTTCTGCTCTAGATGGGTGCTCAGCTTAGTCTGCTCGATAATGCGATCCGAGACTTTCGGTTCGCTTACGCATGGCTTTGACCATTTCCTGTGCTAGTTGAATCTGCGATTGCAAGCGGGCGAGGGCTGCGACTTCGCTGTCCTGGGCTTTCTGTGTGCTCAAGGTCGTTGCCTCCGTCTTCAAGCCCTCAAGCTCGTGTAGTGCCTCGGATAGGCCGGTCTCGGTGCGGTTGATCATGCAATGGGTACTCATCGTGTGCTTAAGGCTGTGTGTCAGGCGTTCGGCATCTGTCGTGGCAATGCCGTACTGGGGAAGGGCGATATCCGCCTTTGGGTCCTCCTCAGGTGTATTCTGTGCTGCCTGGGCTGCCGATGCGCCCGCGATGCGTCCGAACACGATGCCGTTGGCGCTTGACAAGCCACCTATGCGGTCGGCTCCGTGCATGCCGCCTGTCGCCTCGCCGCAGGCATAGAGGGCTTCGACGCCCGTGAAGGCTGTCTTGTCGATTTTGATACCGCCGTTGGCGGCGTGGGCATACATCGCCACGCGCATCTCGTCGGTCGGCGCGATGCCGTGCTCGTCTTGCAGCCAGGTGGCAAAGGTCTGCACAAACTCAGGGACGTCCTCTCGGGGGAAATCGTAGTGGAGCGCCAAACCTTCGGCACCCGCTTGATCGATGGCAAGATCGATGGCGCTGGAGGCCAAGCGTGACGTGAAGGGGCCATATCCGGAGCGCTGCTCAAGCAAAATTTCTAGCTTTTCGTCGGCGATATCGACCGGCTGGTCTACATGTACGTAGCGCCAGGTCTTCTCGTTAAAGACAAGGTTGCGCTTAGGCTCAATGAAGCCGGGCATCATCTGCATGAACTCTATATTAGTGAGGGACGCACCGTGCGACCGCGCGATGGCTTGTGATGAGCTGAGCACGTCGGCGGAAGTGAGGCTGCGCTCGAACAGGCCACCCGTGCCGCCCGCAGCGATGATAGTGGCCTTGGCTGCCATAGGCACGAGATGCTCGTTTGCGCGGTCGTAGAGCACGGCGCCGGTAATCTTTCCGGTTGTGTCCTCAATAAGGTCGATAAGTTCGTGGCGGGGGAGCAGGCGAATGCCGAGCAACTCAATCTGGGCCGTACACGCGTCCTCAAGGGGCTTGCGGGTGAGGCCGCGCCACATACGCGTCTTATGGTCAAAGCAGGGGATAAACTGCTTCTGCTGGGCGCTCTCGGCACTTTGCGGACGCTGGAGCTCAACACCTAGATCCTGCTCGAGCCATTGGATGGCCTGAGGAATACCGTGGACAAACGCCTGGACGAGCGTAGGGTCGGCAACGCCGCCGCCGACGGTCTGGATGGTGTCGATGAGGTCCTGTTCGTCGTCTTCGTCGACGGGTCCAATAAGGCCGAGACCCCAGGTTCCCGGGAAGAAGCTCGATCCGCTCATGGTCTTGCCGGCGCTTGCGATGGCAACGGTTGCGCCCGCGCGCACCGCTTCTATGGCGGCACAAAGGCCCGCAATGCCAGATCCAATTACCAGTACATCAGTCGATTCCATCGGATTCCTTTCTCGTCCGGCGCATTGTCGCATGGGTGATCGGCAATGGGGCCGCAAAGACTCGGCAAATCGGTAAAGGGAAAATATGGCAGGTAGGCGTCATGGACGCTCTGACGCTCCATCTCATCACATATCGTATTTTGCCCCAACTAATATATCGGCATTGGCTACCCTGCGACAGCGCAAACAAAAAGAGCCGCTACCCGGGCGGGTAGCGGCTCCAAAGCTCAACTATATGAGCATCGCGCAAGCGCGATTAGGCCTTGAGGGCCTCCTCGACGGCGACAGCGCAGGCGACGGTGGCACCGACCATGGGGTTGTTACCCATGCCGATGAGACCCATCATGTCGACGTGCGCAGGCACGGAGGAAGAACCGGCGAACTGGGCGTCGGAGTGCATACGGCCCATGGTGTCGGTCATGCCGTAAGAGGCAGGGCCGGCGCCCATGTTGTCCGGGTGCAGAGTACGGCCAGTGCCGCCACCAGAAGCGACGGAGAAGTACTTCTTGCCAGCCTCGAGGCGCTCCTTCTTGTAGGTACCAGCGACGGGGTGCTGGAAGCGCGTCGGGTTGGTGGAGTTGCCGGTGATCGAGATGTCGACGTTCTCGTGCCACATGATGGCAACGCCCTCGCGGACGTCGTCGGCGCCGTAGCAGTTAACGGCAGCGCGGGGACCATCGGAGTAGGGGATGGTCTCGACGACCTTGAGCTCGCCCGTGAAGTAGTCGAACTGGGTCTTCACGTAGGTGAAGCCGTTGATGCGGGCGATGATCTGAGCAGCGTCCTTGCCCAGACCGTTGAGGATGACGCGCAGCGGCTTCTTACGAGCCTTGTTGGCGTTCAGAGCCAGGCCGATAGCACCCTCAGCGGCAGCGAAGGACTCGTGGCCGGCCAGGAAGGCGAAGCACTCGGTGTCGTCGGAGAGCAGCATAGCGCCCAGGTTGCCGTGGCCCAGACCGACCTTGCGGTCCTCAGCGACGGAGCCGGGAACGGTGAAGGCCTGGATACCCTCGCCGATGATGGCAGCAGCCTCAGAAGCGGTCTTGGCCTCGCGCTTGACAGCGAGAGCGCAGCCGAGGGTGTAGGCCCACTCGGCGTTCTGGAAGGCGATGGACTGGGTGTTGTTGACGATCTCACGCGGGTTGAAGCCCTTGTCGGTGCAGATCTGCAGAGCTTCCTCGAGGGAGGCGATGCCGTTGTCGGCGAGGCACTTGTTGATCTTGTCAGCGCGGCGCTCGTAACCTTCGAACGTAACAGTCATAGTTATTTCCCTCCCTTTCTACTCGTGAACCGGGAACACGCTGGCGACGGAGTGAGTCTCCTCGTCGGTGCGCGGGTCGATGTACTTGGCAGCGTTCTCCCACTGACCATAGTGGCCCATAGCGCCAGCGATGGCCTCCTCGGGGGTCTTGCCGGCCTTGACGGCGTCGGTGAACTTACCGAGGTTCAGGAACTCGAACGCGATGATCTCGTTCTTGTCGTTGAGAGCCATGCGGGTGACGTAGCCCTGAGCGAGCTCGAGGTAACGAGCGCCCTTGGCCTTGGTGCCGAACATGGTACCGACCTGAGAGCGAAGGCCCTTGCCGAGGTCGTCGAGGGAGGCGCCCACGGGCAGGCCGCCCTCGGAGAACGCGGTCTGGCTGCGGCCGTAAACGATCTGCAGGAAGATCTCGCGCATAGCAACGTTGATGGCGTCGCAGACGAGGTCGGTGTTGAGGGCCTCGAGGATGGTCTTACCGGGAAGGATCTCGGAAGCCATGGCGGCAGAGTGGGTCATGCCCGAGCAGCCGATGGTCTCAACGAGGGCCTCTTCGATGATGCCGTCCTTGACGTTCAGCGTGAGCTTGCAGGCGCCCTGCTGAGGTGCGCACCAACCCACACCGTGCGTAAGACCGGAGATGTCGGAAATCTCCTTAGCCTGGACCCACTTGCCCTCCTCGGGGATGGGCGCGGGGCCGTGGTATGCACCCTTGGCAACGGGGCACATGTTCTCCACTTCCTGTGAGTACTGCATGCCTCTCCTCTCTATCGTGTTGGCGTCCCGTCTGGGGGTCGTGGCTGGCGATTGCCGGGCGACCCTTCGAAAGGGACATGACATGCAGCCCCTATAATACCGCGAAATGCACGGAATATTCGGTGAACGGCTCAGTTTTCGTAGCGAGAAGCGCGGAACTTTTTATTGAAACGATTTAACTCTATGTTCTGAGGTCGCGAACTTCCGTAGAGGGGGTCCGTCTTGGACAAGCTTTCGCTCAGCTTTTGTAAGCGTTGCAGGGGTTGACCTGTTGCAACGGTGCCGTTCGCCGCCTGTTTACTGCCTTTGGCCGCGTGAGTGTATTGTTTTGCGTGAATGTTTTGATGGCACGCTTCAATCGTGCTGTATTGGATGGCAAGCAGATCCCGGCGAAGGGAGCGCCATGCAGCGCGTTTGGAGAACGGTTACCGGCTTTTACCATGTCTGTGCCCGCGGTACAGGCAAGCAACTGATCTTTGAGAACGATGCAGATCGCTGGGAGTTCCTGGAACTGATGCGTGAGTGCTGCCGCGATACCCGGGTGATTATTGTGGCGTGGTGTCTCATGGGCGACCACGTGGATCTGGTGCTATTGGATTACGAGGACGAAATGAGCGCGGCCATGCAGCGGCTGCTGTTGACGTATGCTCGTCGGTTCAATAAGCGCACTGGGCGCGCGGGCTGCTTGTTTCGTGAGCGTTTTGAGCGCTGCTCGCTCGATACCGACTGGCAGGTGATGGAGGCTATTCGCTCTGTACACGCTGGTCCGCAGGAGGCGGGTATCAGTCTCATTGAGCGTTACCCCTGGAGCAGTTTTGCCGAGTATCTACGGGCCTATGACAACGATATGACGAGGGGATTTTCCTATCCTTCTTGCGTTCTTGAGCTTTTTGGTTCTGCCGAGGGCTTTATTGCCCATTCGCTTTCGACGCCCAACGACAGCGAGCCAGCGCCGTGCGATATGAAAGAGGCGGAGTGGGAGCGGCACGCCTTTGCCGAAAAGTTGGCGAAGGGGCTCGGGGTTCCGCTCCGCGGGGTTAAAGCCACACCGCCGGCGCAGCGCAATATCGTTATCCTTGGATTGCACGATGCCGGCTTTACGGTGCGTCAGATTGAGCGGTATACGGGGATTGGTAAAAGCACCGTTTCTCGTATTGTGCGCGCCCGTGCGCGAACGGCGGTGAGGACTGGCGGAAACGTGGTGTAGGGCCGCCCGGGCACCGCAGCTGGGGTCGCCCATACGCCACAACCACTGTTCTAAAAGCTCGGTACGGTAACCGCACTTCTTAATTTGCATAGAACGATCGCCGCCATGCATAAATTAACGCCTCAGCTCGCTTTTGCCCGTACCTACCCCCGTCTGCGCCGTGCAAAAAGCGGAGTTTTCTGCATCGTGGTGCTGTTGGCACCTCCGCAATTTTGCAACATACGGACCCTGAAGCTATTTATGCCTGCCGATGCGCCCCTGAAGCCCATGTTTGGGCCCCCGAGACCACGATGTTTGTTCTAAAACGCAATATAAAGGCGCCTGGAGATGTTGATTAACGCTTTCGATGCGTATGCACACGACTTGGCGTGCAGAATACTCGAAAAAATGCACGCCGCACCCTATGGGACCCGTCCGCGGCAGGCGCGAGTCGAGCCGGAGCCCGGCAAGACGAGGCTTGGGACATTGCCTGGCGTGCCTGTGGTCATGTCGCAAGCCTTTGGTACGGTGAAAAACGCTCGTATTTGCGGTCGGCCGTGCGATAAATGACAGATGGGGCGCCGGACGCGTGGGCTGTGTGCGCTCGTTATGAAAAATCGAGCCGCCCGTATCGGGCGGCCCGGCAATCAAAATCCTTGGATTCGGGGCATCCGTTATTGGTTAGCTTGCCCCTCGAGCATGCCGTCGAGGGTGCGCCAGGCGAGCTCGGCGCACTTGACGCGGGCGGGCATGTGCGAGATGTCCTGAAGCTGGGCAGCCTCGTCCAAGTCTTCCAGGTCTTCCTCGGAGAGCTGCTCGCCGCGGATCATCGCCAGGAAGAGCCCTGCCAGACGACGAGCCTCCTCGACCGTCTCGCCGGTGATGAGGTCGGCCATGATGTCGGCGCTGGCCTGGCTGATGGCGCAGCCGTGGCCGGTAAAGGACGCCTCCTCGATCACGCCGTTCTCGACGCGTAGCTGCAAGGTGAGCTCATCGCCGCAGCTGGGGTTGATGCCGTCGTGCTCGTGCGTGGGGGCGTCCATCTCGTACTTGTAGTCGGGGTGCGAGTTGTGCTCCATAAACGTGGTGGAGGTGTACAGATTACCCATTGAACGTGCTCCAAACGTGATGCAGGCCGGCGATGAATTTGTCGATGTCGGCCTTGTCGTTGTAGAAAGCCACGCTGGCGCGGCAGCAGGCGAGGTTCTCGACGCCCAGCCAGGTAAGCAGCGGCTGTGCGCAGTGGTGGCCGGCGCGGATGCACACGCCGTCCATGTCCATGATGCTCGCGACATCGTGCGGGTGGATGCCCTTGACGTTAAAGCTGACGACGCCGTGGTGGTTGTCCCAATAGATGGAGCCGATGATCTGGACAAAGTCGAGCTGCATGAGCTCGCCCATCAGGTAGTGGACGAGTGCCTGCTCGCGGGCCTGGATGTTTTCGTAGCCCACCGTGTTGACGAGGTAGTCGAGGGCGGCGCCTGTGGCGAAGATACCGGCGGCATCCTGCGTGCCGGCCTCGAACTTCTCGGGGACGGGCGCCCAGACGGCGTCCTGCTCGGTGACCGAATCGATCATCTCGCCGCCGGTGAGCATGGGCGGCATGGCGTTGAGCAGGTCCATCTTGCCCCACAGCACGCCGATGCCCATGGGGCCCATGGCCTTGTGCGCGCTAAAGGCAAAGAAGTCGGCGCCCAGATCGGCCACGTTGACCGGCATGTGCGGCAGCGACTGTGCGCCGTCGACGACCAGATAGCCGCCGTACTTGTGCACGAGCTTGCCGAGGTTCTTGACCGGATTCTCGACGCCTAGCACGTTGGAGACCTGACCCACGGCCAAAATCTTGGTCTTGGGACCCACCTTGGCCAGAACCTCCTCGGTGGTGAGCTGGCCGGTCTTGGTGGGATAGAGGTAGACAAGCTTGGCACCGGCCTCGCGGCAGACCTGCTGCCACGGGATCAGGTTGGAGTGGTGCTCCATGATGGTGATGACGACCTCGTCGCCGGGCTCCAGCACTGTGGGCGCAAAGCTCTTGGCGACTAGGTTGAGCGACTCGCTGGTGTTGCGGGTGAAGACGACTTCGTTAGCCTGGGCGGCGCCGATGAGGTCGGCGATCTGCTGGCGGACCTTGGCGATGGCATCGGTGGCCTCGACGGACAATGAGTACAAGCCGCGCAGCGGGTTGGCGTTCATGCGCTGGTAGAAATCGCGCTCGGCGTCGAGCACGCAAGCGGGGCGCTGCGCGGTGGCGGCGCTATCGAGGAAGGCGATCTCGGGATGCTGCTGGAACAGCGGGAACTGCGCCTTGTAGGGATTAGTCTCTATGTCCACGGTGGGCCAGCCGCGCGAAGCCTCGTCGCTGGCGTCGAGCTCCATGGGCTCGGGGGCGGTGCAGGTATCGCATTTTACGTGCTCGGTATCGATCATGCGAGCTCCTCTTCAAAGTTATCGATCAGGTTGTTGCCCAAGCGGACGACGGCAGCGCGGGTGCGCTCATCGGTGGCGGAAAGCGCGGCGTCCTCCAGCTTGGCGCGGATGAACAGATCCTCGGCGGCGTTTTGGTCAAGGCCGCGGCAGGCGAGGTAGAACAGCTGCTCTTCGCGGACGTGACCGATGGTGGCGCCGTGATTGCCGGCGACGTCGTCCTCGTCACAGAGAATGACGGGAACGGTCTTGTTGTCGACGCCCTTGTTGGCCAAGAGCACCGTCTCGCGCTCGGTGCCGGTTGCGCCCTTGCAGCCGTGTACGAGGTCGATGGTGCCGCGGTAGACCTTCTTGGATGTGCCGGTCAGCACGCCGTTGGCGTCGATCTCGCACTCGGTCTTGCGACCGCGGTGGCGCAGCTCGTAGTTAAAGTCGCGCACCTGCTCGCGGGCGCCCAGGTAGTCGGTATCGATCGTCACCTTGGCGGTATCGCCCAGCAGGTCGCCGGCAAGGCCGGTGGCGCTGGCGCCGGCACCCAGGACAGTGTGCTGCACGTTGACGCGTGCTCCCTCGTCCAGGAACAGACCGGTGTCGTCGAGTGCAATCCAGCTGTCGTCGAGCGTCTGCGTGCAGGTCACGTTGACGGTGGCGTACTCGTGGGCGCACACGCGCAGCACGGAACCCACGACGCCCTCGCCGGCAACGGGGGAGTCTAGGGCGATCTGCAGGTCGAGCGTTGCCTGCGGGCGGGCGACGACGTCAATTGCGGCGATGGCCGCCGCCGCGTCGACGCCGCTTACACGCGCGGTGACCGTGGCGCGTCCGTAGGCGGGCACGTCGATGACGATGCGCTTGGTGGCGTGGCCGGCCAGATAGGTGTAGGCAGCCTCGCCCATGCCGGTCTCGAAGGCCTCGGCGGGGGCGAGCTCCTCCTCGAGCTTGATAGCGCCGGCCTGGTAGACAGAGGTGGCGGGCACGTCGAGCTCGGTCTCGGGCGTGATGCGGGCGCGATCGGCGGCATCACCGGGGGCAGCGGTACGGCGCTCGGGGAAGCGCTCGGCCATGGCGTCCATGGCGGCGTCGAAGGCGTCGTCCGAGCCGACAAACTGCTCGTCCAAGCCCTCGACCTCAACGGCCTCGGCGGAAGCGGCGGCAAGCTCGTCGGAAAGCTCGAGCTTGGTCTGGTTCATTTTCAACCAGCTCCAAGTTGCTGCGGGCATCGCGTTAACCTGCTCGAGCGTGGTGGCAGCGGTGTTGGTGGTCTGTTTCATTATCCGATCGCTCCTTCCATCTCGAGCTTGATCAGGTTGTTCATCTCGACGGCGTACTCAAGCGGCAGCTCCTTGGAGACCGGGTTGGCAAAGCCGTTGACGATCATGGTGCGGGCCTCTTCCTCCGAGATACCGCGGCTCATCAGGTAGAACACCTTATCGTCGCCGATGCGGCCGATAGTTGCCTCGTGGCCGATGTCGACGTTCTTGGCGCGGATGTCCATGGCGGGGATGGTATCGGAGCGGCTCTGGTCGTCGAGCATCAGCGACTGGCAGCTCACGGTTGCCTTGGAGCCCTCGGCCTTGGGCGTGGCCACGATAGAGCTACGGAAGGTCTGGATGCCGCCGCTCTTGGAGATGCCCTTGGTCTCGACGGTCGCCGAGGTCTCAGGCGCGTTGAGTACGACCTTACAGCCGGTGTCGAGGTTCTGGCCGGCGCCGGCAAAGGTGATGCCGGTAAAGCTCGAGCGGGCGCGGCGGCCGTTGAGCACGCTCATGGGGTAAAGGTAACCCACGTGGCTACCGAAGGAGCCGCTGATCCACTCGATGTCGCCGTCCTCGTCTACGCGCGCACGCTTGGTGTTGAGGTTGTACATGTTCTTGGACCAGTTCTCGATGGTCGAGTAGCGCAGGTGCGCACGCTTGCCCACAAAGAGCTCCACAGCGCCGGCGTGGAGGTTTGCCACGTTGTACTTGGGCGCGGAGCAACCCTCGATAAAGTGCAGGTCGGCGTCGTCCTCGACGATGATGAGCGTGTGTTCAAACTGGCCGGCGCCCTTGGCGTTAAGGCGGAAGTAGCTCTGCAGCGGAAAATCGAGCTTGGTGCCCTTGGGCACGTAGACAAACGAGCCGCCCGACCACACGGCACCGTGCAGGGCCGCAAACTTGTGATCGGTGGGCGGGATGAGCGTCATAAACTTCTCGTGGATGAGCGGCTCCCACTGCGGGTCGTGCAGGGCCTCCTCGATGCCGGAGTAGACGATACCCATCTTGGACGCGGTGTCCTGCATGTTGTGGTAGACGAGCTCGGAGTCGTACTGCGCGCCGACGCCCGCCAGGTAGCTGCGCTCGGCCTCGGGAATGCCCAGGCGCTCAAAGGTGTTCTTGATGTCGTCGGGCACCGACTCCCAGTCGTGCTTTTGGTCGGTGTTGGGCTTGACGTAGGTGACGATGTTGTCCATGTCCAGGCCCTCGATGGAGGGGCCCCACGTCGGGTCGGGAAAACGGCTGAAGATCTCAAGGGACTTGAGGCGCAGGTCGAGCATCCACTGCGGCTCGTCCTTCTTGGCGCTGATCTCGCGCACGATGTCGGGCGTGATACCGGCGTCGAGGCGCTCGAATCCCTCCTCGCCATAGGTGAAGTCGTAGAGGCTGCGGTCGATGTCCGCGACCTCGGTGCGGTTCTTGGTCATTGCGTCGCCCCTTTACGCCTGCTGCTCGGCAGCGGCGGCCTCGACCTGGGCGCGCTGCTCGGCGGCCTCGCGCTCGAAGGTCTCAAAGCCGTTCTTGTCGATCCAGGGGATCAGCGAGGCGTCGTCCTCGCGCACGATGTGGCCCTTGACCATAACGTGGACGCGGTCGACGTCCAGGTGCTCCAGGATGCGCGTGTTGTGCGTGATGATGAGCATGGAGCCGTCGCAGCTCTTGCGGTAGGCGTCCATACCGTGGCTGACGGTGGACAGGGCGTCGACGTCCAGACCGGAGTCGGTCTCGTCCAGGATGGCGAGCTTGGGCTGCAGCAGCAGAAGTTGGAGCATCTCGACCTTCTTCTTCTCGCCGCCCGAGAAGCCCACGCCCAGCTCGCGGTTGAGGTAGGCGGTATCCATGTTGAGCTCGGCTGCGAGCTCCTTGACGCGACGGCGGAACTCCTTGCCCTTCATCTCCAGGCCGGGGCGGCCGGCGATGCTGGCGCGCAAAAAGCTTGACAGCGGCACGCCGGGGATCTCGACCGGTGCCTGGAAGCTCAGGAACAGGCCGGCGCGGGAGCGCTTGTCGGTGGTGAGCTCGGTGATGTCCTGGCCGTCAAAGACGATGCGGCCGTCGTTGACGGTGTAAACGGGGTCGCCCATGACCAGGTGGCCGAGGGTGGACTTGCCGGCGCCGTTGGGTCCCATCAGTACATGGGTCTCGCCGGCGGCGACATTGAGGTTGACGTTGTGGAGGATGGTCTTCTCGTCCACAGAGGCGGTGAGGCCCTCGATGGAAAGCAGCGGATTTGCGCTCATGCTCTTCCTCTCTGTATATGGTGTACTCACGGGTGTACGAAACCCTAGGAATCTTCTCGGAATAAAGTTACTATGGGTTCGGCGTTAGTCAAGGGAAAACCCGACTAATCCACTCGACTTTTCAGATTGTGGGACAAATTCATCGGCAGTGCTTGTCCCCAGCGTTATGGAAGGGTAGGTATGCTCATTTCTTCCAAGGGCCGCTATGCCCTCCGACTGATGATCTATATCGCGGCGTTGGGCGACGCCGAGGGCAAGATTGCCCTGCGCGAGGTTGCCGACCGCGAGCATATCTCGCAAAAGTACTTGGAGCAGCTGGTTCGTCCGCTTATGAAGGCTGGCCTGCTTAAGAGCGTGCGTGGCAAGGGCGGCGGCTACATGATGGCCAAGGACCCGGCCGAAGTGCGTGCCGGCGACATCCTGCGTGCCGTCGAGGGCAGCACGGCTCCGGTGGCGTGCGATGGCATCGACAACAGCTGCACCCGTAGCGACCTGTGCTCAACGGTCAAGTTCTGGCGCGGTCTGGACGACGTGATCGAAAAGTACGTCGACGGCGTGACCCTGGCCGACCTGGCCGCCGTCCCCGAGATCAACTTTGACATTAAGCTGTAGGGGCTGGCTTTCGTGAAGTCGTACGAAGCCTTTGATTCGCGTCTGGCACTGCTAGAGACAGCTCGATTCCAAGATTTCGACAACGACTATGTTGTCTCAGGATGTGCGTATATCTATGAGCAGGTTTTCGGTATCTCAATTACGCTCCTTAAGCGTCTGCTCGAGTATGAGGGTGCCACGCTTGCCGCGTCGGGGTCTCCTCGTGCCATCTTGAAGGAGTCCTACCGATTCTACGACTTCATTCATGAGGCGGCCTGGCTAGATATGCTCAGAGACCGCAACACGAACGTACATATCTATGACAACAAGCTCGCTCAAGATTTGATCCAGCGCATCTTGAACGTCTATATTCCCGCTTTCTGCCAGTTGCGAGACGGGCTGATGGAGCGATACGGCGAGCTTCTTCTGGTGCCCGACGACCAGTTTGTTTAATTCCTTAAGATTTCGCGGAGGGTTGTTGCCGTTTACCGATGGGTTGTTGTGCAACAAACGGGGAGCTGTAATACTGAATCTATCTTTGCAAACTGCACTTTAACCACACCAATGCAGGGAGGATGTATGCAACCCAAGCATTCCGCTATTGTTGCGGGCCTGACGCTGGCGCTTTCGTTTGGCGCCGTTGCCGCACCCGCAACCGCTATAGCCGAGGAGCCCACGCCGGGCGTTGCCTCGGATGCCACCGATATCGATAAGGGCCTGTACACCCAGCAGTCTTTCTCGGGCGTGCTGAGGTCGGTTCAGGGTGTTTCGTTTGTCAACGTGACCGACGAGATGAAGTACTTTACCAAGTACGAGAGCCATGGCAACTATAACCAGGGCTTTTCGTATGGCGACGGTTATAACGCGCTGGGTTATTACCAGTTCGACCGTCGATGGTCGCTCATTCCGTTTATGAAGCAGGTCTACAACTACGATTCTGCCAAGTACGGCATGCTTAAGGCCGCGATCGATCGTGGCAGCGAGATTTCCAACGGAAGCAACCCCATGTACGCGAACGGGCAGCTCACCGAGCTGGGCCGCGTCGCGCAGGATGCCTTCCTGGGTGCTTACAACACCGATCCGGCGGAGTTCTCGGCGCTGCAGGATGCCTATGCGTATAACTCCTACTATGCGGTGACCGAGTCGTGGCTTAAGAACGCTCTGGGCATTGATATTTCCGGTCGTGCCGACTGCGTCAAGGGCATGGTGTGGAGTATCACCAATATGTGCGGCACGGGTGGCTGCCAGGACTTTTTCCGTTGGGCGAATCTTTCCAACGATATGACCGACCGCGAGTTTGCGACGGCGCTTTCGAACAGCGTGGTTGATAACGTGGCGCGCAAGTATTCGAGTCAGCCTCAGTACCATGAGGGATGGAAGAATCGCTATAAAAACGAGCTCAAGGACTGCCTGGTCTATATCGCCGAGGACGAGGCCACTGCTGCAACGCCTGTGGAGCCTGATCCTGAGCCCGCGCCGGCGCCTGGTCCGAGCATGGCGCCGGCTGCTCCCGCCGCACCTGGCAGCCAGGCCGCGGGCGGGGCCGTGGCTCCCCCCGCCGCACCGACACCTGGTACGGATGGCGATGCGGGCGATAGCGGCGATACCGATGCGCCCTCGACTGATACGGGCAGCGATGATGCCGGTAACGGCGGGGCTACGTCTGGTGGTACTGCTGCCGGCGATGCCTCTGGTGGTTCGTCGACTTCTGGCTCTGACGGCGCTGAGGGCGGCTCGACTTCTGGCTCTACCGATACGGGCGCTTCTAACGGCGCTGGTGATTCCTCTGCCGATGCTGGGTCCTCTAACGGTTCTGGCTCCGATGCTTCTGAGGGCGGTTCGAGCGAGGGCTCCAATGCCGGCGATTCCTCGACGGAAAATAGGCCTTCTCCCAGCGAGCAGCTTGGCTCCATGCTTGGATCGTCTTTGACGGCGGGCATTAACGGTGGATCTTCTTCTGATGAGGGGGCGTCTGACCAGGGTTCCGGTTCCGATGCCGCCGATGCGGGCGCGAGACGGTCCGACGCCGATGCTCAGAAGTATGACGACAAGAACGTCACCTCGACCACCACGACGACTACGACCACCACGACGACCAAGGCCTCGGGCGGTAACATGCCCAAGACGGGCGACCTCATCGTTATGGCGAGCCTTGCCAGTGCAAGCTTGGCCACGCTGGGCGCCACGTCTATTGTGAGCGGTAAGCATAAACTCGATCAGCAGAATAAGGCTGCTGGTGAGGACGGTTCCGAGGAGTAGCTTTTCGGTTGCTGAATAACTAAAGAGTCGGGACGGGGTCCGGTGTGAATGCATCGGGCCCTGTTTTGTTGTGCAACGATTAGTTATGCCCCCTCACGCCTCATGTTGCTACCGTTGCCCGATATGTTTGCGCGGCGACATTAGTACGTTCGAGGCGGTCATTACAATTGGCATCGTGCTGCGAAATGGGGGGGGATGTTTTGATGTCTGAACAGGCAAATAATGGTTGTGCTGCCGACTTTGGCGTGCGTTTGATCGGCTGTGCCGGCGATGCGGTTTTGCCCATTGGCATGCACGACTATGTGGAGGCTCTTGGTTGCTGCATGCTGGTTGACAAGACCATGTTTATTGCCGATGTGCTGGACTGTAACGCGTCCGTTGTGGTGTGCTGCCGACCCAAGGGTTTTGGCAAGAGCATGAACTTGTCGATGCTCAAGGCTTTTCTGGAGCGTCCTGTGGTCGGTCGCGCCGGTCAGAGTTTGTTTGCCGATACTCAGATTTGGGATGCGGACGGCGGGTGCTATCGGGACGAGTACGCCTGCTATCCGGTGATATCGCTGGACTTTTCCGACGCTGCGAGGCATGGCGCCGCTGTTGCCGGCATCGTGCGCGATGCTCTCTCGGGCGAGTGCGCTCGCCTGCTGGCGCTCTTGGAGGCTCCGGATTTAGCTCGAGATAAGGTGCGCCACATCGAACGCGTTGCGCGTGGCGTGGCGAGCGTGGACGAGGTTGACTCGGTGCTTGGTGTGCTCATTGAGCTGCTGGAGATGGTCTGCGATGAGCAGGTTGTATTGCTCGTTGATGGGTACGACACGGCGTGGTTGGACCGTTCGAACGCGAGAGGCGCGTCCGGCGCCGGTCCGACGGAGCTATTCGATCGCGTGCTGTTCGACGCCATTGCCGCCGCGGGCGATTCGTTGCGGCTGGCATGCCTGATGGGGGAGCGTCCGGACCCTGCCGAGGTAGCACTTTCTGTGCGCGGTTGCTCGTATTGTCTAGCGACGCCGCTCTCGACATGGTGTGACCGGTGGTTTGGCTTTTCGGATGCTGAGGTTCAGGCCCTGCTGAGCCATGCTGGATACGAGGAATGCTTGGATGATGCGCGTGAATGGCTCGAGGGATACCGGTTTGGCGGGACATATTGCTCGAGTCCTGCGCGTGTGATCGGCTTTCTGGACCGAGGCTGCACACCGCCCATGCGTGAGCACCTGTATGGGTATGCCGATTGCCTGAGTAGGGTAGTTGGCGGCTGGAATCTCGACCGCCTTTCGGTCTTGTTCGATTTGCTCGAAGCTCACGGATGCGTTGAGGCTCCGCTTCGTTTGGGCGCTGCGGAGTCGAACGCCTTGTCTGATGATGATCTGTGGACGGCGCTGTACCTGTCCGGTTTTCTGACGACGGATATGACTGAGGAGCCGCTAAACGGCGACCGCCGTCGTGCTCTGCGGCTGCCCAATAACGAGCTTCACCATGTGCTGCGCCTGGTAATTATTGAGTGGTTTGAGTGTGCTGCCGAGGACGTTCAAGATATCGACGCGTTTCGCGACGGGCTGTGCCGTGGGGACGAGGATGCGGTGAGGCGAGCGCTGTGCCATGTGATTGGAGACGCGGGAATCGGTACGACTGACCCAGATGCGTCGCTGCCATATCACCTGCTCTTGCAGGGCCTCTGCTTTGGCTTACCGGGCTATACCAATCCAGCTTCGAGGCGAAAGCGTGGCGCGGATCGCTGGGATATCCAGATATTCCCCACGGGCGCTGTGTTTGACGTGGCAGACACGATAGGCATGCTCGACGAGCGCCCGCTGATAACGATCAACATGATGTACGACCCCGGTGTAGACGCGCTGGGCCTGGAGCTGCTGGCCGTTCAGGCGCTGCTCGAGATCGAGCGCAGCGGCATCGACGAGATTCGAGTGCCGCGACCTGGCGTCGGCCGCATGCGTTGGGGATTCGGGTTTGACGGGCAGCATGTGGCCGCGGTGTGTCAACGGCTGTAGGGGGCGATGAGGCTCCTGCTACTCTGCGTCCTTCATGGGCGGCATGGGCTTCCAGCTGGGGTCCTTGATGATCCTGCGGGCATCCTTCATGCCGCGGCGCAGCGCCGGAATGCCGGTCTTAAAGCACTTGTCGACGGCTGCCAGGCGAATGAACCGTGCCCGTGCTGTCCTTCCACGACGTCGCCGGGCGTGGGCAGGTGGGCAAAGCGCTCGTCGCCCACCTGCTTCGCTTGGAACGTGGAGCTGTCCGGCTGCGCGTGCGTGGCCATAGTCTCTCCGCGCTTAATTGAGAACGAGAAGTTAACAAGTGCGAAAAGGACTTTCTGGGTCGGACAGACCGTGCGATGTATCTTCACCTTCTTGAGTAGGGAAGATGAGCCGAGAATCGAGGTTAGAGGCGAGCTCGTCGCATCATCCATTAGGCCGAAGGTGATGTTACCTAGGATAAGATACAGAGCGTAGTTCACGATATTCTTCCCGCGCAGTCCCACGAAGAACGTGCTGAACACGGCAGACATTACGATCATCATAGAAGCGGATTCAAAACGCTCCAGAGCACGTCAAGGAAGCTGCGACGATACTTCAACTTAACGTCTTTGCCAACTAGCTGCGTGAAGATGCAGATGTCTTTTTTCAGTCCGCTGTCTATGTGGGCTGAAACTGTACTTTGGTCGGCAATGCCCACTGGATGACCACCTTCGAAGTAGAGATTTTGTATTCTGCTTTTTTGCATTCTGCTATATTAGCATCACGGCTAGTGTGTCATAGAATCTACGGGACAAGCGACGCACCCTGTTCGGCGCTAATTTACTCAATTACTGAATGTGAGGCAACAAGCTATGGGCATCAAGTCTGGTCTTCGTTCGGTCCTCCCGCCTACTACGCGAAATATTGAAAACAGGTTTGCTTGCGTTGGTGAGGAGATGGGTCAGCTTCGTTGCGAGGCAGAGGCCATTCGGCAGAGGGTGGAGGATCAATCTGCGAGCAAGAGGGTAGAGGCTGCGCAGGAGGCCGCTCTGTCCATCCTGGGTGAGACTCGGGACCGCGTGTCGAGGCTTGAGTCTGCTCAGGATAAGCCGAGCTACTGCAACCTTGAGTACCTTTCTCTTAATCGCGAGTATAATGGTCGCCGCATTTTGCTTGCCGGTTGGTATGGAGCGAGCAACTGCGGTGACGAGCTCATGATGCGCACTATGCTTCAGCATTTTGAGGGTATGGGCGTCCGCGTCTCGGTACTGTTGTGGGACGATCCTGATTACGACTTCAGTCGGCTTCCTGCGTGCGCCGATCAGATTCACTACCCGCGGTCGACCTGGGAGTTGCGTCAGCTCGCCGAGTACTACGACGCACTCGTTTGGGGTGGCGGGGCGATTTTGGACGACGGACAGTTCTCCCATGATCCCAAGAATATCAACACCGGCAATCTCGTTATTTGGCTGAGCGAGGAGATGTTAAAGCGGCAGAAGGACGTTTTCGCCGTCGGCTTGAGTGCGAATGAGTCTATTGAGTCGAATAGCGAGTATGCCAGCCGCCTGTCGCGCGTTGTTCAGGGATGCCGCCATGTTTCCATGCGTGACGAGTATTCGATTGATGCACTGAAAGCCGCGGGTGTTGATGTTTCAGCAGTTGGTTTGTGCGAAGACATCGTATTCGGAAATCGCGAAATCGGTGCCAAAGCGATGCGGGACTCCTCCTCCTACACCGTCGGCGTTGTGCTTATGATGGGTGACGTGACCGTCGAGCACAATCGTCGCGTTCTACCGAGAATTATTGACAAACTCCGGTCTCGCCTGGGTGAAGGTTTTACGGTCAGGTTGATACCATTCTACAACTTCTGGAGCTTCGACACTGTTCTGCTGAAGAAGCTTTGCGAGGAGCTTGGAATAAGCGATTGTGTCGAGATTGCGCCCTATAGCGACGATCTTGGTCAGAACATGTTGCTTTCGTGCGACGCAGTGGTCGCATACCGATACCATGCCTGTCTCGTCGCGGCGGCTTCTGAGATTCCGACGCTATTCATGTGCGTGGATGACCATCCGCATTATAGGAACAAGATGAGGCATATTGCCGAACTATTCGGGATGTCAGATGGCCTTCTGATGGCGAGTTCGTGTCTAGACGACGGAACGTTTGACGAGCGTTTTGCTGCGCTGCTTGAGGGACATCTCGTTCCGCGTGTGCCCGATGGGCTGCTTTCGAATGCCGGGCGCTTCCTCGATGAAGTCTGCAGTTCAATCGTAGGGCCCTGAACTCGGCTATAGTCTTTTTGGTTTGGCAATACTGCAGAAGATTGGTTGTTATGAGTCGCCCGGGCTGCCCTGGAGGGGTCTACACCACTTTTCGTGACACAACTGATCGCTGCCACCCATCGACAAAAGACAGGATGTGATCGTCAAGACGCTGCCCGTCCATGAGCCGGATGGATGTCTCACGGGGAACCCTTCCGGATCTGCTGAAACGATATGCGCAAGCTGGAGGTCGAGAAAATCTACGGCCATAAAGACGTGGCCTACGAGGATGGCCATAGGGTCGTTCGATGGCGGATTCCGATACGAAGCATCCCGAAACGACTGTACCGGAAGGAGACGGAGTGGTCTGTCATTCCCAGACGGCAGGTCGGAAGGTCACCTTAGCCCGTCACACCCAAGAGAATGGGGTTGAGCATGGTGACCTCGAGCCTTCTTGGAGAAGTCCGACACGACGGGTATATACTTCTGGACGTCCAGACAGGATCGTCCCTATTAATCCGTCAGAACACCGCCAACAACCTCGTGTCACCTGATATCTTTATCGGTATTTCTGTATATAAATTGTATATAGGATTTATATACAGAAATACCGCCCCACCCCTTGCCTTGATGCGTTTCAACACAAGAACCTTCTTTAGCAAGCTCCTCGGTATGTATCTGCGCGCATTTTTGCGGTTGGGTGGGTTTTAGGAGCCAAATGGGCACCATTGGGCAAGAACTGCGATACGATGGCAAACATATCGCATAATCACCGCCCTGCATGGCTACGCATGCGTCAAGCCCTTTTCGCCAAACCGTACTCATCCATCCGATGAAGGAACGCGGCCATATCCGCGCGGGCAACCCCGAGATAGGGGCGGAAGCTATAGATGCCGTCCCCTTCGTCCCAACCCTTGGAAACGCCAGAGGATGCGAGCCATAGAATCGCCTTTCGATGCGGGGCGGACATAGGGACATCCCTAAAACTCGTCACCGCGGTTTCATCATACTTGGGGCTACCGGCAAGTCGGTATAGGAACGCGGCCATGTCGGCGCGCGCGACGTTGGCGTACGGCCGGAAGCTGAATGTGCCATCACCATTATCCCAGCCCTTGGAGATGCCGCGCGAAGCCAGCCACAGTATGGCCCTGCGATGCGGAGTGGACGAGGAGACATCGGAGAAACGGGGAGCGGACGTCTCATCGAATGCGGGCTCACCAGCTAAGCGATACAGGAAGGCTGCCATGTCGGCACGGGCAACGATGGCGTAGGGGCGGAACGTGCCATCAGGAAAACCGTTCGCGATCTTGTGCTCGGCAATCCACTGAATGTGATCGTAGTGCGGAGTGGAGCTCTCGTAGACATCGGAAAAGGGATTTGCGGGTATCACTTTTTGTTCAAGATAGCCGCACGATGTGCATCGGCGCTCTTTCATGCCGGGATTTCCAGCGAGGGGGCGCTTGACGGTCTCCCATTTGCCATATGTATGTTCAGATTTTTCCACCTCAGCTCCGCACGCCGAGCATTCGCGCCAATGGTGGCTTTCATCGAAGGCCCATTGGTCCACCAAAGGGTGAATCGCGGCGATCACATCCGTTTGAATGGTTTTCCCTTTTTCGTCGAGGGGGTCAGTGACTATGCAATAGTATCGTCCCCCTCCCTCGGGAACTTTAAAGTGCGGATTTCTGGAGGCATCGCTTACTGGTTGTGCTGATTCGGCTTCGTACCATTGATAGGTTAGCTCCATGTCCGACGGAGGGGCATCGCCGTCAATTCTAACCGTAGCGGTCAATGATTCGGCAGGGCAGGGATCTCCTGAGACTTTCACCGAGGGCGCGGCGCTGCGATAAATCACTTGAGGGGTGTAAGTGGCGGCTTGACAGCTTGGAATGGAGGAGGAGGCGAGCACCTCGCCGGTATTCACGTTCACCCATTTTCCTGTCACGATACGATCAAGGTGTTGACCGGTACGAATTGATGGGAACGAAGCATATGAGTTTGTTGTGGCATCATATGAATCGAAATCTGGCCCGATGGTCATGCGGAAGGATTCGCCGCAGCTGAAATAGAACATTGACTTCGTGTACAAGCCAGGGCCGTGACTTGGCAACACGAGGGATTGCAAGGAATCGCAGCCTGCGAATATTTTTCTCATCGAAGAGACGTTTGAGGTGTCCATGCCGGACAAATCGAGGGACCTAAGACTACCGCATCCTTCGAACATGTATTCCATATCTGTCACTTTTGAGGTGCAAAAGTTCGAAAGATCAACAGATTGCAGGCTCGAGCAGTTGTAGAAAGTTCTGTGCATGCTCTCCATTCGAGAAAAGCGAGAGGATGCAAGGTCGATGGATTGCAGGGACGAGCAGTCGGCGAATGTCCAATTGAGATCATAGAGCCTAGGGGCGTCCACTTTGCGCAAATCGAGGGTCTTGAGTGAGGAGCAACCCCTAAACGTAGATGTCAGCCCCCTTAGTGATTGAGAATCGAGGCGGGGGAGTTCGAGGGATTCGAGGGACGAACAACCTGAGAACATGACATCCATATCGACCAGGTTCGAAAAATCGAGAAAGGAAAGATCGAGGCTTTTCAAGCTGCTGCAGTCGCAAAACATGTAGCTTGCGTTGATCGCGCATGTGCTTTCGAACCCTGAAAGATCGATGGATTCGAGGGATGAGCATCCATCGAACATGTCGGACATGTCCTTTACGGATGATGTGTCGAGCCCAGATAGATCAATCGACTTGAGAGATGGGCAATTCTTGAACATGCCCGTAGCTGTGCGTGCGACCACGCGTCCCTCGAACTTCGCCGAGACGATGGGCAATGCCGCCCATGGCGATTTGGCATTCGGTTCGGCCGACCAATCCCTCAGCTCGCCGGATGCCAATCCTTCGATGGGCCTTACAACAAGCGCTCCCCCGTCGTCTACAAACCATTCGCACGTTCCACACAGAAAAACGTAACCAGTCGCCCCTGCCTTGATTTTCGTGTAAGTTGCAGCCGGGCCGGATGGCACTTCGGCGCTTTCATAGATGACCCCGTCGCCGCTGTTGAGCCAATAACAAGAAGGGGGCAGAGCTTGCGCAAGCGGAAAACCCTCTGGAGCCTTTATCGTCTTTAGTGAGGAGCAGCCAGCAAACATTCCCGACGCATTCGTTATCGAGTCTGATTTGAATTTGGTGAGGTCGATCGACTTTAGAGCGGAGCAGTCTTTGAACATGTTCGACATAACTGCAACGGATGATGTATCGAGACTGAGGAAATCGACAGACGAAAGCGAGCGACAGTCTTCAAACATATTCGACATGTCGGTGACAGACGACGTATCGAGAGCTGAGAGGTTGACGGAGGAAAGGGACGAGCAGCGCCAGAACATGTTCGACATGTCCTTGGCGGACGATGTATCCAGGCCGGAAAGATCAGCCGATTCTAAAGATGAACAACAATCAAACATGCGGCGCGCAGAGGGGGCAACCACTTTGCCTTCGAAGGAGACGGAGATGAAATCCCTGCCACTCCAAGGGACGGGATATAGATAGAAATCTTTGAGGGTGCCCTCTTTTCCATTTATTGGCCTTATTATAAGCGTGCCAGTTTTGTCGACCATCCATTCGCAAGTTCCACACGTTGCCCAAGAGGCATCGCCCACACTGACAGCGGCGATTGAATTGCCAGAAGCTTCCTTTGGGAAAGCCGAGGCTGAATTCTCCAATGGTTCATTGAGGATGTCGGCGAACGCTTGGATTTCGAAGAACGGGGAAAGCATCGCTGTCAATGCGAACAAGAGAGCTATGCGAAGCGCCGGTTTTAAAATGTCGCGCATTGTGACCACCCTTGAAGTCAAGCGGATACCGTCGGACAGCCAAACATAATTTATCATACATCGATGGATTTTCATTTCGCAACAAATTGAAGGCGATATGACCGTGTTACCCGTGTTACCTCCTAGGATGGCTAAGAAGGGCCTGGTGGCATTGCGTTAAAGCGCTCAAAGTTTTCTTTTAGCTGAGCTCGTCTCCGGGCATCCAGAGAATCCGGCACGAAAGAGCAGCGGTAATTTTCGAGATTGACGCAGAAGACGCACTTGAGGTGAAGGAGCATCCTTTCGGATGAAAGCTGGCATTACCCCATTACAGTCAGAAATGAGCTATTCGATACCCCGTTGATGCATTTCCCCGGTGTCGGATACGATGCGGGCAAGCCCGAAAGGGCCGCCGATCGGGCGCCCGCGTACAGCCGTCTGCCCCTGCCCCGAAGAGGGCCCGGGGGTGTTGCCGACGCGGGCGTCGCCGTTTCAGACGACTGATAGGAAACTGCCGGACCTCAGGGAAGACGGCCACTGCCAGGTAGTGTGGGTGTCGCGGGAAACGGCTTCCGATCGACCGACGATTGGAGGATACCATGGCCAACAACGCAGCGCCCGCGAGGAGGGCCGTCCAGTTCTCGAACCGGTTCTTGTCGAGGCTGATGGCGTACCAGGGTGACTTCGAGGGCTGGGGCGAGCTCGACGCGCTCATCTGAGCAGCGGGTGACCGGCCGCCTCCCGCTGGCTGCGCTCGGCCGCCATCTGCTTGCGCTCGAGGTGGACGCAGCGCCTGGCGGTCGAGTAGCTGCCCTCGTAGCCCTCCTCGTCGCGCAACTGCACGTAGACCCTGGTGGCGGTGTGGCGTTGCTTGCGCCAGTGTTTGTTGTCGTCGATCAGCCAGGAGTCTATCTTTCCGGTGAGCCCCTCCAGCGACGGAAATCTCGGGTCCCTCGACGGCGCCGGCCGCCGCGAGAGGTCCTCCATCGATCGGCACTTCCGCACCGTCGGCTCGGAGACCCCGAGCTCCCGTGCGACGGCGGTCGTCGTCTGCCCCATCGCGCCCTCTTGCATATATTCTCTATCTTGTCCACGTCGATCATTCCCTCCTGCCTTTCTTCGTTGCCGGTACGACGCACCGTCAACGTAAAGGCATGCGGTCCGGTCGGCGTGGCCGTGCTCAAAACCGAATAACTTTCGTGCTCAATTCGGAAAACGGATGTGACCAAACCTGCAATCATGACGTTAACAAACACGCCCAGGGATGGTTCGTGCCCGACGGCGCCGCCGAGTTCCGCCTCTTCGAGGTTGTGAAGCGCGACGGCATGGCCGCCTTCCTGCACTGCATGTCCGACAAGGGACTCGTGGGGTAGGGAATAAGTTCGAAATGTACTGTCCGATGAGCCTCATCGCATCAAAAGTGCGGCTCATTGTTATTGCGGTAGCGCCCGATTGAAGGCCGCGAATTTGCGCTGGTGTGTTTTGAGAGGGTATGATTCTGTCAAAATGGTGCCTTTAAATGGATAGAGGATTAAATGGGAAAACGCCGATTTGTATACTTCGACATGCTGTCTATTGTTGCTACGCTGGCGGTGGTTTTCCTGCACTGCAACGGAATCGTTCATTGGGGGCCGCAAACGCCGCACTGGTCTCAAGCCCTTCTTGTCGAGGTTCTTTTTTATTGGGCGGTCCCCGTTTTCTTTATGTGCTCAGGTGCAAAGACGATGGGGTATCGCGATAGGAAGAGCACCAAAGACTTCCTAGTCTCTCGACTGAAGGGCATTTTCTTTCCATTCCTTGTTTGGTCGGTTTTTCAGTATTGCATTAAAGTATGGGGCGTTCTTAATCCCGTGCCGGAGGGTTGGGCTCCTTCGTTGGGGCATTTTCTTACGGTCTTTATGAATGCGCAGATAGACGGGACCTATTGGTTCTTTTTCGCCATGCTTGCCGTGGTCCTGTCCATGCCAGTTCTGTCGCGATTGAGGGACTATACGGGCACGCTTTGGTATCTTGTTGGCGGCTACGTGATGCTGAGTGGAGTTTTTGTCCCTGCGGCTAAACTGTTTGGGATTCCTTGGAATAGTTCGATTGGTCTTGCCGTGGCGGGCGGGTACGTCATGTATACCGTGCTCGGTTACCTTCTCGCGAACGATGATTCGGGTATCTTTGAGCGGTCGAAGAATAGATGCGTTCTGTACGCGGCGGCTGCAGCTGCTCTTTTCGTTCGATATGCGTACACGTGGGTAAGCTCGCAGGGCAAAGGTGTTGTGGATACCGCCTTGTTCGACTACAACTACATCACGGCGTTGCTGCCCTCCGTTGCCGTCTTTGTGTGGTTTAAGACGGTGGACTGGGGTCGCCTGTTCGAGAGGTTACATATTGGTACGGGGTTCATCCAGCAGGTTTCATCGTGTACGTTCGGGGTGTATCTTATGCATAACTTCCTGTTAAGCGAGGTTTTTGTCGGTTTACTTTCTTGGGACATGGTTTCGTACCGCGTACGCCTGGTTCTTCCCTGGATCATCTTTCTTTTGGGCTTGGGGGTCTCGTATGTGCTAAATCGAGTCCCTGCCGTTCGCAATGCTGTTGGAGGATGGCGTTAGCGATAGCAAAACGCCTGGGTCCCAGTTGGGACCCAGGCGTTTTTGTTCAGCGAGCAGAAAGCTGCAGGCGTTAGTACTTCCGCTTTGCTTTCAGCGCCTTCTCGTCCTGGATGCGCTTGACGCGAACCTTGTGCAGGCTATAGAACAAGATGGCAACGTCGCGGCGAGTGATGACATCTTCGGGTCCATAGGAGCCGTCTTCCTTGCTGTAGGAGACGCCTGACGATGCAAGCCACCAGATTTCAAGAGCGCCAGGTGTGTCTTCGGTAACATCCGGATACAGGTTTTTCGAACGGGCGGTTGGATGATATTCCGGTTTGCCGTCGAGGAGGTAGAGCATCTGGGCGAGTTCTGAGCGCTTGACGTTTGCGTCGGGTAGGAACGTGTCTTTAGCGATAACGTCTGCAATGCCAGAGTTGCCGAGCCACATGATCGACTCAAAGTGAGGTGTTCTTTCGTTCACGTCAGAGTACCGTGCGCGGTCCTCGTTGGAAGGGGAGTAGTCGAGTGCATCGGAGTAACGATACAGCATCGCTGCCAGGTCGCAACGTACAACGAGGACGTCGGGGCGGAACGTGCTGTCGGGATAGCCCGTAGAGATCTTCTGGCGTGCGAGCCACCAGATTTCCTTTGCATAGGGCGTATCCTCGGTAATGTCGGTGAAGGCAAACTGCTCGCGGTAGGCCTGGCAGACGTCCTCCACCGCGCCGTCCATGCGCATGGTGCCCTTTTCAATCCAGATAGCGCGCTCGCAGATTCGCTCGACCTGGTCCATGGAGTGGCTCACTAGCAGGACGGTTACGTCTCCGGAATCGACAAAGTGCTTGATGCGCTTCTCGCATTTGCGCTGGAAGAACACATCGCCTACAGAAAGGGTCTCGTCGACGATGAGCACGTCGGGCTCGGTGATGGTAGCGATGGCGAAGGCGATGCGCGCGGTCATACCAGAAGAGTAGTTTTTCAACGGCATGTCCATGAAGTCTTCAAGTTCGGCGAACTCGATGATTTCATCCATCTTGCTGTCGATGAACTCCCTCGTGTAACCGAGGAGGGCACCGTTGAGGTAGATGTTCTCGCGGGCGGTGAGCTCGTAGTCAAAGCCCGCCCCGAGCTCGATAAGGGGGGCGATGTTGCCGCGGACAACACAGTTGCCGGATGTGGGTTCGAGTACGCCGGCAATTACCTTGAGCATGGTTGACTTGCCGGAGCCGTTGGTGCCAACAAGCCCGACGGTTTCACCGCGCTTGATCTTGAACGAGATATTCTTAAGGGCTTTGAACTCCTCAAAGAACAGCTCATGTTTCATGATTTTGATGAAATACTCTTTAAGGCTGTTTAGCTGCTCGGACGCCATGTTGAAGACCATGGTGACGTCGTTGACTTCGATAGCGTAGTCTTCATTCTTGGTGATATTGGAAGGCATATATGCTCCTAGATGTAGAGAATGAACTTGTGCTCGGTCTTATGGAAAATCAGATATCCAATCACCATGGCGAGAATTGCCCAGAAGGCACAGCTTAGTAGCACCGCGGCGCTCGGGCTCCTTTGGTACAGGAAAATGTCACGCATGAACATGACGAACGCGTACATGGGGTTTGCTCGCAAGATGGTCTGCATGAGTGGGCCCATGCCGTTAATCATCGCGATATCCCAGAACAAGGGGGTAGCGTAGGTCCATGCGGTCATGATTACGCCCCATAGGTGGATGACATCGCGGAAGAATACGGACAGCGCGGAAAGAGCGAGTCCAACGCCCATGCAGAAGAGCATGAGCAGGAGGAGGCCAACGGGGAGCCAAATGATGTGCCAGGTGGGCATGATACGGAACCAGAGCATTACGATTGCGACTGCGATGAGAGAAAAGAAGAAGTTCACGAGCGCGAAAAGAACTTTTTGAATCGGGAAGACCGCACGGTGAACTTTAATCTTTTTCAGCAGCGAGGAAGAACCGATGATCGAGGTCAACGAGGAGCTCGTCGCGTCGTTCATGAGGCCGAACGTGATGTTGCCTAAAATGAGGTAAAGAGGATAGTTTACGATGTTTTCGCCGCGGAGGCCAACGAAGAAGGTGCTAAAGACTGCGGCCATGACGATCATCATGAGGAGTGGATTGAGAACGCTCCACAGTACGCCGAGGAAGCTTCGACGATACTTGAGTTTGAAGTCTTTTCCAACAAGCTGCTTGAGGATGTAAATGTCTTTTTTGAGACCGCTTTCCGCGTGAACGGGAACGGTGTTTTGGTTGGCTGTAGCCACTGGTTGACCACCTTCGCGTTTAGATGTTTCGTAATCGGATATAGTAGCATCATAGCCGCGGTGTCATAGAATCTGCGTGAGGCCGTGTCGTTTTAGCTCTGCGTGCGGCTGTGTCCTATACGAATCTGAGGCTGTTCTTCATGAGTGTTAAACGGACCTTCGCTCTGCGCTTCCCGCTACAGCGCACAATATCGAGTAACGGTTCTTGGGTCTCCGCGAGCAGCTGGATGTGCTTAGAGACGATACCCGGATGGTGCGCGAGCAGATGGGTAGAGAATTGGTGGATGTTCGCTGCATCGCCCAACAATCGAAGGATGGTCTGTCCGGGATGCACGTCGTTTTAGCATCCAGACAGTCTGCGCTTGTTGATGCGCGCGACCGCATTTCGAAGCTAGACTCCCTTCAGGATAGATCGAGCTATTGAAATCTTGAATATTAATCCCCAACCGTGAGTACGTTGGACGTCGGATTTTGCTCGCTGGATGGTATGGCGTGAGCAATTGCGGAGACGAACTTATGATGCGCACGAAGCTTCAGCACCTTGAGGGCAGGGGCGCGTCTCGGTTCTTTTATGGAATGATCCAGGCTATGATTTCAGCAGGCTTCCCGCATGTGCCGACTTGATTCACTGCCCTCGTTCCACTTGGGAGCTGTGTCAGTTCTCCGAGTATTTCAATGTTTTGGTTTGGACTAGTGGTGCCATACTGGATGAGAAGCAGTCCTCCCACGATCCCAAGAATATCAATACGGGCAACCTTTTCATTTGGTTGAACGAGGCGATAAAGAAGTACGGCAAAGACGTGTGCGCCGTGGGGTTGAGCGCCAACGCCACCCTAAATCGTGGAACCGAATATTCCGAGCGCCTTGATGCGGTGATAAGGAGATGCCACCATATTTCTATGCGGGATGCGTATTCGATCGAGACCTTGAGGGCGGCGGGCGTAGATGTGGCTTCCGTTTAGCTGCGCGAGGACATCGTGTTTGGAAACTCCCAGATCGGTCGCAGGATAGTTCGCGATTCGTCCTCCAGCGTGGTTGGCGTAGTTTTTATGATGGGGGACGTGACGGTTGAGCATAATCACCGTGTCCTTTCTTATATGCTTGAGATGCTTGAACTGCCCGATGGCTTGCTTGCTAATATGTCCCGAATGCTCGATGAAATCTGCAGTTCAATTGTAGGGCTTCGAGCTCAGTTATAATGTTTTATGCTCTGTAGTTCAGGAGATTGGCTGTTATGACCCCAAAAGTATCTGTAGTGGTTCCCGTTTACAACGTCGCCACTTTTCTCCCCGCCTGCCTTGATTCGATTTGCGCTCAGACGCTAAAGGATATTGAGATTATTGTTGTAAACGATGGTTCGACTGACAACTCGCTCGAGATTGCGCGTGAGTATGAGGCGAAGGATGAGCGTGTTAAGGTTCTTACCAAGGAGAACCGGGGGTATGGACATACGATGAATCTCGGGTTTTCCCATGCCAAGGGCGAGTACATCGGAATCGTTGAATCCGATGATTGTGCTCGTCCCGAGATGTTCGAGACTCTCTACGATCTTGCCGTTAAGAACGATGCGGATATGGTTCGCTCGAATTACTGGAACATGTCTGAAAACGGCACCCGCTTTGATCTGGTGGACGTGCTGAACTTGTCCGATGCTCCTTACGAATCTGCGTTCGACACCGTCAATCACCCCGACATTCTTCGCGGTAGCCCTGCAATTTGGACGTCCGTCTTCAAGGCAGCGTTCTTGAAGAAGAACGGAATTGAGTTCCTCGAGACGGCGGGCGCCTCCTTCCAGGATACTGGTTTCGCTCTTAAGACGCTCACCGCTGCGGAGCGCATGGTGATCACCCGCAAGGCATTTTTGAACTATCGCGTCGATAACGCGGGGTCTTCCGTTAAGTCCGGTGCAAAGATGTTCTGCGTTTGCGATGAATACGATTCCTTTGAGCAACATCTTGCTCGTAATCCGCAGCGTGCGCGGGCCTTCCGCTATGTGATACCTTCCAAGAAGTACGAAACGTACGTCTGGAACTATAACCGTCTCGATGCCTCCCTCAAGCCAGAGTTCATGGAGCGCATGTCGCGCGAGTTTGCTGCGACGAAGATGGCGGGCAATCTCGCGCGGTCCGCTTTCCAGGATGTCGAGTGGCACGAGCTTAACGAGCTAATCGAGAATCCCGAGCTCTTTAGCGATCGCGCTCTTACCGTTCAGTATCCTCCGCAAGATTTCAAGGAGCACATGCGCACCCTATGCGCAAACGGTGTTATTTCTCGCTTCCATATGTACGCGTCGTTCATTAAGCACGCTGTTCGTAAATAGATGATCGAGAGCCAGAGTATGACCGTAGATAAAATCGTCGATTCGAAACCGCTTGTCTCAATCGTTGTGCCGGTATTTAACTCCGAGCGCTACTTGGATACCTTGCTTGATTCCTTGCAAGGCCAGACTTACCGTGAGCTTGAAATTATTTGTGTTAACGACGGGTCCAGGGACGGTAGCCTCGAGATTTTGAGGCGGCGTTCCGGTTCCGATTCCCGAATCGTGGTGATCGACAAAGAAAACTCCGGCGCAGCATCAACGCGTAACGTGGGCATTGGGCGCGTTTCGGGCACCTACATGTGTTTCGTCGATTCCGATGACCGCGTCGTTCCCACCGCTATTGAGCAGTTGGTCCAGGTTGCGCTCGAGCATGATACCGATGCAGTCATTTTTGATATGGACAACTTTGATAACGAGACAGGCGAGACGTCCCCCACAAACGCCGTCGTAAAACAGTTCGTACCTGCCGGCGTTGTGTTCCGGTCCTCCGATATCGATAACTTCTACAAGCGCGTTGTTGGCTTTACCGTAAATAAGCTCTATCGAACGGAGTACCTCAAGGCGATTTCTCTTCGTTTTCCCATGTTGGGAGCCCATGAGGATATGCCCTTTACCTACATTGCGTTGAGCGCCGCGGAACGGCTGTATTACCTCGACGAGACGCTTTACTACTATCGTAGAGCGCGAGAGGGAAGCCTGAGCGATGGTACCAACGATGACTATCGCTACATGCTCGACGCGCTTCTTTCGTTTCGCGATGGCCTGAAGGAGCATGGCCTTTGGCAGGACTGCGGCAGGAATTTCGTAAATTACGCGCTTCATATGTGCCACTGGAAGTACACGGTACTTGGAAAGCGCAACCGTTGGGCCTTCGGCGGGGATTGTCGAGCTCGCATCTTCGAGCTTTTTGATATTCCCTGCCATGAACGGAAGTTCTTCTTTGACGAGGACGACTATGCTTTTTTTGAGCATGTGGCGCATCCATCGCTTGTCTACCGCATGGTGACTTGGGGTAGCTTCGTCCTCCTGCGTCTCCAACGCACATGTTCTCGGTAATTTCAGTTTGATGAAAAGAAATCGGGCGATCCAATATGGACCGCCCGATTGTTTCCGAAGTTTGGTTTGATCGGTGCTGCGTATTTCTTGGGACCGACTAGCATGGAGCTGGAGATGGCAATGGGTTGGTCATTGTCGTCCTTCTAATTCTGTGGGGTGAAGTAACCCTGACGGCTGGGCTTTTTTCTAAGCCATTCTTCGAACGGTGAGATGTCCGCAATGTAGTTGCCGTAGCAAGAGAGGGACATGAGTCGAGAGTGCGGACTGATATCGAGAGATGTTAATTACGAGTTGGTGCAGGAGAGCATGTATAGGTGTGGACAACTTGAAATATTGAGTTTGGACACGAGCGTGTTTTCGATGAGCAAAGTTAAAATGTTGCTACAGCCTGTGAGGTCAATTGCTTTGATTTGGCAGTTGCGAATTTCGATAGTGGTGAGCGCTGATAATCCCCGAAATCTTAATGCTTGCGAGCTGGCTTTCCATAACATGCAGATATTGCAACTGTTTCGCCCCCTTCGCGACGATGCTAGAAAGTTGCGACGTGTCGCTGCCTGCGGGCTCGCTCAGGAACGCCCCGATTATGAACTGCACCCCAAAACTTGGACGGCTTAAATTGGAACTACGCCGCAAGGGGCTGGCTCCGGAACTCCTCCGGGGGCTTATAGGACAAAATGTGTGTCCACGTTGGGGGCATCGGCGCAGGTCGATGCCCCTTTTTTCAGCCGTTTAAATTCCGTTCCCGCTTTTAACCGCTCGGACAGAATGTGTGTCCGGTTGCCTATCGTTCTCGCAGGTAGATAACCTTTTCCGAAACCGTTAAATACCCTTTCGGAAGAGGTGCCCATGAAGGCCGTTTATTGCCCCTACTGCGGCGGTCGGACCAAGCGCAACGGCAGGACCTCATCGGGGTCCCAGCGGTGGAGGTGCACGGTCCGCGGCGCGTCGACGACGGTGAGGTACGACGACACGGCGACAAGGCTGGACGAGTTCCTCGGGTGGCTCCTCTCCAAGGACTCCCAGGCCGCGATGCCGGGCGGCGGACGGTCCTTCAGGCGCAGGACGGCCGAGTTCTGGGAGGTCTGGCCCATACTCGTCCCCGACGGCGAGCTGCGCCGCGTGCTCTACGTCGACGGGATCTGGGTCGCGCGCGACCTCATGGTGCTCATATGCTGCAGCGGCGAGAGGGTGGTCTCCTGGTACATGGCCAGGTCCGAGAACTCGAGGGCGTGGTCGGCCCTCATGTCGCCCATCCCGGCGCCCGAGGTGGTCGTCACCGACGGCGGGAGCGGGTTCGCCAAGGCCGTGCGCGAGACCTGGCCGCGTACCAGGGTCCAGAGGTGCACCTTCCGCGCCTTCTCGCAGGTCAAGCGCTACACGACGACGCGGCCGAAGCTCCAGGCGGGGCGCGAGCTCTACCTCATCGCGCGCGACCTCATGGGCATCGAGAAGCTGCACCAGGCCGAGCTCTGGGTCGAGCGCTACCTCGACTGGCGCGGGTTCTGGGCCGACTTCCTGGAGGGATGTTAGCGTCAATCTATTTTTCACCAGTTTCGCTAAACAGGCGCGCCGTTCGCGCAAAGGCGGTTTCACCGGTTGCGCTAACGTATTTTCACCGATTCCGGTCACGGCTTGACGGGACCGTCCCTCGGCAGGTCCTTCAGCCTGTAGGACCTGCCGGTTATCTTGACCAGGCGGCAGTG
>OAVX01000305.1_pt1 | contig 36025 bp, 29 predicted proteins | sample 1476471 | NCBI WGS metagenome assembly OAVX01 (sample SAMEA2580114, study PRJEB22360) | human gut metagenome | biome: human gut; feature: human-associated habitat; material: faeces | place: Denmark | collected 2008/2010
GTCTGCCAGCGCATCGTCAACGAAGCGGTCGGCAGGGCGTATGGCGGCCGACGGACGATCGAATGGAAAGAAGTGTTGGCAGGCGAGAAAGCTTTCAAGCAGACCGGCAGTTGGCTACCCGACGAGACGATGGAGGCTTTCCGCGAATATATGATCGGGATCAAAGGCCCGCTGACAACCCCTATCGGCGGCGGTATCCGTTCGCTGAACGTCGCCCTCAGGCAAACCCTCGACCTCTATGTCTGCCTCCGTCCGGTACGTTGGTTCCGCGGAGTCGTGACACCTGTCAAAGAACCGGAAAAAGTCGATATGTATATCTTCCGCGAGAATACCGAAGATATCTATGCCGGCGTCGAATGGCAGCAAGGGACGCCCGAAGCCCATAAATTCCTCAAATTCCTGACGGAAGAGATGGGTGTGACGAAGGTGCGTTTTCCCGAAACCTCCTCTTTCGGCGTGAAACCTGTTTCGGTCGAGGGTACGGAACGTCTCGTACGCGCCGCCATCGAGTTTGCTCTGGCCAACCACTTGCCCAGCGTCACGCTCGTGCATAAGGGAAACATCATGAAGTTTACGGAAGGCGGATTCAAACTATGGGGATATGCGCTTGCGGAACGCGAATTCCCCGACAAGACCTTTACATGGCCTCAGTATGAGAAGATCAAAAAGGAAAAAGGAGAGGAGGCCGCCGCTGCCGCCCTGCTGGATGCCGAAGCAGCCGGAAAAGTCGTCGTCAAAGATGTGATTGCCGACGCTTTTCTCCAGAACACCCTCCTCGTGCCGGAAGAATATTCGGTGATCGCAACGCTGAACCTGAACGGCGATTATGTCTCCGACCAGTTGGCGGCTATGGTTGGCGGTATCGGTATCGCACCGGGAGCCAACATCAACTACGACAGCGGCTATGCGATCTTCGAAGCGACACATGGGACGGCACCTAACATCGCCGGTAAAAACGTCGTGAATCCCTGCTCGCTTTTGCTCTCTTCCGTCATGATGCTCGAATATATGGGATGGAATGAGGCCGGTCGGCTGATAACCGCCGCACTCGAACACGCTTTCTCCGAAGGGAAGGCCACCCGTGACTTGGCCCGCTTCATGCCGAACGGACAGCCTCTCGGCACTAAGGAGTTTGGAGAATATATCATGTCGGTCTTGTAACGGCATAGGAGTTGAATAAATTAAAATTTACTGTCATGAAAAAAGAATATATCATTTATAAATTGTCCGATGCATCCAAAGAAGCATGCAAGATCGACAACGAACTGTTCCCGATGTATAATGTGAAGCGCGGGCTTCGTAATGAAGACGGTACAGGTGTGCTGGTAGGACTGACGAAGGTCGGCAACGTGGTGGGGTACGAGCGTCTGCCTGAAGGCGGGCTGAAAGCGATCCCCGGAAAACTGTTTTACCGCGGATACGATGTGGAAGACATCGCACACGGGCTGATCAAGGAAAAACGTTTCGGCTTCGAAGAAGTCGCCTACCTGCTTCTGTCCGGCAAATTGCCCGATAAAGAAGAACTGGCAGGCTTCAAGGAGCTGATCTGCGACAATATGCCGCTCGAACAGAAGACGAAGATGAACATCCTGGACCTGGAGGGACAGAACATCATGAACATCCTGGCCCGTAGCGTCCTCGAAATGTACACGTTCGACCCGAACCCCGACGATACCTCGCGCGACAACCTGATGCGCCAGTCGATCGAGCTGATCTCGCGTTTCCCGACCATCATCGCCTATGCTTACAACATTTACCGGCATAGTCAGCAAGGCCGTTCGCTGCATATCCGCCACCCGCATGAAAACCTTTCGATCGCCGAGAACTTCCTTCATATGCTGAAAAAAAATTTCACCGATCTGGAAGCCCGTACGCTCGACTTGCTGCTTGTCCTGCAGGCCGAACATGGCGGAGGTAACAACTCGACGTTCACCGTCCGCGTGACCAGCTCGACCCGCACGGATACCTATTCTTCCATTGCCGCCGGTATCGGTTCGCTGAAAGGCCCGTTGCACGGGGGAGCCAATATACAGGTTGTCGATATGTTCCATCATCTGAAAGAGAATATCGCCGACTGGAAGAATGTGGACGAGATAGATACCTATTTCATGCGGATGCTGAACAAGGAAGCCTATAACAAGACCGGCCTGATCTACGGTATCGGACACGCCGTCTATACGATTTCCGATCCCCGTGCCGTCGTCTTGAAAGAGCTGGCACGCGACCTGGCAAAAGAAAAAGGGCGTGAAGAAGAGTTTGCCTTCCTCGAATTGCTCGAATCACGTGCCATCGAATGTTTCGCCAAGCATAAAGGGACGAAGAAACGCGTTTCCTCGAACGTCGATTTCTATTCCGGCTTCGTGTATGAAATGATCGGATTGCCGCAGGAAATCTATACGCCTCTGTTCGCGATGGCACGTATCGTCGGATGGACCGCCCACCGCATCGAAGAGTTGAACTTCGACGGCAAACGCATCATCCGCCCGGCCTACAAGAACGTCCTCGAAGAACAGAAATACGTCCCTGTCGCCGAACGCTAATGCCTGCCGATCCTGCGGAGTCCCGCGATTCCCCCGACGACGGCAATGACCCCGGCCACCCATTTCCATAAGGCGGTCGGGGTCTGCTGTTTTTCTGCCTTGTCTCGCGAACGGTTGTCCTCCTTTTGCCGGACGGTTCCGGTGACGTTTCGCCGCAGGCTGTCCTCCGAGAAGGAACGGCTGCTCCGGGTGTCCCGGGCGGATGGCTGCCGGGGTGTGCCCGGCCGCGGCCACCAGCCGATACGTGTTGCCTGCCAGTGCTGTCGGGGGGAGAAAGGCGGATCATTTCCCACTGGCGGATGCTTTTGCTCTCCCTCCTGCGCTTACCTCCCGAAAAGAGGCTGTCCGTTTGCAGGCGGTACGTTTCTTCCTGCCGCCACACCGATTTTTCCCGTTGTTTCCGTACCGAGCAAGCCGGCAGGAATACTATTTGCCCTATGAGCAGGCATCCGATCGTAAAGCAGCGTCCTTTATTCTTTTTCATCCTGTTTCCTGTATCTGTATTTATAAGTATAGTCGACTCCGAACAGCGCACCGGAAAAAGTGGATATCTCGCCGAATCCGACCAGTACGGAATTATGTATCTCGCCTGCCGGCGTGCACCAGAAGCCCATGAACAGCAACGCGATCCCCGCCAGCGCCAGCGCGACGGCCACAGTCAGTTGGCAGGTGAACGGATGGTGCATTTTCTTACAGTCCCGCATATTCTTCCTCCGCATTAAAACAGGGACAGGCTTTCCGGGCTCCTAAATCCCGGTGGCCGCATATCCGGCTGCCGGGAAAGCGGATGATCAGGAGCTTCAACAAGATTAGGATCGATTCTTTCTGCCCCTCCGTCCGGGTATCGCGGAAACCGCCTGCGGCGTCCAGCCCGCCCTCGTAACAAATCCCGATGCTGCTACGGTTGTGTCCCCTCACGTGTGCCGGCACCTGCTCGATGGGGCGCATGGGCACGATCTCACCACTGCGGCGGATATAGTAATTGTAACCGGCGCGGACGAACCCGCGTGCTTTGTGGTCGCGTTCCAACTGTTTGGGCGTGTATTCCTGTGTCTCCCTCGTGGCGGAACAATGCAAAACGATCAGATCAATCTTTCTCATGATTTTTCAATTTTTAATTTCCAATTTTCAACTTCCGAAAGCGAAGGTAGAGGAAGGGCGGGATGAGGAATCGGCTTCTGTCGGGGAGTGTCGGTATTTGTCGTCATAAACCGCATTGCCTTGTTCTGAAAGGAAAAAAGAACCCGGCAGCCGGACCTACGGGAAAATCTGCCGGCAGTCGTTGTTATTTAATAGTCCAAGTCTCCGGGTCGCCCAGATGGTCGACGAGGATGGTTACTTGCAGCGGTGTGAAGACCTTCTGCCCCTTGCGGTAGCCCGCGAGCAGGAGTTCTTCCCACAGTTCTTCGTCACGTCTGATCCATCGGGCCAGTTGCGTGGATGCCGATTTCGGCTGTATGTTCTTGAAATACAGTAAGGCCAGTTCGGCATGGCCGTAAATGCGATCTTTATCCATTTTTGTTTTCTTTGAGTCGTTTTTGTTCGAGATATTCTTCACGTGTGATGTAGTTTCCCGTGTCGGGAGGCGGTAAAGCCGATTTTTCGGCACGCGATTGCTCTTCTTTATATCGGATGATGTCCGTGCGTCTCTGCTCGCTGAATTGCAGGAGCGAGGAAGTGATGAACAGCGCGTCCACCATCCCGTAGAAACGCCCGTAACGCCCGCATTTGAGGCGGTGGAAAAACAGCAGTATCTCCGATGCTTTCAGACTGGGATATTCGGCCAGTATCAACGTAGCCAAGTCTCTCTGCCGTGCGACCGGCATTTTTTCCCTGACTCCGGTGAAGTTATTCAGATTCTCGATCATGATGCAGAGCCATACGATGACGGTCTGCCAGCCGTAACCCTCCGCCAGTACTGCCAGCGAAGGGGCCGAGCCGAGATAGGCCCGCGCCTCGTTGCGTGCGGTGGCGATCTGCAGGTCCGGCGTGAAGAGCTTCAGAAATTGTTCGGCCGAGCCGTAGCGCCCTCGCATGTCAGTGACCTCTTGTTGCCTCTTGAGCCATGAGGAGGATTTCTGCCCTTCGGGCTGCTTCCCCATGATCGTTTGATGATTGATATCCATAAAATCCTGTTTTTTGAGTGGTTGTGTTTTTATTTGTATTTCCATTTCTATTTTCCGGGGTTTTTGCTGCACAAACGGTCGTTTCCGTAGCAGAAACCCCCGTTTCCGTAGCAATAACTCCGACGGGAGCCGTCTGTCCGCCGGTTTCGGTGACGATAACGGGCGGCGTTTGCGGCATTTTGGGTGCCAGCAGGTTGAGTTCCGCATCGATTTGCATTGCCGTCCGGCGGCTGATCTCTTCGAAACGCTGCTGGATGCCGACGGACGAGAGTATCTGCCGGTATTCCATCAATTCGCTGTCGAAGAGGCGTATTTGCACGCAAAATTCGATGATTTCCTTCACTAACTTCTCGTCCTGCCCGGTCGTGAAACCGATGTCGAAGCAAAAATCGCCATCGTAGCAGGCATAATAGCCGTTCTCGCCGTACGCTTCGCACAGGACGGCTATATAAATGCAGATGCCGTTGCATCCGTATCGTTGTGCAAGGCGCTGTATTTTCCTGTCGGACATGAAATGCGTGTCTAACGGAAAATAGCCGAGCCCTTTTCTTCTTGGTCTTGCCATTTTAATAGTGTTTTTTTGAATGTTGTTAAAAACCGCTGGTTAACTTTCCCGGTATATGAAAAAGGGGGAGAATGAATTGATGGATTTAGTCGTAGCGCAAACCAAAAAGTCGAACTCCGGAATTTCCATTAAAGATTCGACTTCCTGGTTCTATGTCGCAAATATAACTTGATTTTTTATGATTATAAAAGGTTTGTAAATCAAAGTTTATTGATTTTATCTACGTCTTTCTTCCGGCGGATGGAGAGGAGATAGAATTGATATGTTTGTATATGTTAAATAATACAATATCCCTCTGGAAATGAACTTGTTTTATATTGGGTTGATTATTAGGTGTTTGCTAAAAATGATGTTTGTTAAAAAATATTACCCCTGCGGGAAATTTGAAAAATATGGGGTATAAAATCGAAATAGACGCAAGGGAATTTCGATTTGGACCAACGGGTATTTGGGAGAATGATACAATAAGGGGAGGAGATGGGGGATAAGCTGGAAATATCAAAAGGAGATATAATTTCGCATAATCCACCCTACAAAATCGGTGTGCCATGATATGAAATGAAAAAATTAGGCTTAAATAAAGGGGATATTTCATATCTTTATGCCCAAATAAAAAATATCGAGAATAGGTGCGACTTTTCGAGATTGCAAATATGTTAGGTATTGAAATAAAGGATTCAATAGATCGCTAAAGAGTGGATAAGTATGATATCTAAGGAAAAACAAATAGAAGATCATTTTATTAATAAATTAATAGATTTAAAATATACCTATCGTGACGATATCCGTGATAGGAATTCATTAGAGAGGAATTTTAGAACAAAGTTCGAAACATTGAACAGAGTTCATTTGACCGATTCTGAATTTAGTCGTCTACTTGAAGAGATCATTGACGCTGATGTTTTTGTTTCTTCTAAAAGGCTGAGAGGTATCAATACGTTTATGCGTGAAGACGGGACGCCGTTACAATATATGCTGGTCAATATCAAAGATTGGTGTAAGAATGATTATGAGGTGATAAATCAGTTGCGTATAAATACCAATAACAGTTATCATCGGTATGACGTGATTTTATTGATCAATGGCATTCCTGTAGTTCAGGTAGAGTTGAAGGCTTCGGATGTAAGTCCTCGCCGGGCAATGCAACAAATTGTTGATTATAAAAGTGATACGGGTAACGGGTACACGAACACATTACTCTGTTTTATGCAACTTTTTATCGTAAGCAATCAGGCAAATACTTACTATTTCACCAATAATAACGATCAATATTTCAGTTTCAATACAGATGAGCAGTTTTTGCCAGTCTATCAATATGCGACAGAGTCAAACAGAAAAATAACACACCTTGATGCGTTTTCTACGGCATTTTTGTCGAAATGTACATTGGGAGAGATGATTAACCGCTATATGGTTTTGGTTGTCAGTGAACAAAAGTTGCTCATAATGCGTCCCTATCAGATATATGCGGTAAAAGCAATCATAGATTGTATTCATCAAAACAGAGGTAACGGTTATATTTGGCACACGACAGGAAGTGGCAAGACGCTTACATCATTCAAAGCATCTACTCTGCTAAAAGATAATCCCGACATTGATAAATGCTTGTTTGTGGTAGATCGTAAAGATTTGGATAGACAAACCCGTGAGGAGTTTAATAAATTTCAGGAAAATTGCGTAGAAGAGAATACCAATACAGGGACTCTTGTTAGACGCATGTTGTCGGACGACTATGCCGACAAAGTGATTGTAACTACCATTCAAAAATTGAGTGTCGCTCTCGATTCGTCCAATAAAAACAACTATAAGGACCGTTTAATCCATCTAAAGGATAAACGGATTGTATTTATTTTCGATGAATGTCACCGTTCCCAGTTCGGATACAATCACAAGGCAATCAAAGAGTTCTTTCCGAACGCCCAACTCTTCGGCTTCACCGGAACACCTATATTTGAACAGAATGCAACCTATACAAAAATAAGCGGAGAGCAAGCCTCGTACAAGATCACGGAAGATATTTTCCCAAGCCGGCTGCACGCCTATACCATAACACATGCTATCGAGGACAAAAACGTCTTACGTTTCCATGTCGATTACTTTAAGCCCAAAGAGACAGGTGACCGCCGGGCAGATGGTACGCTCAAGAAACAAGCGGTGGTAGATGCGATATTATCGAAACATGATGCTGCCACCCATTCCCGTAGGTTTAATGCCATACTTGCCACAGCTTCTATCAATGAAGCTATTGAGTATTACGAACTGTTCCGCAGCGCACAAGAAAGCCTAAAGCAACAGGATGAAAATTACGAACCGCTTAACATCGCTTGTGTATTCTCGCCTCCTGCCGAAGGAAATAAAGATATTCAGCAAATACAGGAAGATCTGCCGCAAGAGCAGGATGATAACCGTGAAGAGCCTGAAGAAAAGAAAAAGGCGTTGAAGACGATTATTGACGACTATAACCGGCAGTATAAGACCAACCATACGATTGCAGAGTTTGATGCCTACTATCAGGATGTGCAGAAACGCATCAAAGATCAACAATATAGCAATAAAGACTATCCACATAAGAATAAGATCGATATAACGATTGTCGTGGATATGTTGCTGACAGGCTTTGACTCCAAGTATCTCAATACTTTGTATGTGGATAAGAATTTGAAGTATCACGGTTTGATACAGGCGTTCTCACGTACCAATCGTATTCTGAACGATACTAAGCCGTACGGTAATATTCTGGATTTCAGAGGTCAGCAAGATGCCGTCGATGAAGCGATCGCATTATTCTCCGGGGAAAAGACCGATAATCCGAAAGAGATATGGCTTGTGGATTCCGCTCCGAAAGTGATCGAGAAGTTTCAGGATGCTGTTCGGAAGTTGAGTGAATATATGCAATCGCAGGAATTGGAATGCCGGGCAGAGGATGTTTATAATCTGCAAGGCGATGAAGCCCGTGCCGGCTTTATCAATTGTTTCAAGGAGGTACAACGATACAAGACTCAGTTGGAACAATATACGGATATTGACGAGCAGGAGAGAGCGAAAATAGAAGAACTGTTTTCGGAAGAGGCTTTGCGCTCGTTCCGTGGGGCTTATCTTGAAACGGCACAGCAATTACGCAAACTGCGGGAGAAAGGTAAAGGTCAAGAGGTCAGCCAACAGGTTGAAGACCTTGATTTTGAATTTGTGCTTTTTGCTTCAGCTGTCATCGACTACGATTATATAATGGGATTGATCGCCCGCTACACAAATAGCAGAAACAGCAAACAACGAGTAACCAAAGAGCAGTTGATCAGTCTTGTGGCATCGAGCGCCAACCTGATTGATGAACGAGACGATATTCGGGAATATATCGATAGTCTCGACGAAGTGAACGGTAAGACGGAACAAGAGATAAAAGAGGGGTACGAAACATTTAAGGCGGAGAAATATGCTAAACAATTGGCATCCATTGCCGACAAACACGGTATCACAGCAGATTCGTTGCGCGAATTTGTTGAACAGATAATGGAACGAATGATCTTCGATGGTGAAAAACTGAGTGATTTGTTAGCTCCGTTGGAATTAGGATGGAAAGCGCGTATCAAGGCCGAATTAGCCCTGATGGATGATCTCGTTCCATTATTGAAACGTTTGGCCGCTGGTCGTGAAATTTCAGGATTGTCTGCTTATGAAGATTGATGTTATGACAAAAGATAAGGATACAAAAACGGTTGTGCCTGCTTTGCGGTTTCCGGAGTTTCGGGATGGTGAAGGGTGGAAGAGAACACCAATATTGGAAATATGTGAAATTATAGGTGGAGGAACTCCAACATCATCTAATGACGTATATTGGAATGGTGACATTCCTTGGATATCCTCATCAGACATTAACGAAAATAACATATCTGAAATAACTCCTACAAGACATATAACAAAAGATGCGATTAAAAACTCTGCGACCAAACTTTGTAAAGCTCCAAGTATTCACATCGTATCCCGTGTAGGTGTAGGAAAAGTAGCTTTTAGCAGAGTCGATATATGTACCAGCCAAGATTTTACTAATCTGTGTAATATAAACTGCAACTATATTTTTCTGTCTTATTTGCTTTCAATCATAATGAAACAAAAGGTTCAAGAAACACAAGGTACCTCTATTAAGGGCATTGCATCTGCTGAAATTAAAAACCTTCATGTGCCATTGCCAGAAATTGAAGAACAGCAAAGGATAGCTGACTGTTTGAGTAGTTTGGATGATTTGATAAGCGCAGTAGCAGATAAGATAGAAACATTGAAGGAGTATAAAAAGGGATTGATGCAGCAACTATTTCCTGCCGAAGGCAAAACAATTCCGGCTATTCGTTTCCCCGAATTTCAGAATGCAGGAGAGTGGGAAGTTGATAATGAGTTTTCTCAATACATTAAACTTTATCGTGGTAGTTCTCCTCGACCAATAAAAGAATATTTAACTCAAGATATAGATGGAGTGAACTGGATAAAAATAGGGGATACCAAATCATCGAAAAATTATATTATAAATAATGTAGAGGAAAAAATAACACAAAAGGGATCGACTAAATCAAGATATGTATACCAAGGAGAGTTGATATTAGCAAACTCTATGAGTTTTGGTAAAACTTATCTTTTAGAGGTAGAGGGATGTATATATGACGGTTGGTTCGTACTTCGTGAGTATGAAAATAATTATTATAAGCCATTTTTATTGCATCTTCTCAATTCTGAATATATGCAAAATCAATATTTGAAATTGTCAGCTGGAGGTATAGTGTTGAATATCAGCAGTGACATTGTGTATCAGACTAAATTGCCTCATACATCAATTGACGAACAACAAAAAATCGCCGACTGCCTGTCATCAGTAGACGAGCTCATATCCACCGAGACCGCCAAACTCGACCAATTAAAAAACCATAAAAAAGGATTAATGCAACAACTATTTCCTAAATTACAATGAGTAACGAAGCAAAAATATTCAAATACAACACATTGTCAGATGTTGCCGTCAGATTTCGTTCTGATTTAAACGATTTCAACTATGTTTTAGTATATGCCTATAATGGGACGGGAAAAACTCGTCTTTCTATGGAATTTAAGAACAGAGGTAGAGATACGGAAGCTAATACCAGAGATACACTATACTTCAATGCTTTTACCGAAGATCTTTTCTATTGGGACAACGACCTTGAAAATGATACGGAGAGGGTTCTCAAGATCAATGCAGATTCAAACTTCTTTAACGGGTTTAAAGAATTAGCATTAGAAGAGAAGATATTCGGTTATTTGCAACGATATGCAGAGTTCGATTTCAAGATCGATTATGAAGAGTGGCATATCTCTTTTTCTAAAGGGGAAGAAGATAAAATAAAGATTTCTCGTGGTGAAGAAAACATATTTATATGGTGTGTGTTCCTTGCCATTTGCGAACTGGTCATTGATGGAGCCGAGGCATATTCATGGGTTAAATATATTTATATAGATGATCCTGTGTCTTCGCTTGATGATAATAACGTTATCGCAATAGCCAATGATTTGGGCAATCTGCTGAAAAAGGATTCCGGAAAAAGAAAAATCGTTATTTCCTCTCATCACCATTTATTCTTTAATGTGATGTATAACGATTTAAAAAGGAATGGACGTAAAAGTTATTTCTTTCACAAAAACGGGGCAAACGGCTATACATTGAGGGCGACCGACGAGACACCGTTCTTTCATCATGTTGCAACTCTATGCGAATTAAAACGGCTCTTACCTAAAGAGGGGCAGACGATAGACGATGTGCAGATAAACACGTATCATTTTAATATGTTGCGCAGTGTTGTTGAAAAAACAGCGGTGTTTTTCGGTTATAGCCATTTTTCTAAATGTATTCATGGTATAGAAGATGAAGTGTTATTTGGACGAGCTTTGGATTTACTTAGTCATGGTAAATATTCGATATACGAACCTGTATTCATGGGAAGAGATACGAAACAACTATTTGTCCGAATCCTTGATGCCTTTTTGAGAAAGTATGAATTTTACCTGCCTGAGATATTAATAGAAACAGAACAAGAAAACAGATAAAAATATGACAATAAAAGAACAGCACGAACTGGGTAAAACCCTGTGGAGAATAGCAGATGACCTTCGTGGTTCAATGATGGCAGATGATTTTCGCGATTATATGCTGTCTTTCCTATTCCTGCGTTATATTTCAGATAACTATATAGAGGCTGCAAGAAAAGAACTCGGAAGGGATTATCCAGATAAAGCACCGGAAGAATTGAAAGAGCATGGTGTTTCGACACCGTTGCAATTATGGTACGGAGAGAACCCGGCAGATGTATTGGATTTTGAAAAACAGATGCGCCGTAAAGTGCATTATGTGATTGAACCGGACTATCTATGGACTAATATTTACGAACTTGCACGGACGCAAAATGATGATCTTCTGAAAACACTTGAGAAAGGGTTTAAATATATCGAAAACGAATCTTTCGACAGGGCGTTTCAAGGACTTTTCTCCGAAATAAATTTGAACTCGGACAAGTTAGGTAAGAATTATGACGAACGCAACGCACTACTTTGTAAAGTGATCACAAAGATTGCTGAAGGAATCGCTCAGTTTTCTACCGATACGGATATATTAGGGGATGCTTATGAATACCTGATCGGTGAGTTTGCCGCAGGTTCAGGACAAAAGGCTGGCGAGTTCTATACGCCACAACAATTGTCGAGCATTCTGTCGGGTATCGTCACATTGGATACCCACGACCCTAAGTCCGGACCGAAGAAGAAACTTGAAAACGTCTTGGACTTTGCTTGTGGTTCTGGTTCTTTGTTGCTCAATGTGCGCCACAGGATGAAAGCCAATGGGGGAAGTATTGGTAAGATATACGGACAAGAGAAAAACATCACGACCTACAACTTAGCTCGTATGAATATGCTCCTGCACGGAGTCAAAGATTCGGAGTTCGAAATCCATCACGGTGACTCACTTTTGAATGATTGGGATATGCTGAATGAAATGAACCCGGCCAAAAAAGTAGAGTTCGATGCTATTGTTGCAAACCCTCCATTTAGCTACCGCTGGGAACCTACGGAAGAGATGGGGAAAGATTTCCGCTTTAAGAACTATGGGCTTGCTCCTAAATCAGCCGCAGATTTCGCTTTCTTACTTCATGGTTTCCATTTTTTGAAACAAGACGGCACGATGGCGATTATTTTGCCTCACGGTGTGCTTTTCAGAGGGGGAGCAGAAGAACGTATTCGCACAAAATTGCTCAAAGACGGCAATATAGACGCAGTAATCGGATTGCCTGCAAATCTTTTCTTTTCAACAGGTATTCCTGTATGTATCTTGGTACTCAAGAAATGTAAGAAGTCCGACGACGTACTCTTTATCAACGCCAGCGACAAAGAAAATTTCGAGAAAGGCAAGAAGCAGAATAAACTACGGACTAAAGACATTGACAAAATCATAGACACCTATAAGCAGCGGAAAGAAGAAGAACGTTACTCTCGTCCTGTCTCGATGGACGAAATCGAAAGAAACGGTTATAATCTGAATATTTCACGCTATGTTAGCATTGCCAAAGAGGATGTGAAAATTGATTTGTTGCAAGTCAATAAGAAGTTGATCGAGCTGGAAGGTAAAATAGCTGATGCCTCCGAAAGACATAATAAATTTCTCGCAGAACTTGGCTTACCATTACTTACAAAGAGTAAAGAAGGTGAGACAAAACATTGACGGAGTAATCACACACAATTAAGTTGCATATTTTGTTTCGGTTTGCCTACATCCGCCCACACATCCCCACAAATGCCGACACACGCCGACAGATGGCGACTGGGCTGTTTTTAGTGGGAGTATCTTTGTCATGTTTTCGAGAACAAAGCATTTCAAAAGTTATTCACAATTAAAAAACAGAAACAGTTATGTCAGTAAAGTATCGTTTGGTAAAGAAGAAGAATTTGGGTAAAGATCAGGAAGCGGTTCCTGAGAAAGTGTATGCACAGCCGGTCTATATGGAACTGGTCAGTTTCGAATCCCTTTTGGACGAGATCGTCGAGGCGGGTATTCCGACCAACCAGGTGAAAGGGGTGATCGACCGTATGAATTATCTGATCCGCAAGCATCTGTCTGCTGGCCGGCGCGTGCAGTTCGGTGAGTTCGGGAACTTCCGCTACGGTGTCGGTTCGATTGGAAGTACGACGGACGAAGATTTCGATCCGGAGATGATCAAGACTCCGCGTATCGTGTTCAGCCCGGGTTCGTTGCTCCGTAAGGCAAAACAGGATGCCAAGTTCGAACGGTTCGCTTTTGTCCCTGTTGACTCCGGAAACGGCAGTGGCGGGGGTGAAGATGACCGCCCCGGTGAATTGTAAGGGAAGCATCATACGAATAAGCAAGGAGAGCGCAGGTCACGAAAGGGGGCTGCGCTCTTTGTTTGCTGTAATGGAGTTGATATCAATAAAAATATCCTCAATTTTGTTGATGTTTAGAGGAAAAAAACTATCTTTGTTGATAAGTAAAGCAAAATGATAGTAACATTCGATAAAGAATATTTGAAAGTGCTGTATGAACAGGGTAAGGATGACAAAAAACATCGTTTCCAGCCAAGCATCGTGAGTCGTTACAAACGATGTGTTGATTACTTGAAATAAGTCAAGAAAATTGAAGAACTCTTCCTTATACCCTCTTTGCGTTATGAAGTTTTAGAGGGTGATAAGGCTGGTATTTCTTCCATACGAGTGAATGACCAATATCGAGTGGAGTTTGCTGTGGTGGAGAAAGGTGAGCCGAGGATCACCATTTGCAACATATTGGAATTGTCCAACCATTATAAATGAACAGATCCATGATAGAAGTAAAAGGCGTGAAACGGGATATGATAGCTAATAATTTGGAACCGTTTGAACCGACACATCCGGGGGAATTGCTTAAAGACGAAATAGAATGTCGAGGCATATCTCAACGGCAACTTGCCGCTGACATGGGTGTCTCATATACGGTACTCAATGACATTGTAAACGGCAAACGCTCCGTAAATACAAAGTTTGCTTTGCTTTGTGAGGCAGCCTTGGGATTGCCGGCTCATATATTGATAGGATTGCAAGCCGATTATGATATGCAAACAACTAAGCGGGACAAATCTTTCCTGAAAAAGTTAGAAAGTGTCAAACGGATTGTTGCGGTATTCTAAGTGGTAATTTTCATAATTTCCTCCGCATCCACCTTTTCCGTTTGTGTCAGGATGATCGTACCGCTTTTGTCGGCAAGGAATACGCGGGGGATGGTGCTGTCGGCAAAGAGGGAGTAGACGTTCCGGTCCGGATCGGCGAAAAACTCCATATCGTACTGATGTTCCCGGAAGTAGGCCGTTACCTGCTCTTCGGTTTCGTTGCGGGCGATCAGGAGTATGCGGACGGACGGGTTATCTTTATACGTATTATATAAAGTGGAAATATCCGGGAAAGCCTCCCGGCAGTCGGAACAGGTCGTGCTGAAGAAAATAATTAGTGCGAACTTATTTTCTAAATCCTTATTCGAGACCGTGCCATCCGGATTGGAGATGCTGAATTCGGGGAGCAGGTCGCCTTTTTCCAGAGCAAAACTACCCGCAGGCAAATCTTCGCGTATGCAGGCAGTGAGGGATAACAGACTGATTATGTAAAACAATAAATATTTCATGGCGGCAAAGATACGGGTTGATCGCCATACTTTGTGACTTATTGTATGGCTATTTGCATATTATCCTGTATATTTGTCCCGGAATTTCAAATATCAAAGAACAAAATAGCAAGAAGCAGGCTTGGTCTCACAATCGAAAAATATGGTGCGCGTGATGCGGTTTATACTGATCGGCACGCTGAATGCGTTGATTACAGTCTTGATTGTCTGGCTGATGATGGACAAGCTCGATTGCAACTATATCGCTACTAATATCACCGCCTATGTGATTGCTCAGATCAATAACTTCTTCTGGAGCAAATATTGGATATTCTCTTCCCGTACCGGTAAGTTCCGCCGCGAGATTCCCCTTTTCCTGATCGCTTTCGGGTGCGCTTATTGTTCCCAATTCCTCGCTTTGCTGATCATGGTGGAAATCTTCGACCTGAACGAATACCTCGCCCAATTTTTAGGACTTTTCATCTATGGCGCAGTCAACTATATGATGAACAAGAAAATCACCTTCCAATTCACCCCTTAGCCCTTTAATTCTTTAACTCTTTAATTTTTTAATTCTCCCTCAATGCGCCCTTTCGCGGAACTCCGACGGCGTCACCCCCTCTTTCTTCTTGAAGAAGGTGGAAAACTGTCCGGCATTCTCGAATTTGAGGCTGTAGGCTATTTCAGAGATATTCATACTGCTGCTGGTAAGCAGTTCCTTTGCCTTCAGGAGTTTTTGTTGCAGTTGGTACTGGGCGGGCGATACGCCTGTATATTCTTTGAACATACGGCGGAACCAGGAGTAACCGAGCCCCAGGCGGGAGGCTATTTCTTCAGGCGTCAACGGGTTTTCCACTTGCTCTTTCATCAGGATGCGTGCTTCGTTGATCTTATCCACTACATAGGTATTCGTAAAGGAGTTGTTTCTTCTTTTGTAATAGACGGTACCTAATATGTGGAGAACGATACTCGAAATCATCTCCTGGTAGCCCGTCTTTTCCTGAGAGGCGAATTTCAGGATGTCTTCATACAGCCCGACGATCGTCGCGCTGAGTCCGATGTGCTGTAACGGCTCCTCGCGGGTAAAAAAGCGTTTCTCCACGCGTCGGTCGATGTGAATACCGCGAAAGCCTACCCAGTATTCGTCCCAGCCTGTCTCGCTGTCAGGGTAGTAGCTGTGCCATTCTCCCGGAAAAAGCAGGATCATCGTGCCTGCGTTTATTTTTTGCATCTTGCAGGATTGTGAGGAGAAGTAACCGCTTCCCTTCGTGATATAGACCAGTTGATATTCGTTCAGGATTCGTCCGGTCTGCGGCTTGAAGTTATAATTGTCCGGATGCTTCGAAAGAGGATAGTTCCCTTTCGGGGGAATAAACTGGTAGCCTACAGTCGTGACGACAATTCCCCACTCTTCGTCTATCGCGCTTATCGTCAGGTATCTTAATTGATCGCTTAGTTGTTTCTCCATCTCCTCTGTCAGATTTGAAAGGTTTAAAATCATTTTCAAAAGCAAAGATAGTAATTTACCGTTTACTTTTGCAATCATAAAACAAACAACTTTGTTGTACCATGAAGAAATATAACTTTTTAGCCTTTGACATAGGAGCGACCAGCGGACGTGCCGTATTAGGGACCTTGGTTGGTGACAAATTTGAAATGCAGGAGCTCCACCGCTTCCCGAATGCGATCATGGAGTTGCATGGAAAATATTACTGGAACATCTATCAGTTGTATGATGCCTTGAAAGAAAGCCTTACGATTTGTGCACGCCGGAACGTGGTGCCGGACTCTATCGGGATCGATACCTGGGGTGTCGATTTCGGATATCTGGCGAAAGACGGTACGCTGTTGGGACTGCCGCGTGCGTATCGCGATCCTTATACGGAAGGGGCGCCGGAAGAATATTTCCAGCGGATTCCCCGGTCGGAAGTCTACCGGCTTACCGGCATACAGATCATGAATTTTAATAGTGTTTTCCAGTTGTTCCGGGCTGGGCAGGAAGACTTCGGACCGTTGAAGGCTGCCGAGGAGATCCTCTTTATGCCCGATCTGCTTTCCTACCTGTTGACGGGCAAAAAGGTTTGCGAATATACGGATGCTTCCACTTCGGGACTATTGAATCCGGCGACGAAGGAGTTCGAGGCGTCCTTGCTGGAAGCGGCCGGTGTAGCCCCCTCTATCATGCGCCCGGTAGTGATGCCGGGAACAGTGGTAGGGGAGTTGACCGACGCGCTTGCCCGGGAAACAGGGATCGGCAAAGTGCCGGTCATAGCGGTTGCCGGTCATGACACGGCTTCGGCCGTCGCGGCTGTCCCGGCTTCGGACCGGGAGTTTGCCTACCTTAGCAGCGGCACGTGGAGCCTTATGGGGATCGAAACGGAGGAACCGATTATCTCGGAAGAATCTTTCCGGCATAATTTTACGAACGAAGGTGGTATAGATGGGACGACCCGTTTCCTGAAAAATATCACAGGAATGTGGCTGCTCGAACAGTGCCGGAAAGAGTGGGAGAAGGCCGGGCGCGATTATTCTTATCCTGCGATTGTCAAGATGGCGGAGCGGGCGACACCTTTCCGCTGTTTTGTGAATCCCGACGATCCGCGTTTTGCCAATCCGCCCAGCATGACGGAGGCGATCAGGGCCTATTGCCGCGAGACGGGGCAGCCGGAGCCTAAGGAAGATGACGAGTTTATCCGTTGTATCTTTGAAAGTCTGGCATTCCGCTACAAGGAGGTGCTGGCGTTATTATCCGGAATAGCTCCTTTCCCGATCCGTAGATTGCATGTGATCGGGGGTGGTTCGATGAATAATCTTCTCAATCAATTTACGGCAAATGTAATCAATATGCCGGTTGTGGCAGGACCTTCCGAGGCGACGGCAATCGGCAACTGTATGGTGCAGGCGAGGGCGGCAGGATTAGTGGCCGACCGCTGGGAGATGCGCCGTTTGATCAACTCTTTCCTCTCGCCGGCTGTCTTTCTGCCGGAAGGTAGCGGCGAGTGGGAAGAGGCTTTTAAGAAATATCAATCTATAACCTCAAAAAAATAAGACCATGACAAAAGAAAACATTATCAGACAAGCGTATGAAGCAGCTGTTGAACGTTATGCAGCTGTCGGTGTAGATGTAAAAGAGGCAATGGACAAATTGCAGAAAATTTCTCTCTCCATGCATTGTTGGCAGGCAGACGACGTGAGCGGCTTCGAGAACCAGGGTGGTTCGCTGACGGGCGGAATCCAGGTGACAGGCAACTATCCGGGACGTGCCCGCACGATCGACGAAGTTCGTGCCGATGTCCTGAAAGCGGCTTCGCTGATCGCTGGTAAACATCGCTTGAACCTGCATGAAATATATGGTGACTTCCAGGGCAAGAAGGTCGATCGCGATGAAGTGGAACCTGCTCATTTTGAAAGCTGGATGCAGTGGGCGAAAGAAAACGGGATGAAACTGGATTTCAACAGCACTTCTTTCTCGCATCCGAAGAGTGGCGACCTGACGTTGGCGAATCCGGACGACGCGATCCGTAATTTCTGGATCGAACATACGAAGCGCTGCCGCTGGATCAGCGAGGAGATGGGTAAATATCAGGATGATCCCTGTATCATGAACCTTTGGATTCATGATGGCAGCAAGGAAGTTCCCGCCAGCCGTCTCAAATACCGTCAGATATTGGAACAGTCATTGGATGAGATTTTTGCAACCGAGTATAAAAATATGAAGGACTGCATCGAAGCAAAATTGTTCGGTATCGGCCTGGAAAGTTATACGGTCGGTTCCTATGATTTCTACTTAGGCTACGGTGCGAAGAAGAATAAGATCGTGACACTCGACACAGGCCATTTCCATCTGACGGAAAGTATTGCCGACAAGGTTTCGGCCTTGCTTCTCTTTACACCGGAGATCATGTTGCACGTGAGCCGTCCGATTCGTTGGGACAGCGACCATGTGGTGATCCTGAGCGACGACTTGCTCGACTTGGCACGTGAAATCATCCGTTGCAAGGCATTGGACCGGGTGCATATCGGTCTGGACTATTTCGATGCGACGATCAACCGTATCGGGGCGTACGTGATCGGCTGCCGTGCGACACAAAAAGCCTTTATGCAAGCTCTTCTTGAACCCTCTGCAACCTTGCAACAATACGAAGCTGAAGGCAAGTATTTCCAGCGTTTGGCTTTGCAGGAGGAAATGAAGAGTCTTCCGTGGACGGCTGTCTGGGATATGTTCTGCCTGCAAAACGATGTGCCGGTAGGTGAGGATTATATTGCAGAGATAGAGAAATATGAAGCCGAAGTGACAAGCAAACGATAATATGGAAATAATCATTGGATTAATTATAATTGCAATCGGCAGCTTCGGACAGAGTAGTTCCTACGTTCCGATCAATAAAGTCAAGGATTGGAGTTGGGAAAGTTTCTGGTTGGTGCAGGGCATTTTTGCCTGGCTCGTCTTTCCGTTTTTAGGGGCGCAACTGGCCATTCCCGACGGTAGCAGCCTTTCGGAACTGTGGAGTGCCGGCGGAGCAGCGGGAGCTGTTATCTACGGAGTCCTGTGGGGAATCGGCGGCCTGACCTTCGGGTTGAGCATGCGTTATTTGGGGGTGGCGCTCGGCCAGAGCATCGCGCTTGGAACGTGTGCCGGTTTCGGAACGCTTTTCCCGGCAGTTTTTGCCGGAACGGATTTGTTTCATGGCGATGGACTGGTCTTGCTGATCGGTGTATGTATCACGCTTGCCGGTATCGCTGTGATCGGATATGCCGGAAGTCTTCGATCCCGTAATATGACTGAGGAAGAGAAGAAAGCGGCTGTAAAGGATTTTGCGTTGACGAAAGGCTTGCTTGTCGCTCTTTTGGCCGGTGTGATGAGTGCCTGCTTCAATCTGGGCCTGGAGTCCGGTGCTCCGATTCTTGAGAAGGCGAAACAGTCCGGTGCAAGCGAATTGTTCGCACTGAACCCGGTCATCCTGTTAGTGACGATCGGAGGCTTTATCACGAACGCTTCTTATTGTCTCTTCCAGAATGTAAAGAACGGGACGGGGAAAGATTATTTTTCCGTATCGGGCGGTACTTTGCTGAATAATGTCTTATTTTGCGCGTTGGCAGGTGTTTTGTGGTATTCGCAATTCTTCGGGCTGGGAATGGGAAAGAGCTATTTTGCCGATTCTCCGGTGATGTTGGCTTTTTCATGGAGTATCCTGATGTCGCTGAATGTGATCTTCAGCAATGTGTGGGGCATTATCCTGAAAGAGTGGAAAGGGGTGAGCCGGCAGACGATCATCGTTCTGATATGCGGCATGTGTCTCCTGATATTCTCGCTTTTGCTGCCTAATTTGATTTAAGATGACGGTTTTAAGTCGGGGGTGTGTCCCTCATAAAAAAAGATATAATAAGTAAAATGGAAACAATCAGAAACAATGAAAAATTGATGGCCGAGATCGGCCGTATCGCTGAAGTGGCCGGTTATCTCTGGACAAAAGGATGGGCGGAACGTAACGGCGGTAACATTTCCGTAAACCTGACCGACCTGATGAGCGACGTCGAAAAAGCGCTCCCCGCACTGGGGCCGGCTATTCCGTTGCAGGAAGCGATGACCGCCCTCGCCGGGCATATTTTCTATGTCACCGGTACCGGAAAGCGGATGCGCTATGTCGCACAGAACCCGTTTGCCAACGGTTCCCTGATCCGTATCGCCGGGGATGGTAAAAGTTATGATATCATAGCCGAGCAATTGATTTTGCCGACCTCCGAACTGCCTTCTCATCTGATGATGCATAATTATCTGCGTGCAATGGGCCGTGACAATAAAGTCGTTCTGCATACGCACCCGACCGATCTGATCGGCATGACGCATTGCAAACCCTTCCTGGATTCGGAGGTCATCACCCGCACGTTGTGGAGCATGATTCCCGAATGTCGTATCATCGTCCCGAAAGGTGTCGGTATTGTTCCCTATGAAATCCCCGGAACGTTGGATTTGGCACGTGCCACCATTAAGCAATTGGAAAAACATGATGTCGTATTCTGGGAAAAGCATGGAATTTTGGCAGTCGGCGAAGACCTGATCGAATGCTTCGACGCAATCGACACATTGAGCAAATCCGCCCAAATCTATTTCAGTGCACGCATGGCTGGATACGAACCCGCCGGTATGACCGACAAACAGTTGGATGATTTGGTTCCGGCGTTCGGATTGTAATCGATTGTGATTGTATATGATGATTTATCGGTGCGCAATAAAAAAATGGTGTCCCGTAGGGGCGGGGTTCTACTCCGCCCAATGAAAATAACGTCCGATAAATCATCATCCATATAAATACCATGTACCATGAAACAATTATTTATTCTCCTATTCCTTTTCTCCTCCGTCTCGTTGTTTGCCCAGCAACGGGATAGCCGTGTTCGTGAATATCTTTCTCCTACGCGTATCGTATGGCAACAGGAAAGCCAATTAATACAAGGCGCAGACCATTTGCTTCTTCCCGGAAACGGACAATCCGATCTTGCCAACCGCTCGATCTGCCGCCTGACAAGTACCGACCGGCAACATCCGGCCATCCTCTTCGATTTCGGAAAAGAACTACAAGGCGGTCTCCAGATAGTAACCGGAATGCCATCTTCGCACGAGCCGATTACCGTCCGCATCCGTTTTGGCGAGTCTGTCAGTGAAGCGATGTGCGATATCGACGGAGCAAACGGAGCTACCAACGATCATGCCATGCGCGATTTTACCATTCGCCTGCCCTGGTTGGGAGTCATGGAAGTCGGTAATTCCGGTTTCCGTTTTGTGCGTATCGACCTCTTGGATGATTCCGTCGAATTGCAGTTGAAAGAGGTCCGTGCCATCTCTACTTTCCGTGATATTCCCTATAAAGGATCTTTCCGCTGCAACGACGAACGTTTGAATGATATCTGGCAGACCGGAGCCTACACCGTGCATCTGAATATGCAGGAATACCTTTGGGACGGGATCAAACGCGACCGTCTGGTCTGGGTGGGCGACCTGCATCCGGAAGTGATGGCCGTAAATACCGTTTTCGGTTATAATGAAGTCGTTCCGAAAAGCCTTGACCTGATTCGTGATATCACACCGTTACCTGGGTGGATGAATGGGATGTGCAGTTACTCCATCTGGTGGGTACTGATTCAGCGTGACTGGTATTACTATCAGGGTGATTTGGCTTACTTGAAGGAGCAAAGGGATTATTTGACCGGTTTGCTTCGCTTTCTGATCTCTAAAGTCGGTGAAGACGGTGTGGAGAAGCTCGACGGAGGAGGTCGTTTCCTCGATTGGCCGTCCAGTGAAAATCCGGTAGCCATCGATGCCGGCTTGCAGGCCTTGATGTTACAGGCTATGAAAGCGGGCGGCGAACTTTGTAAGGTGTTGGGCGAAGATGCACTGGCAGCTGAATGCGACGCTGTAAGAAACAGGATGACCAAAGCCGCTTCGAAGGTGATAAAACCTTTCCTGAAATCCGGTGTCGCACCGGACGCGCCGGGATCGAAACAGGCGGCTTCCTTGTTGGCATTAGCCGGACTGATGAAGCCGGAAGAGGCTGATCGGAAATATCTCGCAGTTAATGGAGGGCATGGATTTTCTACTTTTTATGGCTATTATATGCTTCGTGCGATGGCAGCCGCCGGCAATTATCAAGGGGCGATCGACGTGATACGTCAATTTTGGGGAGCGATGCTTGATTTGGGTGCAACCACTTTCTGGGAAGATTTCAATTTAGACTGGTTGCCCGGCGCTTCCCGTATCGACGAGCTGGTGCCGGCAGGTAAGAAAGATATTCATGGTGGTTACGGGGCTTATTGCTATAAAGGTTTCCGCCATAGTCTCTGTCATGGCTGGGCTTCCGGTCCTACCTCTTGGTTGAGCGAATATGTATTGGGTGTCCAGGTGGTGGAACCGGGCTGCCGCGTTGTCCGGATCACACCGCATTTGGGAGATCTGGATTGGGTGGAAGGAACATTCCCGACTCCTTATGGCGTGATCACCATCCGTCACGAAAAAGGTGCCGACGGGAAAGTTCGGAGCCAGATCGATGCGCCGTCCGAAGTAGAAATAGTACGATAATTAAATGATATAAAGATATGGGAAAGAAAAACACGCTGTTGATCTGCTCGCTTGCTTTCCTCTCCTTGATGGGATGTAAAGGTAAAAACGAGCTTACAGTTCCGGTGAACCTTAGAACCGAATACCTGCGCGAACCGATCGGGTTGGATACTAAAAGTCCCCGTTTCACCTGGGAATACAAAGGAGGTGAGAAGAACTTCTTAGCCTCCCGTTCGGAAATCCGTATCGGGACCTCGCCGGATAACCTGCAACCGTACACCGGCAATATGATATTGAAACCGCATACTCGTTACTATTGGAACGTGACGGTATGGGATCAGGACGGAGAAATTTGCGAGACTTCGGAGACGGCTACTTTCGAGACGGCCAAGCTCGATCCGTCCGACTGGTCGGGAAAATGGATAACCGACAGCCATGATAAGGAATTCGAGCCGGCACCCATGTTCCGAAAAACCTTCACCTCGGGAAAAGAGATCGAAGAAGCCCGCGTGTATGTGGCTGCTGCCGGTTATTACGATCTGTTTATCAACGGTAAGCGGGTAGGAGAGAACTACCTCGATCCGGGCTATACGCATTTCGACAAACGCATCCTGTATGTGACGCACGATGTGACTCCTTTGTTGAAGAAAGGTGAAAATGCAGTCGCTTCGGTGTTGGGCAACGGCTGGCACAACATACAGTCCAAGGCTGTCTGGAATTTCGAGACTGCCCGTTGGCGTAACCGTCCCCGGATGCTCTGCGAACTGCGCCTCCGCTATACCGACGGTACGACCGAGGTTATCGCTACCGATGAGAGTTGGCGTACGGCGACTGGCCCTTATACTTATAATAATATTTATAGCGGTGACAAATACGATGCCACATTGGAAGAGAACGGTTGGAACACGAACGAGTTTGACGACAGCAAGTGGGCTCCGGTACAAGTAACGGAAGCTCCGGCCCCCTTGTTGGTTGCCCAGCAGATGCCGGGTATCCGGATTACGGAAGAATTGTCGCCTGTCTCGATGAAGAAGTTCAGCGACAAACTCTATGTATTCTCCTTCGAAAAGAACTTTGCCGGCCTGTCCCGCTTAAAGGTGAAAGGCGCTCCCGGTACGAGGGTTACCCTGAAGCATGGAGAGCTGCTGAAAACGGATGGCCGTCTGGAACCGGGGAATATCGATGTCTATTATCACCCTGTGAAACCAGGGGAGGTTTTCCAGATGGACGTGTTCACGCTGAAAGGAACGGGCGAAGAGGAAGTCTTTATGCCTTCATTCGCCTATCACGGTTTTCAGCATGTGGAGGTCGAAAGTTCGGCTCCCGTAGCCTTGACAAAGGAGAGTTTGACCGGATTGTTTATGCATACGGCGGTAGAGCCCGTCGGTTCTTTCTCCTGCTCCAATCCGTTGTTGAACAAGATATGGAAGGCGACAATGGAAGCTTACCGCAGCAACCTGCACAGTATTCCGACCGACTGTCCGCAGCGTGAAAAGAACGGCTGGACGGCCGATGCACATGTCGCGATCGATCTCGCCCTGTTAGGGTTCGACGGTATCACATTGTATGAGAAATGGATGAACGACTTCATCGACAACCAACGTGAAGCCGGTGAAATCTCCGGCATTATCCCCTCCAGCGGTTGGGGATATGGCGAATGGCCCGGCCCGGTATGGGATGCCGCCATGTTTATCATTCCGAACGCCTTGTATGATTATTACGGTGAAACACGCAGTATCGAGAATCTTTATCCTACGATGTTGCGCTATCTGGATTACCTGAAAACGAAAGAGAAGGACGGTGGCTACCTGACCTTCGGTTTAGGGGATTGGGTGTACTGGAAGTCTACGACCAACAATACCTATACCTCTACCGCCTATTATTATCTGGATTATACCTTGATGGCCCGTTTCGCCGAATTGTTGGGCAAAGATGCCGCTCCTTACCGGCAGAAAGCCGATGAACTGAAAGACTTGGTCAATCGTAAATTCTTCAATCCCGAAACGGGAGTCTATGCGGAAGGAACCCAGACAGCACAGGCGATCGCCCTCTATTTGGGAATTGTACCGGAAGGGAAAGAGCAGTTGGTGGCCGATAAACTTTGCGAGGTCGTGCGTGCCAACAATCATTTCCTCGATTTTGGCCTGTTGGGAAGCAAGTCTGTTCCGGCTATGCTGACCCGCTACGGCTATGTCGAGGACGCGATGAAGATGATTACGAAGACGGAAGCTCCTTCCTGGGGGTATTGGGTGGAAACAATGGGATATACGACGCTGCCTGAAACCTGGACCTTGAGTCCGCAGTTCCGGGATGCCTCTCTGAACCATGTCTTTATGGGAGATGTCTCTGCTTGGATGATGAACCAGCTTGCCGGTATCAATTATGATGCTGCCGGACCTGGTTTCCGCCACATTCTGATTACTCCTCATTTTGTGGAAGGAATGGATTGGGCGAAAGGTGAGTACCATTCCGTACGCGGATTGATCTCGAGCCAGTGGAAACGGGAGGGAGGCAAAGTCACCCTTACCGTGACGATCCCGTCCGGCTGTACGGCAGATATCCGTGTCGGCGATAAGACGGAGACGGTCGGATCAGGTACATATGTGAATACTTATTAAACGAGAATACCATGAAACACTATTTCCTGTTGCTGCTGTTGATCGGATGTATCGCTTCCGGCCGGGCCGAATCCGGCTGGAAAGCGCATTGGATCAATACGGAACGTTGCCAGAGCGCGACGAATACCTGGCTGGCTTTCCGTAAAACCGTTCATATAGACAAGGTCCCGCAAACACTTACCGCCCGTATCGCTGCCGATAGCAAATATTGGTTGTGGATAAACGGCCGCTTGGTCGTCTTTGAAGGGGGATTGAAACGGGGACCTTCTCCTGATGATACTTATTACGACCCGGTCGAGATCGCACCTTATCTGCAAAACGGTGAGAATACGATTGCTGTGCTGGTCTGGCATTTCGGCAAAAGTGGGTTCAGCCATGTGAACAGCGGGCTGGCTGCCTTGCTGTTTGAAGCGGTCGCTCCCGGAATTGAGATCGTTTCCGACAAGAGCTGGCAATGTACTGTATATGATGCTTATCAGAATACGGGTGCTCCCTATCCCAATTATCGCTTGCCGGAGAGCAATATCCGTTTCGATGCCCGGATGGAAATGTCCGGATGGAACCAGCCCGGCTATACGGGCAAGATGCCGAATGCCGAAGTTATTTCTCCTGTCGGGGGCGCACCTTTAGGCAAGTTGGTCGAGCGTCCGATACCCTTGTGGAAAGACTATGGCTTGAAGTCGTACGTCAGTGTCCGCCGGTCGGCTGCCGGCGATACGCTTTATTGCCGCCTGCCTTATAATAGCCAGGTGACTCCTTACCTGAAAGTGGAAGCTCCTGCCGGTAAAGTGATCCATATCCGGACGGACAATTATGAGGGTGGTTCACAATATAACGTCCGCGCCGAATATGTCACGCGTGACGGTGTGCAGGAATACGAGAGTTTAGGCTGGATGAACGGTCACGAGATGCTATATATCCTGCCGGAAGGTGTGAAGGTGTTGGACGTGAAATTCCGGGAGACCGGTTACAATACCGAATTTACGGGTTCTTTCAGTTGCAACGATCCGTTTATGAACGAACTTTGGAAACGTTCGGCCCGTACCTTATATATAACGATGCGCGACAGCTATATGGATTGTCCGGATCGTGAACAGGCGCAATGGTGGGGTGACGAAGTGAACGAATTGGGTGAGGCTTTCTATGCCCTTTCTCCCTCCAGCCATAAATTGGCGCTGAAAGGGATTCACGAGCTGATGAACTGGCAACGTGAAGACGGTGTGATTTTCGCTCCGGCCCCGGCTGGCAACTGGCGGAAGGAACTGCCGTTGCAAATGCTGGCTTCGGTGGGCTGGTACGGTTTCTACACCCAGTATTATTATAGTGGCGACAGTAGCTTTGTCGCCGGTATTTACGACCGTATGCACCGTTACTTGCACGAAGTATGGCAAGTGGACAAGAGTGGCCTGGTCATTGAGCGCGACGGTGACTGGAGTTGGGGTGATTGGGGAGAAAACATCGATATGGGCGTGTTGGCCAACTGCTGGTATTACTTGGCCTTGAAAGCAGAGAAGGCTTTTGCCCTCCAACTCGGAAAAACGGCCGATGCCGACGAGATCAGCCGTATGATGTACAGCATCGGGAAATGTTTCGATACGAAGTTCTGGACAGGATCATCCTATCGTTCTCCCGGCTATAAGGGAGAAACGGACGACCGCGCACAAGCGATGGCTGTCGTTTCCGGCTTAGCTTCCGCTGATAAATATCCCGCCTTGGTTAAAGTGCTGAAAAAGGAATATCATGCCAGCCCTTATATGGAAAAGTATGTGCTTGAAGCCTTGTTCCGAATGAATGAACCGTCCTTTGCTTTGGAGAGGATGAAGCAGCGCTATACGAAAATGATGAATTATCCCGAATATACGACTTTGTTCGAAGGATGGGGGATCGGCCCGGACGGGTTCGGCGGCGGTACGATCAACCATGCATGGAGTGGTGGACCGCTGACGCTGTTGAGCCAGAAAGTGTGTGGCATCGAACCAACCTCTCCTGGTTTCCGTTCCTTCAAAGTTTGCCCTCAAATGGGTACTTTGACCGAAGCTTCCGCCGCGATCGACACGCATTTCGGCAAGATCGAGGTGTCGCTGAAACGGAAGGGAAAAAAGATACAAGTCGCCCTTTCCGTCCCCGAAGGAACGACCGCCGAAGTCATCTGGCCCGACGGTTCCCGAAAGAATTTCGCTCCGGGGTGTCACCTGGCGAAATAGAGCTTGCCATATCCGGATAAATAATGAAAAGGCCGAGGTCTCCGAATAGGAACCCCCGGCCTTTTTTGCTATATGCCTGTTTATACCTTCACGCCTCTTTCCTGCGTACATACACTTTATGTCTTCCCCAACCGGAAAAGGTGATCCCACTGGAAGGTTCGTGGCGGATTTTGTAAGGTATTGGTTATACGGATTTGGACCAACTGGTGTGCATTGGGGCACTTTTTTCTAACAATCCAAACCAATACATTCCCTTCGCATGTGTTGTATAGCATCTTTATATTGTCTACTTTTGCGCCTGAGTAGGAATAGGTTTTATCAAGAGAGATGGCAAAGAGAAAAAGCGTAAGGAAACCGCGGAAAAAAGTTCAAAAGACTTCGTCCTTCCTTTCCACAGTGAAGCGAATGTTTATTGGCGCCTTTATCGTAGTGGCTTGTTTTATAGGATTTCTGTTTATATATGATTTCTTTGCTCCGATGGCCGGACATGAACCGGTGGCTTTGGAGAAAAAGGGGCAGGAGACTGTTTCTTCTAAAAAGGCTGTAACCGCTCCGAAACAAAAGGTGCAGGACAAAATATCCGCCAATAAAGCTCCTGCCAAACCTTCCACAAAGACATTTAAAATCCCCGCAAATATAGAGATACCCCGCTTAAAAGAGAAACGCCAAGAGCAGGTTATCAAACATGAAGGATATACGGTTTCTTATAATTCCGAGTACCGTATAGCCAACTGGGTTGCATATGAATTGACGGCGACGGAAGCCAAAAGCAAAAAGACAGAACGCTCTAATAAGTTTGTATCCGACCCGCAGGTGAAAGGCGCAACGGCAATGAACGAGGATTATACGCGTTCTGGCTACGACCGTGGCCATTTAGCTCCGGCAGGCGATATGAAATGGTCTGCAAAAGCCATGCGCGAGTCTTTTTACCTGAGTAATATCTGCCCGCAAAAACCGAAATTAAACCGGGGTATCTGGAAAGACCTGGAGGAACAGTGCCGTTTGTGGGCGTTGGATAACGGTTCGCTTTTGATCGTTACGGGTCCTGTCATTACAGGCGATATGAAACGGTTAGGAAAAAACAAGGTGGCGATACCCAAATCTTTTTATAAGGTATTATGTTACTACACGGAGAAGGGTTATAAAGGTATCGGATTTCTTTTCGAAAATAGGGACTATAAAGATAATTCGCTGAAATCGATGGTGATACCTATCGATAGCGTGGAAAAGGTAACAGGCATTGACTTCTTCCCGTCTATCCCCGACGAGCAGGAAAAAGAAATGGAGGCGACGGTCGATTGGAGCAGCTGGTCGTTTTAATGCATATATCCGAAAAATTTTGGAGGCTACACTTTGAAATCCGGTCGGAACCGGAACAATAGATTTTAAAAGAATGTTGTATTCTTATGGTATAAAAGCCTGGGTATGCAATTTATAATCAGAATATAATAATAACAAATAACTAAATGCAAGTTATCATGAATGGTAAATTAATCCCCGTTTTTGTATTGGCAGCATTGATGTCGTGTAGTCAGCCACCGGTGAAGGAGCAAGGTCCCCGCCCGGTGAAATTGACGGAAGTGACCTCATTGAACCTTGTGGAAAAGTCGTTTAGCGGTGTCGTATCGCCGGACCAGTTCAGCGATCTGGCCTTTAAAATGTCTGGACCGCTGATTTCGCTGAATGTGGATGAAGGGCAAAAAGTCCGTACGGGACAGGTTGTAGCAGAGATCGACCCGCAGGATTTCAAATGGGAATATGAAGCGAAGAAGGCTTCTTTTCAAACAGCCGAAGCACAGTTGCAACGTGCGAAGAAGCTGTTATCCAAACAGGCTATCTCGAAGCAGGAGTATGAGACGACCGAAGCCTCTTATTCCAACGCAAAGGCTGCATTTGAATATGCACAGAACCAATTGGAACAAACGAAACTGCGTGCTCCGTTCGATGGATTTATCCAGAAGAAGTATGTAGAGAACTATCAGAAGGTACAGGCCGGGCAGGGGATCGTTTGCCTGATCAACCCGAACAAGTTGCAGATTCAGTACACGATGCCTGAAACGAACATTACCTATTTCTCCACTCCTTATCAGATCTATGTGGAGTTTGACAACTATAAGGGAATCCGTTTCAAAGCGAAGGTGAAGGAATATGTGGAAGCGTCTCCCGATGGTTCCGGTGTTCCTGTCTTCCTGTATATCGACGATCCCGAATTTAATCTGAACAAATACAAAGTGGCTGTCGGATTCTCCTGCCGTGTGGTGTTGCATATCGAGAGTGCAAGCTTTAACGAGGGAGCGGTGCTGGCGCCTCTTTCCGCCATTGTAGCCAGTGAAGAAAATAACGACAAATTTGTCTTTGTCTATAATGCCCAGTCACAAAAGGTGGAACGTCGCCAGATCGAAGAATCAGGACTGGTTGGAAAAGACAATGTTGTGATAACCAAAGGGCTGAATGCCGGTGACCAGGTCGTTTCGGCCGGAGCTACCCGTCTGGTTGAAGGACAACAGGTAAAAGTATTAACAGATTAAGCTGATAAATAATGAATCTTCCAGTATATTCCTTAGAGAATAAGAAGATTATATATTTCTTTTTGGCAGTGATGCTGATCGGGGGTATATATTCTTTCTTTAAATTGCCGAAAAAGGAGGACTCGCCTTTCGTAATCAAGCAGGCTGTTCTGGTTACGCAATATCCGGGTGCTACTCCTCAGGAGGTAGAAAAATTGATAACGGAACCTATCGAACGGGAAATTCAGTCCATGTCGGATGTTTTTCAGATCAAGTCTGAATCTTATTTCGGCATGTCGAAGATCTCGATCGAATTGCAACCGACTTTGGCTCCGGATTATATGCCGGTCAAGTGGGATGAATTGCGCCGTAAGGTGGCTAACATACAACCCCGCCTTCCGAGCGGTGCTTCCGCCATTAACGTGAGCGATGACTTCGGGGATGTGTTCGGTATCTATTACGCCTTGACTGCCGACGAAGGCTTTACTTATGACGATATGCGCGATTGGGCGCAGAAGATCAAGACCGAGCTGACTCCTATCCAAGGTGTACAGAAGGTCTATCTGTTTGCGGAACAAACGCAGGTCGTGAATGTGCGTATCTCCGTTCCCAAGTTGGCAAACCTGGGGATCGACCCGAACTCGATCCAGCAAGTCCTGCAGACCCAGAACCTGCTGGTCAATACAGGCGAGATCATGACTGGGACTTACCAGCTTCGTGTACGTGCCGAAGGTACTTATAAAAGCATAGAGGATATACGCGACCAGCTGATCGTGACAAAGGGGGGAGGCGAAGTGCGCCTGGGCGATATCGCTATCATCGAACGTGGCTATATGGACCCACCTTCCAACCTGATGCGTGTGGATGGCAAACGGGCCATCGGTATCGGTGTGGCTACGGGTGCGAAAGACGACGTGGTGGCTGTCGGCGATGCTGTTGCCGAACATTTGAAAGAGATGGAGCAGCTTTTCCCGATCGGTATGGAACTGAAAACCATTTATCCGGAAAACCAGATTGCCAACGAAGCGAATAACGGGTTTATCCTGAACCTGATCGAATCGTTGCTGATCGTAATTGTGATTATCTTCCTTGTGATGGGATCGCGTGCCGGTATGCTGGTGGGCAGTTCGCTGCTTTTCTCGGTAGGCGGTACGTTGCTGATTATGCTGATCTGGGGTGTCGGGCTGAACCGTACGTCCCTTGCCGCTTTCATCATTGCGATGGGTATGCTGGTGGATAACGCGATTGTGGTGACTGATAATGCGCAGGTCGGTATCAAGCGAGGCTTGTCGCGTTACCAAGCGTTGGTCGATGGAGCCACCAAACCGCAGTGGGCGTTGTTGGGTGCGACCTTTATCGCTGTTTGTTCTTTCTTACCGATGTATTTGGCGCCGGCTTCTGTGGCCGAGATTGTCAAGCCGTTGTTTATCGTGCTTGCCGTGTCTCTCGGACTGAGTTGGATATTGGCTTTGACACAGACAACGACTTTCGGTAGCTTTATCCTGAAAGAAGCCAAGCCGGGTGAGTCAAAAGATCCGTATGACACGAAGTTGTATCATCAGTTTGAGAAAGTCCTGGCCCGTCTGATTAAGCGTCGTTATCTGACACTTACTTCGGTAGTGGCGACTTTGTTCCTGTCCTTGTTTATCATGGCGATCATGCCGCAGAGTTTCTTCCCGATCATGAATAAGCCCTATTTCCGTGCCGACCTGATCTTCCCGGAAGGGTATGGTATCGACGATGTGGAAAGGAATGTGATCAAGATCGAGGACTATCTGAAGAACAACGAGAAGATCAAATCCTATTCGTTCACGTTGGGAGGCTCGCCGGTGCGTTATTACCTGGCAAGTTCTTCTATCGGCCCGAAACCGAACTTTGCTAATGTCTTGATCGAAACCAAGGATGCGAAAGATGCGCAGAGCGAGGAAAATAAGTTCTATGAATATATGGTCGCCAACTATCCGGATATTTTGACCCGTTCAGCTTTGTTTGCTTTGTCTCCTGTGCCCGATGCTGCAATTGAAATCGGGTTTGTTGGTGATAATATTGATACGCTGGTGGCTCTGACGCAGCGTGCACAAGAGATCGCCCGCAAGAACGACATGGTGATGGAAGTGCGCAACAGTTGGGGAAACAAGGTTCCGGTATGGAAGCCGTTGTACTCGCAGGAAAAAGGTCTTCGCTTGGGTATTACCCGCCAGCAGATGGCCTATTCGCTTCGTTCGGCAACCAATGGCGTGCCTTTAGGAGAATATCGTGAGGGAGATGTGTTCATGCCGATTCTGCTGAAAGATGCTGACCGGGATTCCATGAACTTGAACGATATCAAGACCTTGCCGGTCTACAGCGCCAAAGGCCGTTCGGTCAAAGTGGAGCAGGTGATCGACGACTTCTCGCTCGATTACGAGTATAGCGTCGTGAAGCGTTATAATCGCCAGCGTTATATGATGATGCAGTGCGAACCGAAACGTGGCGCCAATACAATGGCAGCTTTCAGCCAGTTGTGGCAGGAGATCCAGCAGGAGGTGCAGGTTCCCGAAGGATATAAACTGCAATACTTTGGCGAACAGTCCGAACAGGATAAAGGTAACAAGGCGATTGCCGCCAATATCCCGTTGATGTTCGGTTTGATTTATCTCACCTTGTTGTTCCTTTTCCCGAAATACTACCGGAAGCCGGTCTTGATCATGTGTATGTTGCCTCTGATCTTCATCGGTGTGGTATTGGGATTGCTGGTGTTTGGCAAGTCGCTCGATTTCTTTGCCATGTTAGGTCTGTTAGGTCTGATCGGTATGAATATCAAGAATGCGATCGTGCTGGTGGACGAAATAGGATTGCAGCTTGACAGTGGCCTGTCGCCGGTCAATGCGGTGATCGAGGCAACCAAGACGCGTATCGTTCCGGTAACGATGGCATCGGGCACAACGATCCTGGGCATGTTGCCATTGTTGGGTGATGCCATGTTTGCCGGTATGGCGGCGACGATTATGGGAGGTCTGTTCGTTTCGACCATCCTGACGATCTTCGTGCTTCCGGTGACCTATTGTATATTCTTTAAGATTAAATCGGTATAATAATATGAGAAATAAAATAATTATCGGTTGTATGCTGTTGGGGGCTTTATCTGTGGGAGCACAGGAAAAGCCCGTCACGGCTGCAGACTACAAGCAGAAAGTGCTTGAATATAGCCGTCAGATCAAACAGAGTGCGGAAGAGCGTATCGCGATGCAGCATGCTATCAAGGCGGCCAAGACCGCTTTCTTCCCGGCTCTCGACTTCTCCGGCAGTTACCAGTACCGTATCAATAAGTACGATTTGGATTTCGGTCCGGGTATGTCTGTCGAAATGGATCACAATACTTATAGTTTGGGAGCTACCGTAAGTCAACCTGTTTATGCCGGCGGACAAATCTACAACAATTACAAGGCCGCCCAGATACAGGGACAGATCGCTTCCGAAGCAGAAGACCTGACGACGGATAATATCGTGTATGCCGCCGACCTGAACTATTGGTCTGCGGCTGCCCGCAAAGGTATGTACGATGTCATGTGCCAGTATGTCGATATCGTGCAGGAATTGGCAAACGTGCTGACTACCCGTTTCAATGACGGGCAGATCAGTAAGACAGACCTCTTGCAGGTACAGTCGCGTTTGAAAGAAGCGGAATTGAACAAAAGCGCTGCGTACAAAGACTATCAGATTGCCTTGCAAAACCTGAACGTGCTGATGGGAGTTCCTCCTATGACACCGGTAGAGATTGCCGATGCCATCACGATGGTTCAGCCGTTGCCCATGCACATAGGGGAAGAGGCCGCTTTGCAGAACCGGCCGGATTTCACGATCTCTAAATTGAATATCGAATACCAGAAACGGCAGATCAACCTGTCAAAAGCAAAGTATAATCCGACACTGGCTATTGGTTTCCAGGGAACCTGGGGCACTCCGATGTTGAACGTGAAAGGGTCCGACCAGCTTTGGACACCTGCCGTGTTCGCCTCCTTGAAGATACCTTTGTTTCGTTGGGGAGCCCGTTTCAAAGAAGTGAATTCTCAGAAAGCTATCTTACGCAGTAAGGAATATGCGATGGATTATACACGCGATCAGATTTCTCAGGAAGTCGCCAACTCTTGGACCAGCCTGACGGAAAACACGAAGCAAATCAATGTCGCTGAAGAGGCCTGCAAGATCGCTGAAGAAAATCTCGACCTGAATACGTTCAGCTATAATGAGGGAAAACTTCCGATCCTCGACGTCCTTTCCGCCCAGCTTTCCTGGATTCAGTCCTATAGCAGCCTGATCCAGACCTGGTATCAGCAGAAAGCGTCCCTCGCCCAATATAATAAAGCGGTGGGTATTCGTCGCCTGCAGTAATCGGAAAACACCTTTATCACAATCTTTTTAGGCACGGATTTCACTGATTTACACGGATGAATTTATTTTTTCCGTGTTTTCCGTGAAATCCGTGCCTAAATTATATCTATTAGTAAGCTAAATTTTGCTTCGACACAGCTCCTTGCCAAGAGCAGAAACAAATGCAAATATTATTGAAACTCCTTTTTCAGTTTCTCCACCCATTTCAGTATCCGTTCCTCCGTCTGTTCGGACTGGTTCTCGATATCGAGGGGAAGTCCCAGGAAATGTCCTTCCTTAACGGCCCGTGATTGGGTGAAATGGTAGTCGTTGACAGGCATGAAACCGACCAGTTCCGCATTGCTTTGGGTAAAGGCTTCCGCCAGAATGCCGATCCCATCGACGAAATTGTCGGGATAGCGTTCTTGGTCTCCGAGCCCGAATAGGGCGACTTTCTTGCCCGTCATGTCGATGGATTTTATTTCCGGCATGAACTCGTCCCAGTAAGTCGGCAGTTCTCCGTCGAACCAGGTGGAAGTTCCGGCAATAATATTGTCGAACGATTCGAACTCCTCGCGTGTCGCCCCTTCTATCGGGATCAGGACGACTTCGTTTTCTGCGAATGCTTCTTGTATTTTCAAAGCGACTACGGCTGTTTTAGCGGTTGTGCCACCATAGAATAAACCTATTTTCTTCATTTTGTATGTTGTTTATAGAAAGTGTGTCGAAACTATCCTGTTCCCGCGCCCCTCGCGGGATCGCATTAAAACCGGCCCTATAAAAATCTGATTGATAAGGTCTGTCCTTTTGCGTCCCCGCATCAAGTGCGGGGACAAGGAGATTTTGACATACCCTCTTCATTAATATTCCAATAATGCTTTTGCTGCGTTGTAGATCCGTTCTTCTCCGGGCAGGATCGCCTTTTCGAGGACCGGATGGAAACCGACAGGGGTAAAGGTGGAGCCGACGCGCTGGATCGGAGCATCCAGGTACCGGAACATTTCCGTGCCGACGATTCCGGCTATTTCCGCACCGAAACCGGAGAACACTTTATCTTCATGTACGATCAGCACTTTGCTGGTCTTTTTCACGGAGGCGAAGATGGTTTCCGTATCGAGCGGGATCAGCGAGCGGATGTCGATGACTTCCACGTCCCAGTTATGCTCTTTCTTCAACTTCTCGGCGACACTGAGGCAAAAATGTGTGGTATTGCCATACGTGATCACGCTCAGGTCACTACCCGGCCGGCGGATACGGGCTTTCCCGAAAGGAACCTCGAAGTCTTCCGGAACAAAACTGGCTGCTTCGACCGAGTTATACTGTGCTTTCGGTTCGAGAAAGACAGTAAAGCCTTTCGAACGTAGGCTGGTGCGCAACAGTCCTGCCGCATCGTCGGCAAAAGAAGGATAG